>ERZ1035001.862-NODE-862-length-13502-cov-8.073325_pt1 | contig 13502 bp, 8 predicted proteins | sample MGYA00520685_ERZ1035001 | MGnify/ENA primary metagenome ERZ1035001 (study PRJEB33766, sample SAMN09781749) | gut metagenome | biome: gut microbiome | host: Homo sapiens | place: Madagascar | study: EMG produced TPA metagenomics assembly of the PRJNA485056 data set... | reverse complement strand
TCGGGGGCAAAGCCCCTGAGGACTCGAGCCATTTAATCATTCGTGTTTTTCTTTTTCGGTTCTGCTTTTTCTTTTTTCATCGAAATAAAAAAGAAAAAGTGAACATTAATTTATCTGTCGGTTTAGCAAAGCCGACCTACCTGTTTCTGATATACATTTCTTTATTTAATCAAACCCTCTCCCCTAACCCCTCTCCCATTGGAGAGGGGAATTGCCGTGCTTGCTAATGTTTAACCCCTCACCCTATCCCCAAATCTCTCACAAAACAATTCTCTGGATTGTTTTGCTCGGCAGAGTCCTTGGAGAGGGGAATTGCCGTGCTTGCGAAGGTTTAACCCCTCACCCTACCCCCAAACCTCTCACAAAACAATTCACTGGATTGTTTTGCTCGGCAGAGTTCTTGAAGGGGGAAATTGTTTTACTTGCTCAGATTGCCCCCTCATCCTTACCCTCTCCCAAAGGAGAGGGAATTAATTGTGCTACGTCGAAAGAGAGAGGGGAATTGCTGTATTTGCTCAGATTGCCCCCCCATTCTAGCCTTCCCCCCAAGGGGAAGGAACACAACGTTCTTGTTAGAGATACTTCGCTTCGCTCAGTATGACAAAATCTATTTCTAAATCTTACTGTTTGCCAGTAATTTCTCTATACATATTCATATATTCTTTTGAGCTACGTTTCCAAGAAAAATCAGCTTCCATTGCAGATTTTCGCATCGCATTGAATACGTATTTGTCACCATAAACATACAATGCACATTTAATCGCATTCAACATATCCCAGCCATTATAACTCCAGAACTTGAAACCATTGGAATTATCAAGTGGATACCCTGTAACAGTATCTTCCAACCCTCCAGTAGCTCTAACAATTGGCAAACTACCATAACGCATTGCAATCAATTGACTCAATCCACAAGGTTCAAATTTTGATGGCATTAAGAAGAAATCACTACCTGCATAAATTAAATTTGCAAGTTTTGCATCATAACCAACAAACGTTCTGATATTTGGAGTATTATTTGATAACCAGATGAAAAGATTTTCATAACTATTATCACCACTACCCATAAATATAAAATCTGCATCTAATTTCTGCAATTCATATTGCATATCTCTGATTAAATCAATACCTTTTTGATCTACCAATCTTGAAATTAAAGCAATCAAAGGTCTATCTGGATTGTATTTTATACCAAAGAATTTACAAACAGCTTTTTTATTTTCTTCTTTTTTATCCAAGGATTTAACATCATAATTTTTAGCCAAAGCCTTATCTTTTTTAGGGTTAAATACGGTATAATCAATACCATTCAAAATTCCACGAAGCTTATATTGAACCCCTCGCAATGTATAATCCATATTCTCTCCATATTCTGGAGTTAAAATTTCTTTTGCATAGGTAGGAGAAACAGCCACAACTCTATCTGCATACTGAATTGCACCTTTCATCCAGTTTACACGGTCATAATGTTCACAACCCCATTGATTATAAACAATATCTTTTCTCATATTTGCAAAATCCAAAACATCTTGGAACCAAATTCCTTGATATGCAAGATTATGGATTTCAAAAACGCATTTTGTATCCTTCCAAAATTCATCAAACTTATAATTAGAATGTAGATATAATGGAAGCATAGCAGTATGCCAATCATTTGCGTGGATTACATCCGCTCTAAAATTCAAAGCCTTTGCATACTCCATAACCGCAAGAGAAAAAGAAATATATCTTTCGTGTTCATATCTAGGATCTAAATATTTTGGATAAACTTCCTTAAAACAAGAAAAATACCAATCATTTTTAATAAAAAATACATTTATTTTTGTATCTGGAAGTTTTGCCATATAAAGATTAAACTTATGTGGCTGGTTGCCAAAAGTTAACCACATTTCAGAGTTTTCAAGTTCTTTGATTTTATATTTATCTTTATCTATACAACCGTGAAGAGGTGTAAAAATAGCAATCTCTGCATCTTTTTCAAGTTCTTTGGGCAAACTTCCTACAACATCAGCTAACCCACCTGCTTTTGAAAATGGTGCAACTTCCGCAGACGCAAATAAAATCTTCATTTTTCCTCTCTTTCCGAACATAAGTTTTATCCCTTTTGCTTAAGAGAAAAAGTCCTCAGGATTTACAAACCCATCATCAGAAGAATTATCTTCTTCTGGCGAAGTTTTTGTGTCTATCTTTATATTTTCCTTTTCTGATAAGCTCTCTTCTTGTAATTTAGGGGTTGCATTTTCTGGTTTAAATTTCTGAACAACCTCTGCATTTTGATTTTCCACCATAAGTTTTTCAATGTCAATATTTAGATTAATATTCAATCCATATTTTTGAACAATTAATACAGCTTGATTCATACAAATTTGAGCTTTTTCAGGTTCTTTAGATGCCATTAAAACTTTATACATATTTACTTTATCAAGCATTGTTAAGTATTCACTAATTGGAGTTTTTTCCATAAAGATAGTTGAATTATTCAAAACTCCATATGCAATATCAAATTTTCCTTGAGCAATATCCAAAATACTCATAACATACCAACCAATATGTTCAATAGAATTCATACCGTGTTCTTTTGCATCCATAATTACACGATATACAATAGCGGATGCTTTTTTGAATGAATTTAACCTTGCATAAGAATACCCAACAAGTAAATCCGCAAACAATTCCAACTTATACAATCCCATATCTTTTGCAATGAGTTTTGTCTTATAAACTTCTTTCGCAAACTCTGTCGGTTTATTTCTAAAATAAGCATAAGCTTTTATTATGTGATAAATAGAAGCGGTATATACATTCTCTTCTGGAGGTTTTGGAGGAAGTTGAACATTTTCCCCCTTCAACAAATTTTGTAATTGAATAAACAAAGAAAATTCTTGCGGAATAAAATCAAATAATTTACCAGAAATATCCAAGAATTCGCTCACATCTTCCTTCATTGAAACAACATCTGAAATTGCAATACAAGCAATACATTCAACAAGCATTTCCTTGAATTCTTCAATCGTCAGCATTGAGAATTGAATATTGTTAATTTTTCCTAAATCCAAGGCATTTAATACATTATAACCAATATCTAAACAATCATCATATGCTCCAATATTAAACAAAATTTTAATATGCACCATAGAAAGAATTAAAAAGTGCAAACTAAAATTCTCTGCCGTTGGATCAAGAGAAACTCCATCCATCACAGATAAAACTTTATGAGTAAGATTTAAGGCATACAAATATTGACCATTATAAAATGCACCTTGAATCATTTTTGTTCCAAGTTCAATAAAACTGGTAATATTGTTATTATCTTTCAAACTCGTTAAAGTTTTTTCAGCAATTTCTCGGGTTTCATTTGGCTCATATTCAAACATATTATTTGAAATATTTTCATAGATAGATTTTTTATATTGAGAAAGCTCCTCTTGTGACCAGTTTGAAGCGTATTTATCAAGGCACTTGATAATTTCGCCAGAACAATTTAAATAAGAAGAAAAATCACCCATAGAAAGATTTATATTTGCTAAACTTTCCCATTCATAAATAACTTGTTCATTCAAATCCATCATTTCATAAAGGTTCGCTCTAACAGGACTTGCCATACCTTCAACAAAAGCAATTTCTAACAATTCTTTTGCGATATTTTTCAATTCTTCTGGCTTTAAAATATCCAGCAGATTTTCTCTCAAGATAGCGTAATTAGAGAAATACATGCAATTATTATAAGCAAATACATACCCCATGCCTGCCAATTTATCAACAATTACTTTCCAATTTGCAAACCCAAAAGATTCTAAAGTCTTTTCATCAACTCTTGTACCCAATAGCACCGCCATTATCAAAAACTTAATTGCTCGAGTATCATCTTTCAACAAATTCAAACGGCGTTTCATCAATTGGCTCAAACTTGATGGAATCATAATAGTTTTTGGATTAACCATAACAATTGAATATTGAGTCAAAGAATAAACTCCAGATTCTAATAAATATTGGATAGCAAAATCTAAAAACAACGTGCTTCCGCAAGCATATTTTGCAATACGCTGGAAATAGAAATCATTTAAAACATTTTTATAAAATTCTTTATTTGATGCAATAATTCCTTCAAAAGGAGATGGCTTCAATGTTATTTCAGTATAATAAGGTCTTGATAACAAGAAATGATTTTCTTTATGCAGTGCATAATCCTTGTCATATGTAATTAAATAACTTACACTAAAATCTTCAAAATGGTCAAAAAGTTGACTTAATGCTAACATTGAACTTGAATCCACTTTTTCAAAATTTTCAATATAAATTAAGGAATTTGGGATCGCCTCCATTAGACGAGCAAAAACTTGGAAATATTCATCACGAGTTTCTTCAAAATTTCTCATTTCTCTCTGATTACAAGTAATCAAATCCTTTACCAAACCAGATGAATCAATATTGTTAAACATTGAAAAATCATTTGTATCAAACAACTTTTGAGAAACGGCATATTCAAAAATTGTAGAAATCAATTCTTTAAAAAATGAATACGGGGCATATTTCATCCCATCATGACAAGTCACAGGAATAATATCATTGTAAATACCTGTTTCTTCAACAGCAGACAATAAACGCAGAGTATAAGGCTGATACATATTAGAACCTTTTATTGCCAAAATTCCACGTGGAACTTCTTGAAGAACATCAACTACGTTATCTAAAACACGAATATTTTCGGTCATATAAAAAGCGCAGTTAACTTCATCAAAATTTATCAATTCTCCACTGTACAATTCATCTTCAGAAACATTATTTTCATCATCTAAAGTTTGCTTTGTAATTTTTTCTTGATCAACTAATGCGGACTGTACAAATTTTGGAACCTCAATTTCTTCTTCAGGAATATTAGTAGATTCTTGGACAAACTCATTTATTTTTATAAAATCTGAAAGATTAATTTCATAGAACTGTTTCATTTTTCCATTAACTAACACTGCATTTAAAGTTTCCAATTTATATTTATCGCTGTAATATTCATAAAAATCTTCATCGGTCATCAATTGAAAATAACCCAGAGCTTTAGTTTCGATATTATCTGAAATTTGAACCATATCCGCTTGAAAACCAGTTGCGACATCATAAGGATTATCTTCAACATTCCGTTTTAAGATAGTCAAATTACACTTCAACCCAATACCCTTTTTACGTAGAAGTTTAACATTCAGACGAGTAAACATATTCGCAAGTTCAATTGAAGACATTATAGCTGAATTTGCAGAAGCAGAAAGGGTATAAACATTGTTAAACCTAATAATATAGGTATTATCTTTAACGATTTGCCGACGAACACCCAAAGAAGACATATAATTCAAAATCATATTGTCAAGATTGGCTTTAAACTTTGTCAAAAGTTGATTTGAACCGAGCTTTGCTTTAACAATATCCAAATTTGGAAATTCAATTTTTAAAACAGCAAAATCTTCTGTATTAGATTCCCCTTGAATTGCACTTTTTTCAGTAGAATATCCGCATTTTACACACTTTGAATGCTTGGTCAAATTTATTTTCCCACATTTTGAACATTTGACAACCAAAATTTCCCCGCATTTTCGGCAGGTATTTTTGGTATTAACCGTACGGCAAACAGGACAAACAATTTTCAAGACCTTTTTGCAATTCGGACAAACCATTGCACTTTTATCAATTTCAGCACCGCATTTTGGACATTCCATACCGAAATTATACCATAGCACACAAGTTTTAAACTAATTCAAACAGATGATATTATATGGTAAATTTTGAATATAACCAACATATTCACCCGAAGAATCTCTGACCTCAAGAGATTTAATTACATCAAACCCTCTCCCCTACCCCTCTCCCAAAGGAGAGGGAAATTGCTATGATTGTTCAGATTCACCCCTCATCCTAACCTTCCCCCCAAGGGGAAGGAACACTACATTCTTGCTTTAGATGCTTCGCTTTGCTCAGGATGACGAAATTTGATAGACCATTCCTCCTCTCCGAGGGACACTAGCTGAACCGACGAAACGAAGTTGAGTCGAGTGAAACTGCGTGCCGTATGGCTGAGGCTGGGAGAGGGGTCGATTTTTTAATTAATTTTTAATCACTTGTCCTCCCCATATATTGTGGGAGGACCGAAATCTTTGATTTCGAGGAGGGGTTTTGAGTTTTTCCATAAGAAGAAAGGTTTATTCTTGTTTGAGATACTTCGCTTTGTCCTGTATGACAAATACAACAGGGGGTTCGGGGGCAAAGCCCCTGAGGACTCGAGCCATTTAATCATTCGTGTTTTTCTTTTTCGGTTCTGCTTTTTCTTTTTTCATCGAAATAAAAAAGAAAAAGTGAACATTATAACAATCGACCCCTCTCCCTAGCCCTCTACCCTTGGAGAGGGAATGATGTTCAACATTTCCCAAGTTGCTTTGTTTATCTGTCGGATTAGCAAAGCCGACCTACGTGTTTCAAATATACATTTCTTTATTTAATCAAGCCCTCTCCCCTACCCCCTCTCCCAAAGGAGAGGGGAATTGCTGTATTTGCGTTGATTTACCCCTCATCCTAACCTTCCCCCCCGAGGGGAAGGAACACTACATTCTTGCTTGAGATACTTCCTCCTCTCCGAGGGAGAGGCTGGGAGAGGGGTTGTTTTTTTTATTTAATTTTTAATTCCTTGTCCTCCCCATATATTGTGGGAGGACCGAAATCTTTGATTTCGAGGAGGGGCTTTGATTTTTCCCATAAGGAGAAAAGTTCATTCTCGTTTGAGATACTTCGCTTTGCTCAGTATGACGGAATTTGATAAATCAATTATCCTCTCCAAGGGGAAGGAACATGAAAAATTTTTCACTAAAAAGCAGCCTTTAAAAATAAAGACTGCTTTTATTATTTATTGGTTAAAAACTAAAATTAGTGGCAACATCCACTGCAAGCACCACAAGCAGAAACTAAAGCTTTTTCAGCTTCTTCCATACGAACTTTAATACGTCCGTCAACTGCGATACCTTCACCTGTTTTTTCAGAAATCAACAATGGGTTAATATCTAACTCATCGATGAAGCTGAAATCGTGAACTAATTGAGATAATCTCAATAAAGTTTCTTGGATTTGATCCATTTGTGCAGGAGTTGTGCCTCTAGCACCTTCTAACAATTTGTATGCTTTTACTGATTTAATCATTTCAGCAGCATCTACGTCTGTTAATGGTGCAATTCTGAATGTTACATCTTTCATAACTTCGATGAATACACCACCTAAACCGAACATCATCATTGGTCCGTATTGAGGGTCTGTTGCGATACCGCAAACCATTTCTCTGTTACCTTTAACCATTTCTTGGATGATAACACCTTCCAAACCGTCAATTAAACCTTTTTCTGTTAATTTTGCAATTAAATCTTGATATTCAGCTCTTAATTGATCTTCTGATTGAATGTTAACTCTTACACCACCAACATCTGTTTTGTGAGATGTAGTTTTTGAAGTCATCTTCATTACAACTGGGTAACCGATTGAATTTGCAATTTCAACTGCTTCATCTTCAGTTGTAGCAAATCCAGATTTACATACTCTGATACCATAAGCATCTAATACATCGATTGATTCACGAGTTGTTAATTGAGCTCTACCTTCAGAAATTGATTTTCTGATAATTTGTTTAGCTTTTTCGTGATCAACATCAAATACAGGGATTTTACCTTCTGGTCTTTCCATCCACAATCTTTGTTGATTCAATCTGTTCAAACCATCAGCAGCTTCTTCAGCATACATAAAGAATGGCATATTAACATCCATATTTGAAAGTTTTGTGAAGAATTCGCTCTTAGTCATGAATACACCAATAATTGGTTTTTCTGGGTGTTGAGCTTTAATTTCCATTAAAGCTTGAGCAACATCGATATCTTTCAATCCTAAGAATGGTAAGTAAATAGTGATAATCATATCAACGTTAGGATCTGCAATAACTGTTTCCAATGTTTGCTTGTAGTGTTCGATTGGAGCTGATGCAATCATATCGATTGGGTTTTTAACGGATGCAGCAGATGGTAAGAAACTTCTTAATTTTTCTTTTGTTTCATCTGTAATTTTAGCCATTTGCATACCGTATTCACTGATAGCATCTGTTGCCATAATACCAGGACCACCTGAGTTAGTAATAATTGCTACTCTATCGCCTTGAGGAATTGGGCAGTTAGCAAAAACTTTTGCTGTTGCAAACAAGTTTTTCAAAGAATATTCTCTGATAACACCAGATTGTTTTAATAATGCGTTTGCAGCTTTGTCAGCACCAGCCAATGAACCAGTGTGAGAAGAAGCAGCAGAAGCACCAGCAGCTGATCTACCAGCTTTTAATGCTAATACAGGTTTCTTTCTAGAAATTCTAGAAGCTAATTTTCTAAAGTTAGCTGGGTTTTGAATTGATTCCATGTAAAGAAGAATTTGTTCAACGTCTTCATCATTTTCCCAATATTCAAGAGCTGTTTCTGCGTTAACATCAGCTTGGTTACCAATTGAAATAAATTGAGCAAAACCTAAGTTTAAGTCTTTCAAAATATTCAAAATACCGCCACCTAAAGCACCTGATTGAGAAACGAAACCAATGTTTCCTCTTTCTGGAAGAGATTCAGCGAAACATCCGTCCATTCTAACGTCTGGGTGAGTATTAACAACACCTAAGCAGTTAGGACCAACACATCTCATACCATAAGAGTGGATTTTTTCTACTAATTCTTTTTCTAATTCTGCACCAGCAGCACCTGTTTCTTTGAAACCAGCTGTAATGATACAAATACCTTTAATACCTTTTTCGTTACATTGATCAATTGTTGATAATACAAATTTAGCATTAACAACGATGATAGCTAAATCAACTTCGCCAGGAACTTCTAAAACAGAAGTATAAGCTTGTAAGCCTTCAATAACTCCACCTTTTGGGTTTACAGGATAAATTTTTCCGTTAAATTTGTATTCCTGCAATCTTTTCATAATATCAGAACCGATTGTGTGTTCTTTTGTAGAAGCACCAATAACCGCAATGGATTTTGGCTTCATAATTTTGTCTAAAATACTCATTTTTCGTCCTTTCTTTTTCCGTGAGTTTTATTATCTTAGATTGTCTTTTCAAAATTTTTCTTTGGCATTGAAGAAAGCTTTCTAAAATTCTTCATTGCATCACCAACTGCTTCATTCAAAATAGAAAATTTTTGTAAAAAATCTCTAACTAAAACAGTATATTTTTCATTTGGGGAGTTTGGATTTTGAGAAACGATAGATAAAAATTTATTATCTTGTACATTCTTAATTTCCAAATCATAAGGTTTTTTAGAAATATCAACATCCTTCAAACTTTTATCAAGTTGTTGTCTAATTTTAGGAGCAACGTTATCAGAAATTTTTATAGCTCCAGTGAAAGATTGTTGATTAAAATTATTTGAGATAGTTTGCACTTGCATAATACTTTCCTCTTTTTACGAATACCCGTTTACAATCCACTCTCTCACTCTCAACTTAGCTCCAAGACTTTCAGCAATTTCTCTACATTTTTCAACATCAAGTCTTCTACCTTTATAACCGTCAACAATAGAAGCAACGGTTTCAATTCCAGCATCAGCGGAACATTTGATAAACTTTTTCACTTCTTCATAAGCATTTTCAAACTTAGGTTGAGATAATTCATCATATTCTTCTGAATTTGAAGCATTCAAACTAACAGAAAATTCGTCCACTAAACCAACCAATTCTGGAACAACATTTTTCTTATAAATAAAGTTTGCATGCCCATTTGTATTCACTCTAATTTTAATTTCAGGATAAGTTTCTTTTATATACTTAGCAACTTGTCTAAGAACTTCGAATTTGAGCATAGGTTCACCATACCCACAAAAAATAACTTCTGAAGATAAATTAAACTTTTTCAACTGTTCAATAACATCTTCCGAAGTAAAATCTTCACTATCAAGCCATAACTCTTGACCACAAACATCGTCTTTGTCTTGTCGTAGGCAAAAGATACATTCGTTAGTACAACGATTAGTCAAATTTATGTATATTTTTTTATCAAGTTCGTAAACTAAAATATTAGACATGTCCTATCCTTCAACATCAATATTATCGTACGCACAAAGTTATTTTACAAGTAGATAAATATTAAATCTTTCTTAATGTTTCAATATTTAAGACACTTTTTCAAATAAAAGGTTACGATATGTAACAAATATATATTTTTTATATCAAATTAAGCAATTTATTATTACAAAAATTGTTTATTATAATGTAACGAGGTACAATTAAAATCATGGTTGAGAAGACTGAACAAAACTTAGAATTAATTAAAGACGCTATCGAGACGAGAGAAAATGAAGTTTCTGAAAAACATCAGGCGACTCGACAAACAAATCCTATCCAACGGAAGTTGCTGGACTTTAGCCTGTCTAACAAAACCCGCAAATTTTCAGTGAAGGACTTGTTCACACGATAGGCACGAGTAGCACGGTTTTATGAGGACCGAGACGCACGTTTTTAGTGCGGGTTGTGAAAGACCGAAAATAATTATACTTCGTTACCCTCCTATGGAGGGTAATTTTTTTGCGTAGAAGAAGGAATAACAACTTGAAACAAGAAGTTCATTCTGAAGGAACATGTAAGTGTTTTTGAATAAAAACAGACAAATTTACCTAAAGAATCTCTTTGTGAGGATTGATTATATCAAACCCTCACCCCTCTCCCTAACCCTCTCCCAAGGAGAGGGAATTAATTATTCCTCGCTAAGAATGGGAAAGTCTAACTGTGTTTGCTAAGATTAACCCCTCATCCTAAACTTCCCCCCGAGGGGAAGGAATTTATTGTTCCCTTCCGAAGGACATTACTGAACCGACGAAACAAAGTTGAGTCGAGTGAAACTGCGTGCCGTATGGCTGAGGATTGAGGTGAGGGGGAAAATATTCTTCTCCCTCGCCCCTTGAGGGAGAGGGGTGGGGTGAGGGGTATTGCTGTGCCTCTCCAGATTAACCCCTCATCCTAACCTTCCCCCCGAGGGGAAGGGAAACAACATTCTTGTTAGAGATACTTCGCTTCGCTCAGTATGACAGAATTTGATAGACCTTTCCTCCTCTCCTAGGGAGAGGCTGGGAGAGGGGTTGATTTTTCAATTATTTTTTTTAATCCCTTGTCCTCCCCATATGTTGTGGGAGGACCGAAATCTTTGATTTCGAGGAGGGGCTTTGATTTTTTCAATAAGGAGAGAATTTCAACTACATTCTCTAAGGGGATAATAAATATTTGACCAGATGTGGTTCTTTTTGTAAAATTAAATTGCAATGTACGAAATTAAAAAACAAATTTATTTAGATTTCACAAAAAATCAAAAGTCTGCACTATGTAACTATCTCCGAGCATTAGTCAAAAAATCTCCAGATTGGTCAGTAGAAGAAATTTGGGAAAGTTTTGTTGCCGATGAAAAATATTATTTAGAATTAAACTGTTCCCGCTTTGAATTTTTGGCAGAGATTATAGATGAACAATGGTTTGAATCTGATACGATGAAGTATTTAAAAGAATGCAAAAAGTATTATGACTACAAAGAAAAGCAACGACCAATAATAGAAGCCAACAAGGAATTTGAAAAGAAAAAACGCAAATTTCTGCAAGAAGTTAAGATGTCAAAAGAAGCTCCAACAAAAAAACAGCTTTATTATTATGATAGGCTATGCAAAAAGTACGGGATTGAGAAAAAAGAACTTGAGTCAAAACTTGAGGCTCGAAATATAATTGATAAAATTATCACTGAACACAGCACTGGTTATAAAATCGATATAGATACAACGGGGAATGAAGAATGCTAATACCTGATATTGTAAAAATACTAACAGATTCTGGAATTGAACCAAACGAAGCAAATGTTGAAGTAAAATTACTAATTGAACATTTTGCAGGATATAGTTTGGTTGATATTTTGATGGGTAAAAAATTAGATGAAAAAAAACTTAAAATCGTAGAAGAAAAAGCAAAACTTAGAGCAAAAACTCATCAACCAATCCAACATATCATTGGTTTTGCAGATTTTATGGGAGAAAAATTTGTAGTAAATTCTGACGTTTTAATCCCGAGAGATGAAACTGAAATTTTGGTTAGAAAAACTATTGAATTAATTAAAAATAACAATTACAAAATAGCCCTTGATATGTGCACAGGTTCTGGATGTATTGCGTGCATGATTGCAAAACTAACAGATTGTCAGGTTATGGGCGTGGATATTTCAACAGAAGCTATTCACACTGCATTCAAAAATATGGAAAGATTTGAACTTTTTAATAAAGCGATGTTTAGGAAATCAGATTTATTCGATAAAATTCGAGAGGATGAAAAATTTGATTTGATTGTTTCTAATCCTCCATACATCCCTCCAAAGATGAAAAAATCTATTCAAAAAGAGGTATCTTTTGACCCAGAAATAGCTTTATATACAACAGATGACAAAGGGCTAGAATTTTATCAAAAAATAATTGAAAAAGCTCCCGAATTTTTAAATCCAAATGGCCATATTTTATTTGAACTTGGAATTGGGCAAAGTCGAGATGTTGCAGAGATATTAAAGACTAATAGATTTAAAGAAATTCAAGTTATTAAAGATTTAGCAGGAATAGACAGGGTTATTTTTGCACACATTTAACGTGTTACAATTTGTAAAAATAATTAACAAATCCATCGATTACACTAAAGATTAATCACTATTTAGCCGACAGCAATATAGTATTATCAATTGTAATAAGGCAAAAATAGTGAAAGTCAATTCAAAAAAAACAGGTTTAAATATTGATTATTCTCAAAATACAACTGGGATAACACTTAGTGACATCCCAGAGGATAAACTTGCCCTATATTCCCCAAAAACAATTGAAAATGCTTGTCGTTTAAAAGCAAAATATGGAAACAAATATTCAGATGAATATTACCTTAATTACTCTTCCAGAGATTCTTATATAAGAATGGTAGAAAATTTTAGCGAATCTAAAAGAACAAATGCTGCAATGTGTGCAGTCCAAGACCCTAACTGGCAAGGTTATTCTTATGAAGAAATTATTCAGATGGAAAACAATGGGGTAAAAATACCTCAAGAAGTTTTGTTATGGGCTCACGCACAACAAGAATCTGATATTGTATCTTATGAAATTATTGAATCCGAAGCATTGAATGATAATAACACGTCAACTGGTGAAATTTCAAATAGTTCAGATATCAATACCCTATTAAAAAACGCACAAATATATACCGTAAAATCTACATCTGCTCAAAAAACAGCAGAAGAAGATGCTGAAAGATACTCTGAATTATCAACTCAAGCGAAAAAAATTCAATCTGAAAACAAAAATACTTACAAAGATGAATTAGAAAAGATTTCAAAACTTACAAAAGAATGGAAACAATTAGACACAAAAAATAAAAATGGAACACTAAATTCTTCTGAAAAAAATAGATATAATGAACTTTCAAAAACAATAAATTCTGAAAACAAT
>ERZ1035001.859-NODE-859-length-13515-cov-48.274814_pt1 | contig 13515 bp, 8 predicted proteins | sample MGYA00520685_ERZ1035001 | MGnify/ENA primary metagenome ERZ1035001 (study PRJEB33766, sample SAMN09781749) | gut metagenome | biome: gut microbiome | host: Homo sapiens | place: Madagascar | study: EMG produced TPA metagenomics assembly of the PRJNA485056 data set... | reverse complement strand
TGTCGATCACGAACTGATCGTTGAGAAAGTTTTGCCCGAAGCGTTTACGGGCTAAGTGGCCCTGGTGGACTCGATTATTCATTGGGTGTTAACAATCATTTTGATGGCGAGATTAAGCGCCGTAATAAAACTGCCGACATCGGCTTCGCCACGTCCCGCCAGTTCAAGCGCGGTGCCGTGGTCCACTGATGTGCGAATAAAGGGCAGGCCCAGCGTAATGTTCACACCGCGCCCGAAGCCCTGGTATTTTAGCACGGGAAGACCCTGATCGTGGTACATCGCCAGCACGGCGTCGGCGTTATCGAGATATTTCGGCTGAAACAGGGTATCGGCAGGCAGCGGCCCGTTGAGTTTCATCCCCTGCGCCCGCAGCTCGTCGAGCACCGGAATAATGGTGTCTATCTCTTCCGTACCCATATGACCGCCTTCGCCCGCGTGCGGATTCAGCCCGCAGACCAGAATGCGCGGTTCGGCAATACCAAATTTTGTACGCAAATCGTGATGCAAAATAGCAATCACTTCGTGCAAAAGTGCAGGGGTGATAGCATCTGCGATATCGCGCAGCGGTAAATGCGTCGTTGCCAGCGCCACGCGAAGTTCTTCGGTCGCCAGCATCATCACCACTTTTTTCGCCTGCGAACGCTCTTCGAAAAACTCGGTATGACCGGTAAACGGAATGCCTGCGTCGTTAATGACGCCTTTATGCACGGGGCCTGTGATCAGCGCAGCAAATTCACCGTTCAGACAGCCATCACACGCTCGCGCCAGCGTCTCCACCACGTAATGTCCATTTTCAATCGCTAACTGCCCCGCAGTGACAGATTCACGTAGCGCGACAGGAAGTAGCGTTAATGTGCCCGTAGTTTGCGGTTGTGCAGGGGAGTTGGGGGAATAAGGGCGGAGGGTGAGCGGCAAACCGAGCATCGCTGCCCGGTCGGTAAGGAGAGTGGCATCGGCACAAACAACCAGTTCGACCGGCCACTCACGCTGTGCAAGCTGGACAACTAAGTCCGGGCCAATCCCGGCGGGCTCGCCGGGAGTGATCACAACACGTTGGGTTTTAACCATTAGTTGCTCAGGATTTTAACGTAGGCGCTGGCACGTTGTTCCTGCATCCAGCTTGCTGCTTCTTCCGAGAACTTACGGTTCATCAGCATGCGGTATGCACGATCTTTCTTCGCAGCGTCGGTTTTATCGACATTACGGGTATCCAGCAGTTCGATTAAATGCCAGCCGAATGAAGAGTGAACCGGTGCACTCATTTGACCTTTGTTCAGGCGAGTCAGGGCGTCACGGAAGGCCGGATCGAAAATATCTGGTGTAGCCCAGCCGAGATCACCGCCCTGGTTAGCAGAGCCTGGATCCTGAGAGAACTCTTTCGCTGCGGCAGCAAAAGTCGTTTTACCACTCTTGATATCAGCAGCAATCTGTTCCAGTTTCACACGGGCCTGTTCGTCAGTCATGATCGGCGACGGTTTCAGCAGAATATGGCGAGCATGAACTTCGGTCACCGAGATATTTTTGCTTTCGCCGCGCAGGTCGTTAACTTTCAGAATATGGAAGCCAACGCCGGAACGAATCGGGCCAACAATGTCGCCTTTCTTCGCGGTGCTTAATGCCTGGGCGAAGATCCCGGGCAACTCCTGAATACGGCCCCAGCCCATCTGGCCGCCGTTCAGCGCCTGCTGGTCGGCAGAATGAGCAATCGCCAGCTTACCGAAATCAGCGCCGTTACGCGCCTGATCGACAATGGCGCGCGCCTGGCTTTCCGCTTCGTTCACCTGATCAGAGGTCGGGTTTTCCGGCAGCGGGATCAGGATGTGGCTCAGGTTCAGCTCAGTGCTGGCGTCGTTTTGGTTACCCACCTGCTGCGCCAGGGATTCGACTTCCTGCGGCAGGATGGTGATGCGACGACGCACCTCGTTGTTACGCACTTCAGAGATAATCATCTCTTTGCGGATCTGGTTACGATAGGTGTTGTAGTTCAGTCCATCGTAAGCCAGACGGCTGCGCATCTGATCCAGCGTCATGTTGTTCTGTTTCGCGATGTTAGCAATCGCCTGATCCAGCTGCTCATCGGAGATTTTCACTCCCATTTTCTGCCCCATCTGCAGGATGATTTGATCCATGATCAAACGTTCCATGATTTGGTGGCGCAGCGTCGCGTCATCAGGAAGTTGCTGCCTTGCCTGAGCAGCGTTCAGTTTTACCGACTGCATTAATCCATCAACGTCGCTTTCCAGCACGACGCCGTTATTGACGACGGCTGCGACTTTATCGACTACCTGGGGGGCAGCGAAACTGGTATTCGCGATCATGGCGATACCGAGAAGCAGCGTTTTCCAGTTCTTCATACTTTTTCCATTTCAATTAACCGCACTGCGGATTACGTGGTAAATCAACAAATCACAAAGTGTTTTGATACGGCAGAATGTTCGAACGCAGCATCTCTTGCGTACCCAGACCGTAGTTGGAGCTCAGGCCGCGAAGTTCGATGTTAAAGCCGATTGCGTTGTCATATACCGCATGTTGTTTATCGTTATCCCAACCGTTCAGCTTCCGCTCGTAACCGACGCGAATTGCATAGCAGCAGGAGCTGTATTGCACACCTAACATAGAGTCGGCTTGCTTGTTCGCATTGGTGTCGTAGTAGTAGGCCCCAACAATGGACCAACGATCGGCAATTGGCCAGCTGGCGACAGCACCTACCTGCGAAATACCATTCTTATATTGCTCAGCAGTGGAATAGTACTTAGGCAGCGTAGCCTGAATATATTCCGGGCTGGCGTAACGGTAATTCAGCTGTACCAGACGGTCTTCATCCCGACGGTATTCAATGCTGGAGTTACTGGTCGCTACGTTATCCAGACGTGTATCGTACTGAATCCCGCCACGCAATCCCCAACGCTCGGAGATACGCCAGTAAGTATCGCCTGCCCACACCAGTGAACCCGTTTTGTCGTCATTCTCCCATGTTATGTTGTCATCGCCAGTGCGAGACTCCGTGAAATAGTAGATTTGACCAACGGAAATATTAAAACGTTCAACGGCAGCATCATCATATATGCGAGATGTGACACCGGTCGTCACCTGGTTAGCGGAGGCAATACGGTCAAGACCGCCGTAAGTCCGGTCCCGGAACAGGCCAGAGTAGTCAGATTGCAGCAGAGACGAGTCGTAGTTATAGATGTCGCTCTGATCGCGATACGGCACGTACAAATACTGCGCGCGCGGTTCCAGCGTTTGGGTATAACCCGGAGCCAGCATTTCCATATCGCGTTCAAAGACCATTTTGCCGTCAACTTTGAATTGCGGCATTACGCGGTTAACGGATTCGTCCAGCTTGGTCGTGTTTCTGGAGTTATACCAGTCAAGATTGGTTTGCTGATAATGGGTTGCCAGCAACTTCGCTTCGGTATTGATGCTGCCCCAGTTATTAGAGAGCGGCAAATTGATGGTCGGTTCCAGGTGAACACGGGTTGCTTCAGGCATGTCGTCTCTGGTGTTAACAAAGTGCACTGCCTGGCCGTAAATACGCGTATCAAACGGACCAACATCATTCTGGTAGTAATTAACGTCTAACTGCGGCTCTGCCGAGTAGCTACTGGTGTTCTGTTCGCTGAAAACCTGGAACTGCTTGGTTGAAACGGTGGCATTGAAGTTTTGCACCGCATAGCCAACGCTGAATTTTTGCGTTGCGTAGCCGTCAGTACTGGAACCGTACTTGTTATCGAAATCATTGAAGTAGCTAGGATCGCTGACCTTGGTGTAGTCGACGTTGAAACGCCACACCTGATCCATGACCCCGGAGTGGTTCCAGTAGAATAACCAACGACGTGAACTGTCATCGTTCGGGTGTTCATCTTCATAGACTTTATCTGAAGGCAGATAGTCCAGTTCCATCAAGCCAGCGCCCGCTTGGGAGAGGTAGCGGAATTCGTTCTCCCACATGATGTTGCCACGACGATGCATATAATGCGGCGTGATGGTGGCATCCATATTTGGCGCGATGTTCCAGTAATATGGCAGGTAGAACTCAAAGTAGTTGGTGGTGGTGTACTTGGCGTTCGGGATCAAGAAACCAGAGCGACGTTTGTCACCCACCGGCAACTGCAAATAGGGGCTATAAAAGATCGGTACCGGACCCACCTTAAAGCGGGCGTTCCAGATCTCCGCAACTTGTTCTTCGCGGTCATGAATAATTTCGCTACCTACCACGCTCCAGGTGTCAGAACCCGGCAGACAGGAGGTAAAGCTACCGTTATCCAGAATGGTATAGCGGTTTTCGCCACGTTGTTTCATCAGGTCCGCTTTACCGCGACCCTGGCGACCCACCATCTGGTAATCACCTTCCCAGACGTTGGTATCTTTGGTGTTCAGATTCGCCCAGCCTTTCGGCCCTTTGAGGATCACCTGGTTATCGTCGTAATGGACATTACCGAGCGCATCAACGGTACGTACCGGCTCCGGTTGTCCTGGTGCCTCTTTTTGATGGAGCTGCACTTCGTCGGCCTGCAGACGGCTGTTACCCTGCATGATATCCACGCTGCCAGTAAACACGGCGTCATCCGGGTAGTCCCCTTTCGCGTGGTCAGCATTGATAGTCACGGGTAAGTCATTGGTATCGCCCTGTACCAGAGGACGGTCATAGCTTGGCACGCCCAACATGCACTGTGAGGCGAGGTCGGCTGCCAGTCCCTGTTGACTATAAAGGGCGGTGGCAATCATGGTGGCCAGGAGAGTGGGGATACGTTTTTTCATACGTTGATTTTATTGTTCCATCATCGGTAACGTTGCGCGTGACAAACGGTCAGAGACTAACGTACTCGTCATCTCTACGCTAGTGTTAATCCTGTCCGAATAGCGTCAGTGGTGTTAGGCACGGCATTGAATGACAGGTATGATAATGCAAATTATAGGCGATGTCCCACAATTGACCGCAGCCGGAAAACGGTAAAAGCACCTTTATATTGTGGGAGATAGCCCTGATATCCGTGTGTCGATTTGGGGAATATATGCAGTATTGGGGAAAAATCATTGGCGTGGCCGTGGCCTTACTGATGGGCGGCGGCTTTTGGGGCGTAGTGTTAGGCCTGTTAATTGGCCATATGTTTGATAAAGCCCGTAGCCGTAAAATGGCGTGGTTCGCCAACCAGCGTGAGCGTCAGGCGCTGTTTTTTGCCACCACTTTTGAAGTGATGGGGCATTTAACCAAATCCAAAGGTCGCGTCACGGAGGCTGATATTCATATCGCCAGCCAGTTGATGGACCGAATGAATCTTCATGGCGCTTCCCGTACTGCGGCGCAAAATGCGTTCCGGGTGGGAAAATCAGACAATTACCCGCTGCGCGAAAAGATGCGCCAGTTTCGCAGTGTCTGCTTTGGTCGTTTTGACTTAATTCGTATGTTTCTGGAGATCCAGATTCAGGCGGCGTTTGCTGATGGTTCACTGCACCCGAATGAACGGGCGGTGCTGTATGTTATTGCTGAAGAATTAGGGATCTCCCGCGCCCAGTTTGACCAGTTTTTGCGCATGATGCAGGGCGGTGCACAGTTTGGCGGCGGTTATCAGCAGCAATCTGGCGGTGGTAACTGGCAGCAAGCGCAGCGTGGCCCGACGCTGGAAGATGCCTGTAATGTGCTGGGCGTGAAGCCGACGGATGATGCGACCACCATCAAACGTGCCTACCGTAAGCTGATGAGTGAACACCATCCCGATAAGCTGGTGGCGAAAGGTTTGCCGCCTGAGATGATGGAGATGGCGAAGCAGAAAGCGCAGGAAATTCAGCAGGCATATGAGCTGATAAAGCAGCAGAAAGGGTTTAAATAAGTTTTAAACTGTAGGCCTGATAAGACGCGGCCCGCGTCGCATCAGGCAATCGGCGCACAATTGCCGGATGCGGCGTGAACGCCTTATCCGCCTACCGAACTGCGCCAGCGTGACGATTAAAAATCCGCTGGCGCTTTAAACGTCATACTATTGCCATACGCCGGATGGGTAATCGTCAACATCTCTGCATGTAGCAACAAACGCGGTGCCATCGCTCTCGCTTCTGGTGATGCATAAAAACGATCGCCGAGAATCGGATGCCCCAGCGCCAGCATATGCACACGCAATTGATGCGAACGCCCGGTAATCGGTTTTAACACCACTCTTGCCGTGTTATCCGCCGCATACTCCACCACTTCATATTCCGTCTGCGCAGGTTTACCCGTTTCGTAACAGACTTTCTGTTTCGGGCGGTTTGGCCAGTCGCAAATCAGCGGCAGATCCACCAGACCTTCTGCGGGGGATGGATGCCCCCAGACGCGGGCCACATACTGCTTTTTCGGCTCGCGCTCGCGGAACTGGCGTTTTAACTCCCGCTCCGCGGCTTTGGTCAGCGCCACTACAATCACGCCGCTGGTAGCCATATCCAGACGATGCACCGATTCTGCCTGCGGATAATCACGCTGAATGCGCGTCATCACGCTGTCTTTGTGCTCTTCCAGACGACCCGGCACAGACAACAAACCGCTCGGCTTGTTGACCACCATAATGTGGTCATCCTGATACAGGATAACCAACCAGGGTTCCTGCGGTGGATTGTAGTTTTCCATCCCCATTTTCAGCTCCGTTACTGATGCGTCACAACGATCAAACGCAGGGCATCCAGACGCCAACCTGCCTGATCCAGGCTTTCCATTATCTGCTGACGGTTGCTCTCAATGGCGGTCAGTTCGTCGTCACGAATGTTCGGGTTCACTGCACGCAGAGCTTCCAGACGAGACAGCTCGGCAGACAGTTTTTCGTCGGCTTCGTTACGCGCTGCATCAATCAATGCACGGGCAGATTTCTCGATCTGCGCTTCACCCAGTTGAAGGATAGCGTGAACATCCTGCTGCACGGCGTTAACCAGTTTGCTGCCGGTGTGACGGTTAACCGCGTTAAGCTGGCGGTTAAAGGTTTCAAACTCTACCTGCGCCGCCAGGTTGTTGCCGTTTTTATCCAGCAGCATACGTACCGGCGTCGGTGGCAGGAAGCGGTTGAGCTGCAACTGCTTCGGAGCCTGGGCTTCAACCACATAAATCAGTTCCACCAACAGCGTACCTACCGGCAACGCTTTGTTTTTTAACAGTGAAATCGTGCTGCTACCGGTATCGCCAGAAAGGATCAGATCCAGACCGTTGCGGATCAGCGGATGCTCCCAGGTAATAAACTGTGCATCTTCACGCGCCAGTGCCACTTCACGATCAAAGGTGATGGTGATGCCATCTTCCGACAGGCCAGGGAAGTCCGGCACCAGCATATGATCGGACGGCGTCAGCACGATCATGTTGTCGCCGCGATCGTCCTGATTGATACCGATAATATCGAACAGGTTCATGGCGAAGGCGATCAGGTTGGTATCGTCATCCTGCTCTTCAATGCTTTCTGCCAGTGCCTGGGCTTTTTCGCCACCGTTGGAGTGGATTTCCAGCAGGCGGTCACGACCCTGTTCCAGCTGTGCTTTCAGCGCTTCATGTTGCTCGCGGCAGTTTTTGATCAGATCGTCAAAGCCTTCGGTTTGATCCGGTGAAGCCAGATAGTTAATCAGATCGTTGTATACGCTATCGTAAATAGTGCGTCCGGTCGGGCAGGTGTGCTCAAATGCATCCAGACCTTCGTGATACCAGCGCACCAGCACCGACTGAGCGGTTTTCTCCAGATAAGGCACATGGATCTGAATATCGTGCGCCTGGCCGATACGATCCAGACGACCAATACGCTGCTCCAGTAGATCCGGGTTGAATGGCAGGTCAAACATCACCATGTGGCTGGCGAACTGGAAGTTACGTCCTTCAGAACCGATTTCTGAGCACAGCAGTACCTGTGCGCCGGTGTCTTCTTCGGCAAACCAGGCGGCAGCGCGGTCACGTTCGATAATCGACATACCTTCGTGGAACACCGCAGCGCGAATACCTTCACGTTCGCGCAGTACCTGCTCCAGTTGCAGCGCAGTGGCAGCTTTGGCGCAGATCACCAGCACTTTCTGAGAGCGATGGCTGGTCAGGTAGCCCATCAGCCACTCAACGCGCGGATCGAAGTTCCACCAGGTGGCGTTATCACCTTCAAATTCCTGATAAATACGCTCCGGGTAGAGCATATCGCGAGCACGATCTTCCGCACTTTTACGTGCGCCCATAATGCCGGAGACTTTAATAGCCGTCTGATACTGCGTCGGTAGCGGCAGTTTAATGGTGTGCAGCTCGCGTTTCGGGAATCCTTTCACACCGTTACGCGTGTTACGGAACAGCACGCGGCTGGTGCCGTGGCGATCCATCAGCATCGAAACCAGCTCCTGACGGGCGCTCTGGGCATCTTCGCTGTCGCTGTTTGCTGCCTGCAACAGCGGCTCGATATCCTGCTCGCCGATCATCTCGCCGAGCATGTTCAGTTCGTCATTGCTCAGTTTGTTACCTGCCAGCAGCATGGCAACGGCGTCCGCAACCGGACGATAATTTTTCTGCTCTTCAACGAACTGCGCAAAATCGTGGAAACGGTTCGGGTCCAGCAGACGCAGACGGGCGAAGTGGCTTTCCATCCCCAGCTGTTCCGGGGTCGCGGTCAGCAGCAGAACGCCCGGCACGTGCTCTGCCAGTTGTTCAATGGCCTGATATTCACGGCTTGGCGCATCTTCGCTCCACACCAGGTGATGCGCTTCATCGACCACCAGCAGGTCCCATTCGGCTTCACAGAGATGTTCCAGGCGCTGTTTGCTACGACGGGCAAAATCCAGCGAGCAAATCACCAGCTGTTCGGTGTCAAACGGGTTGTAAGCATCGTGCTGAGCTTCGGCATAACGCTCATCATCAAATAGCGCAAAGCGCAGGTTGAAACGGCGCAGCATTTCTACCAGCCACTGATGCTGTAAGGTTTCCGGGACGATAATTAGCACACGTTCAGCAGCGCCAGAGAGCAGTTGCTGATGCAGGATCATCCCGGCTTCAATGGTTTTCCCTAAACCCACTTCGTCAGCCAGCAGGACGCGCGGCGCGTGGCGGCGACCAACATCATGAGCGATGTTGAGCTGATGCGGAATCAGGCTGGTACGCTGACCGCGCAGGCCGCTGTACGGCATACGGAACTGTTCGCTGGAATACTTACGCGCGCGATAACGCAGCGCAAAGCGGTCCATACGGTCAATCTGCCCGGCAAACAGACGGTCCTGCGGTTTGCTGAACACCAGTTTGCTATCAAGGAAAACTTCACGCAGGGCTACGCCGGACTCTTCAGTATCCAGGCGAGTACCGATATAGGTCAGCAAGCCATTTTCTTCTTTTACTTCTTCGACTTGCATCTGCCAGCCGTCATGGCTGGTAATAGTATCACCAGGGTTGAACATCACGCGGGTCACGGGGGAATCACTGCGTGCGTACAGACGGTTTTCACCAGTAGATGGGAAAAGTAAAGTGACAGTTCGCGCATCCACCGCGACAACGGTTCCAAGTCCCAATTCGCTTTCTGTATCGCTGATCCAGCGTTGACCAAGTGTAAAAGGCATATGTGTTCGGCTCTATATCTTTAATTGCAGGCAATAACCACCCGCTACCGTGCTTATGAGGTAGTGGTGTTATTCAGGTCCAGGAATGGAAAGGGCGCTATGGTACTGGATGGCAAAGCATTCGTCACGCATCAAAATGGTATCTGGCGAACTCTTTTTTTTGCTCAAAATAGCCCAAGTTGCCCGGTCATAAGTGTAGCAAAATTATCCTCAATAAAAGGGAGTATTCCCTCCGCCACGGGTTGTAGCTGGCGGGTCAGATAGTGTTCGTAATCCAGTGGTGAACGTTGGTAGTCCAGCGGCTCCGGGCCGTTGGTGGTCCATACGTACTTAATGGTGCCGCGATTCTGATATTGCAAGGGGCGACCGCGCTTTTGGTTTTCTTCATCGGCAAGGCGAGCGGCGCGTACATGAGGCGGCACATTACGCTGATACTCGCTCAGCGGACGGCGAAGGCGTTTACGGTAAACCAGTCGCGCATCCAGTTCACCCGCCATCAGTTTGTCGATGGTTTCGCGTACATATTCCTGATATGGCTCGTTGCGGAAGATGCGCAGGTATAGCTCCTGCTGAAACTGCTGGGCCAGCGGCGTCCAGTCGGTGCGCACGGTTTCCAGCCCTTTAAACACCATCCGCTGTTTATCGCCCTCCTGAATCAGCCCGGCGTAGCGCTTTTTACTGCCGGTATCGGCTCCGCGAATGGTTGGCATCAGAAAACGGCAGAAATGAGTTTCATACTCCAGTTCTAATGCGCTGGTCAGCCGTTGTTTTTGCAGCGTTTCCGCCCACCAGGCGTTAACGTGCTGCACCAGTACACGACCGATTTTCGCCGCCTCTTCTTCCGAATGTGCACCTTTTAGCCAGACAAAAGTCGAGTCGGTATCTCCGTAGATAACGTCGTAGCCCTGCGCTTCAATCAATGCTTTGGTCTGCCGCATGATCTGATGACCACGCATGGTGATCGACGATGCCAGGCGCGGATCGAAGAAGCGGCAGGCGGTGGTGCCGAGCACGCCATAAAAGGCATTCATAATGATCTTCAGCGCCTGCGAAAGCGGCTTATTACCCTGACGTTTGGCTTCATCGCGCCCGTGCCAGATGTTAGTCACAATCTCCGGCAGGCAATGTTTCTCCCGTGAGAACCAGGCATCGAGAAAACCTTCGGTACTGTGCTCTGGATCAGGTTGCGCCATGCCTTCAACCAGCCCGACGGGATCAATCAGAAAGGTGCGGATGATCGACGGGTACAGGCTTTTATAGTCCAGCACCAGCACTGAATCATAAAGCCCTGGCCGTGAATCCATCACGTAGCCGCCAGGGCTGGCGTGCGGTGGCACTTCGCCGAGATTAGGCGCGACATAACCAGCGCGATGCATTCGCGGAAAATAGAGATGACCAAACGCTGCCACCGAACCGCCGTGCCGATCCACCGGCAGGCCGTTCACCGTTGCTCGTTCGAGTAAAAATGGCATGATTTCAGTTTTGTGGAAGATCTGCGTCACCAGCTCGCAATCTTTCAGGTTATAAGTTGCCAGCGCAGGTTTATCTTCGGCGAAACGGCGGTCAATTTCGTCCATTCGATCCCACGGGTTATCGATAGATTTTCCTTCGCCTAATAGCTCCTGAGCGACAGTTTCCAGCGAGAATGAAGAGAAATTCCAGAACGCGGATTTCAGCGCTTCGATACCGTCGATAATTAGCCGACCTTTAGCCTGGGCAAAAAAGACGCCGTTTTTAAAGCCGTGCTCGCGCCACTCCAGCTCGCTATTATCGCGCCCAAGACGCAGCGGAAGACGGTAACGCTCGGCATGTTTTTGCAGCATTCGCAGATCGAACTGCACCACGTTCCAGCCGATGATCACATCGGGATCGTGGTTTGCAAACCAGGCGTTGAGTTTTTCCAGCAGCAGCGGGCGGCTGGCGACGTATTCCAGTTCGAAATCAAGCGAGGAGGCGTCGCCATTCTCCGGCCCCAGCATATAAACGATGCGCTGCCCGCAGCCTTCCAGGCCGATGCAGTACAGCTCACCGTGGCGGGTGGTTTCAATATCTATAGAAACCCACTTGAGCGGCGGACGATAGTCGGGATGCGGTTTCAGACGGGCATTAACGATAGTGCCATTGTGCATATCACCCTCGACCCACACCGGTGAGGTGATAAACCGCTCCATCAGATAGCGTTCTGGCGGGCGCACATCGGCCTCGTAGACGGTAACGCCACCTTCACGCAGGCGCTTTTCGTAATTCATCAATTGGCGATGGGCGCGACAGTAAAGGCCATACACCGGCTGGCGGTGAAAATCCTTTAACGCCAGCGGTGTCAGGCGAAAGCCTTGTTCACCCTGCAAAATATGCTGAGCGCGGGGAACCTGATCGGCGGGAATAAACGCCACGGACTCTTGCGGTGCAAGCGTAACCTGCAACGGCCCGTTGTCCGTCGCCAGCCAGAAGGAGACTTCTGTCCCTTGCGGGGTGTCCCGCCAGTGTCGGGTTAAGATAAAACCTGCCTGCGCCACGCTGAAAATCCATCAAAAAACCAGGCTTGAGTATAGCCTGGTTTCGTTTGATTGGCTGTGGTTTTATACAGTCATTACTGCCCGTAATATGCCTTCGCGCCATGCTTACGCAGATAGTGTTTATCCAGCAGCGTTTGCTGCATATCCGGTAACTGCGGCGCTAACTGACGGCAGAATATCCCCATATAAGCGACCTCTTCCAGCACGATGGCGTTATGCACCGCATCTTCGGCATTTTTGCCCCATGCAAACGGGCCGTGGGAATGGACCAGAACGCCGGGCATTTGCGCTGCATCGATACCCTGTTTTTCAAAGGTTTCTACGATGACGTTACCGGTTTCCCACTCATATTCGCCGTTGATTTCTGCGTCGGTCATTTTGCGGGTGCAGGGAATGGTGCCGTAGAAATAGTCGGCGTGGGTGGTGCCGATTGCTGGAATCGACTGACCCGACTGCGCCCAGATGGTGGCGTGGCGCGAGTGCGTATGCACAATGCCGCCAATGGAGGGGAATGCCTGATAGAGCAGCCGGTGAGTTGGCGTGTCGGAGGAGGGCTTTTTCGTACCTTCAACCACTTCACCGGTTTCGATGCTAACCACGACCATATCGTCAGCGGTCATGACGCTGTAATCGACGCCGGAAGGTTTGATCACAAAGACGCCGCGCTCGCGATCAACGGCGCTGACGTTGCCCCATGTGAGCGTGACCAGGTTGTGTTTTGGCAGCGCCAGGTTGGCTTCTAATACCTGGCGTTTGAGATCTTCTAACATGTTGACTCCTGAGAGGTCGTTTCCCCTCACCCCGGCCCTCTCCCCAAAGGGGCGAGGGGGAAAACAATGCCGGATGCGCTTTGCTTATCCGGCCTACAAAATCGCAGCGTGTAGGCCAGATAAGACGCGTCAGCGTCGCATCAGGCGTTACATACCTGATGTGGCTACTTAGCGACGAAATCCGTAATACACTTCGTTCCAGCGCAGTGCGTCTTTAAACGCTGGCAGGCGGGTGTCGTTATCAATCACCGTGATTTCAATGTCGTGCATCTCGGCGAACTGGCGCATATCGTTGAGGTTCAGCGCATGGCTGAAGACGGTATGGTGCGCGCCACCAGCAAGGATCCACGCTTCGGAAGCAGTTGGCAGATCCGGTTGCGCTTTCCACAGCGCATTCGCCACCGGCAGTTTCGGCAGGGAGTGCGGTGTTTTCACCGTGTCGATACAGTTAACCAGCAGACGGTAACGATCGCCGAGATCAATCAGGCTGGCGACAATCGCTGGACCGGTTTGGGTATTGAAGATCAGTCGGGCAGGATCGTCCTTACCACCAATACCGAGATGCTGAACGTCGAGGATCGGTTTCTCTTCTACGGCAATCGACGGGCAGACTTCCAGCATATGGGAGCCGAGCACCAGGTCATTACCTTTCTCGAAGTGATAGGTGTAGTCCTCCATAAAGGAGGTGCCGCCCTGCAGACCGG
>ERZ1035001.856-NODE-856-length-13534-cov-17.814897_pt1 | contig 13534 bp, 19 predicted proteins | sample MGYA00520685_ERZ1035001 | MGnify/ENA primary metagenome ERZ1035001 (study PRJEB33766, sample SAMN09781749) | gut metagenome | biome: gut microbiome | host: Homo sapiens | place: Madagascar | study: EMG produced TPA metagenomics assembly of the PRJNA485056 data... | reverse complement strand
TTTTTGGTGCGCCCGCAGGAACTCGAATCCTGGACCCTCTGATTAAAAGTCAGAGCGGATGCGGGCTTGTGCGGTTTTGTGCGGATGGTGTTGCCGTTGAAGCGTTGTTTTTTTGTTTTGCTGGGTGCTTGATTTTGCTGTGGCAGGTAGTCAAAAAGTAGTCAGGTTGCGGCGGCAAAGTAGTTGTCCAGGCGGTCTACCACCTGCAAGCTGTCGGCGGCCTCCAGGTGGGTGTAGATGTTGGCCGTCATTTGAATGCTTGCGTGGCCCAGCAGCTGCTGGGCGGTGCGCAGGTCCACCCCGGCGCGGTACAGGTTGGTTGCATAGGTGTGCCGCAGCATATGAGCGTGGATGGGCAGGGGGAAGTGCGGCTCCACGTAGGTGGTCCACATCTTCCGGTAGGCGGACTGGGTCATCACCTGGCCGCGAACGCTGGGAACGACGTACTCGCTGGTGCGGGGCGTTTCGGCCAGGATGCGGCGCAGCGCGGCGGGGATGGGCACAATGCGGTTGGCCGAGGGGCTTTTTAACTCCATGCTCGGGTCATGGCGGTTGCAGCCTGCCGGAAAGCTCACCGCCCGCGCCACGATCAGCCCGGCGGGGCCTATGTCCGTCCAGCGCAGGCCCAGGGCCTCTTCCCGGCGTAGGCCGCAATAAATGCACAACGCGCAAAACACCCGCGCCCGCGGCTCTGTGACGTCCTCCAGCAGGCGGGTGTACTCGGAAGGACTGAGATATTCCTTGCGTTTTGCCTTGGCGTGGCGCGTGATTTTTAGCCCCTCGGTGGGATCGCTACTGATGAGGTGGTTTTGTTTGGCGCTTGTAAAAATTTGACGGGCTGTTATCAGCACCTTGTGCTGCAGGCTTTCCGACAGATCGGCCACGCCGGACAGCACCCGGCGGATGTGAACCGGGCGCACGGCGCGAAGCTCCATGCTGCCGATGATGTCCATGATGTGCAGGTTGTAGGCGTCCCGATACATCCGCACGGTGGCGGGGCGCAGGTCTGACTTGTAGGTCGTGAGCCAGATTTTGGCCCATTCTCCCACGGTTGTATTATCGCCGACCTCTAAACCGGCGTCATCGTCCGCCATGGCCCGGCGGGCGGCGGCGTTTACCTCGGCCTGGGTCCTGCCGTAAACCAGCTTTGTTTTGCCGTTGGACAGGGTGACGCGGCGCTGGTAGCGGCCGTCCTTGCGCTTTTTTAGAGCCATTTTGACAAAATTCCTCCGTAACACTTGTGCCAAGTGCCCGGCGGGTGTTATAATACGATTGCTGGGTCGTATTGTGTCCACGCCGGACACGCGATTCTATAAGCCTGCGGTGCTGGTAACACCGCGGGCTTTTTTTATTGCTTTAGGGAGACGGTATCGTTGATAAGATTTTTATATTGTTGTTCGTTTAATATGGTGATGTGCTGTCCCGATTCAATTAGCGCTTGCGCTTTACTGTATTTTCGTTCTATGGCCCATTCTGGTAGGTGACTTGTATCGCCAACAATTAGATAGACGGTTTTTGTGTTTACTTTTTCACGTAAATTCGCGCCGACGCTCTCCAATAAATCTTCCAGTTGGTCACGATCGTCAGAAAAGTCGCCGGTAAAAACAAAATTTTTATCATAGAGCGGGGACCATGCAAATTCTGCGGCGCGGACTTCCTTTTGGTGAGCTTTTCTAGCTTTGTCGTATTTTTCAAAATCGGAGCTGCTCATAGTTGCTTTTTTAATGCAATACTGCAACAACTCATTGGTAGTGTAGACGTCTCCGAGCGCCCGGTGAGCGGTGCCCGCTTGCAGACGCAAACGCGATGCTAACGCCTGCAAACGGTGAGACTTCCCGGGAACATAACTCCGAGCTAAGGATAAGGTGTCGATGTACATAAAATCCTGGATTCCGTCCAGATTGGCCAGAGCACGAGAAACAAACGCTAAATCAAATGTAATATTATGGCCGACGATAATCTGGCCGTCAATCCGGCGGGAAATCTCCGGGACGACATCCGCCAAGTGTGGGGCACTAGCCAAATCCGCATTAGTGATGCCGTTTACCTCTGTTGCCGCAGCAGGGATGGGAATTGTCGGATGAATGAGCGTGGCGTATTCATCGGTGACTTTCCCATTAGATACAGTTAAAATAGCGATCTCTACCATCTGGTCGCTGTAACGGTCTACGCCTGTTGTCTCAGTATCAAGGACTACATAATTTTTTAAGGCAAGCAGGCTCTCCGGGGCATCTGGTGCGGGAATGATGCGCGGCCCGGATTGATGAGTGGTTGTTGGCGCTATAATTGTGATAATCACACCCACAATTAAATAGAGCGGCACAAAAGCAACTACAAACCCAATCAAAAACACAACAATCGTTGATACAAGAGCAAGGCTAAGCGACACATTAGTTGAAATGTAATGCTTTAATGCCCATTTTGCAAGCAAAATAGCTAAAATCACTGCGAGGAAAGCCGCAATCTTAGAACTTTTTTTAATGGTCTGTCCGTCCACTTTTGACTTTAATGTGCTGATTTGTGACCGCCTCCTAATTTATGCCGCGATTGCGACATATTTTTTTTATGTGGCACGGTATGATAGGGTTATACCCGGAACCACAAAATTTGACAACAATTTTGTTTAAAATGTGAATTTACATACAACCACGAGTTGTATATAATAAAATAAACGAAAGGGGGATACTACATAATGACAAAGGATGAATATGTGGCAGCTGTGGTAGAGTGTATTAAGGCGGCCACGGAAAAGCAGGCCCGCTTGATTTGGGTGTTTGTAAAAAATTACCTTAAAAAGTGAGCTTGCAAAAGAGAGGGAGCGCTACGCGCTGCCCTCTTCTTTTTTTGTCAGCCGCTCGGCCATTTTTTCCAGCAGCTTCCACTCTTCTGGCGTCAGGTCGGCCAGCAGCTCAACCATGCGGCGCTTGAAAGGATCGCTGTCATCGGCAACCAGACTTCCGACAAAAGCGGCGAGCTTTTCGTCCTGCGGGTTAAACATTTCGCCCACACCGGTGCGCAACCAGTTTTCGTTGACGTTAAACTCGCGGCAGATTGCGCGGATGACGGCATCCGATGGTGTACGCAGGCCTATTTCATAGTTACCGATAGTGTTTGCTTTGACGCCGACCTGTTCGCCAAATTCCAACTGCGTAAGCCCTAAGGACTTACGCAGTTCTTTAATGCGTTCGTTCACAAGATCACCTCCTTTGGATTGACTTAATTATAACACACAAACCCCACATAGTCAATATTTTTCTTAAAAATCGTGATAAAAAGTGTTGACAAGGCCCACGCTGTGATGTATAATAATCACAGAGTCAATGATGAACCACCACACAGGAGGACACAACAATGTCAATCGAAACGCTGCAAAAAATGAGCACTGCGCAATTGCTTGACCTTTTTGAACTGACAACCAACATAAACGATGTAAACATTCCCACAGTTCGCGGCTGGTTGATGGACGAAATCGATCGTCGCTTCCCGGAAAAGTTCGTTGTATGGCTTGTTTCCAACGAGTGCGAAGATGAAAATCTCCGTAAATTCATTTATAAATAAGCCGAAACGCCCCGGCGGGGCGTCAGCCGGGAATGGCCGCCCGGCTCTGATGATGGCAGGCCGCGAAAGGAGAGAGCAAAATGGCAAAACGCAAGAACAAACCGAACCCGGCCATGTATGGGGTAGACCAGCAGGACGCCGAACGCGCCGAGCGCATTATTGAAATGTGCCGCGGCATGGACGAAAAAGACCTTGCTAAGATGGCAAACGCTGCGACCGCAATCAAGCTCGTTCGCGGGCTGTCTGACAGCTTGACCGCATAAAGGGGGCCTAAACCGTGTACCAAAAAATATCTGCATTCATCCGCAAGGCGCAGGGAAAAGCGGCCGACCTGCTGGATGATTTTCTGTGGCGTCTGCCCCCGGTGCTTTTTATCATCGTGGTATCGGCGGCAACCGCTTTTTTGACTAGCCTGCTTGTAGGCGAACTGGTAGTAGTCATTTCAAAAAAAGTTTAGGGGGTAGGTGAAAATGGACAACACCGCATTACAACCTGTCCTTGACGCCCTGCTGGAAGAACTGGCCGCCCGGGTGGCGGGCAGGATCGCCCCGCAGCGCAAGGAACTGTACACCGTGCAGGACCTGTGCGAGCGGTACGGCGTGAGCGACGACACGATCACCCGCTGGATGCGGGCAGGGGAGTTCGGCGAGACCGTCAACCCGACGCCGCGCATCCACCTGGCGACGCTGGCGGGCATTACAGAGTTTGACGCCCGGCACACCGGCCCGGCCTACACGGGCCAGCCGGTTTTGCCCACCAAGCGCCGCGCCCGGGGCAACCCGGGACCGATCTGAACGTGTCCAGGGTGGACACAGGGAAGGAGGGGCGCAGATGCAGATGACGCCCTATGATATCGCCTGGGTGCAGGGGCAGCTGCGTGACTGTAAGTATCTGGTCGCCACGCTGCACAAATGTGCCCAGTGCCTGGACATGGACGACGACGCACTGCTGGCAGCGCTCGGCTTTGCGAACGAGGCAGCCCTCAAAGCGGCCTACCCCAGCAAGCTGCGGGGCCGCGGCGGAGATCACCGCGACCGTACCTACATAAAGCCCGACGAGGACACGATGCACGAAGCCGTGCTGATGTTCTACGGCGGCGTGGACATGGATGTTGTCAAGCAGCTGATGGGCTACGCCGGTAAGATAACCAACGCGGCGATCACGCAGCGCGCCAACTACTGGAAGGAAAAGCACCCCGCCGTGGCGCGCCGACTGCCGCATAGCCGGGCAAACCCGGCACAAATACGAAAAAAGGGAGAAATCAAGATGGACATTGACAAGAAAGGCCTGCCCGCGTACTGCTACGCGATCGCGCCCAAGACCGGACTGCCGGTACGGATTTTTCGGGGCGAGCACGCCATGTTCGGCGTGCGGCCTGACACGATGGTGAGCAAGGCCAACGCGCAGATCAGCGTGGACGCCCGGCAGGCGGCGGCCATGGTGGGCGGCGTGCTCTACGGCTGGGACGGCCCGCGTGCCGACCCCGCCCAGTATGATGACGATGGGGTCTACATCGGCCCCCAGTAAGGAGGAACTCATGGAAAACGAAATCAAAACCAACGAGGGGCAGCAGGCCCCGGCACTCGGGCTGCTGAATGCCAAGGATGTGGTCGTCAGCGTCGTGAAGGTGACGGCGGAGGGCGTGAGCATCAAGCTCTGGCCCGATGCCGACGCGGTGCGCGGCGTGCTGGGCGAGGCAGCGCAGCTGGCGCAGGTTCCCGGCGGGTACAGCCTGCGGCGCTACGTGTGCGGGCGGGCGCTGTACTGCGCCGTGCAGCTGGGCGACACCACGCGGGATGCGCCCTGCCCGGCGGGCTACTACGTGCACAGCGACGCCAACCTCAACGAGGCCGACGGCAGCCTGATCGCCGCTGCGGCGGAGTGGGGCATCGGCAAGGGCGTGTTTGACCTGCCGCCCCTGCGCATTTCGGCCAGCAAAGTGCATATCGTGCCCAAGGCCAAGGACGGCACCAACGTCATCGAGCGGTACATCTTGGACGACGTGCTGACGCTGGACGACATCACCTACAACGATGACGAGAGCGTCGCCGCGCTGCGCGTGCGCAAGCGGGATGGAGGCATTATCGCATGGCAAGCAAACTGATCGCCCATCTGGCCGCGTGGTACATCCCGACCGGGCGCACCGACTTGGACGGTATGGAGGGCTTGACCGTGGACGGCGGCTACCTGCTGGAAGCGCGGCGGATGCACACCGAGCTGGAAGCCCGCGCCCGCGGCCAGCCCCTGATGGTAGAAATCGAGATCAAGCCGGTGCGGGACAAGCGGACGCTGGACCAGAACAGACTGATGTGGGCCTTGTTGAACAAGCTGGCCCAGGCATTGAGCGGCGGCACCCCCGGCGGGGTGACTGCCGAACAGTGCTATCTGGACCTTTTGGCCGACTACGGTGCCGAGGTGGAGACCTGGCGCGTGCCGCTTAAGGCATTGCCCGCGCTGCGCCGCGCCTACCGCGTTGTGCAGGTCGTGGACGTGCTGGAGGGCGGGGCGTGCATTGTGCGGCTGGGCATGGGAAGCTCAACGTTTGACCGGGCGCAGATGCGGGAATTTATCGACCGCATCTTTGACCGCCTGGCCGAAGCGGGCGTAGACGACGCCGAAACCACCCAGCAGTACAGGGATTGGAGGCGTGCGGATGGCTAAGAGCATTTTACAGAAGGATAAAGAGTGCTACCTCTGCCGCCGGTTCTACAACCTGCGCACGGTGCGCGGACTGGAAGAGCACCACATCCTGTACGGCCGCGGGCGGCGCGCGCTGAGCGAGCAGTACGGCCTGAAGGTCTGGCTGTGCCACGACCACCACAACGAGCCGCCCCTGGGGGTGCATTTTGACCCCGGTGCCCGGCGGGTGTTGGAACAGGACGCACAGTTCGCGTTTGACAACCTCCACGGCCCCGGCAGCTTTGCCGAGACGTTTGGAGAAGAAATTTAGTTTTTTATTAACTATAAAAAAACAGCAAGGGGGATACCGATGCCTGAAATCGTGAATAAAAAAAGCGTGCTGGACATGGCGATGGGCGCGATTGCGGAGATCACCGATTACAAGGTCAACCGCGTCGTGGCCAACATCATGGACCCGAACACCAGTGCCACAGCCAAGCGCAAGATCACCATTACGCTGACCTTTGCGCCGGACGACTACCGCCAACAGATCGGCCTGGACGCCCAGGCCAAAACAACGCTGGCCCCTGTCCAGCCGGTGCGCACGGCCCTGTGCATTACCAAGGGCCGGGACGGCGCACTGCTGCTGGCCGAAAAGCTCGCCGACCAGGTCGAGAGCGGCTGCGTGGTGGTGCTGATCTGATGCTGAACGTAGTTGCATTGCAGGGCCGCCTGGCCCGGGACCCGGAGCTGCGGCAGACGACCACCGGCAAGCAGGTTGCGACGTTCACGCTGGCCTGTGACCGCGGGCGCAAGGATGCCAACGGCAGAACCACTGCGGACTGGATCAAGATCGTGGCTTGGGACCGGCTGGCCGATTTTGCCGCCAAATGGCTGACCAAGGGCCAGATGGTGGCGGTGGACGGCAGGCTCCAGAGCCGCACCTATCAGGCCAAGGATGGCACCAACCGCACGGCGGTTGAGGTCGTGGCCAACAATATCAACTTCTGCGGCAGCAAGGCGGACAACCCCGCCCCGGCTGCCCCGGCGGCCCCCCGCATAGGCACACCGGCTGCTGACTATAACCAGATGGACGGCGACGACTTTGCTATGATTGAGGACGAGGGCGACCTGCCGTTCTGACGTTTAAAACTTGATAAGACCTGAACAGGGATGCGCTGCTAAAAAACGGCGCGGCGCACCCCTGTGTTAAGGTCAGCCTTTTTTAGAGGTGCTGACATGGACAAACCTGCTTTTTTTGCGATACTGCCCGCCGCGGTACGATACGACACGCGGCTGAAACCGATGGAGCGGATACTGTACAGCGAGATCACGGCACTGGCCGACCAGACCGGATACTGCTACGCATCCAACCGGTATTTTATCGAGCTGTACGGCGTGACGGACCGCGCCGTGCAGAAGTGGATAAAAGACCTGGCAGCGTGCGGCTACATCACGGTAGAGGTGCTTGGCGGCGCGGGACAGGGCCGGTGCGAGCGGCGCATCACCCCGATTTTTAGCTTGTGGGATGTGCGGCAGACCCCCGAACAGAAGTTCGCAACCCCCGAACAAAAATTCGGGGATACCCCCGAACAAAAGTTCGCCCCACCCCCGAACAAAAGTTCGGGTAGAACAATACAAGATAATAATACAAGTAATAACAACACAACGCGTGCATGCGCACGAGGGTTTGACCGGTTCTGGGCGGCTTACCCGCGCAAGGTCGGCAAGGGGGCCGCTGAACGCAGCTTTGAGCGCATCCGCCCGGACGCAGCCCTGCTGGACGGTATGCTGCGGGCCATTGAGACACAACGCCAGAGCGACACATGGCAGCGCGGCTACATCCCGAACCCGGCCACCTGGCTGAATCAGCGCCGGTGGGAGGATGAACCGGACGGCGTGACCGCCCCGGCGGCGCAGCAGACACCGCACAGCCCGCCGCCGCCCACGCCGGTGCTTGACCCCGGCGGCGACATCACCAAATTATGGGGAGCGTGGGAAGAATGAGAGCCGAGACGTTAACGCATCAAGACGCGTTCATCGGCGCGGTGATGCTGCGGGGCATGAGCGATAAAAAAGCGGCCCGGGCCGCGGTGCTGAAGCTCTCCCCCGCCATGTTTGAAGAGGGCGTGCGGCGGGATGTGTTCGCCGCCATGCAGCGGATGGCCTACGCGGGCGAGGATGTTGGCGACCCTGTGCTCATCGTCAGCCGGGCCGCCCAGGAAAGCAACTTGAACGTGGAGGACGTCAAGGTCTACGTCACCCGGGCGGCGGAAACCTGCCCGGCGGTGTCCAACCTGGACAACTACGCCGCGCTTGTGGTCGAGGACTACCGGCTTGACCTGCTGCAATCGGCCCTGCTGGCCGCGTGCAGCAGCAACAGCAGTGCCGACCGCATCTGCGCCAAGGTGCGGGCCGCGCTGAATATGCAGGACGCCATTCTGGCTACCCAGGCCGACGGCAGCGGGCAGACGTTCGCCGCTGTGCTGGACAAGGCGGTGGCCGCGCTGGAAAAGCCGGACACCCTGCTGCGCACCGGATGGCGGCAGGTGGACCGCTACGGCCTGTTTGAACCGACCAACACCGTGGTCGTGGCCGGGCGGCCAGGCTGCGGCAAGACCGATTTGACCATCAACCTGGCGGCCCGGTTGAGCCTGCGGAAAAAAGTCTACTACCTGACGCTGGAAGAAAGCGCTGTGAAACTGATGCACCGCATCATCTCGAAAACGGCCCGGGTGGACGCGGGCCGAATGCGTGACCGAAAGCTCAGCCGACAGGAGCTTGTTAATATCAAGGCTGTGCAGACCATGATGGCGAACCACCACAACATGATCCTGGAAGATGTCGAGGACGTGGGCGGCGCAGCGACGCTGGACATGATCCGCGCCCGGCTGCTGACCTACAAGCCGGATGTGGCGATCATCGACCACATCGGCCTGATCGCTGGCACTGATCCGCGGGCCAAGGAGTACGACCGCCTGAGCGAGATAACCCGGCAGTTGAAACTTTTGGCCATGCAGATGGGGATCGTCATCATCGAGCTGTGCCAGCTCAACCGCGGCGGCGCGGCGGCCCAGTACGGCACGCTGGCCGAACTGCGGGGCAGCGGCACGATAGAACAGGACGCCAACGCAGTTGTTATGGTGCGCACATTACCGCCCGGCGGGGCAGAACTGCACGACACCAACGACTACCGGGCTACCGGCATCATGATCGCCAAAAATCGGGAAGGCGGGCTGGGCGAGGTGCCCATGCAGTGGCGGCCACAGTACCACGACTGGATACCCGACGGCGACATCTACCAGCAGGACGAGGGCGGCGAGAGCTACCCGAAATTTGAAAGCTACGAGCAACAGCAACTATGATTTTACAGGGGGATTTTCAAGATGGACAAAATCGCAATCATCAACTTAAAGGGCGGCGTTGGCAAAAGCGTCACCACCTGCAACCTGGCTGCCGAGCTGGCCGCCAAGAGCCAGGCCGTGCTGGTCGTTGACCTGGACAAGCAAGGCAACACGAGTAAATTTTTTGGCACGCTGGACTACGACCGGCCCAGCGTGGCCGAGGTGATGCTGGGGGAAAACACCGCAGAAGAAGCGCTGGTCTGCGAGACCGGCACGACGGCGGTGCACCTGCTGCCCTGCGATATGCGGATGCTGAAGGCGAATCGCACAATCCTGATGGACAACGGCCCGCGCCAATACTACCTGCGGGATGCGCTGGAAGCGGTGGACGATAACTACAACTACTGTCTGATGGATTGCCCGCCCGATCTGGACATGGGCAGCATCAACGCCCTGTGTGCGGCGGACTGGGTCATCATCCCGGTGGACTGCGATGAGTGGGCCTGCGACGGTATGCGGGAAATTCTGGACCAGATCGAGCAGGTGCAGATGTACTACAACCCGCGGCTAAAAATCATGGGCGCACTGTTGACAAAGTACCGCCGCACAAAATACGCGGCGGGGGTCACGGCAGAGCTGCTGAAAATGCCCGGCGTGCCGTTGCTGCAGACGGTCATCCGCTACACGGTCCGCGTCAGCGAGGCCAAGAGCGCCCATATGCCGCTGCGTGTTTATATGCCGGACTGCTCGGCAGCGGCAGACTACAAGGCGCTGGCCGATGAGGTCGATGGCATTGTGTCCAAAGTGGACACGCCGAGAAAGGAGAACGCATGATGAGCAAGGGATTTGCGATTGCGGATATTTTGGGCAGCCAGGCCCGGCAGGATGCCCCGGCGGGGCAGAAGATGCAGATCGTCATGCTGCCGGCGGCCGACATTGAGCCGAACCCGGAAAACAGCATCTACGAGATCGGGGATGTATCGATGCTCAAAGCCGACATTGCCGAGCGCGGCCTGCGCAGCCCGCTGGAGGTTCTGCCCGCCCGGGCCGGAAAGTATATGCTGCTGGCCGGCCACCGGCGCTGGACGGCCTGCCGCGCCCTGACTGCCGAGGGCGTGGCCGGGTTTGACGTGCTGCCCTGCGTCATCCACACAAGCGCGGGGGCGGATGATGATTTGATCGCGCTGATCACCTCCAATGCCACGGCCCGCGAACTGACCGACGGCGAACGGCTGCGCCAGTACATTGCGCTGAAACAGGCCCTGGAACGCAAAAAGGCAGCGGGCGGCCTGGACGGGCGCGTCCGAGATGAAATGAGCCGCATTACCGGCGACGGTACCGGCACGCTGGGGCGGCTGAACGCCATTGCCAACAAGTGCATCCCGGCGGTTGTGGAAATGGTGGAAAAAGGGGAAATCAGCCTGGGCCGCGCCTATGAGTGCAGTAAACTCTACAAGGTGCAGCAGGTCCAGTACGCGCAGCACGGCTACGCGTCGCTGCCGGATGTACCAGACGCGGTACTGGACGAGGCTGTCAAGTGGGTAGTAGAGTGCGGGCTTGCTGAACAGCTAAAAAAATTTGACTATGTGCGGTGCGATAGATGGAATTACACGGGCGGCAACTTTGATGCCCAGGCCGTGGAGCCGAAAGAACTGACGCTGGATGTAGATGGCGAGGACGTGCTTGTGAAAATAGAGGCAGTCAACAGATACCGCCTTAGTGTCACTCAGCTTGACCCGGCGGAACCCGGGGAAGTTGTTGCGAGAACAGGATTGATGGACAGCGACCTGTATGACAAGGCCAAGGCACTATATATCAACCACGAGGCGTTGGAACGGTTTAAATCTGAGGCTGCCGATAAAAAGGCAGCGGAAAAGCAGCGCGCCGCCGACGACCGGAAGTGGCTCACCATGGCCCGGCGGGAATTGGAAAACTTCGACAACTGGCCCATTGTGGACAAGAACACACGGTTGGGCTTTACCGTGCGCGGACGGCAGATGTTTGACGGCGGGCAGTTGGTCGTGGCCGTAGATGAGGCGGCGCGTTATGATGGACAGACGCCGGGGCTGCCGTACAGGGAATGCGTGGCGGCCCGATTTGACGCCAACGGCCAGCGCGTTGGCCGGGATGGGGCGGTCGTGGCCCCAGATTGGAAAAAATGGTGGTACAACCCCAACGGGGCGCTGGAACGGTACATTGCAGAAGACATCAAGCGAGCCGCCATGAAGCAGGAGGAATAGCATGACAGACCAAGACAAAAAGCGGTGGCTGTGGCGATACCAGGAGGCCGTGCGGATGGAGCGGGAATTGATGCAGGAACTTGAAACGCTGAACGCTCGGGCCACCGGCATGACCAACGCCCTGACCGGGATGCCCGGCGGGGGCAGTGACGGCCAAAAGCTGCCGCGGGCTGTTGAGGGAATCGTGTCCGCCCGAAAAGAACTGCAGGAGCAAATCGAAACCTGCAACGCAGTCCGGCGAGAGGTCAAGACGGCCATTGAGCAGGTGCCCGATGCCCGGGAGCGGGAAGTGCTGCGCAGGCGGTATCTGCTGGGCCAGCGGTGGGAGAACATCGCGGTCGAGACCCACACAGCGCTGCGCCATGTCTACCGGCTCCATCGGGCGGCGCTCAAAGATGTCATTGTATGTCACTAAATTTCATGCTAAAATGGTAACATCAAGAGCCGTAGGGATAGAGATATCCCCGCGGCTTTTGTGCGTCCATCGAGACCTCCTGTTGCTAGTGGCATGGGTGCTGCGCTGATAGCGCGGGCCACGAGAAGCACCCACCGCCCGGTGAGAACCCAGGCATTTTATAAGCAGAACAAACCCGCGTGGAGCGGGAACGGTTTGCTAAACCGATTGGCTGCCGATGGCGGTTGGGGTTCGCGTCCTCTGTTCTGCGCCATGGTCCTGCAATGGGCCTGTTCGTATTTTTCCCCGCGTCCGCTGGCGGGTAAGTTCAGCGGAACCGTGCCGGGTCAAGGCTTGCGCTGTCATTCCGGATGAGGCGCTATTATATGCTGCAGAGCCGACCCGTTCTATTCCCCGGCGGGCATGGGCGGCACGCCCCAAAGCAACGGCGCGCCCCGGGTGCGAGACCCGGATGCGGTACCAGTACGCCGCTGCCGGCGTAATCATAAATTGGCAGATGACAGCCGGGAAAGACCGACGTGCCCGGCGGGCGGGAGAGACTCAACTTAGCTGTGTGACGATTGCTCCGTCCTGACTGCGCCGGGCATTTAATTTGATTTTTTGTGAGGTGAGCGTAGTGGCAAAACAGATATCTTTTGAGGACTTCTGCGAAAAATTCAAGCCGAAAAAGACAACGGACGACTGCTACACGCCGCCGACAATTTACGAGGTTATAAAAAATTGGGCCTGCAAGGAATACGGCATCGACCCGGACAAAATTGTGCGGCCGTTCTACCCTGGCGGAGACTATGAAAACTTTGACTACGCACCGGACGCAGTAATACTGGACAACCCACCGTTTTCGATATTGGCGCAGATTTGTGAGTTTTATCTGGAGCGCGGGATACCGTTTTTTCTGTTCGCACCAAGCCTTACGTGCCTAGGCCAAAGGCAGGTGGCCATGCGGATGAATCATATTATCTGCGATTGTAAAATTGTGTATGAGAACGGCGCGGTTGTGCCGACGTCGTTTGTAACAAGCTACGGAGGCGACATTGTGGCGCAGTCGCAGCCGGAACTGACGCAGCTGGTCAATGCGGAATCCGCGCGGCTGCGCCGTGAAAAGGCGCGTAAACTGCCGAAATATGAGTACCCCTGGAATGTGCTGACAGCGGCCATGCTGCAGAAATACAGCAAGTACGGCGTGGATTATAAAGTGCACCGTGGTGAATGTGAGCGGATCAGCGCACTGGATGCGCAGCGCAACGCTGGGAAGGCTGTGTTTGGCGGTGGGCTGCTGTTGTGCAGCAGGGCCGCAGCCGAGAGGGCCGCAGCCGAGAGGGCCGCAGCCGAGAGGGCCGCAGCCGAGAGGGCCGCAG
>ERZ1035001.853-NODE-853-length-13547-cov-6.413875_pt1 | contig 13547 bp, 14 predicted proteins | sample MGYA00520685_ERZ1035001 | MGnify/ENA primary metagenome ERZ1035001 (study PRJEB33766, sample SAMN09781749) | gut metagenome | biome: gut microbiome | host: Homo sapiens | place: Madagascar | study: EMG produced TPA metagenomics assembly of the PRJNA485056 data set... | reverse complement strand
AAAGAATGTTGTGCAAAATACGCGAAACCGCTTTGGGAGTAAAGGGCTTTTGGCAGCTGGTACACAGCCCCTGTGCATTCAAATAAGCGGAAATTTGCGCCATGGAATAATCTTTTTTTACATACAATGCAAAGATCTGCCGCACAACAGCGGCCTGTGCAGGGTCCGGCTGCAGGGTGTAGCGCCCTGTGTGCCAATAGCCGTACACGCGGTTGGGCACACGGCCCTTTTGCCCGCTCAGCTGCTTGCCAAATTTGATGCGCCGTGAAAGCCCGGCGGATTCCTCCTGGGCAATGGCGGAAAGCACCGTAAGAATAAACTCGCTACCGGTGCTGCTGCTTAGATCGGCATTCACAAACAACACCTCCACGCCCAACTCGCGCAGCGTGCGCACGGCAGATAAAAAATCCAGCACATTGCGGGCAAGGCGGCTCACATCCTTTACCAAAACCAGCTCAAAGCTTCCGCTTTCGGCATCCCGCAAAAGCTGCGCCAGCTGGGGGCGGCCCTTCAGCCTTGTGCCACTTTTGCCCTCGTCGCCGTAAATATGCACAAGCTCATACCCGGCCCTTTGGCAATATAATACAAAAAAATCACGCTGTGCAGCATAGCTGTCAAGCTGCGAGGCTTTTTCGGTGGACACGCGGCAATAAGCGGCGGCGCGTTTTGTGTGCATACCATCACCCCTTTTGTGACAACTGTATGCGCGGTGGTCAATGGGGGAGAACTCATGCAGCCCTATATGGTGCAAAAAATCGCCGATGCAGCCGGGCGCACCGTGCAGGAATTTTCGCCCACGGTGCGCCGCCGCGTGATCTCGGAGCAAACCAGCGCCACCATGCGCGAGCTGATGGAATACACAGTCACGGACGGCAACGGCAAAAATGCCGCCGTAAAGGGCTATCGCGTGGGCGGAAAATCCGGCACCAGCCAAAAGCTGGACTCTGCCGATGAAAAGGCCCGCATTGCCTCGTTTGTGGCGGTGGCGCCCATGGATGCGCCCCGGCTGGCCGTACTGGTGTGCTTGGACGAACCCCATAGCTGGACGACTGCCGGCGGCAGCCTTTCCGCCCCGGTGGCGGCTGCCGTTTTGCGCGATTCATTGGAATATCTGGGCGTTTTGCCGCAAAACACCGATTAACCGCGGTGTAAAACGCCCATGCTTTTTCAAAAAGGGGGGCTTTGCATGGAACACGCCGGAACCTTTCACAAATACAGCCTCAAAAGTCTGTTTGGGCAGAATGCGGCAGCGGATATGCCGTTTTTCATTCTGGTGCTCACGCTTTTGTGCTTTGGGCTGATCACATTGTTCAGCGCCAGCTACGCCGTGGGCATTTACCGCCGGGGCGATGCCTATGCCTATATCCGCCCGCAGCTTTTGTATGCGGCTGTGGGGCTGGCGGCCATGTGGGCGGCCTCTCAGGTGGATCACCACATCTATCACAGACTGGCATGGCCGCTGATGGCGCTTTCTCTGGTGCTGTTGGTGCTGGTGCTGTTTATGCCGGAATACAATGGCTGCAAGCGCTGGCTGGTGCTGCCGGGCCTTGGCACGCTGCAGCCCAGCGAGATCGCCAAGTTTTCGGTGGTGCTGGTGTTCAGCCATATCATTTCGCTCAACTATCCCGGCATGGGCAGCTTTTCGGTGGGGGTGCTGCCGTTTGCGGCCATTCTGGGCGTGGTATCCGCGCTGATGCTGCTGGAACCGCATCTTTCCGGCACACTGCTTATTCTGGCCATTGGGGCCATTTTAATGTTTGTGGGCGGCACGGGGCTGCGCTGGTTTGCACTGGCCGGGGCAGGGGGCGCAGCCGCCGTGGCAGCTGCCGTTGTGCTGGTGCCGGATCTTGTGCCCTATGCGCAGGACCGCCTTGCCACATGGCTCGATCCCTTTGCCGATCCGCTGGGGGATGGACACCAAACCATTCAAAGCCTGTATGCCATTGGCTCGGGCGGTGCTGCGGGGGTGGGCCTTGGCAACAGCAGGCAGAAATATCTGTATGTGCCCGAGCCGCAAAACGATTTTATTTTTTCGATTTTATGCGAGGAGCTGGGCTTTATCGGTGCGGCCTGCGTGATGCTGTTGTTTTTGCTGCTTCTGGTGCGCGGCATGATCATAGCAGCCCGCGCAGCCGACCGTTTTGGTGCACTTTTGGTGGTGGGCTTTGTGGCGCAGGTGGTGCTGCAGGCGGTTTTGAACATTGCGGTGGTCACCAACACCATTCCCAACACGGGCATCAGCCTGCCGTTTTTTTCTTCGGGCGGCACAAGCCTGATGATGCTGCTGGGCGAAATGGGCATTGTGCTTTCGGTAAGCCGCAGCGGCACCCAGCGCCGGGGGTGAGATGTGTATAAAATGTAAAAAATGCGCCGCAAAGCCCAGGGGCAGTTGACATGGAGAGAATGGATTATTATACTATGTTAGGTAGCTAACGAATAGAGGAGGCGAAGAGAATTTGGGCGAAGAGCAAAACGATTTTTTGCAGCAATGCAGGCTGGGCCGAGAGATCAGCTGCACCGAGCACATGATCAAGCGCCGCATTTGCCAGATGGAAAGCGAAAGCGGTGCGCAGCCCCTTACCGGCGGGCAGGGCGCGGTGCTGGGCTATATTATGCACAGCCAAAAGCCTGAAATTTTTCAAAAGGATATCGAACAAACCTTTAGTGTTCGGCGAAGCACGGCCACGGTCACGCTGCAAAAAATGGAGCAGGCGGGCCTGATCCGCCGCACGGCGGTAAAATCGGATGCACGGCTGAAAAAAATCGAGATCACCCCGCAGGGGCTCGCGGTGGCACAGCACATGGAAAAATGTATTGCCGCCATGGAGGCCGAGCTTTCCAGGGGCATCTCGGAACAGGAAAAACAGGCTTTTTTGAAAACCCTGCAGAAAATCAATCAAAATCTGGGCGGTACGGCCTGCCCAGAAAAAGAATAACAAGGGCATTGCCGCCCAAAATTGCAAAATGCGGCAGGGCCTGAGAACCGGAAAGGAAAACAAGTATGATCAGAACTTTGGCAAAGCAGATCAAAGAATTCAAACTTGCTTCCATTTTGACTCCCTTGTGCATGATCGGCGAAGTGATCGCAGAAATGATCATTCCGCTGTTGGTTGCCAGCATCGTGGACAATGGCATTATGGCAGGCGATATCCGGGCGGTGGTGAACACCGGCCTGGAGATGGTGTTGATCTCTTTGATCGGCCTTTTCTTCGGCTGCATGGGCGCACGCTTTGGCGCGCATGCGGCAACGGGCTTCGCCCGAAACCTGCGCGGCGCAATGTATCGCAACATTCAGTCGTTCAGCTTTTCCAACATTGACAAATACAGCACGGCGGGCCTTGTTACCCGCCTTACCACCGATATCACCAATGTGCAGATGGCCTATATGATGATCCTGCGCATGTGCTTCCGTGCGCCGGTTTCGCTGATCGTGGCCATGTTTATGGCGGTGCGCATCAGCCCCAGGCTTTCGCAGATCTTCTGTGTGGCGCTTGTGTTTTTAACCATCGTGATGGCTCTTTTGATCAGCAAAACCATGGGGCTTTTCAGCCGCGTATTCAAAAAATACGATGCACTGAATGCCAGCGTGCAGGAAAATGTTTCGGCGATTCGCGTGGTCAAGGCGTATGTGCGCGAAAAATTTGAAAACAGCCGTTTCCGCAAGGCCAGCGGCGATGTATATCAGCTGTTTGTGAGCGCCGAAAAAATGATGACCATCGTTATGCCTGTTATGCAAATTGCCATTTACGGCTGCATTCTGGCGCTTTCATGGTTCGGCGCACACATGATCGTGGGCGGCAGCTTGACCACCGGTGATCTGATGAGCCTGTTTACCTACTGCATGAACATTCTGATGAGCCTGATGATGCTCTCGATGGTGTTCGTGATGATCACCATGTCCAAGGCCAGCGCCGAGCGTATCGCCGAGGTGCTGAACGAATCTTCGGATCTGACCAACGGCGAAAATCCCGTGCAGCAGATCCCGGACGGCAGCATTGTGTTTAAAAATGTGAGTTTTGCCTATCCCGGCAGTATGCGCACAACGCTGAAAAACATTGATCTTTCCATTCGTTCCGGCGAAACCATTGGCGTTATTGGCGGCACCGGCAGCGCAAAATCCAGCCTTGTCAGCCTGATCCCGCGCCTGTATGATGTTACGGCAGGCAGTGTGATGGTGGGCGGCCGCGATGTGCGCGAATACGATCTTGAGGCTTTGCGCAATGCCGTGGCCATGGTGCTGCAAAAGAATGTGCTGTTCAGCGGCACGATCTACGATAACCTGCGCTGGGGCAACCCCAATGCCACCGATGAGCAGTGCCAAGAAGCCTGCCGCATGGCCTGCGCCGATGATTTTATTGAAAGAATGCCGGATGCCTACAACAGCAAGATTGAGCAGGGCGGCACCAATGTTTCGGGCGGCCAAAAGCAGCGCCTTTGCATTGCGCGCGCATTGCTCAAGAGCCCGAAGATCCTGATCCTGGACGATTCCACCAGCGCGGTGGACACCGCCACGGATGCACGCATTCGCGAGGCGTTTGCCAAAAAGATCCCCGGCGTGACCAAACTCATCATTGCACAGCGCATCAGCAGCGTGCAGGATGCCGACCGGATTGTGGTGATGAACCATGGCTGCATTGATGCCGTGGGCACCCACGAGGAGCTGCTGCGCAGCAACAAAATTTATCAGGAAGTATATTATTCTCAGCAGAAAGGGGAGCAGGATAATGGCGAATGATCGTATGCCCCGCGGCCCTATGAGAGGGCATGGCCGCGGCCCCAAACCGAAACTGAAGGACCCTAAAAAAATCATCCACCGCCTGATGGGCGTGGTGTTTGAAAACTATCTGCCGCATTGCATTTTGGTGGCAGCCTGCATTTTGATCAGCACTTATGCTAATCTGCAGGGTACCATGTTTATGAAAACTCTGATCGATGATTACATTTTGCCCATGATCGGCACCCAAAACCCGGATTTTGGCCCGCTGGCCTTGGCGATCTTGCGGGTGGCAGGCTTTTATCTGGTGGGTGCAGGCTGCGCGTATGCCTATAACCGCATCATGGTCAATGTGAGCCAGGGCACGCTGAAAACGATTCGTGACCGTATGTTTGCGCATATGCAGTCGCTGCCTATTTCGTATTTTGACACACACCCCCACGGCGAGGTGATGTCGCTGTACACCAACGATGTGGATACGCTTCGCCAGCTGCTGAGCCAAAGCCTGCCGCAAATGTTTTCCAGCGCGCTCACCATTGTCGGCGTTTTGGTAAGCATGATCATTCTCAGCGTTCCGCTTACCATCCTGAACCTGTGCATCGTGTTCTGCGTGATGTGGTGTACCAAGCTGCTGGCCAGCCGCTCGGGCGATAACTTTATCAAGCAGCAGAAGAATCTGGGCCAGCTGAACGGCTATATCGAAGAAATGGTCGAGGGGCAAAAGGTGATCAAGGTGTTCTGCCACGAGCAGGAAAGTGTTGAAAACTTTGATGCGCTCAACCAAAAGCTGTACGAAAGTGCCGACAAAGCCAATAGCTACGGCAATATGCTGGGCCCCATCAACATGAACCTTGGCAATTTGGGCTATGTGATCTGCGCCATGGCGGGCGCGGTGCTGGCCATCAACGGCATCGGCGGCTTTACGCTGGGCAGCCTTGCCAGCTTTTTGCAGTATAACCGCAGCCTCAACCAGCCCATCAGTCAGGTGTCGCAGCAGATCAACAGCATTGTTATGGCACTGGCGGGCGCCGAGCGCATTTTCAACCTGCTGGACGAACAGCCCGAGCAGGACGAGGGCACGGTGGAGCTGTGCAATGTGCAGCTGAATGCAGACGGCAGCATGACCGAAAGCGAGCAGAAAACCCACCACTGGGCATGGAAGCAGCACAATGCCGATGGCAGCGTAAGCTATGTGCCGCTGGCCGGAGATGTGCGCTTTAACGGGGTGGATTTTGGCTATACGCCGGAAAAAACCATTCTGCACGATATTCACATTTTTGCCAAGCCCGGCCAGAAAATCGCCTTTGTGGGCAGCACGGGCGCAGGCAAAACCACCATTACCAACCTGATCAATCGTTTTTACGATATTCAAAAGGGCTCGATCCTGTATGATGGCATTGACATCAAGCAGATCAAAAAGGCCGATCTGCGCCGAAGCCTTGGCATTGTGCTGCAGGACACCCACCTGTTTACCGGCACTGTGATGGAAAATATCCGCTACGGCAAGCTGGATGCTACCGATGAAGAATGCATTGCAGCCGCCAAGCTGGCCAACGCCGACCAGTTCATCGAAAGCCTGCCGGATGGCTACAACACCATGTTGAAGGGGGATGGCGGCAAGCTCAGCCAGGGCCAGTGCCAGCTGCTGGCCATTGCACGCGCCGCTGTGGCCGACCCACCCGTGCTGATTCTGGACGAAGCCACAAGCTCGATCGATACCCGCACCGAGCGCATTGTGCAGGACGGTATGGACAAGCTGATGGCGGGCCGCACGGTGTTTGTGATCGCACACCGGCTTTCTACCATTCACAACAGCAACTGCATTATGGTGCTGGAAAAGGGCTGCATCATTGAGCGCGGCACCCACGAGGAACTTATGCAGGAAAAAGGTAAGTATTATCAGCTGTACACGGGTCGATTTGAATTGGATTGATCCAAACTCAGATCGCGATCAAAAGGGGCATCCGCTTTTTGCAGTAAAAGGCGGGTGCCCCTTTTTGCCGCCCTTTGCCCGGCGGGGCAGTGCCGTTTTTCTCTCCGGCTGCGCCGGAAACCGAAAAACATGGCAAATTATATCATTCCGCTTCGCTCCATGATATAATAAAAAAACACACAAGGCGGCGCGGCGGCTGCTGAAAAATACTTGCAAGGGGGAAATACCGCATTGAACCAAACCTTTTCCGATAAAATGCGCTGGCTTTCTGTTTTGGGCGCAGTGGCTATGCTGATGACGCACGCCAGTACGCTGCAGTTTTATCCTGCAGCCGGTGCGTGGGAGATATGGGCTGTGCAGATCGGCACCGAGTTGGCTGTGCCGGCGGTGGCATGGTTCTTTTTCAGCGCGGGCTACTGGCTGTTTCGTTCGCTTACAAAACAGCAGATACTGCCCCGGCTCAAGCGGCGCTTTTTCAGCCTTGTGGTGCCGTATTTTGCATGGAACACCCTGGTGCTGGCGGCGGAATGCCTGCTGCGTGTGTGCAAGCGTGAGGTCATTCCAGATTCTATTTTTTAACGGCTTACCGCCCTATTACACCTGTTAATGGGGCGCTGTGGTTTGTGGCTCGCCTTGCCGGATATGTAGTGCTGCTACCGCTGCTGTATCCTGTGCTGCGCCAAAGGCACTTGAGTGCGCCGCTCGTTGCGGTGGCTGCGGTGCTGTGTGTATACGCGTGCCCGGATTATTACAGCTTTTTCTACTGGCTGCCGGTGTTTTGCATGGGCGGTTTTATCGCCCTGCATGGCCGCGAATGTTTTGAAAAGCATCTGGGGCAAAAGGGGCGGCTGCCATGGCCGGTGGCGCTGCTAATTTATGTGCTGCTCGTCGTGCTGGCACACCCCGCCATGCAGGCGGGCGGCCCAAGCATCTATCTGGTCCGTGTGGTGTCCATTCCAATTCTGATCGCTCTGGCGGCTCTGGCTGATTGCCCGCGCGCCAAGGGGTGGTTTTGGGCGCAGATCTCGTTTTTCATGTTCTGCACACACTGGTATATTGAAGCACTTTTGTGCGGCAAGCTGGCGGCATGGCTGCCGCAAACGATGCCGGGCGCTGCATTCGTGTGCTATGTACTGCTGTGCGGCATCACCATGGCGCTTTCCTGCGGCGCATTGCGGCTGATGCACCGCTTTGCACCGCGCACATTGGCGTTTTTAATGGGCAACCGCGGATGAAACAAGGGTAACCGGCACAGAAAATCCAAGAAAAGAGCCGGAAGGCATTGACGAAATTTTTGAATGATCTATAATAATAAAGTGCGGAAAAAATCAGGCACGAAACGAGTAAGAAGGGGAGTAACAGGCTATGAAACACAACGAACAGACAGTGATCGACGAAAATAAATATTATACCATTGCTTCCGGCACGGGAAAAGTGCTGGAAGTCGAAAATGGCAGCACGGAAAACGGCGCGGCGATCCGTATGTGGAAAAATCAGAACGAACCGTGGCAGCAGTGGCAGTTTATCGAGGAAGGCGAGCGTGTGTACCGCATTCAAAATCGCTTCACCGGCAAGGTGCTGGATCTGGTGGAGTGCGGCGTGGTGGACGGCACTTGGCTGCATCAGTGGGAGGGCGTGCATGGCTCCAGCCAGATCTGGATCGTGGAGCCCACCAATGATGGCCGCGTAAAGGTTCGCAGCAATCTTTCGGGCAAATGCATGGACATTGTGGGCATGAGCCGGGAAAATGGCGCACGTCTGCAAATTTGGCAGGATGTAAACGGGGATAACCAGCTTTGGACGATCACGCAGGCCAAAGAGAAAAAGGCCAAAAAGCCCGAAGCCGAGCCGACTAAAGAAGCGGTGGTTCCGGCTATGCCTGAAGCCGAGCCAGTTACAGAAGCCGTGGCTGCGGCCCAGCCCGAAGCCGAGCCGGTTAAAGAAGCCGTGGCTGCGGCCCAGCCCGAAGCTGACACGGTAAAAGCACCCGAAACCGAGGCACCTAAGGCAGCCAAAGCACCGGCCGAGCCTAAAGCACAGGAACTTCCGGAAACTTCGGCCAAGCCCGAGGCGGCAAAAAGAACGGCCAAAAGCCGCAAAGCCAGCCGCAAAAGCAGAAAAAGCAAAAAATAATGGCTGATCCGTTTTTGAAAACGATCAACCGAAATGCAAATGCCCTGCAGACTGCCAAAACGGCAGTCTGCAGGGCATTTTTGCGCGTTATTCAAAGCGGTTGTGCGCCGGGGCATAAGCATAGCCCAGCGCGGCCAGCTTTTGGCAGATCTCACTTTGCGAAAGCTGAAAGTCTTCGCAAAGCAGCTCCAAGCTGGCATAGTGATCCCGCAGCTGGGTGTTGAGCCAGCTGACTAGGATCATAGGGTCCTGCGGGATCGTCATACACAGATCACTCCTGAAAAGCTTGATGATACAACAAAAGCCAGCCACGAATGTGACTGGCCATGTTTGTGTTGATCAGACAGCGCGGGTAACCTTACCGGAACGCATGCAACGGGTGCAAGCGTAGATGTACTTGGGAGAACCCTCCACGATTGCCTTCACACGCTTCACATTGGGATTCCAGGTACGGTTGCTACGACGGTGGGAATGAGAAACCTTGATGCCGAAAGTAACGCCCTTGCCACAGCACTCACATTTAGCCATTCTGCTGCACCTCCTCGTTTTTTTGTAGCCAAATTATAATACCAGAACCTGCTGCAAAATGCAAGCCTTTTTTTTGATTTTGTTCAAGAATCCGGAAAAAACTTTTTAAAACAGGCTTTCCCGGGGGCTTTTCGGCTTGTCAGACTTTGATTTTTTGTGTATACTATAATAAATATTGCTATATCCCCAAAGCGCTGTCTATGCGCAGGGAACAACAAAAAAGGAAACCTTGCTCATGGAAAGCCTTACCTTTAAGTTAGATGAATTTGAGGGCCCGCTGGATCTTTTGCTGCACCTCGTATCACAAAATAAAATGGATCTTTACGATATTCCCATTTTAGAGCTGATCGAGCAGTACACCACACTGATCCGCACCCTGCAGCAAAACCGTTTGGATGTGGCCAGCGAGTTTATCGAAATGGCTGCCCAGCTGGTGCAGATGAAAAGCTATCTTCTTTTGCCCCGCAGCGAAGAAGCCGAGCGTATGAAGCAGGAGCTGCAGGGCCAGTTGATCGAATACAGCGCCTGCAAGCGGGTGGCTGCCCAGCTGCGTGCCATGCAGGAAAATGTGTACTGTGTGGTGCGCAGCCCCGCACAGATAGAGCCGGATCACGAATACCGCCTGCAGCACGATAAAATGCTGCTGCTTAATGCCCTGCAGGGGCTCTCGGGGCGCAGCGCCAGCCGCGCAAAGCCCACGCAGGAACGCTTTGAACCGCTGCTGTCCACACCCTTTGTTTCGGTGGGCTCGCGGGTGGTCCATGTGCTGCGCGGTATGCTCAAGGGAAAATTTGGCCGGTTGAGTGAACTGTTTAGCCCTGCTGCCAGCCGAAGCGAAACCGTGGCCACCTTTTTGGCGGTGCTGGAGCTGGTGCGCGCGGGCCGTTTGAAAATTTCCAGCGAAGAGAAACTTTCGGTCAATTACAGCCGCCTGAAAAAGCAGGAGAATGCATAAATGAACCAGAAAACTTGTAAAAATGCCATTGAAGCACTGCTTTTTGCCAGCGGTGATCCGGTGACCCCCGAAAAACTGGCCGAGGCCATCGGTGCCGATCTGCACATGGTGGAAAAACTGCTGGTGGAACTGCGCGATGAATACGATGTGAAGGATCGCGGCATGTGCCTGCTGCGCTTGGAGGATCGCTGGCAAATGGCCAGCCGCCCCCAATACGGCGAAATGGTAAAGCGCCTGATGGACAATCGCCGCAATGTGCCGCTCAGCCCCGCCGCGCTGGAGGTGCTGGCGATCATTGCCTACAACCAGCCGGTATCGCGCGGCTTTATTGAGCAGGTGCGCGGCGTGGATTCCAGCTCGATCGTAAGCAAAATGATCGATAAAGGCCTGATCGAAGAGGCCGGGCGCTTGAATTTGCCGGGGCATCCCATCAGCTTCAGAACCACCGATGTGTTTCTGCGCACCTTCGGCATCACCTCGCTGGAAGATCTGCCCCCGCTGCACCAAAACGAAGTGCCGCAGCTTTCCATGCGCGCGGACGAAAAGGAGTGATGCCGGGTGGCAGCAGTGTTGCTGATGATCCTAAAGGCTTTGGGGTGGCTGCTGGCGGCGGTTTTGCTGCTGCTGGCGGTGCTGCTGATCCTGCCCGTGCAGCTGCAGCCGGTGTATAACGAAAACGGCTTTTCGCTGCGCGGCGGCTTTTGCGGGCTGATGCTGCCGCTGTACCCGCGCGGCGCAGGTGCAAAAGGCTCTAAGAAGAAAGCCGAAACTGAACAGGCGGAATCCAAACGGCCGAAAAAGGAAAAAAAGAAATTCAAGGCCCCGCCGCCGCGTGCGGCTTTGCAGATCCTGCAGGATGCCTGCCGTGCGGTGAAACGGCTGTGCCGCAGCCTGCAGATCCGTGAAGTGACGATACTGTATACGGTACACGGCAAGGATGCCGCCGCGACAGCCATGGAATACGGCCGCATTCATGCTGCCATCGGCGGCGGGTATGCGGCAGCCAGAAACCTGTTTGATATTCGCGTGCGCCAAATCGACATTCAGCCGGATTTTGCGGGGCAGGCCGGGGCGCAAAAACATTTTTCTTGTAAAATCACTGCCCGGCTGTATATAATAATAGTATTAGCGATCTATGTGTTACTCAAGGCTGCCTGGACCATGCGCAAAGGCGGCAGGAGATAAAAAAGGAGGACTCTACAATGGCAGACCATACGCTGCACGATTTGATGGGCGTTACCATGGATAAGATCCGTGAACTGGCATCTTCCAACACCATTATCGGTGACCCCATCACTACCCCCGAGGGCACCACGATCCTGCCGGTATCCAAGGTGACTTTCGGCGTTGCCTCGGGCGGGTCGGACTTTGCAGGAAAAAACGATAAAGATTTGTTTGGCGGCGGCAGCGGCGCAGGTGTTACCGTGGCACCGGTGGCGTTTCTGGTGGTGCAGAACGGCAATGTGCGCACCATTCAGCTCAGCGCCGAAAACAACGCTGTAGAGCGTGCCGTTTCCATGATCCCGGAACTTGTGGACAAGCTGAGCGACCTGCTGAAAAAACAGCCCCAGAAAAAATCTGAGGATCCCGAGCAGGAAAAAGCGTAAAACCCGATCTTCAGGGGTGGGCGCAGGCCTGCCCCTGATTTTTTAAGGCGATGACAGTTGCCTTGCAAACAACAAAATTGAAACTATAGGAGAATAAAATGGCAGAAGAACGCATTCAGAAAGTAATGGCCGATCAGGGGCTTTGCTCCCGCCGTGCCGCCGAGCAGGTGATCCGTGAGGGCCGTGTAAAGCTGAACGGCCACCCCGTGAAGGTGGGCGATAAAATGGATATCAACCATGATGTGCTCATGGTGGACGGTGAAAAGATCCGCATTGTGAAAAAACAGCAGAAATATTACATTATGCTCCATAAGCCCCGCGGCTATATCACCACCGTAAGTGACGAGCTGGGCCGTAAAACCGTGATGGATCTTGTTCAGGATGTGCCCGCCCGCATTTTCCCGGTGGGCCGTTTGGATAAAGACAGCGAGGGTCTGCTGCTGATGACCAACGACGGCGATTTCGCCAATATGCTCACGCATCCCAGCCACGAGATCAGCAAGCTGTATCGTGTTACCGTGCGCCCCCATGCCACCGAACAGCAGATCGTGCAGATGTCCGAGGGCGTTGTGCTGGACGACGGCGTAAAAACACAGCCTGCCGTGATCAATGTGGCCGTGGACGAGCCCGAGCGCACCGTGCTGGAAATGACCATCCATGAGGGCAAAAACCGTGAGATCCGCCGTATGTGCGAAGCCGTGGGCCTGGAAGTGGTTCGCCTGAAGCGCAATGCAGAAGGCGCAGTAAAGCTGGGCATGCTGCAGCCCGGCCAGTATCGCGAGCTTACAAAGGCCGAGGTGAACGCCCTGCGCGCAGCTGCCGTAAAGGGCGCCAACCGCACCCGCAATCAGCAGGGTGAAGCCCGTGCCGAGGCCCGCAAGGCCCGGGCAGCGGCTCGTTCGGCCCGTCCTGCCCGCCCGGGCGCGCCCAAGGCAGGCCCCGGTAAAACGGCGGCAAAGCGCAGCTTTAAAAAATAATTTGAAATTTCTATAACAGTTATCAGCGTTTTGAGAAAACTGTCTTGCGGATCGGCAAATGTAATAGTATAATGTAACTGTAAATGCAAATTTTGGAAACACTGTATTAACCAATGATCAAAAAATTTATGAGGTGAATTACTTTGGCTAACAAAAATGCAAAACCCGTCAAGATCACAGAAGTTGCTCTGCGCGATGCGCACCAGTCTTTGATCGCTACCCGCATGACCATGGACGAAATGCGCCCCATTCTGCCCGCTATGGACGAAGTGGGTTACTACTCGGTAGAGTGCTGGGGCGGCGCAACCTTTGACAGCTGCATTCGTTTCCTGAACGAAGATCCTTGGGAGCGCCTGCGTATCCTGCGCAAAGAAATGCCTAACACTAAGCTGCAAATGCTGTTCCGCGGCCAGAATATGCTGGGCTATCGCCACTATGCTGACGATGTGGTGGAATACTTTGTGCAGAAGTCGGTTGCAAACGGCATCGACATCATGCGTATTTTTGACGCATTGAACGATCCCCGCAACCTGGAAACCGCCATTAAGGCAGCCGTTAAGGAAAAGGCTCATGTGCAGGCCTGCATCAGCTACACCCTGAGCCCTGTGCATGACAACGAGTATTTTGCAAACTACGCCAAAACGCTGGAAGAGATGGGCGCAAACTCCATCTGCATCAAGGATATGGCCGGTCTGCTCAC
>ERZ1035001.851-NODE-851-length-13615-cov-7.411209_pt1 | contig 13615 bp, 7 predicted proteins | sample MGYA00520685_ERZ1035001 | MGnify/ENA primary metagenome ERZ1035001 (study PRJEB33766, sample SAMN09781749) | gut metagenome | biome: gut microbiome | host: Homo sapiens | place: Madagascar | study: EMG produced TPA metagenomics assembly of the PRJNA485056 data set... | reverse complement strand
ATATTTAATAATCAAACTCCGAGTGATGTTGCTTCTGATAATGTCCAAAAAACAGTAGAAGAATCTATTGCAAAGAATGTTTCTGATGACGATGATGACAATTCTCAAACTTTTGATTTGGCAAATTTAATTATTGAAAAATGTCGTCTAATAGCGGATAAAGGTTTTTATAAAGATATAAAATTTTCTAATGTTGTTGCAAATTTAACTCTAGATGAAAATAGTGTATTAAAAATAGATTCAAATAAATTTAATATAGCAGATGGCACATCTTCTGCCAAAATAAATTGTGACTTGAAAAAACACAAGTATTCATTGTGGCTTGCGTTGGTAAAAGTTGATTCAGATATTATAGCATCGTCATTGTTGAATTTGCCAAAAGAAATCAATGGGAAAGCTAGTGGATTGATGGAACTAGAAACTGATGATAGTTTGAAGTTAAATGGGCGTATTCAATTTAGAGTTTATGAAGGGATAATTCCGAAAATTGGGCTTGTGGAATACACAATGAAAGTTGCCGCATTATTCAGGAATCCTCTTACTATGGTTACTCCATCAATTGTTTCAGATTTGGTTTCAGTTCCAGAGGGTAAATTTGAACAAATAGATGGCGATTTAAGATTAAAAGATAACGTGATTAAACCAATGATGATAAAATCTTCATCCCCTCAATTAAGTTCGTTTATTGTTGGTACATATGATTTAGAAGCTCAAGATGCGGCATTGAGAATTTATACCAAATTTTCTAATCGCAAAAAGGGAATTTATGGATTTTTGAGGAATTTATCTTTAAATAGTTTGGCAAATAGAATTCCGTTAAGTAGTAGAACTGATAGTGATTATTATTCAGCTGAAATTTCTCAATTACCAAAAATTGATGCAGAAGAAAAGGATTGCCAAATCTTTTTAACAAAAGTTGATGGAGATATAGTTCAAAACAACTTTCTTTCTTCTTTGAAGAAGATAAAATAATTTAAGAGAAAAGGAAAAAGGGAATAGGGGAATAAGTTCGTTACGTTTTATTTTTTCTTCCTCTCCTAGGGGAGAGGATTGAGGTGAGGGGTTAAACCTAACGAGTATGGATTGAGATACTTCGCTCCGCTCAGTATGACGAATTTGTAAGATATTGTGCATTATTCCTCCCCTAGGGACTCTGCCGAGCAAAACAATCCAGTGAATTGTTTTGCGAGAGGTATGGTTAGGAGAGGGGTTGATTTGATAAATACTTGTTCACTTTTTCTTTTTGATTTCGACGCAAAAAGAAAAAGCAGAACCGAAAAAGAAAAACACGAATGGCTAAATGGCTCGAGTCATCAGGGGCTTTGCCCCCGAACCCCTAATACCGTCAAACAATTCCGAATTGGTTTCGGAATTTCTATCAGAGCGCACCAGCTAGAGACCCTGAAACGAGGTGACATATTAATTGCGTAACGAACTTATTTTCTTCTTCCCCTATTTCTTTTCCCTTATAAATCAACCCCTCTCCCTTAATCCCTCCGCCCTTGGGGAGGGAAACTTGTAACCAACTTATAGACTTATCCACTTCTATCAATGTATGTTGAGCTTATTAGCCTAACAAATAAATATTCCAATCCAATTCCTTAAACAAGTCTGCTTATTCCAACGGATTTCAAACTTTCAATATTCCCTTGCATATGAAGTGGGAATTTCATTGTTTTTTCAAAGAAATTCCGTATTAATTCATCATATTCTTTTTGGCTTGCGAATCCAGCAGCAAAGGCATCTTTTTCTATGGTTTGTTTTAGATATCCAACAGAGTCCTTTTCTCCATCAATATAATTGTCAGTTTCTTTTGCCCATTGTTCGGCTTGTTCTTTTTCTTTGGCAGAAAGTGGTTTTGATTTGTTTTCTGGTTGCGAAATGAGTTTTTTATAATTTTTTTCTAAACTTGCTTTTTGACGACTTTCTAATTTTTGCTTCAATAATTTGTATTTTATTACTTGTGGTGGATTTTCCAATTTTTCCATTAGAGAATTTTGGTACTGATGTCTGAGCTCATGATTTGTTACATTTACAATTTTAGATTTATTTCCTGCTTGTTTACTTAAATCAACCCTAATTTCATTAGTATAACAGCGGGAAGTTCCTTCAACAGATTTACTTAGTCTTTCATTTAATACTGTTATTTCTCTATCAGAAACATTCTGTTTTGCCTTTGAGTATGGGATAATTGCTCGAAGAAATTCTTCATCTTCATAATTTTTTGCAAATAAATAAGGTGTTTTTGATATTTCTTCTAATTCTTTTTGAGAAACAAAATTACTATTAATTCCTGTTTGTACTATTTCCCCAGTTTCATTTCTAGATGCGGTTGTTCTAACGTATTGATGTTGTTTATGAGGTTTTAATTTCTCAAAAAATTGGACTTCTTTTGTGGTATTGTCTTTTTCATAATTTATCGTAAGTTTTTCTCTATCTAATGTTTTTGAGTCTTTAGAAAAAATATGTTTTGATGTCATTAATTGAGTTGTATTTCCATTTACTGTTGTTTGAGATTTAATTTCTCTGAGAGTACTATTATCACCCCAATATGTTCTTGTGGTTGAAACAGTTTCTTTTTTAGAGGTTTTTCGGATATTTCTCCAGAGCAGATTACCTTCGCTATCTTTGAACGAAGTTACTGTTGTTTTACCTTTCCCGCCTTTTGTGGAAATTTCTACAAAATCCATTGTGTGGGCAAATTTAGGTATCGGAATATTTTTAACTTTCGCAATTGGTATATTTGTTTGTTTTGAAATAAGTTTACTCCCTTGCTTCCCAAGAGGTTTAAACCTACTTGCAATGCGAGAGGTAATGGATAACCAATTCATTTATTTCCCCTAAATATTGTGTCTATTATTATAAAGTATTTTTATGCTTAAAAATTGCCAAGATATTAATAAATTCTTTGTATCACCATGTTGTCAAACAAAAAACTTTATATAATAATAAAGTTGATTATGGGGGTAAAACCTCATAAATATATAATTTAATTTATGGAGGAAATTAAGAATCGTGGATATATTTTCAATATTTACTTTATGCGGAGGGTTAGCATTTTTCCTGTATGGAATGATTGTTATGTCCGCTGGACTAGAAAAAATTGCTGGCGGCAAGATGGAGAAGCTTTTAGAAAAAATTACTTCTAATCCAGTAAAAAGCTTTGCTCTAGGTGCAGGTATTACGATTGCGGTCCAGAGTTCCTCAGCTGTAACAGTTATGCTTGTTGGTTTTGTAAACTCTGGAATAATGAAGTTATCTCAGGCTATCGGCATAATCATGGGTTCAAACGTTGGTACAACGGTAACGTCATGGATTTTAAGTTTATCGGGTATTCAAAGTTCTAACTTCTTTATTCGTTTTTTAAAGCCTGAATCTTTTTGCCCATTGCTTGCTTTAGTTGCTGTAATTTTAATAATGACTTCAAAAAATAATCTCTCAAGACGTAAAAGTGTTGGGGGATTTTTAATAGGTTTTGCAGTTTTGATGTATGGGATGCAATTGATGTCAACTTCTATGGCTCCTCTTGCAGATGATCCTAGATTTTCACATGCTTTAACTTTATTCAAAAATCCTGTTCTTGGACTTTTGGTTGGGGCAATTGTTACTGCAATTATCCAAAGCTCAGCTGCTTCTGTTGGTATGTTGCAAGCGTTGTCTATGACTGGTGGAATTTCTTATGCGGTTGCAGTTCCAATTATCATTGGTCAAAACATTGGTACTTGTATCACTGCTGTATTATCTAGTATTGGTGTAAATACAAACGCAAAAAGAGTTTCTGTCGTTCACGTAATGTTCAACGTTTTAGGTGCGTTGATTTTCTTACCAATTTACGAATTCGGTCATTACTTTATAAATTACCCATTCGCGGAAGCTACAAATCCTTTTGGTATTGCGGTTTGTCATTCCATATTCAATATTGCAACAACGGTTTTACTATTCCCATTTGCAAAACAAATGGAAAAACTTGCTTATGTTTTAATCAAAGATAAAAAGGATGAAAAAGATGTTATTCTTGATGAAAGATTACTTCTTACTCCTTCTATTGCAATCAATCAATGCTACAAAGCTACTGGTACGATGGCAAAAATTACTCGTGATACTTTGGTTATGTCTGTGAGAATGTTAAAACAATATAATCACAAAGTAGCGGAGATTATTAACAAGAACGAAGTTTTGATTGATAAATACCAAGATACTTTGGAATCATTTTTACAAAAGCTTTCTGGTACAGAATTGTCTGATGAAGATAGTAATAAAATTTCTCAGCTTATTCTTTCAATTTCTGATTTTGAAAAGATTGCAGACCATGCAATTCATATTTTGAATTTGGCAAATAAAATGCACAGAAAAGAATGGAAACTTTTACCTGAAACAGTTGAAGAATTAAAACATGTTGTTAATGCTGTTAAAGAAGTTTTTGATGTGACGGTAAATGCTTTTGTTGAACACAATGTAAATCAAGCATATCATGTTGAACCTTTAGAACAAGTAGTTGATGATATTGCTTATACAGCTAAGAAAAATCATATCAAACGTGTTAAAAAAGAAAAAATACATATCAAACGTGGTTTTGTGTATGCTGAAATTTTAAATGATTTGGAAAGAATTTCTGACCACTGTTCTAATATTGCTACAAATATAATTCAGTCTGTAAATTCTTCAATTCCAAAACACGTATTGAAAAATAAACTAAAAGATTCTAATAATGAAGATTTTGCTAAAACAGTAGAAACTTTTAGAGAAAATTACGCTGTTGAACCTCTTTCAATCCAAAAATAAAAGAGTTTTAGAAAATGATAAATTTTGATGCTGAAAACAAATATATTTTAGAAGGAACATATCAGGTTTCAATGTCGGAAAAAGACATGCACTACGCATTGAAACCTGCAGTGTTGCTTAATTTTATGCAAGATTTAGCCGCAAAATCAATTGATAAAATTGATACAGATTTGTCTTGTGATGCTTTGCTTGCAAAAGGATTGGGCTGGTTTTTAATTCGCTACCGAATTGAATTTGATGATTATCCTATTGGGGTGGATAAAATTAAAATTTTGACAGAGTGTCGTGGTGGGAATAGAATGACTACTTTCCGTGACTTTGAGTGTTTTGATGCAGATACTGGGAAACGATTGTTGAGGGCGGTAACGTCTTGGTTTGTTGTTAATTTAAACTCTAAATCGATAGTAAATATTTCACAAGAATTCCCTCAGTTTATATCATTTGAAAAGCGAGATGATGATTTAGCTTTACAAAAAATAAAACCTATTAGTCAAAGTGATTGCGAAAAAGTTTTTCATGTTCGTTATGATGATTTGGATATGAATGGTCACGTTAACAATACGGTTTATATTACTTGGGCTATGGAAGTATTAGATTTTGATTTTCGCTCAAAGCATAAATTGAAAACTTTGGATATTTATTTTAAACATGAGGTTAAGTATGGGGATGATATAATTTCTTCGGTGAAAATTGACCGTGAAAATTTGACATCGGAACACTTGATAACAGATGCGAATACTGGTGAAGAGGTTTGTTTGCTAAAGGCTTCATATGTTGCTATTTAGCCAATTTATGATATAATTTTTTTGAAAAATGGTTCGATGTGTTTCTCGAAACTTTTATATAAATTTCATTACATTGAAGGGGAAAAGGGGAGAATTGGATATATGAGAGAGAATGTTTTATCACTGTTAGATCAAAATACAAAACTTTATGGTGAAAGAATTGCTCTTGGCAAACGTAATAAATACGGCTGGAAAGAGCTTACATACAAAGGGCTTGGTCTTTTGACAAAACAATTTGCAAGTTATTTGATAACTGACTTGCAGATGCAAAAGGGTGAAAGATTAGCCATTCTTTCTGAATCAATGCCAGAAATGGGTGCTTGCTTATTTGCCGCAGTTATTTCAGGCATGGTTACTGTTCCCTTAGATAATAAGTTAACTATTTATGAATTAGTTTCAATCCTTTCAAGCTGTCAACCATCAGTTCTTGCTGTATCCCAAGCAAATTTAGAAAAGGGGTTGGAATTACAAAAGAAAATTTCAAGTATCAAACATATAATTATCATGGACGAACCTCGTTATGATTCTGAATACCCTAGCTTATATACTCTCCCATCTGGTAGAGAATGCAAATGGCGTCATAGATCATTAAAAGATACGGCTTTGATTATTTATACTTCTGGTACAACTGGAGCTCCAAAGGGTGTTCAAACAACTTTTGGAAATATGACAACTCAAGTTTTGGAAATGTCAAAAATTTTGCCAGAAGTTTTGCCTCATGAAAATGTAAATTTGTTGTCAATTTTGCCGATGAATCATTTATTTGAATTGACTGTTGGTTTTTCAACATTTTTGAATAGAGGTTCTTCAATTTTTTATCCTCAAAGTTTAAAACCAAAAGATGTTTTGGGTGATATGAGAGAAAAGAAAATTGATTTTATGATTGTTGTTCCAGCCTTTTTGAAATTGTTGAAAAATACGATAGAGGCTGATATTAGAATGCTTCCAACAGAAGAAAAGTTGTTGTTTGAACGTTCTTACGCAGCAGCTGAATATATTACGGATTACAATATCAAACGTCAATTATTCAGAAGTATTTTGGCAAAATTTGGTGGAAACTTCTATGGATTTATGACTGGGGGTGCTCCATTAGATCCAACTGTTGGAGAATTCTTTGAACGAATTGGTATCAAGGTGTTCCAATGTTATGGTTTGTCTGAAACAAGCCCTATTATTTCTGTTGATAGGGGTAATGATAGAAAATTGATGTCTGTTGGTCCTGTTTTGGATTCATATGATGCAAAAATTGATGAAGAAACTGGAGAACTTATGGTTAAAGGCCCATCTGTAATGAAAGGATATTATAACAATCCAGAGAAAACTGCTGAGGTTTTAGAGGCTGACGGTTGGTTACATACAGGTGATATTGGAGAGTTTGATTCTGATGGCAGATTGTATATTACTGGTAGAATTAAGAATATGATTGTTCTTTCTGGAGGTAAAAAAGTATTCCCAGAAGAAGTGGAAGCTGTTTTGGAAGGCGATTCAAATTTTGCTGAAGTTTGTGTATTTGGAGCAATAAGAACCTCTGGAGCAAAAGATGGGACTGAAGAGATAATGACCGTAGTTGTTCCAACAGAAGAAATTATGCAAAAATATCCAAATGATGAAGAGTTGGAAAGCTTTGTTACTCAAGAGGTTAAGAATTTGTCTGTACAATTAGCTCCGTATAAAAGACCAGTGAATATTGTAGTACGAAAAGAGCCTTTGCCAAGGACTGCAACAAGAAAAGTTAAACGTAATGTTGTAAAAGAACAAACATTGGCTCAACATGTTTAGATAAATTTTCTTATATGTATAAAAGAGGTTCTTATTTGAAGAACCTCTTTTTGTATTGTTATTCTTTTTCTCTGAGGAGAGGAATGATGCCCACAATATTATCTCAAATCCCGTCATTCTGAGCGAAGCGAAGAATTTCATTAAAAACATGCTCTCTCTTTGAGGACACTAGCTGAAACGACGAAACGAAGTTGAGTCGATTGCAACTGTGTGCCGTATGGCTGATTAATATTTTTCTTCCTCTCCGAGGGAGAGGATTGAGGTGAGGGGTGGGGTGAGGGAAATTGCTGTACTTGTTTAGACTTACCCCTCATCCTAACCTTCCCCCCAAGGGGAAGGAATTAATTATTCTTCTCCGAGAAGTCAGTAGTATCAACATTCCTCCCTCTCCTTGAGGAGAGGGCTAGGGTGAGGTGGTGAACTAAACGCAAAATTTAATTTTGTGAAACTGCATGCCGTATGGTTGATTAATACTTTTTCTTCCTCTCCGAGTGAGAGGATTGAGGTGAGGGGTGGGGTGAGGGAAATTGCTGTACTTGTTTAGATTTACCCCTCATCCTAACTTATCCTTTCAAGATGTTAAAAATTTTTCAATAGCAAAAATTTTTTTTACAGGATTTAAAATATATAGATTGGTGTATAAATATGAAAGGAACTATCAATGAGTATAAGCCCCGTAAATGTATCAAGCAGTACAAATCCAAATTATGCTAAAAGAAATGAATTAATGCGAAAACGAAATAAGGCTGTTGCTTATGCTCTTCCAAGTATTGGATTAGCTCTTGCTGGAGGGCTTCCTTTGGCTGCTGGAGCTAAATTTGCAGAGAAGAATAAAATAGTATTATCTGCTTTAGCTGCTATTGGGGTTGTTGGCACAGCGATTGCAAGCTATCAAGAAATGAAAGCTTGTAACGCAATAGAAGATTTAGATATAAAAATGCTTTATAATGCCTAGTTATTGAAAGATTGGCATATAAAATAACAGAGCGAGCCGAATTATTCGGCTCGCTCTGTTTCTTCAAAAATTATTTATCTAACTTTTTAATTACAGCCTAAAAAATGTAGGTCGGCTTTGCTAAGCCGACAGAAAAACTAATGTTCACTTTTGATATTAATAAAATATTATCTTTTTATTTTTGTGTCAAAATCCTTCCTTTCTGCAAAGCCTTACGCCTCATGGATGTCAAGTATCAAACTAGCCCATCTGGCTAGTCGTATTTTTACGTAAGTAAAAATACGGATGTTTACAAAAATCCAAATCATATGGTATATTTATAACATCGGTTAAGGCTCACACCCGAGAGAATTAAAAACTCTTAAAAGTTTAAAAACTTTTTGATGGTAAAGCTGTTTGCCGAAATGGAATGGGACTTTTAGTATTTAAAGCAGTCCTTGTCGTGGTCATCTAGGATTCCAATTGCTTGTAAATAGGAATAAATTATTACAGTTCCAACGTATTTCATTCCTCGTTTTTTGAGGTCTATTGAAATTTTGTCAGATAGAGGAGATGAAACTATTGTTTTGCCAGAAGTATTTTTGAGGACTTTTCCGTCTGTAAATTTCCAGATGTAATTAGAAAAACTGCCAAATTCTTTTTGAATTTCTATAAAAATTTTTGCGTTATTTATTGCGGCATTAATTTTCCCTTTGCTTCTGATTATCTGTGGGTTTTGAAGAAGTTCTTCAATTTTATTTTCACCATAATTTGAAACTTTTTTTACATCAAAGCTATCAAAAGCAATTCTAAAAGCTTCTCTTTTCTTGAGAACAGTAATCCAAGATAATCCAGCTTGAAAAGATTCTAGAACGAGAAGTTCAAAAAGCTCTCTATCATCGTATTTTGGAATTCCCCATTCTTCATCATGGTATTTTGTGTAGATTTCCGATTTTTCATCCACCCAAAAACATCTTTTCATTTAATATTTCTCCCTAATTGCAGTGCTGATTTTTATAATATAACAAATTGTATAATTTATTCAATAATTCCGATTTCTATTGTATAATCTTGTTATGATTTAGTTTAAACGGGGTAAATATGGTTAATAAGAAGATATGTGCGTTACTTGTGCTAATGATGATGGGAACTTATACAATTTCTCAAAATTCTGTGTACGCTGAAGACACAACATCCGAAACTACGGAAGTTTCTGTTATTAAAGGAAATAAAGATGCTTTTGAAATGGCAGAAAATTTAATAGGTCAGAAAAATTATCAAGAAGCTCTGAAATATTTAGATGCGTATATTTCTTCTAAACCTAAAAAGTATGAAGCGTACAAATTGCGAGGAGATGCTTATTATGCTTTGCGACGTTATAACTTAGCAGAAAAAGATTATCAAACAGCAATTGATTTAAAAACTGATGATGACAAATTCGTTACAGGTACAAAGGTTTTGAGTGCAGTTGTTTTAGGAGCTGATAAGCAAGAACAATTGCAAAACCCAGAACTGGGGAATTTGTATGCAAAAATGATGTATGCTCAAAAAGCTCAAAATAAAACTTCTTATGAATCATCTTACGCAAAAGCGGTTGAATTAAATTCTCATATTTATTTGCCACAACCGAAAAAAGATGAAATTTCTCAGATAAATTGTCCTCAAAAATATGGAAAAGTTTTCAATCCTCAAGGGGATGATAAATTTTTGTATGATGCGATAAACGATATTGAAAATGGAAATTACAGGGATTCTGTTTTTAAAAGCCAATACTTAATTACAAACTATCCAGATTACTATTTAGGATATTATTTGAATGGTGTTGCACTTGCTGGGATGGAACAGGATGAGGAGGCAATTGTTGCATTCAATAATGCTTTGAAGAAAAACCCTTACGATTTTGAATCTTTGGCTAGTTTGGGGCAACTTTATTATGCACAAGCTGAAAAAACTTTTTCTGTTGACGATGCAAAAAAATCAACTGAATATTTTCGTCAGGCTTTAAAATTGAACCCAAATTGTAATTCATATTATTTTTATATTGGGTTAAATGATTTGTTACAAGGCAAAGTTTCTTCTGCTATTGAAAATTTTGATAGTGCAATAAAATTAAAATCAAACGATTATAATAGCCAGTACTACAAAATTATTGCTCAATATATAAATGGAGATTATTCTTCTGTTATTTCAGGTGCGGGAAAACTTTTATATCGCAGAGTTTCAAATTATAATTCTGTAATGTATTTAAAAGCCTTAGCTGAATACAAACAAGGACAAAACGATTTAGCACTGGAAGATTTAGAAAAAATTTATAATTCTACAACGGATATTTATAATTCAGATGTTCGTTATGTTTCAAACAAGGAGAAAACTCTTCTTGGCTATTGTTATTATTTGAAAGCATTGATTTTGGCTCAAAAAGGTATGGGGACAAAATCTGATATGGCAGAAGCATATTCAAATCCAATCATTGCTCAACTTGCAGCAACAGAAAAAATGCTGAACGCATACAAACCAGAATTTGTTAATGGAAAAGTAAGTTTAGAAGATTATAAAAAATTCAATAACGCTTACAATTCTGCGGTTGGATTATTGAAACAATCTAACATTGTAATTACACCAGAAGATATTGATACTCAATACGACTATATCAGAACAACTTTTGATGATTTAGGAGTAACTTTTGTATATAAAAATCCAAATTACAAAATCTCTGCAATTGATAATTATGTATTCAAAAAATATTCTTCAAAATTATCAGCAGAAGATTTCCAAACTTTATCAGAAGGAGTAGCAGAGGATGAAGTTCTTGCATTAAGACCAAAAACAAATGATATTCCTGTTTTAACTCAACAAACGTCGCAAGAAGTATTATTAGGAGATGAAAAAACGACTTCAATTGCTCAAATCTTAGCTACGCAATCTTTAATTCCAATGGCTGTACCTCAAGAATTGCAACACAAAGTTGAAAATATTGAGCCAGCATCAATTGAGAATGCTCAACATATAGAAAATCAGCCACAAAATGTTCAAGAACCAGTTATAAGTGTGGCTGAAAATTCTTCTGATAAAATAGAGAAAATCGAAGAAACTCCAGAAGCAGAAAATATTACAAAAACACAAGAACCACAAAAAATAGAAAAATCTTCCGAAAGTATAAAGATTGTAGCAGACGAAATCAAAGATTCGCCAGATTTTACAATCTCTTATCCTAAAGAAGAAACTGAAATAAAAAAACTGAAAGAAAATGTAATTGCAGAATCAAAACCAGAATCTGAGCCAATTCAAATTGTTGCACAACCAAACTCTCAAGTTGAAAAACAAGAAGAACCACTAATTGTTAAAGCTCAGGAACAAATTCAACCAGAGGAACAAAATTCTGAAAAAATAGCTTCGAATAATGATGATATGGCAGTCAACCTTCCTCTATTCGATGAAACTAAACCAGTTGTTGATGCTAATGAAAAAGAATCACTGCAAGAGCAACAAAAACCTGAAATGAAGGTTGTTGAAAAACATGCGGATATCAATTCTGAAGATTTTGGAGTTACTCCAGTAAAACCAATCCCTAAAGAAGAAAATCCAGAAGACGTAGTTGAACTTGAGCCTCAAAGCTTTTTGTATAAGGCAGAAAAACAAGTTCCGACTGCAAGTTTCGACATCAAATATCCTAAACAAGTTGAAAATACTTCAACTGATTTGAATGCAAAAGATAATGTTTCCGTTGGAAAAGAGGAGATTCAATCTCAAGAAGAAGAAAAAATTATTCTTCCAGAAGAAAATGATGGAAAAATCGCATCCTCTCATTCTTCAAAAACAGTTGATTTATCAGACAAAATTTCAAAAGGTCAAAATAACAATCAAATTACAACACTTTCAGAAAATGAAGAAACGGCTGTCCCTGTTGTAATAGTGCCAGAAATTAAAACTCCAGAAGTCAAAGTTCAAAATGTTAAAACTCCTGAAAAACTTGAGGACGAACAAATTCAAAATATTGAGCAAAGCCCTTCTTACGATTATGGAGATGAAGATAAAACTGAACAAGTTGAAAATACAACTTCTCCAGAAATTTCTCAAGCATTGATAAATGCTGTTGAAGGAACTAATTCAAAGAAAATTAAAAAAGAAAAACCTGCGAAACTTAAAAAACAGGACACTGAAAAAACAATCCAAATTTCAGAAGAAAAACCTATAAAAGCTAAAGCTAAAAAGGCGAGAAAAGAAAAGCCCGAAAAAGTTTCAGAACAAGAAAAGTCAATAACTTCAATTATAAATAATGCTCTTGGAATTGCACCTTTGACCGAATCTAATGATGAACTTATTCAAGAAACTTCTGCTGTAAATAAAAAATCAAAAAAAGAAAAGGTTCAAAAACCAATTAAAGAGCCAAAAATTAAACCAGAAAAACCTGTAAAGGAAAAAGTTTCTAAATCTAAAAAATCAGAACAAGTTGAGAATAATATTAAACCTATTGTTGCTCCAGAACCAAAACGAAAAACATCATTCTGGGATTGGTTCAAATTTGGCAAAAATAAGGCTGAAAATCCAGAGCAAAAAGTAAAAGTTAAAAAGGAGAAAATTCACAAAGAAAAACTAGAAAAAGAGCCAGCCGTAAAACCAGTTAAAGAGGTAAAAGTCAAGGCAGAAAAGATTAAAGCCGATAAACCTCAAAAGGTTGTGAAAGATAAAGCACCAAAAGTAAAAACCGAAAAAGCTCCAAAGGTTGAAAAGGTGAAAACTCCGAAAGTGAAACCTGAAAAACAACCTAAAGAGAAAAAGTCTTTTAACTGGTGGTTCAAAAAAGACAAATCCCAAACTCAAAATCACACAAAAGAGTCTTTATCAAGGATTTTTTCAAAAAGTGACGACCAAGTTTTTGAAAAGAATGAAAAAGAAAAGACTGTGATTAAGAAATTGGATAAAAAAGAGGAATAATTAAAACGGGAATAATTTTTAAAAAGAAGCGAGGCGATTTTACATCGCCTCGCTTTTCTGTTTATTGTAATTTACATTCGTCATACTGAGCGAAGCGAAGTATATTAATCAAAAAAGTTGTGTACCTTCCCCTTGTGGGGAAGGTTAGGATGATGGGTTAATCTTCGCAAGTACAGCAATTCCCTCACCCCACCCCTCTCCCTCAAAGGGCGAGGGAGAAGAATAATCGACCCCTCTCCTAGCCTCTCCCTCGGAGAGGAACGATGCTCAAGATTATCCCAAGTTTCGTCATACTGAGCGGAGCGAAGTATATTAATCAAAAATGTTGTGTACCTTCCCCTTGGGGGGGAAGGTTAGGATGATGGGTTAATCTTCGCAAGTACAGCAATTCCCTCACCCC
>ERZ1035001.848-NODE-848-length-13652-cov-9.604472_pt1 | contig 13652 bp, 8 predicted proteins | sample MGYA00520685_ERZ1035001 | MGnify/ENA primary metagenome ERZ1035001 (study PRJEB33766, sample SAMN09781749) | gut metagenome | biome: gut microbiome | host: Homo sapiens | place: Madagascar | study: EMG produced TPA metagenomics assembly of the PRJNA485056 data set... | reverse complement strand
ATATTATAATGTATACATATAACACACATATATTAATTGGATATTTTACATAACAATTTCTGTATAGCAATTTACTGCTTTTATTGTCTTATATTTTCTCCTATTACTTTCAAAGTATATATCAGTATATATAACACATCTACAACTCATATATACATTTATTATAGTAAACAAGCGGTATAATGACAAGCATATTCTTCAATCTTTATTACAATCCATACAACACAACCTCCTGTTATTAATCTGTTGTATGCTTATACCGCTTAATTTCAGATTTATACAGCTTTATATTTCCATAAGGAACTCGTCTACATATTTCCTCATATCGTCAAATTCTGCATTAACCTCAGGTACATCAGACTTAAAATCCAGCAGTTTATATACATAACCTTGTTCCTTGGCCTGTCTATAACTTTCTTTATACACAAGTTCAAAAAGCAGTGATATATGCCCTACTATATGGTCAACTGCACTCCTTCTTACACTTTTAAGTACTGTTTCCTTCTTATAAAAGCTCTCAAGTACCTCTTTGGTTATAACTCCATTCTTAAGCTCCTCTGTTGTTACATCATATATAATCTCCATAGGAATATCTGCATTTACCTTAAATATATCAACCTTATCTGCATCACGCAGTATATCACAAAACATACGCTGTCTTTCGGTGAGGTCTTCTTTTACACGATACTTATTATGCTGTCTTATTGCCAGTTCAAGAAGTCCTGTATCTTTATTGTGGTGCTCATTATTTTTTATTATCTGCTCAGCTTCTTCATTCCCTGAACGTGCAAACTCACATTCTTCATAATACCCTTCTGCAAACTTCCTTATAAGACCTTCCTTAAACAGCAGATCTGCCCCGAATTCTGCGTGGTCTACTGACTGGGCATCATTAAATGTACCGAAACGCCTTATCTGCTCAAATCTTCCTATATCGTGTAACATTCCAAGAAGCCATGCAATATCTACATCTGGTTCACTTAAGCCTAATGATTCTGCAATTCTTTGACACAGTCCTGCTACTCTGTAGGTATGATCTATCTTAAGCTTTATCTTTTCATCTGATGGATCGTAATTTCTTACATACTCTGCAAATGCATTGATAACATTTTTCCTGTTAATAACTGGTTTGTTAATACTTTCCACAACATCGATAAGTCCATTAAGGTCAGCACATACCATATATGTAAGTTTCCTGATATCATCATCTATTGCTATTGTATCAGGAATATGAACAACTCTCATATCTGCCGCATATCCAGCCTTAATGCCATTAATGCTGTCCTCAACTACTACTGCCTCTGACGGATTTACGCCTATTGCCTTAGCAGCACGAAGAAATATATCCGGTTCTGGCTTTCCACGTTCGACTTCATCTCCATATACAACCGCATCAAGATAATCCCACACTCCTATTTCATGAAGTGTTTTCTCAGCACTTTCACGCCTTGTTGATGTAGCAACTGCACACTTTAGTCCATTATTTCTTATATATTCAAATATGTCCTTTACGCCCTTTTTAACAGGAATACCTTCTGTTTCCCTTATCTTGTATACATGCTGTGTTCTAAGCTCCTTCGCTTCCCAATAATCTATCACACCCTTGTAATAATCATCAAAGAACTTGCAGCAAAGCTCTGCCGGGGCCCCCTTAAAGCTGTCTATAAGCCATATGGGCATATCCACTCCAAGCTGCCCTGCCGCCCATAGCCAGCCCTCATTTGACTGTCTTTCTGAATCTATAAGAACGCCATCCATATCAAATATAATGCCTGATACCATTTTTCTTCTCCTAGCAATCAAATGTCGTATTTTTACACTTTATATTATTCAAAATAACTATAAAAGATATGTTTTTATAATTTATAACGCTGACCAGCACCTGCAATTTTCAAATTTGCCAATTTAGAGACTTTAAACATCTTCTATCATTGAACTTTCATCCACAATGCCGTCATCTGCACCATCCTTATAAATACTTCTTAACATACTGTCCCGTATAAGACTTCTTAACCCTGGCAACCTCTTCCGGTGTACCCTTTGCAATAACTGTACCACCTCTGTCGCCACCTTCTGGTCCCATATCTATAATATAATCAGCTGTTTTGATAACATCAAGATTATGCTCAATAACAACAACAGTGTTACCGCCCTCTGCAAGCTTATGAAGTATATCAACAAGCTTGTGGACATCGGCAAAATGAAGTCCTGTTGTAGGTTCATCAAGAATATATATAGTCTTTCCTGTACTTCTTTTAGAAAGCTCTGTAGCAAGCTTTATTCTCTGTGCTTCACCACCTGAAAGCTCTGTAGATGGCTGTCCTAACTTAATATATGAAAGTCCAACGTCATTAAGAGTTTCTATTTTCCTTCTGACTGATGGCACATTTTCAAAGAAATCAACTGCATCCTCAACTGTCATATCAAGCACGTCATATATGCTCTTTCCCTTATACTTTACTTCAAGTGTTTCCCTGTTATAACGCTTTCCATCACACACTTCACAAGGCACGTATACATCCGGCAGGAAATGCATTTCTATCTTGATAATACCATCTCCAGAACAAGCCTCACAACGTCCTCCCTTTACATTAAAGCTGAAACGTCCTTTGTTATAACCTCTTTCCTTAGCATCTGTTGTTGAAGCAAAAAGATCCCTTATCATATCAAATACGCCTGTATATGTCGCAGGATTAGAACGTGGAGTTCTTCCTATTGGCGACTGGTCAATATCTATAACCTTATCAAGCTGCTCGATTCCTGTAATATCATCATGGTCACCAGCGATACATCTTGCACGGTTTAAAGACTTAGCAAGGTGCTTATACAGAATTTCATTCACTAGGGAACTCTTTCCTGAACCCGATACACCTGTTACACATGTAAATACTCCGAGTGGTATATCAACATCAATATTTTTAAGATTATTCTCCCTTGCACCCTTAACAGTTATCCAGCCTGTCGGCTTTCTTCTCTTAGCCGGCACTGGAATCCTGATTCTTCCGCTAAGATATGCACCTGTAAGTGAATCCTTGCATGCCATAATATCAGCTGCTGTTCCTGTCGCAACAACTTCTCCTCCATTACGTCCGGCACCCGGTCCTATATCAACAATATAATCTGCGGCACGCATAGTATCTTCATCGTGTTCAACCACAATAACTGAGTTACCAAGATCACGCAAATGTATAAGTGTCCCAAGCAGCTTGTCGTTATCTCTCTGATGAAGTCCGATACTTGGCTCATCAAGTATATAAGCCACACCAACAAGTCCTGAACCTATCTGTGTCGCAAGTCTTATTCTCTGTGCCTCTCCTCCTGAAAGCGTACCTGTTGCTCTTGATAATGAAAGATAATCAAGTCCTACATCCATAAGAAACTGTATTCTTGCCTTAATCTCCTTAAGTATATCTGCACCGATAAACTTCTGTCTGTCTGTAAGTTCAAGCTTATCTAAGAACTTCTTTAACTTAACAATAGACATATCCGTAATCTGATATATATTCTTATCTGCTATCGTAACAGCAAGAGATGATGGCTTTAATCTCTGTCCGTGGCAGGATTTACAAGGTCTTATGCGCATGAATTCCTCATACTGCTGCTTTGCACTGTCTGAGTAAGTTTCCCTATATCTTTTCTCCATATTATGGATAAGGCCTTCAAATGCTATATCGTATTCTCCAACGCCTCTCTGGCCTTTGTAATGCACTTTAACACTTCTGCCCTTAGTGCCATTTATAATCATATCCTTAATATCATCTGGATAATCCTTAAATGGTGTTGATAAACTGAAGTTATATTCCTTTGCAAGTGCGCTCATAATAGCCCTTGAAAAGCTGCCCTCATCCTTTACAGACTGCCATCCCATACCAACTATAGCTCCATCATCGATGCTTAATGAATCATCTGGTATAAGAAGCTCTGCATCAAAATTCATTGTATAACCAAGTCCGTAACAATCAGGACACGCACCAAATGGATTGTTGAACGAAAAGCTTCTTGGCTCTATCTCATCTATGCTTATGCCACAATCCGGACACGAAAAGCTCTGTGAAAAGTTAATCGGCTCACCATCTATAACATCAACTGTCATAAGTCCCTCTGCAAGCTTAAGTGCTGTTTCTATTGAGTCTGTAAGTCTTTTGTTAATTCCATCTTTAACTACAAGACGGTCAACAACAATTTCTATATTATGTTTCTTGTTCTTATCAAGATTTATCTCATCTGTAAGCTCATACATATTGCCATCAGCAATAACTCTTACATAACCACTCTTTTTAGCCTGTTCAAAAAGCTTCTTATGTTCACCTTTTCTTCCTCTTACAACTGGAGCTAATATCTGTATCTTTGTTCTTTCTGGAAGCTCCATAATAGTATCAACCATCTGGTCTACAGTCTGCTTGTTGATTACTTTGCCACACTTTGGACAATGTGGTGTACCTATTCTTGCATATAATAATCTGAAATAATCATATATCTCTGTAACAGTTCCAACTGTTGAACGTGGATTTCTGTTAGTTGACTTCTGGTCTATGGAAATAGCTGGTGAAAGTCCTTCTATGCTCTCTACCGCCGGCTTTTCCATCTGTCCTAAGAATTGCCTTGCATATGAAGATAATGACTCCATATATCTTCTCTGGCCTTCTGCATATATAGTATCAAAGGCAAGACTTGACTTACCAGAACCAGACAGACCTGTAAGTACTACAAGACTGTCCCTTGGTATATCTACATCAATATTTTTAAGATTATGCTCACTTGCACCTCTTATTCTTATATAATTCCTGTAATCGCCTTTTTCCATATTCTATTTTCTCCGTTATTTCTTCTTTCTTAATCCTTAATCATCTCAGGTACATAAGGCTTTTTCTGTAATCAGCAACTGCTTTTTATAATTCTGACTGCGTAATATTGCTTTTGAACTTATAGCCTCACCTGGTATAATAGCTATTAATTCTATCTGCCTGACTTCTTATCCTCATAAATATACTTATTAATCTCAATCATCTTATCACGAAGCATAGCCGCCTGTTCAAAGTCAAGCTCTGCTGCAGCCTTACGCATATTTTTCTCAATCTGTTTCTTAACCTTTTCAAGATCTTTAATACTCATAGATTCATAATCTACATCTAGCCTTCCATTTGAATTATCTGCTTCTGCTGCCTTAGATATACTTATAAGATCTCTTACTGCCTTCTTTATAGTCTGAGGGGTTATTCCGTGTCCCTCATTGTACTCCTGCTGTATCTTTCTACGTCTTTCCGTCTCAGATATAGCCTTTTCCATAGACTCTGTTATAGTATCTGCATACATAATAACGTGTCCCTCTGCGTTTCTGGCAGCTCGTCCTATCGTCTGGATAAGTGAAGTCTCTGTTCTTAGGAAGCCCTCTTTATCAGCATCAAGAATAGCCACAAGACTTATCTCCGGAATATCAAGTCCCTCTCTAAGCAGATTGATGCCAACAAGCACATCGAATCCGTCAAGTCGCATATCCCTTATAATCTTCTGTCTCTCTAGTGTATCAATATCCGCATGAAGATACTTGACTCTTATACCGACTTCCTTAAGATAATCTGTGAGATCCTCTGCCATTCGCTTGGTAAGTGTAGTTACAAGTATCTTATTCTTCTTCTCAACTTCCTTATTAATCTCACTTATAAGATCATCTATCTGACCCTCTATTGGTCTTACTGTTATCTTAGGATCAAGAAGTCCTGTAGGTCTTATAATCTGCTCTGCCCTCATAAGCTCGTGTTCTTCCTCATACCTGCTAGGCGTAGCAGATACGAAAAGCATCTGTGATATCTTGCTCTCAAACTCCTGAAAATTAAGCGGTCTGTTATCTTTAGCTGAAGGAAGCCTGAAGCCATAGTCTACAAGTGTCGTCTTTCTTGCCTGATCACCAGCATACATTCCCCTTATCTGTGGAATAGTAATATGTGACTCATCGACAATAATCATAAAATCATCTGGAAAATAGTCCATAAGCGTATATGGTGGACACCCTGCCGGAAGCCCTGCTAAATGTCTTGAATAATTCTCAATACCTGAACAGAAGCCTGTTTCCTGCATCATCTCTATATCAAAGTTCGTTCGTTCTTCTATTCTCTGTGCCTCAAGAAGCTTATCCTCACTCTTAAAATACTCTATTCTCTCTGCAAGCTCTTTCTTTATATTCTCAATCGCCTTTTCCATCTTCTCTTTTTCAACAACATAATGTGAATTAGGAAATATAGCAACATGGTCAAGGTTACACCTAACCTCACCAGTAAGAGAATCAATCTCGCTTATCCGGTCTATCTCATCACCAAAAAACTCTACTCTCACAGCATCTCCACTGGAAGCTGACGGATATATCTCTACAACATCTCCCCTTACCCTGAATGTTCCTCGCTTAAAATCCTGGTCATTGCGCATATACTGTATATCTATAAGCTTTCTTATCATTTCATCCCTGTCTTTTTCCATACCTGGACGAAGAGATATAACCATATTCTTATAATCAATAGGCGCACCAAGACCATATATACACGAAACTGACGCTACTATAATAACATCATCTCTCTCTGACAATGCCGCTGTTGCTGAATGTCTTAACTTATCTATCTCGTCATTAATCGAAGAATCCTTGGCTATATAAGTATCGCTCTGTGGCACATAAGCCTCTGGCTGATAATAATCATAATAAGAAACAAAATACTCTACTGCATTCTCAGGAAAGAACTCTTTCATCTCGCTATATAACTGTGCCGCCAATGTCTTATTATGACTGATAATAAGTGTTGGCTTCTGCACATGCTGTATTATGTTCGCCATAGTAAATGTCTTACCAGAGCCTGTAACACCGACAAGTGTCTCGAACTGATTACCCTCTTCAAATCCCTGCACAAGCTTCTCTATTGCATAGGGCTGATCTCCTGTCGGGTTATAAGGAGCGTGTAACTTGAATTCCATAACAATTCTCCCTTCGTTAATCTATAGTAAAATAGTCAACAACAATATTATTTAATAGTATTTACCTTATATATTGATTTTACTACAAATAAATGCCTTTGTCTATCAAAATAGAACATTTGTTTTATTTTATAACAAAAATCACCTGACTGCTGATACACAACAGATTTCAACAAACTGCCAATCTGCATATCAGCCATCAGGCTTACTGTAATTTATATATTTTCCATTTGCATATATTTAATTAATCTGTGCTTCCACATTCTTAATTGCCGCATCAAGCTGGGTATCAACATCTGCATCAGTATCATATTCCACTACCATATCTGGAGTAACACCTTTTCCGTGTATATCCTGACCCTTTGGTGTAAAATACTTGGCAATTGTGAACTTTATTGCACTTCCATCTGTAAGTGGTTTAACTGTCTGCACAATTCCTTTACCATATGTCTGGGTCCCGATTATCGTTCCTTTGCCATAATCCTGTATAGCACCTGCAAATATCTCTGAGGCACTGGCACTATTGCCATTTACAAGGACTGCAAGTGGCAGATTGAACTCATCATTATCCTGACCTTTATACTCTTTTCTATTGCCCTGCTTATCCTCTGTATACACAATAAGTCCGTCAGGAAGCATATATTTAAGCATACCTACAACTGTATCAAGCAATCCACCTGGATTGTTTCTTATATCAATTACAAGTCCTTTCATACCCTGTGACTGCAAATCTTCAACAGCCGCCTTGAACTGCTTTGTTGTTACCTCCTCAAACTGTGATATCGAAAGATAACCTATATTATTATCAAGAAGTGTATATGACACTGTCTTTGCTTCAACAGCATCTCTTACCGCAGAAAATGTCAGTCGCTCAGTTCCACGAATGACCTCCAGCGTGACAGATGTACCCTTGTCGCCTTTAATAAGTGCAACGGCTGATGAAAGCTCCATGCCTGTTATGTCCCTGCCATCAACATTTACGACCCTGTCGCCACTCCTGAGTCCAGCCTGATAACCTGCCCCATTATCATATACATCTACAAGAAGAACACCACCTTCACCGCTGAGCTGGCAGACTGCTCCTATGCCATAGAACTTGCCATTTGTTGACTCCTTTAAGGCTTTATATTCATCCGCTGTATAATACATGGTATACTTGTCACCATATGAACTAAGATACGCCTTGTAAATGTTATCTTTGGCGTTTTCATCATCTACATCACCAAAATAAAAGGATTCAAGCACAGAATCAATTGCATTAAGCTTGCCTTCTACCTCACTTCCAATTCCGTCTGAATCTGTGACTGCATCAGATTGTATATATACATCTCCATTAACACCTATATGAATGTAGCCTTTAGCTATACACACTGCTGCCACACTTAATATTAGAAGTATAACAGCCATAAATGCTGATACAGCACCGATAATCATTCCGCTTGCAAAGCCTTGTGATTTCTTCTTTCTTGGCGGCTGTGCATTTCTTCTTAAATCATTCATTCCATACAAATCACCAATATTTCCACGATTATCCGAAGCACTATTATTAATTCTGTTTCCGGCATTATTGTCATTATCTGCATTAACATTATTAATTACATTAATGTTATCACCAGCATTAAAATCATCACTATTGACATTATCATTTGAATAAATGTTGTTATTTTGATTGTCCATACCTATATGCCTCTGCATTTATTAATATTTATTTGCTTAAGTAGTTCCAAGGTGAAACATAACTTCCGTTATATCTTACATCAAAATGTAGATGAACTCCGTCAGAATCACCAGTTGTTCCCATAAGTGCTATCTTCTGTCCCTTAGTTACATGTGTTCCTGCACTGACAAGAAGCTTTGAAGCATGCAGATATCTTGTATACAATCCACCACCATGATTAATCATAATATAATTACCCGCTGATGAACTAAATGTCGCAATTACCACATCACCATCATACGCCGCATATATAGCATCACCCGCAACGCCTCTGTTAAGTGCACCGATATCAATTCCCTTATGCGGAGAGCTTCTGCCCTCTGTATCACCATAAGGTGAGGTTATCCTTGTTGACTCTGTAGGCCACTTGAACTTTCCACCATCATATTTTACAACATTGGCACTTCCACTATTCTCCTTGGCCTTAATCTCTGCCTCTATCTTGGCAATATATTCGTCCTGAGCCTTTATATCAGCTTCTATCTTAGCTTTATAATTCTCCTGCTGCTGCTTATTCTTCTGTAATGAAGCCATTTCACTCTTCTTGGTTGACTCAAGCAGTGAAAGTGAAGCTCTCTTATCTTCAAGCTCCTCCTGCTTGGTTACAAGTGTCTCCCTGTCCGTTTCTAACTGTGCTTTGGCGACAGTTATATAAGTAACAGTAGCATTATATTTTTCAAGCATTTCCCTGTCATACTGTGAGATTTTTGTAATATATTCCGCCTTATTAAGCATATCACCCATACTCTGGGAATTCATAAGCAATGCAAAATATGTTTCATCATTATGTTCATACATAAACTGAATTCTAAGCTTCATTGAACTATACTGTTCTTCTGCCTCTATCTCTGCCTGTGCAAGCTTTTCTTCTGTATCCGCTATCTCAGCCTCTATCTGCTCAACCTGCTCATTAACCTCATTAAGCTCGCCATCAACACTGGACATCTGTGCATCAAGCTTGGCAATATAAGCTATCATATCATCGTTCTGTGCCTTTAAGTCTTCAATTATTTTCTCTGTCTGTTCATACTGGCTCTGCAAATCTTTTTTCTTGCTGTTAGCATCATTGAGATTCTGCTTATCATCTCCATATACATCATAATATGACACTGCAAAATATGGTATTACAAGCACAAGTACCATCAACAATGGAATAAGCCTTTTTGCTAATGCTCTCCTCATACAACTCCTCCATTCAGCCAGACCATTTATAAAATGCATACAAACAGCCGCTTAACAATAGCATAACAATCTATACTGTAGGATACCATTTTTATTTTTAAATAGGACTTCCACATATCATATACAATCACATAATATAATCTTCATATATAATACATAATCATATAATTCAATGCAGCAGTCCTATGTCTGGCTAATATTATCTGCTATACATTAGCATGCTTTCTTACGGCAAAGAAGCTTCCTAATGCACCTATTCCGATACCAAGAAGAATTCCTACTGGAACCAGTATTCTGAATACATCATTAACCGGCATAAATGCAAGAATATTCTGAAGTATCGAGAACTTATTCATAACAAAATTAATAATATTCTCATATACAAATCTAAGAATAACTATTGGAATAATTGAACCAACAAGTCCAATTACAATACCTTCTACGAAGAATGGTGCATTAACAAATGCATCTGTAGCACCTATATACTTCATAATAGAAATCTCTTCTTTACGGACAGTAATACCTATTACAATTGTGTTAGTAATAAGGAATATAGATACTGCAAGAAGAATAACTATAATTGCTATTGTTATGTAACTAACAAGTCTTGCGGCACTGGCAAGTCCACTTGCTGTTGCCTCTGAACGGTTAACCTGTCTTATACCATCAAGATTTTCAAGGTATGTTACAAGTGTAGCCTGACTTGAAGCTTCATTAAGATATATCTCATATGATGAAGAATTAGCAAGAGGATTATCATCCTTGAAACCCTCTGCAAGTTCTGGGTAATCTTTAAAATACTCAGCCTTGTAATTCTCCCACGCTTCATCAGCTGATGTATAATGAATTCTTGACACTTCATTACGCTGGCTTATTGTATCGCCAAGCTTCTTAATATCTGCGTCTGTAAGTCCTTCATCGAAAAATACTGTTACGCATACTTCATTCTCAGCCTTATGAATCATATACTGAAAATTGGATACAAGTGCATAGAATACACCAAAAAGGAATATACACGCTGTAATTGTTGCTATAGACGCAAGAGAGAACAATCTATTACGATAGATGTTCTTTAATCCGTCTTTAATATGATAAAATAACGATCTAATCTTCATAGAAATAACCACCTTTTTCCAAATCACTGATAATCTTGCCTTCGCTCATAGTAATAGTTCTCTTCTTCATCTGCTGAACTATCTCCATATTATGAGTAACAACAAGTACTGTTGTTCCCTGCTTGTTAACCTGATCTAATATCTTCATAATCTCATTAGAATTAGCTGGGTCAAGGTTACCTGTAGGCTCATCGCACAATAATATAGCTGGCTTATTAACCAGTGCTCTGGCTATGGCAACTCTCTGCTGTTCACCACCTGATAACTCATTAGGAAATGACTTATACTTATCAAGAAGTCCTACCATTGAAAGCATAGCAAGAACCCTGCTCTTAATCTTCTTATTAGGAGCTTCGACAACTTTCTGTGCAAATGCAATATTATCGTATATATTACGATCTGGTAAAAGTCTGAAATCCTGGAATACAACACCAATATCTCTTCTAAGATATGGTAACTTCTTTCTTGTAAGTTTATTAAGGTACTTTTTATTAACGTATATCTTACCCGATGTTGGGTCAAGTTCCTTAAGAAGAAGCTTTATAAGAGTTGACTTACCTGAACCACTCTTACCTACTATAAATACGAATTCTCCTTTCTGAACGTGAAGATTAATTCCGTTCAAAGCAGGAACTCCAGATGTATACGTTTTGGTAACATCTTCCATTATAATCATTATTAATATTCCTCCAAATTAGTATGTATCTTTACTTTCCATATATTTCATATATTTAACTACCATAAGTGCAATCTTAAATGTTATTGCATCGTCAAACACTCTCAAATCAAGACCTGTAGTCTTCTGAAGTTTATCAAGTCTGTATACAAGAGTATTTCTGTGGATATATAACTGTCTTGATGTCTCTGATACATTAAGGCTGTTATCAAAGAACTTGTTAATTGTTGATAATGTCTCCTCATCTAAATCATCAGGTGACTTTCCGTCAAATATCTCTCTTATGAACATCTGACAAAGTGGAAGTGGAAGCTGATATATTAAACGTCCAATACCAAGTCTGTTATATGCAACAACATTCTTGTCACTATAGAATATCTTGCCTACATCAAGAGCCATATTAGCTTCCTTGTAAGAACGTGATACTTCTCTTATATCATTAACAATAGTACCATAAGCAATATGAGCAGAACTCATAGCCTCTGTATTTAACATATCTATAATAACTTCTGCTGTCTTATCAAGGTCTTCGTAAGTTTCATTACTCTTAACCTCTCTGACAAGTATTATACTCTTCTCGTCAACTGCTGTGATAAAATCCCTTGTTCTTGAAGCAAATAAAGTTCTTATTGTCTCTAATGCATTAATATCTTTCTCGTGCTTAGTCTCAATAATATATACAACTCTCTTTACATCCGTATCAATATGAAGCTTCTCGGCTCTTGTATACATATCAACCCTTAGAAGATTATCAAGAAGAAGATTTTTAATAAAGTTATCCTTATCAAATCTTTCCTTATAAGCAACTAAAAGATTCTGTATCTGAAATGCTGCAAGCTTTCCTAACATAAATACATCATCAGTTGTTCCCTTAGCCAATATTATATACTCAAGATTGCCATCTTCAACAACCTTAAAGAACTGATATCCATTAACCACCTGACTATCTGCTGGTGAATCTATAAATACAAGTGCATCTGCTGTACATTCAGCAACATTATCAAATGTCTTAGCTACAACCTTGCCCTCTGCATCAATAACACATAAATCAACTCGTGATATTTCTTTTAACCCATCAACGGTTGTCTGTAAAATCTGATTTGAAATCATATTATACTCCATTCCTTCGCATCTTTTTGACATTTACTATATCATTGTAAAGCAAAATGACAAAAAAAAAAAGAGGAAATGTATAGAAATTATACACTTCCTCTAAATTTTATAAAATAATTATATTTAAATAATACAAATATCTAATTATGTATAGTAATTAGTGAGTAATTACCATTTCTGTTTCCTTATCAAATACATGAAGTCTTGCAACATCCATAGCGAATTCAACTTCATCACCTGGACGAGCTGTTGTTCTAGGATTAACCTTAGCTGTACATGTAACATCACCGATTTCATAGTGAAGGTTAACTTCAGCACCAAGTAATTCATATACTCTGATTGTTGACTTAAACTTAGTATCCTGATGAGCAGCGATAAATTCTGGATCATCTTTAACGTCTTCTGGACGGATACCAACTACAACTGTCTTTCCAACATAACCTTCATCGATAAGCTTCTTGCTCTTTTCAGCTGGAAGTTTGATAACAACTTCTTCGCTCATCTTAAGAACTGCCTGTGAACCTTCCTGAGCTACTGTAGCATCGATAAGATTCATCTGAGGTGAACCAATGAAACCAGCAACGAAAATGTTGTTAGGTGTATTGTAAAGGTTCTGAGGTGTATCTACCTGCTGTATAATACCATCCTTAAGAACTACGATTCTTGTACCAAGTGTCATAGCCTCTGTCTGGTCATGTGTAACGTAGATGATTGTTGTCTGTAATCTCTTATGAAGCTTAGAAATCTCAACACGCATCTGAACTCTTAACTTAGCATCAAGATTTGAAAGAGGCTCATCCATAAGGAATACCTTAGGACTACGAACGATAGCACGTCCCATAGCAACTCTCTGTCTCTGACCACCTGAAAGAGCCTTTGGCTTACGATCAAG
>ERZ1035001.843-NODE-843-length-13726-cov-14.163046_pt1 | contig 13726 bp, 24 predicted proteins | sample MGYA00520685_ERZ1035001 | MGnify/ENA primary metagenome ERZ1035001 (study PRJEB33766, sample SAMN09781749) | gut metagenome | biome: gut microbiome | host: Homo sapiens | place: Madagascar | study: EMG produced TPA metagenomics assembly of the PRJNA485056 data... | reverse complement strand
GAATATGGAAGTACCTATGATCCGATGGAGCAGGGGAGCAGATCCAACGAAATGCACAAAGATAGTCATTGTAGCTCCCAAGGACGAAATGGAGCAAGTAAACAAAGCAATATCCCAGGCAATGGGTAGATTGAAGAGACTGGGATATTGCAGGAATGGATATGAAATTATTAATGGAGTCAAGCTTGGGATGATCAAAGAGGATACCAAATAGGGCAGCAGGACAAAGGGAAGGAGGCGTGAGTATGGCAATGAAAGAAACAGAAGCACAAATGAATCTGCAGAAAGTTGATATAGAAATCGATGCAACGATTATATCGGCATGTCAGCAGATACAGAATCTTGATGCGAAAAAAGATAAGAGATACGCAGACATAGTAGATGCAGTTGCAGAGCTGGTTAAAGCAAAAGCAATGCTAATGCGGGAAATGTAAAAGCCTATACCTCAAGTTTGAGATATAGGCAAGGAAAACTAGTTCATATTTTAGTGCTTTGCAGAACGGATTTCAGAAAAACGTTTTTTGATGCGATCGTAAGCTTCAGAATATTTATCTGTAAGTTGCTCAGGCGTTAATTCAGATAAATCCTGTGATTGCAGGTAAAGCATAGTTAAAGCTTCCGTTTTGTTAGCAGGAAATGAACTTAAAGAAACAGAATCTGACATATGATAATCCCCCTTTCATATTTACTCGGTTCTGGCAGGAACCTGTAGGGAAAGTATAGAAGCTGTGGGAGAAATAGTCAAGCAGACGGGAGGCAGCAGAAGAAGCGTATATTAAAAAAATTTTACAGCGACAATCTATAAGCAGAAGGGAGATGAGTAGAAGATGGGAATAGTTGACGCTTTTACAGCAGAAACGCCAATTACGATTAAACAGCCGCAGTATTACGATATGGTGTTTCAGGCAGCAAAGATGGAGCTGCTTGAGAATGCGGTGATGGCGGATGTGCCTAATAAGCATATCCGGGCAATGATGGGACACAGAGATGAAGTTCAGATTGGAGGATGTGAGAAAGATGATGAAGAATGAATTTGAGGCCCTGATTCACGGATCTGTGACAGATGAGGAGTACGAGCTGATCGAGACCGTATACATGTGGCATCCGGCAATCCGGAATACATCCGGTAAGGAAGAAGTAGCGGAGCTGTATAAGAGCTTCGGGCTCATAATCTTCAAAGATATGTTCCGGAGAGCAATGAAGGTAAAAGACATTGAGGAAGAGATATGGTCGCTTGATCGAGCGAAAAATAATCTGGTAGAGGAACTGAAACGATTGAAGGGAGCGTGATGGGATGGCAGATGACTCTCAGATTAAAAACGATTTCGTAAATGAGATTGTGATATCCATGTATGCGGATATTGGAGAGGAATGTGCAACCAGATTGAAGAACGTATTGTATATGAATCTGACAAGGTATGACATGAGCATGAAGTCGACGGACGTGGCTATATACAAGGGTGATGAGACAGAGATATTGCTTCGTAAGTTTTTGATCGCGAAGAAAATAAAGGGATGCACAGATAGGACAATTAAGTATTACAAATGCACGTGTGAAATGTTTTTTAATAAAGTGCAGAAGTCACCAATGGACGTAGATGCCGATGATATCCGGCTGTATATCGCGGAGCGGCAGGCAAAGGACAAAGTATCAAATGTCACAATTAATAATGAACGCCGGAACATAAGCAGCTTCTTTGACTGGTTGCAGAAGGAAGAAATCCGGTTGAAAAATCCGATGATGAAGATTGATGCCATCAAAGAGGTAAAAAAGAAAAAGCATGCATTTACGGAGCTGGAGATTGAAACGATGCGCAATTGTATTAAAGACGAGAAGAACAAAGCAATTTATGAAATTCTCGTATCGACATGGGCGCGGGTATCCGAGGTTGCGCAAATCAGAATAGACGAGATCGAGGGTGACAAGCTCATAGTTCATGGCAAAGGACAGAAGGATCGAACAGTGTATTTGAATGCAAAGGCTCAGATTGCAATTCAGAACTATATGCAATTAAGAAGTGACGATAATCCGTATTTGTTTCCGCGCATGGTAGCAGTTAAGAAAATCGGGAAGATAAAAGAAAAAAAGAGCAAGTGGTATCAGAATCCGGACTATATCGATAAAGGACACACAGGAGCTGGAACAATTGAGTACATGATTAGGAAAGTGGGAAAAAGTAACAATATTCAGGCAAACCCACACAAATTCCGAAGAACTGGGGCAACAATGGCGCTTCGATCTGGTATGCCGATTGAGCAGGTGAGCCGGATATTAGGACATAACAGCATAGAGACAACACAGATCTATCTGGACATTAAGGAATCCGATGTCAAAGATGCTTATGACAAATATGCGAGGTGAATATGGACTATAAAAAAGAGATTATTTCGGCAATTCAAAAGATATCAGGACGGTATTCAGTTTATGAGGTATTTGCGGACTGGGTAAAGATGACGGCAATCGCAATTAGTAACACGATAGATATTAACAACTATCCATCACGCGAAAAAGAGTACATGGAGATATCCCATAAATATACGCTGGATGAACTGATGCAGATGTCAGAAATGTGCAGCCTGCTCACAAGAGCGTGTGAAGAGAAAATGGAAGATGTTCTTGGATACATCTATATGCATCTTGAGATATCAAATGCACGACTTGGACAGTTCTTCACCCCGTATCATGTATGCCAGCTTATGGCACAAACATATAAAGCTCCGGAAGATACATTGATCCGGGTAAGTGAGCCAACCTGTGGTGCCGGTGGAAATATCATTGCGATAGCAGAAAAACTGAAAGCCGATGGAATCAATTACCAGGAACGATTGTGTGTCACATGTCAGGATCTGGACTGGAAGGCTATATATATGTGCTACGTACAGTTAAGTCTATACGGAATACCGGCAGTTGTGGTACAGGGCGATACGCTGCGTGAACCGTTCAATGGGAAATTGACTGGAAATGTATATGTTACACCGATGAAGGCGTTGCAATTGAACCGGTAACAGAATGTAACCAATTGAGTCGGTGACAAATTGTCACCAACTGAATTAGTAAGGAGAGTGAGGACTATGGAAGAAGCAAAAAGAAAAGAGTACAAGCTGCAGAACGCTTACACGCTTGCAATCTATATGGGTATCAGCGAAACAATCGCACATGAAATCAAGTATGGTAAGGAAGATAAGCGGGAAGAGCTGGCGTACATGGTAGATCGGTACAACCGGGAAGAGGCTATATCCGGTGCGACACTGGAAGAACAGCTGAAACAGTATAACCAGCTCGCAGGAGAAAAGTATGGAATGGAAGGAGGCGAAAATCATGGAGATAACAGCAATTAAGTATATTAGTGCATCGCCGTACGTGACGAAGGCGCAGATACAGAAGGCGTTGGATGTGTCAGCGCGTACGGTATCGAACCGGCTGGCAGAGATTGACATGTATGTGCAGAAAGGAAGATATGGTGCATACACGATATTGGATGGATGCGGTGTGACATACGTCAATTACCTTGCATTTGTAGATTTTCTGAAATACAGGAAGGATCTGAAGGCAGGACACAGAGTGCCGGCGTTCAATCCGACAGCAATCGCGAGACAGATCGGCTGGGGTAGCCTGCAGGCTGAATATCAGTAAAGAGAGGACGAGAGAATGAGCAACGATATGATTTTTGCTACATACAAATTGGCGACGATCGCGATGGTGGAAGGTGCTGTACTGCTTTGGATGGGGATGATATATGGCTTTGGGATTATGATGGCCGGAACAATCTGGCAGCAGCTGATCGCACTTGCGAACGAAACGGAGGAAGAAGATGAGACTGAAAGACGAGAAACTAAAGCGTCCGGCAAAGCCGACGCGAAAGCAAAAGGAAATCATGGCAAAAAACGGCTTACGATGGGAAAACTGGAACGTGGAAGCAGACTGCGCAGATCATCTGATCGTGAAGAGCAAGACGTCAGACAGAAGAAGGGTGGCGTACAAGTGACAAAGATGGATGAGATCATGCACAAGGCATATATGAGTGCAAAGAGCTTCGCAGGATTGGAGCCTCCGGCAGGATGCCTGTACATAGGCAGCAGGATCGCGAATGGCGACCGGTATCGGTACTGGGTAGCAGAGGATGACACCTATTATCAGGAATCGACCGGAGAAGCTGCACTGAAAAGAAAAAGAGCCGGCTGAAAACCGGCTCAGGTGTAATACCTCGAATCTGAACAATTTGAGTGTATCACACCAAGCTTATATCGTCAAGAAAAGCGGGATAAAAGCTCGCTTTGAGACAGTATTAGCATATTAAAGTTAGGGACAAGGATACACTTTCGATGGCATACAGAAAACATACATTTACATTTACGAATTCCATAGAGCATGCATATAAGTTCGCAGGGCATACAGGAGCAAAAGGCGAGCACCGGGCGAAAAGGAAGAAACCGACACCGGAACAGGTGAAGCGGCAGAATCAGATCAATAAAGAGAACAAATATAGACATTTGCTGAAAGCGAACTTCCTACCCGGCGATTGCTGGATCACATTGAAGTATCCGGCAGGTACGCGAAAAAGCATGGATGCTGTCAAGCAGGATTTGGCACTGTTTGATAAGCGCATGCGGAGAGATTATGTTGCACACGGCGAGAAGTGGAAGTGGATCAGGCGCGTAGAAATTGGCAAGCGCGGTGGTATCCATATCCACCTGATCTGCAACCGAATATGGAACACAGAGCTGCTGATAGCGAAAAACTGGCCGGGATTGTCGCATCATAGCGAACCGGTCCGCGATGAGGAAGGATTCGGACAGCTTGCGTCGTACCTGTGCAAGCCGCTTCCGGAAGAGCTTGAACAGGAAAGCATATTTGAACCGGAAGAGATCAAGCGTGCATCCAGTCTTTCTTCGAGTAGAAACTTAGTACGTCCGGAACCTGAGAAGAAAGCATATGTCCGGCGGACAATGAAAAAGATCATCACGGATGGACCGGTAGCCCGTCCGGGGTATTACATAGATAAAAAATCAATTCGAATTGGCATAAATCAGGTAACAGGGTACAGCTATGTCTATTACACGGAGGTAAAGATACAGCAGACCAAGAGAGTGATACGAGCACCGGGCGACGATTGGCCGAAGTTGCACCGGTGCAACGAAAGGAAGAGACGAAAATGCAGGAAGTGAGGATATATATTGAGACTTCGACGATTGCACCGCGTGCCACAAAGGCAGATGGTATGTACGTGATGGAAGCATACGAAGATGGACGGCAGATGCTGTACAAAGGCGAGCCTGTGATCGTGTATGAAGTCATGCATTTTGAACACTGCAATACGAATATTATTACGCTGACACTGCTCATTGCAGCATTGGAACGGATGCAGAAGGGATGTACCGTGCACATCCACACACGCACGGAGCATGTATTTTGGACACTCAAAAATGACTGGTTGACCGGCTGGAAGAAAACCGGTTGGAAGTCGGCAAGAGGTGTTGCAATCAAGAATGCAGAAATGTGGGAAAAAGTCGAGTATTTACTCAATAAAAATGAAAGTTGGACCGTATCCGAGGACACGCACGAGTGGAAGGCTTGGATGCAGGAGAAGATGAAGAATGGAGGCATGAAAGATGTGGGATAAATTTGGAGAGTTGGACAGCGCCGAAGAGATCAACCGCCTTGCGGCAGCAGAACTGCAGGAGGGCGACGTCGACGCACTCAAAGCACTTGCTGCAGAAAACGGATTGGATAAAGATGACGTGGAGGATTATATCGATGGGCTGATTGATACATTGACCACACCGGAGCTGGCAGCGGTCGGGAAGCTAGATGTGGAAATGGAGCATTTGAATGTAAAAGGCATCCTCAGAGATTGGGTGGACGAATTGAAAGCGGAGATCATGAGAGACAGGGAGTTTGCCATAGCGGTACGACGGAAAGGGAAGAGCCTTGCGGGATATATTGCATTAACGGCCGAGACAGGTTATACGAATCGTGCGGTGGTGCACAAGGAAATCGTGGCTAAGACTACAACAATTAAAAACATGATCGGATCGCATGAGTTTTCTATCGGGATCCCGACGCGGACGGAGCGGAAACAGTTGATGCATACATACTATGAGGGAGGTGTTGACTGATGATGGCATTCAAAGGATTCACACCTAATCTGAAGAGTGTAATGGGTGATAGAAAGAAAGAGACATGTCACTTTGTACCAGGAGAGACAAAGAAGGTTGAAAGAAGCAAGACTGCAAATTCCGGATTCCATTGCTGCGAATATCCGCCGGACTGCCTGCGATACTACAGTTGGGAAAAAAGTCGTTTCTTCCGCGTAGAGGCGGCAGGCGATATCGACGAGGATGAAGGAGAACGTATCGCGGCAACAGAGATTACGCTTGTGGAAGAGCTGGATGCACGGAAATTTGCTTATTATACCATGCGATATATAGCCATGTATCCACGGAGAAAGAATTGGATCACGAATATGACAGGAGTATCCATACAGCCGGACAAAGCAAAGGTATCAGAAGTGGGGCATATAGCAATTGCCAGAGGCAGCAGTCCGCGTGTCAGAGGTACAGAGGGAAGCGTGGTCGGACTGATTGTCGAAAAGGACGAAGAAATCAAGAATATGAAAATGCTCGTCGTAACAAGTAAATATGCGGATAAATGGATGTACATCGACAAGAACAGACAATTGCATGTGGAGGAAGATGTATGAAAGAGAAAGCGATAGAGAAAACACCGGCGCCGAAGACGAAGAAAAACGGCTGGTGGACAATCCTGCAGGTTGTACAGGGAATTGTAGTATTGAATACTTACAAGAACAAAATATTACAAAAACGGCATTGCTTTAACCCGAAGAATAGTGAGTATGCAACATGGCATGCGGATACCGGGGTATGGCATGCAGAGAAGGTGCCTGCCGCATACGAAGCAAGCTGGGATGACTGTTATGGATATTGCGGGAAAAGTGGTGACAGCAGTATGTCGAGCGAAGATCATGATCGGTTGAAGGAAATATTAGATGATGCACAAAAGCCATATACGTATTATCGAACTAATTTGATTGACCGTATCTATGATTTGGAGCAGGAAAGAGACAGGAAAGCGCGGCAGACAAAGGAAGAGCGAAGATTTGCAAGAGTTACAGCATTGATGGATCGTGTGCCAGATGTGCCTACAGATCTGCGAGACTGGATAGATAAGCAGTTCACCGGCGGGGAAAACTGGTGTATCAAGGACAGGGATACAAAGAAATGGGTATGCTCGGCATGTGGCGGTTCGTTTGAATTGAAGAATAAGCCGCGGAACAACGACAACATTACATGTCCGGAGTGTAATCGGGAGATTAAGTATTTGTCACGAAAACGGAAAGTTGAGATGGTTGAACATTTCTGCCTGATTCAGCCGATGGATACAGACACATCCGTATGCAGGCATTTTGTAACAGAAATCACTTTCGAACCGGGAGTATGTGACCACAAAAATATATGGATAGGTGAAGAAATACGGGTAATCCTGAACAAGCAAATTGATACGCTTGAATTCAATCGAAAGAAAAAAGCAGAATGCGAAATCTACTATAAGCAGTGGAGTTGCTTTGATAACAAAGGAAATCCGCAGAACAAACGGGAATATGTCGGTGCATTGTATGATGCCGGCATCATGGAAGCCTTCAAGGATACAAGCTACGAGCCGTGGAGCCGGCTATTTATCCAGATGGCGGCGACAGGACAGCAGTGCAATTGGAATGCAATGATGGCAGCAGTTAAAGACAAAGAATATATGCAGGTAGCAGAGATGTTGTTCCGTGGAAGATTCTACCGGATGCTGACAGAGACAAGCACGCAGATAAGTTATTGGGACTTAGAGTATATCGGTTATCTGGATGTGACCGGCCGGACGATTGAAGAGGTATTTGGAATTGCTGACAGACAGAAAATAAACCGGATCCGGGATTGTAACGGTGGCGGACTGGTCCTTAAGTGGATGCAGTACAGTGAAGAAAAAGGCGAGAAAATATCTGAGAAGCTGCTTACATGGGCGAAGCGTGAAAATATTACGCCAGGTACATTAAAAGAGCCGTTGACGTATATGTCGGCAGAGCAGGCAATGAACTACATCGAAAAGCAGAAAAAAGAGCAGTACAAAGGAAAGAGTACGCGTGTAATCGTAGATCAATATGCCGATTATATACGGATGTGTAACAAGCTGAAAAAGAAACTGGAAGATGAAATGATCTATAAGCCGCGGGAACTGAAGCGGCGACATGATGAAGCGGTCGAGGAAATCAAGGTAAGGGAAATAGAGATTGATTCAGAGGAGTATTCAGAACGGTATCCGGAAGCAGAGGATGTACTGAAGGAAATAAAAAAGAAATTCGAGTACAGAGGCACCGAATATTTCATCATGGTACCAGAGCGGATATATGACATTGTATGCGAAGGGCGGAGTCTGCATCACTGCGTCGGATCCACAGACCGGTATTTTGACCGGATGGCGCAGCATGAGACATACATTTGCTTCCTGCGGAAGGTAGAAGAACCGGACAAACCATTTTATACGATCGAAGTGGAACCGGGAGGCACGATCAGACAGCATCGTGGCATGTTTGATGAAGAACCGGAGTTAGAAACAGTAAAACCATTCCTGAAGGAATGGCAGAAAGAGATACGGAAACGAATGAGTGAGGAAGATCATGCACGCGCGAAGCAGTCGAAGGTATTACGAGAAGCAAATATAAGGGAATTGCAGGAGAAGAACAATACAAGAGTGCTTCAGGGATTGATGGAAGATTTCATGGAGGCAGTGTGAAAGGAGCGAAGATATGTTGGAATTAACAGAAAGATCAGAAGAGTATTCGCAGGAGTATCTTTCGTTCAAGCAGGAGCTTGATATGGAACTCAACAAGGCAGCAGACGGATTTGTGAAGATAGGTTATCTGCTCCGACGGGCAGAGGACTCTGATATCCTGCGGACAAGCGGGTACCGGAATGTAACGGAATTTGCGGCGGCAGAATACGGATTGTCAAAAGATGTGGTATCAAGATATATCAATATCAACAAACGATACAGCGAGGGCGGGTATGCGCCTGTCCTTGCATCCGGGTATCACGGATATGGACTAGCGAAGCTGGCCGAGATGCTGACGCTCCCGGATGCAGTCGTCGAGGCAATACCGGCGGAGCTGAGCAAAACGGAAATTCGTGAGATAAAGAAAGAATACGATGCCGAGCAGAGCGTCACGGATATTGAAGTAGCCATTGAGGCAGCAGAACAGACGGAGGAACAGCGAGAGGAAACATTGCTGAACCAGATTGTGAAAATATGGATGCATGATTCACCGAAGGATTTCAAGCGTTTGGCAAGTGTGATTTATCCGGAATACGATATCGACAAGATGATGGATATTATCGCTCCGGATGAAACGAGAGTGATCATCGTACGTGTACAGGGAGTTGGAAAGTTGATGATGACATGCTCTATCACGGCGAACATAAAAATCGTAAATATGAGATCTGGTGACGCAGAGGAAGTAAGCTGGGAAGAGTTATGTAGTGCCGCAGCTGCAATATGTGCACAACGATACCCAGAGGAAACAATCGAAGAGGTATGGGAGCGGACATATGATGATCCATTTCCCGAAGAACCAAAAGAAGAACCAAAGCCGGAACCAAAGAAGGAAACGACGACGCAGGCAAAGGAGAAAAAGGAAGAGAAGAAGCCGGCAAAGAGAAAGGAGAGTAAGGTCACGGTTGCGAAGCCGTTGAAAAAGACGGAAGTTGCACCGGCGCAACAGGCAGAACCGGGACCTGCAATGGCACAGGAGGAAAATGCAGGGGAACAGCCGGAACCGCAAGAGGTATCAAGTACAACGGTGGAACAGGAGAAAAATCAAGTAAATACTAAATATCACGAGCTTTTCAACTGTATAAAAAAGAGCTATGAGAGATTCGAGCAGGCAGAAGAGGGAAGCATGGCAGAGGAAGCCGAAAAGCAGGTATTGATTGAGAATATGCAGATCATGATTGATGAATTACGAAAGTGAGGAAGGTGAATATGACTAATTTAGAGAGATTTAATGAGATTTATAAGTGTATCAAGCGAAAAGGCGCAGATGCCTTGTACGAGAATTTATCAGACAATGGATTTTTTACCGCACCGGCATCTGCGAAGTATCATGGAGCTTATCCGGGTGGACTGCTGGAGCATAGCCTGCATGTGTATGATCACCTGATGGCTATGCCGGAATCAAAAGAATATAGCATAGAAACACTTGCAATCGTGGCTCTCCTGCACGATATCTGCAAGATGAAGAGCTACAAGCCGAAGAAAAGGAAGCAGAAACAAGCGGACGGATCATGGAAGGAAGTGGATACATATGAATATACTAACGACTTCCCAATCGGACATGGTGAGAAGTCCGTGATTATGATTATGCGGTATATGCATCTGAACGACGAAGAAATCATGGCGATCCGCTGGCATATGGGTGGCTTTGATCACGCGGTAAAGGGTGGAAGCTATGACATGAACAACGCATATGCAGCCTGTAAGCTGGCGGCGATGCTGCATATCGCAGACATGCAGGCAACGTATTTGGACGAAAGAGAGGAATCCCATGACGAATAAAGGAACATGCAGATATTGCAAGAATATTGTATTTTTTGATGATCAGGTTGACGATGATGAGTCGGAAGAAAAGGCAGTTACAATGTGTGACTGCAATGGTGCACGGATATGGCAGCGGGCAAAAGAACGGCAGGAAAGAGCAAAGGACAACATTGAGCTTGCAATTCACGAGACAGACGAAAAGGTGTGTGAGTATCTGAAACAGTGCGTTGAACTGGTTGATCGGAGAAACATAGTGAAGATAACAGTGGACAATGGAAGAGGTGTTAAAATCACGATCAGCAAGACAAATAAGGACACAATCAAGGTAACGAAAAAAGTGAGCAAGGACGTGGTTTATGATGAGTAGATTGATAGACGATATGAGCTTAAAAGATCGAGTAAGTGAGTACACTTTGAGCCAGGATGAATACCAACGGTTCTGCAGAATTATTGACGCAGAACATACGGCATACAACGTAGATAATGTTTTGAAACAACTGGAAGAGGAAAAAGAGCTTTCATATGCGGATTTTGACAAGTATGTGGATGAAATATGTCCTTGCTTGGATACAGAATATGATGACTTGTACCACAGAGGACTAGATAGAGCGATCGAGATAGTAAAGCAAGGAGGGAAATCATGAGTAGATCTATCATGCAGAACAAAGACGGATGCTGTTACATGTGCGAGCTGCTCGGAACAAGGCAGCAGGGTTACACGATTGAAGAACACCACTGCTTTGGAGGCCCGAACCGAAAGTTGTCAGAAAAGTATGGATTGAAGGTGTACCTGTGTCCGAACCATCACAGAACAGGTGCAGAAGCGGTACACCAGAACAGCGACTATATGCAGATTATACATGAAGCTGCACAAAGGGCATTTGAAGAACGCTATCCGGATAAAAGCTTCCGGAAAATCTTCGGGAAGAATTATCTGTAAAGTCTAGTAAATACTAGATAAAGACGCACATTGAAAAGTGAATACTGGTCAGAAATTTTCATCTTTTTTATTAAAAAGTATTGACATACGGTACACCGTATGATATTATAATACTTGTAAGGAGGTGAATGAGTAATGGCTAAGAAAAAACAAAAGAAAAAGCCCAAACTTGAAAAGGTTGCAATCGTGACAGGCATCCTGCAAGGCATAGCAACCATCGTATGCTTGATCTACGAAACCTTCTTCAAGTAAGGGCACAGGCGGTGGGAATATCCCACCCACCGCCTAATTTTATTCTAAGCCATTTTTGGAAATATGTCTATAAGAAAAGTATTAACAATTATTAGCACCTGTTCGGCGGCGGTTCTTGTGTACTATGCAATCAGAAAAGGATTGGATGCGGCAATTGCAATAGCACTTGTATTGAGTGTGGCATCAATTGGATTAAATATATATTGCGAGGTGCACGATGGAAGAAAAGAAGATTAGACCGCAGGACAAGTGGAATGCGAAAGCTGGACTGATAAGCAAATCCTATAAGCTGAAGCGTGAGCTTGTGGAAGCGTTTGCAGATGCGTGTGAGAAGGCGGGGGTAAGCCAGGCGGGACAGCTAAGCAGGATGATGAGTGACTTCATCGAGAAAAACAAGTAAATACTAGAAAAGGAAAGGTACTGACCAGTATTCATTGGTTGGTACCTTTTTTATTTTGGCACTAAGAAAATATATCATAAATCTAAAGAAGGAAGGGGGTGAGAATCTGGGAAACTGAAAGAACATAAACATATAAAATGATTGGAGGATATAAAGATGGCAAAAGTATATATTGGAGTAGGACACGGCGGGAGCGATCCCGGAGCAGTGAAGTATCTGGTAGAAAAAGATATTGATCTGCAGATGGCTAAAGGATGCCGTGATTATCTGAAAGAGCGCGGTGTCGATGTATTGATTAGCAGAAATGGAGATATCGATAGTTCAATCATTGAAAAAACAATAATGTGCAATTATTGGGGCGCAGATCTGGCACTGGACATACACAACAACGCAGGAGGCGGAGAAGGCTTCGAAGTATGGCACAGTGTGAACGGCGGCAAAGGAAAGGTGCTTGCACAAAATATCGAGAAAGAAGTTTTGAAGATCGGGCAGAAAAGCCGAGGCTTAAAGACAAAAAAGAACGTATACGGAAGCGATTATTTTGGATTCATTCGACAGACGAAATGCCCGGCGATTATCTGTGAGGGCGTATTTGTAGACAATAAAGCTGATGCGGCAAAAGCGGATACTGAAGAGAAGTGCCGGGCGTTTGGTGTAGCATATGCGAAAGGAATCCTTGCAACGCTTGGACTTGGAATGAATACAGAACAGAATGCAACTGGAGAAACAAAGGCATCGGAGCAGGCAGCAGTCCAACCAGAGCAGACACAGACAGATACATATAGAGTCAAGGTCACAGCATCGGCACTGAATATCCGCAAGGATGCAGGGACAGCAAATGCAGTAACAGGAGTAATCCGGGACAACGGTGTATATACGATTGTGGCGGAAAAGATGGTATCCGGACAGAAATGGGGAAAGCTGAAAAGCGGTGCAGGCTGGATATGTCTGGAGTACACGAAGAAGGTATAAAGGAGCGTGAGCAAGGTGAGACAAAGAAACTCGGTTGCAAGCTACAACATCGGGAAGCATAGATTCTTGGAGTTATATCACTACTGTATGCAGTACCCGGACTGGATAAAAGAGATTAGAGAACTGCGCGGACTACGATCGCATGAAAACGGAGCAACAGGAAATGGATTATCAAACCCGACTGCAAGTGCAGCCATCAAGGCAGCGGAACTAAGCAAGCGATGCAAGCTGATTGAAAATACGGCAGTGGAAGCAAACAGGGAACTTGCACAATACATTCTGGCAGGAGTGACAGATACTGAATGTACATATCCGGTGCTTGAGGCACGTGGGATGCCAGCGTCGCGCGCGTTATATTATCGCAGCCGGAGGAAGTTCTATTATCTGTTATCTAAGAAAGTGAAGTGAGAAAATATGAAAACGGAACATGAGATTATCGAGGAATACATTGACTACTATAACGAAAGGGAATTTGTTGAAAGTCTGACTACGGAGGAACAAATACTTTATAGGCTTACATTAAGAGATACATGTTCATATCTGTTTTTTAAGCTTTATATGAGAA
>ERZ1035001.841-NODE-841-length-13730-cov-15.077514_pt1 | contig 13730 bp, 43 predicted proteins | sample MGYA00520685_ERZ1035001 | MGnify/ENA primary metagenome ERZ1035001 (study PRJEB33766, sample SAMN09781749) | gut metagenome | biome: gut microbiome | host: Homo sapiens | place: Madagascar | study: EMG produced TPA metagenomics assembly of the PRJNA485056 data... | reverse complement strand
TTTTTCTATTATTATTTTATTATTTTCAATTACTAATTTCACTTCTCTATTTTCTTCAGTTATACCCATTTCTTTTATCCAAGATGTTGGAATTGTAACTCTATTAGTGATTGCAGCCCCTTTTGCAGTTCCTCCGCTTTTATTAAATATAACTTTAGCAGTTTTTTCATCTTTAAAATAGTTAGTTATTTTAAATTTAGCTTCAAAGTCTTTTATACTTAAAGCGAAATCATTTAATTCTTTTTCACAATTACTTTTAGCTTTTATGCAATCATACACATCTTCAAGTTTATCAAGTACATTTGTAAATGTATCAAATTTATCATCTTTCATTTTTTGAATATCAGTATAAAATAATATTGTTTCTATATCATCCATTTCTTTTTTTACTAAATTTATATAATAATCATCAAATTGCTTTTCTATGGCTCTTGTTGCATTCATTTTAGCTCTTTCTAAAACACTAATTATTTTTTGTATAGATATATTCATAATTTTCTCCTTGATTTTTAAATTTCAATTATATATACTTTTAATTAAGTAGATCATATTGGAATGTAAATTGAATTATTATATTAAATATTGCATTATTAAGTAGTTCCATATTGGAATTGTACCAGGAGTTGGCTATATAACTCCTGGTATTTTATTTGTTTAATTCTTTAGGTGCAAGGGCTGTATATAATTTTAATCCGTCTATTTTTAAATCCTCTAAGTTATATAATACAGTTTCCATGTTTATTATCCTTATTTTTATTTTATTCAAAATACTTTGCCATTTTATTTCCTATTTTCTCTAATCCGTTTTTAATTGTAAATTTTTTAGATATAGCAGGTGTGCAACTTTTAGATGTTATATTTGAGAAGTTTTCTATAAAGAATACACTGCTGTCATTATTTCTTATATCTTCTACTAATTCATCAAATCTTTTATTCATTTTTTCAACCCTATCTTTTGCAGTTATAACTGTTCCATCTTTTTTAACTTTATCTGATATTTTAGAAACTCTTTCTACCTGCTTTTCCCTAGCAACTTCTATTGTTTCTATAACTTGATTTCTTATTTCTAAAGCCCATTTAATTTGCTTTTCACTTCCAACTAATTCAACCATTTTATTTGCCTCCTCCTTACTTATTTATCTTAATTATATTATACCATAATTCGTAACGAATTCAACACTTTTTTATGAAAAAGTTAAAAAAGTTTTCGACAAAATATCTTAATAAAATAAATATATTAGAGTTTAAACTCTGAGCAATAAATTCTATATTCACTTTTCAATGCGCATTTTTGTATTGCTAAAATGGATTTTATCTATTTATATTTACATAAAAATTATTTTTTAAGTATTTGCAACTATTTAAATATTGCTCTCTTATTCTTATATCTATCCTATTATCTTCTAACATAAATATAAAAGAACCTATTATATCTTTAACTTCATCAATTTCAGTAGCTTTTACTTCTATTGTTAGTACATTATTTTTATTATTCATAACTTCCTCCTATAATAGTTAATATTATAATTCTACTATCTTACATCCTTCTAGTATGTTTAAATCTGCAAAATCTTGATAGTCATTATATAGTTCATCAAATCCTTCTATATTCATTTTTGCTAATTCAACTACAAAAGCCATTCCCCTTATGAAATCTAAATATCCAAGTCCGCCACATATGTGATAATATCCATCTTCATTATTCCAATGTGTGCATAAATCCCATTTAACAGAAACATCTGAAACAAAACTATAACTTGTTGGTATAGTAGCATCGCAATCCCAACCATTTACTTCATATAAATTTCCTGTAAGATGTCCTTTGTATTCAGTTGCTCTAAATTCATTTACAACATATCCATTCTTATCTATTAATCTAAATATTTTCATAACTACATCCCAACCTCTCAAATGTTTTATTTCAATGGTATTTTAATTATCAACCTTATCTATCGCACCAATCAAAAGTATCTTTCATGTGTTCAAAATATTGTTTTTCACAATCTCTTCTTATTACTTCTGTTGCTCCACAAGTTTTTACATTATATCCATAATGCTGTACAAAGAACATACATCTCTCGCACTTATTCTTCTCCATAAATTTCATTTTATCGTAATAATACACTTTTTACTTCCTCCTAATCTCTTCAAAGGTTTTATTTTAATGACTTTTCTGCTACCTCAAGCCTAGTATCTTTAATCTCCACCACCTATTAAAATTCATCACCCTTTATATAAAAATAACTTTTATCTTTATATCTAAGATTTCTTTCAAATTCTTTACTAGTGCTTATGACTAATAAATCTCCTATTTCTTCATCGCGTTCTTCAAATACTTCTAATGCGGCATCTCTAGTCACTGTTATATTAAACTCATGCCCATGCTCTATTATTCGTTTTAGAAGCTCTGTTGCAACATAAAATTTATCTTGTATTTCTTTATTTTTAAATTCCTTATTCTTAGGAAACTCTATAATATTTCCTAAAAGTTTTAATTGCTCTGTTTTCATAATACTCACTTCCTTTAACATTTTGAATTTATTTATTTAATTTCCATAACAATTCCAAAATAATTAAACACAGCATAACTATTATTAAAATCATTATTATAAACAACATCACAACATACTTATCTATCTCGCCACTCTCCATCTTCTATGTGATAAATTGATATTTTTATTTATATATATATACAGGTATCAGTTTCAAACACATCATCTATTGGGTAACCACACTCACCCTCTCTGACTTCTTTTGTTTTATCTTCTATTTGTTCTAATCTTTCAATTAATTCTTGTACTGTCATTTTATACACCTCCTATATAATAAAAGAATTATTTTATTTATAACCTCATTTTCTTATATTCTTATATGTCGCCTTATATTTCAGAACATCTTTGAAAGTCCACTTAGAACCATCATTCCAATGCTTACTCCTAAATATTCTCATAAAGTCATTTCTAGCCTCTCTATAATAACTTCTATCTTGTCCATTAGATATGTCTAAATTATCTAATATAGCTAACTTACTTGCTACTTTTTGAAACTTATTCATATTTACCTCATTTCTAAATAAAAATTATACTTTAACCGAAATTAAATCCATCTTTTATATTAAATCTATCGTTTAAGCCATCTTCGGTTAAGTCAAATAAAGTATCGAATTTATCTTTGTTGTTTTCAATGTATTCATATGCTAACTTGTAACCCTTATCCTTACTTTTGAATAAATATGTATCACAATCATCACACCTAACACTGCAACCTATAAATCCGTTGGTTTCTTCATTTACATAATGAGTAACTACTATATTTTTATGTTCACACATATTAACATCTCCTTAATAACTTTATTTTAGCAATACTTTACTTTTCAGTAATTGTGAATTTCATTTCTTCAGAATATAACACTATATCATATTCAACATCACAATGTTTACAATAAGGAGTTGTATTCCACCCCTCTTTTTTTAATATCAATCTTTTTAAACACTTTGGACATTGTATATAATTATCAATTCTTTCTTTCATAACTTCCTCCTATTTAATATCTATACTTTTTATATTTTGTAATTCTGTATATTTTGTTTCAAGCAAATAAATAGCTCCACAGCTTTCACATCTATGCTTATGTAAATTCTCATCATATACTACTACCTCTCCAATATACTTAGTAGCATTATCACATTTCTTGCAAAGATAGCGAAGTCCAATTGATTTCACATTAATGTTCATTTCTTAATTCTCCTTAAAAGTTTATTTTAATTAGAATTTGCACAACAAAAGCCAAATTAAATCTCTAAATAAAAATCTCCTATTTCAAATTCATATCCACAATCTAAACACTTAAAAACCAAAGACTTGGAGATCTCTTGTTCATATGTGTATGGGCATTGATAAAAGTGCTCTATTTCGTCTATCACTTCTACATTTAGGCTTTTACATTTTTCGCAATCCATAACTTCCTCCATTCTTTCTTTAAAACTTTATTTTAATGACTTTTTTATTTTCTATTGCATTTTCTTGTTCATTCTTATACTTCTCACAACTTGGAAAACTTTCAAAATAAAATCTTTCATCAATTACACATATTCTACGTTCTAAGCAATAAAAATTACAGTTTCCACAACACATTTAATTCCCTCCAATTTACATTAAAAATTTTATTTTGATTAATAGTTTTCAATTTCTATATCGTCTAATAGTCCATATTCTTCAATCCAAGTTTTCAAAGTTTCAATCCTAATTATAACTCCCACTTCTTTTGCATTAGTATGTGTACCATTTTCTTCATTCGAAAATATTACTTCATCTGCATCGCTTATTAGAATTTTGTTTCCTATATCAAATCCTTGCATTTTTAAAAGTCCATTTTTTATCTCATAATTCATTTTAATTTCACCATCAATTTCCTTTATTTTTTTGAATTTACTGACCTTTCTGCCACCTCAAGTCTAGTATCCTTTATAACTTCTTCTACTTTATCTATTGTAATGTAAGTTACCTTATCGTTCTTAGCTAGTTCTTCAGCTTTATATTTAAGCATATCTAAACTACCATATGTATAATGTGTCTTAGTTTCACCTGCAAATACACCATATTGCCATCTTAAAACATATTTACTCACAACTTTCTCCTTCAAATATCTCCATAGCTTGATTTAATTTATCTTCACACTTTATATTTTGATACCTACAAGTATCTCTTATTAAATCTATAAGTTCATAATTTTCTAGTATATCAACCAACAAACACCCACAATTAGTTACTCCAAAATCTCTTTTAAATCCACAACCTATGCACTTAGATTTATTTGGCACTTCACTTTCCATACAGTTACAATGATTTGACATTTCTACAAGTACATTTAATAGTTTATTTATTAGTTGTTTTTCTTTTTCATATCTTTCCATATTTCATAGCTCCTTAAAAAATTTATTTTAATTGATTTAATGAATTATTTTATTTCAACATTTTCTTCACCATACAAATCACATAACTCAAAATATTTTTTAAAAACATTACATCCTTTAAAAACAAACTTTCCGTTTACATATATACTAAATTCTTTCATATCAATCACCCCCTATATTATTATCCACATTTCACTTATTGTTCTTTTTAAATCTAAAAAACAATCCTCGCAAAGTAACAATCCAGTTTTAGAATATCCTCCTATTACAGAATATCTATAATCAATATCTTCTTTAAGCACCTTACCACAGTTATTGCATTTAACATCTCTGACACATTTTAATTTTCCTATTTTCATAACTACCTCCTAGCCTCTTAAAATTTTTATTTATTCTTTTATGATTTCAAGTGCTTTATTAAGTCCTACAATAACACCTACTAAGTATGACTCTTGCTGTCTTTTCTCTATATCTCCAAACGGCATACTTTCTTTGTATAAATTATCAAGACTTTCTTCTATTTCTTGTAGTTCTTTTTCTATTTTTCTTTGTACACCCAATCCGTTTAGTTGCCAACCCATACTTTTCTCCTATCTTGTAAATTTCAATTAAACTTGTTCTAAGTCTTTTATGTTAACTAATTTAAACATACCATCTTCACCCATATAATAAGCTAAACCTTCTTTCCAAGCATTTGGTCTGCTTATAAAATCATAAAATTCTACCATTTCACCATCTTTAAAATCAGTAACAAAAGGCATTCTATTTTTAGGTTTTCTATATATTGCTTTCTTAGGAAAATCTTCCTTTACATATTCTTTTTTCAATTTATCACCTACTTTAAAATTTTGAATTATTTTAAAGATATATTGTTTTACAGTATATCTTTAGCTTTCTTTAATAACTCTATCAATTCATCTAATTCTTCTTTAAATATATTGATATAACATCCAGTTTCTTTTATCTCTATACAATAAACATCTTCATCATAATTTTCATTTTTTGAAATTTTATATAAGTTACTTTCTATTGCTTTTATCATTTATTTCTCCTCATTCTATTTAAAATACTTATTAGTTCTTCTTTTTGTTCTAAACTTAAACAACTATAACTCTTTTCTATTTCTTCCTCCAACTTTTTAGGAATACTTCTCCTTCCTGTTTCTACCATTGATAAAAAAGCTGGAGTTGTATTTAATTTTATAGCCATATCTTTAAGTAGTTCTCCATTGTCTATTCTCAACTTTCTTAAGAATTTTCCTAATTCAGTAAGCTTCATAACATCCTCCATTCTTCTTTAAAATTTTATTTTAATGAATTTCAACTAAATATTCTCTTATTTCATCAACAAGCTCACAATCTTCACTTATTTTAATTTGTAATCCTACAAACAATATTTGAATTACATTCTTTAAATCTTCAAAACTATTAACCTTATCAAAATCAACTGCATAATTCTTTGGTATTCTTATTGCAAATGTTTCTCCACTATATTTAATGTTTTTCATATCAATCTCCAACTTCCTTAATATTTTGAATTTAATCCATATTCTTGTGTTTATCTAGTAATAAAGCCATATGTTTTATTTGAATTGGATTTTTAAAATCTTTAGCATACAAATTTCTATACTCACCAGTATGTTTATTTATAACCATAATAAAACTATCTGACTCCATTCTAAGCATCCATTCTCCCCATTTACCTATTTTCATAACTTCCTCCAACTCTTCTATTCACCCTCTATTTCATGCGCTACTTCCCATAGTTTTCTATAAACATATTCAATTTCATCATCTTCACAGCCATTTATATCTAGTAAAAACTCTAACATCTTTTCTCTTATTTTTTCAACCTTCATAACATCCTCCTAAAATTTAAATAAAAGAATTTTTATTTAATAATTTCAATATAATTAAATTTGTTTTCTAACTCATACTCATATAACCATTCCAAATAAAGGTATTCGTTTGTTCCATTCTTTAAGCCTATTAAATATTGCCTTCTGTCAATTGATAAAATAACCCACCTACACGACATTTGATATTTATTTCTATCCTTTATTATAAACAAGTCGCCTATCTTGTATTTCATTATTGATTTCCTCCATATAAGATAAAAGAATTATTTTTATTTATTCCTCTCAAAAGTTTCATTTGTTTAGAATTTACACTCATCAAAATACTCTATGCTATACATATCAGTATGACCTTCATACACTTCTATCGTAACCATATCGCAAGAATTAACTTCTAATACTCTATATTTATGTCCTTCTTTTAATCCAAATTCATCTGTATTGGCAACCACATAATCACCTACACCAACTTCTATTTCTTCTGAACAGCTATCATACATATTTAATATTGCCTTCATAACTTTCATTTCTCCTTAATAACTTTATTTTATTTAGAATCTATCATTTTCTAAATCTATTAAAATATATCTTAGTACATTTGTTATATTGTTAAATTCGTTTACCTTATCTGTCATATGTTTAATTTCCTGATTTGAGCATTTTTTATTATAACCCATTTCCATTGACAAACTTAATATTTGGTAATCATAAAAATCTATTATTCTTTTTATAAACTTACGTTTAATTGATTTAATCATATTCACTTTACTTCCTTTAAACTTTTGATTTTTTAATGACTTTTATTTATTCTTTAACAATATAAATATCTGATTCAAAAATAGGGTGAACCACGTCAAACAATCTAATATCATTCTCTCCTATACACTTATTACAGAAATTCTTTGGAACTAATATTAGATAATTGTACATATACTTCTTTCTTTTCTCATGTCTTTTATATTTCACCTCTATAGAAAAATCAACAACTCTCATTTCTCCATGACATTTATCAAGAGAAATATCTTTAAATCTAACAATATCACCAATCTTAAAATGAGATACATTATTTTTATACTTCTCACCTCTTCTATCACACATATTATTACCTCCTTAAAATTTTTATTTTATTTAAGAATATTAATGAATAAATGTCCTAAAATTATCTCAAAGGACATTTATTTGGACATTATAAAACTCCTCTTTTAAACTAACAATTCTGGATTTTCGTATATATTTCCTATTACTTTACACTTATTGTATATTTTACCTACAAAATAATCTCCTGCTCTATATATCCCAAAGTGATATTCTACTTTTTCAGTTATTATTTCATCTTCAACATTTGAATAAAATTCAACTATATCGCCTTCATATATTTCTTTTCCGTTTTTATCTTTAATACCTGTGTATTGCATCAATGTATATAAATATAAAGGTCTTACATCATCTTTGGTGTTTACATAGCAATCATTCCCTAGATGCGAGTATGATACTATTAAATTATCTTGGTCATACATAATATTTTCTTCTTTATTCCATGCTCTAAATTTTATATTTCTCATAACTTCCTCCTAACATCTCAAATGTTTTATTTTATTGGAATTTATTCTTCATATTCGCACCCAATACAATTGCCTTCTAGGTAAAAAACATTAGTACAAATAAATTCACATTGCTCTTCGCACTCGTAACAACACTTATGACAAGTGTTACTCCAACCTATCCTAGAAAAACTCCAAATATTATTTTCTTCCATACTTAACCTCTTAAAACTTTGATTTTAATGATATTATTCTATTTCTTCATAATATCTTTTTTCACATTCAAACTTATATGCTGGGCATACAAATTCGCATTTTCTTATCTCTAAGCAATCACAACAACAAATGTTCTTGTTTAATATATTACAATCATCATTCATACATTTAGCATCTTCCACAACTTACAACTCCTTTTCTTAAATAAAAATTATATTTTAAGTATTACATCTTAGTTGATATTGTTTTTAGCGATATATTGAGTAAATTCTACTTTTATATCATTACAAGTAGCTCCTTGTCTTTCTTTACCATTATCTAAATAATATTTATCTACTAAATTAGCTAATTGTATTATGGCTTCTTCAAATGTATCAGCTCCACAATCTAATCTTGTATCGTGTTCTGGTATTAAACCATCCATAGATCCAAATTCTAGCCATACTTGTGTTTTTATATTTAAATCGTCGTTTATTTCTATTGCGTCTGTTTCTGGATTAACTTTAACAACGCTTATGTCAAGGCACTTGTCGAAATGATTATTTTTTAATCCATCAACTCCAATATTTTCAACTATCTTATGTGTTTTTAAAAAATGAAACGCCTCATAAAATTCTGTAAATCTCTTCATAATATATATCTCCTATATAAATTGATATTTTTATTCAATAATTTCTGATATTTGATTATATATATCAATTAATAATTCATCAATTTCTTCTCTTTTATTGTTTAATTCTCCCAAGAATCCATTATATTCTTCCATTGAAAAATACAATAAGAATTGTTTTAATAACTTTGATTCTTCATCTGTTAGAACTATCCTAACCATAACCAACCTCCATTTAATTAAAAGAATTATTTTATCTAATCTCCCATCTTTCTCTATGGTAATAACTTCTTGCAGAATGCAGTGCTTTAAATGCCAAATCAAATCCATAACTTCTTTTAAAAATAAAATTATCTTCTTCGTCTTTTATATATGAAAATCCTAACCAAACTAATGCTCCTGCAAGATTTTTAGATTTAACTATTCTAACTTTCTCCACAATCATTCCCTCCTTTTCTTAAATAAAAATTATATTAATTAGAATACACTACCTTCACAAGTATTCTCTATGATTTCAGTTATAGTAACTACAAATGATTCATCTTTGTTTAGATTTGACAGCTCACTTTCTTCATAACCAAGGAATCTTGCATACTTGAACATAGTTTCCTCATTTAAATCTAATATAAATTTCATAATTTCACCTCCTTTAAAATTTTGATTTATTTAGATTTATCTATCTAATTCACAACCGTAACAACCATCCTTGAAAACATAGTTACAATGCTGCTCACATTCAAACTCGCATTCAATACAGCAAGTATTACAACTATTAGACCATAGTTTATTGTTTTCTATATCTAGTATCCATTTTCCATTTTTAATTACTTTTAATTCCATATTTACTCCTAATACGCATATATAAATTGATATTTTTATTTAATTTCATTTAATACATTCTCAAGAAATTCAATATTGCTCTTTCTTTGTTTTAAATAGTCTTGAATACAAGCAGAGTAAAAACATCTTTGTTTTTCGTCTATAACGCCCATACTTTGAATATGAATTAAAAAATTTAATATTTTTATATGAGTATCAAAATCTACAATCTCACTTTTTGATTTAATTACATCTTCGCATTTTGAACATCTTCCATATTTGTTTAATTCCCTATATAAAAAACACTCATTGCACATCTCCACTTTCATAATATCCTCCTAAAATCTAAATAAAAGAATTACTTTGTTTATTCATATTTTGGTTTGCAATACTGTAACTCACAGTAGAATCTTATTCTATAATGCTCACACCCATCACATTTACTATCATCATTTGGTAAATACAGTATACCTAAAGGTGTCCATTCCTCTTTTTGTTTTATCTTCTTTTGCTTTTTAGTTACTTGATCCATATTTGCACCTCCTGATTAGTTAAGTTAATCATACTACTCCTTTAAGTCTTCGAGTATCTCTCTGTAGGTTTTTAAATATCTTAAGTCTGATGCCAGCATTCCTACAATTAATCCAATAAGATATGAGGCTATACTAAACCCATTACACATAAAATACAATATCACTATTGGTAAAACTAATATCACACTAATATTTAACTTATTCATAATGCCTCCTAAATCATTATTAACTTATATCACATACATACCAACCATTACGACTTCTTCTACCCTCCTTAATTATTTTGTACACTGTGGTTGGTGTTGTTTTCATAATTTTACAAATCTCCTTTACACTAACATTCATCACTTCTTCTTTGCTTATGTAGTGTTTTAAATTGTATTTTCTAACCTTTCTTTCCTTTTTAGTTCGGTCTTTCTCAACATAGACTTCTTCCTCATTTCTAGTGTAGAAAAATCCACCTACATTTCTCTTCTCTCTTATTATGTCATATGCCTTACCTCTACTTATATTTAAGAAGTCTTTCATTTCTATGACCGACTTAAACTCTTTTACAGTTTTACCTGTGCTCACATTCTTCATTTTTACACTCTTTACAGTATCTATGTCTTTTGGTTTGATTTCCTTAGAATCAGAATTCTTTGTTGTTTCTTCTAATCCTTCTGATGCCGTTAATCCAAATGCACTCTTTATTTTATTTTCATGACCTATCGTGTCTTCCACAGTAAAATCTGCATCTATAATACTTCCACCAAAGATGCAAACCCCAAGTGCAATATGACCCGGGTACACACCTTCAACTCCTGTTGCATCTGCCAAACTAACAAATTCCATTTTGTCATTGTACTTTCCCATTATTCCATTTATCTCCTTGTTATTTTAAATTTATTTATATTCTTCCTATTATGTAATCTGTTTTATCCCATTTTAACCATGCAAACATTCTCTTCTCCATATATTCTGCATAGTTCTATAAAAGTAATATAAAGCTTATCTTCCTTACAACACACTTTCAATTCCTTATTAGCATATAACTTGTACATATTAATTCACCTCATCTTATATTATTAATTTATTATTAGCTATCCATAGCTTAGCACTATTTTAAAGTATTATTCAACCTCTCTCCAACTTGGTTCGAAGTATACTTGGTTGCATCCACACTTGCACCTTACTATCAATGCATTCAAAGGTCTTCCTTTTAGATGGTAAGCATCCAAACTGTTTCCACATTTTATACACCGCACTTGTTCTTTTGTTATTTGCACTCTCGCCACCTCCTATTCATCTGTCATTTACACTTATTATATTATCATCTCAACGTTTCGTTGTCAACATATTTTTTAGATTTATTTAAATTTTTATCTTTTCAATATTTCTATATCCTAAGTGTCTCATTTCTGAAATTGTTTCATTGCATTCTAGGTAGGTGTAGCACTTGTAATGCTCCAATCTACCCACAGTATTTATTCCAAATATTATAAACCTACAATCATCATATAGCTTTGTGTAACTTATAATCTCTTCTCTTGTTTTATTACTCATATTATACCTCAAATTCTATTTCAATTTTAAACCTTTCAAACTCATGGTTTTCTATTAAGTAGTTCTCTATTGACAGCAGATCATAACAGTAGTGATCTCTTGCTTCTTGAACAAATTCCATAATATCATATTCATCAAATATATACTTACTAGATATAATCACTTCAGCTCCACACTCATCTTTTAAAACATAATTGAATCTTTTTAAATCTTTTAACATATCAATATCTCCTTATTTTATATACTATATATAATACTATATATGTAAACTTGGTCAATATGTTATATTAGTTTAGATACTCCCAAGTATATCCTAAGTATGTGTGTCTACTACCATTTAAAACTCTGCATATACTAGCAAGTTTATATCCTGTAACTTCTTCTTTGCCAGCTTGATTTATACTATCCCATACTTGTATAATCTCTCTTGTATCTGCGCATCTTTGTATTATCTTTTTTGACTTCTTATTTGCTTTAGGATTTATATTGCCATCCATCTGCTTATCATTAATCTTTCTTTTAAGCTCATCTTCTGAATAATCATCTTTCAATATCCAAATACTATCCATAGAACTAAGAGTCCTTTTCTTATCACTCCAAGTAGGTCTACTAGCTAATCTTATACCATCATAATTTAAACCATCTTCTTTGCATATACTATGATTAAACTTATATTCTCCTATAAATTTACCATCATATGAAAATCTATATACTACTTTATAATTAACTTTCTTATTTCTATTTGCATAATATCCATTTGGATCAGCTTTCTCTCTATTGTATTTTGGTAGTTTAAATACCTTATTAGTATGCATATGTTCACCATCCTATATTAATAATATTATATTGGCAGTTTATAGACTTGCCAAGGTCTCATTACATTTGTGTAAAATTATTTTCGGATTTATTTAAATTTATTTTAAAGTTCAATATAAAAGCACAACCCTATATTCTTTTAAAAGCATAATTTTAATTGGAGTTGTTGTTCTTAGAATAAACTTAATATCTTTAAATAAAATTCTCGATGTGGATTTTTATATAACCCTCCATCATTATTATGTATTCTATACAAAAAAAATTCTTTAGTTATTAATTTTTGACATCCAACATTAAATCTCCATCCATCATTAGTTAGCAACGCTGTTACCGTTCTGCTTGACTTGTTTTTGTATATTTGCACATCTTTGTAACTTACTTGAATATACCCATTTTCTATTTCATCTTCACCACACACCATAACGTCACCAAGTACTTTTGCATTACCATATACTTTTGCATTATCATATACTTCTGCATTACCACATACTTCTGCATTATCATATACTTCTGCATTGCCATATATTGTAGCATTACAATATATTGTAGCATTACCATATATTGTAGCATTATCATATATTGTAGCACTACCACACACTATAACGTCACCACATATTTCTGCATTGCCACATACTTCTGCATTATCATATATTATAGCACTATCACACACTATAACGTCACCATATACTTCTGCATTATCATATACTTTTGCATCACCATATACAAAACATTTTCCACTTTGAGATAGATTTTTTTCACTCTCTATCCATCCACCTACCAGATTATCTTCTATTCTTATAATTCTTTTTAAAACTCTTCCATTGTGAAACATTTTTTCTTCTGTAAATTTATATTTTTCCATTTTATTAACCCCTTTATATG
>ERZ1035001.840-NODE-840-length-13766-cov-4.132448_pt1 | contig 13766 bp, 11 predicted proteins | sample MGYA00520685_ERZ1035001 | MGnify/ENA primary metagenome ERZ1035001 (study PRJEB33766, sample SAMN09781749) | gut metagenome | biome: gut microbiome | host: Homo sapiens | place: Madagascar | study: EMG produced TPA metagenomics assembly of the PRJNA485056 data set... | reverse complement strand
GGTAGCTGAGCGCCGAGGTCGAGAAAACCGAGCGCGGCAATGTCGAGGATCGCCATCGACAGCGCGCGGGTAATTTCGGTGACCAGCCCTGCGGTAATATTAGGCAGAACCGCAAACCAGAGAATATTGAGCGTGGAAGCGCCGTCGAGGCGGGCGGCAATCACGTACTCTTTTTCCAGTTCATCGTGCACCATGCTGTAGACCGAACGCACCATGCGCGGCAGCAGCGCCAGCCAGACGGCGAACATGGCATGGCTCAGATGCGGTCCGGCGAATGCGACGACGATAATCGCCAGCAGCAGCGACGGAATCGACAGCAGGGTGTCGAGAATGTGGTTCATTATCGCTGAACGCAAACCGTGGGTGGAACCAGCAATCACGCCGAGTACCAGGCCGAACAGCGCGGCGCCGAGCGTGACCACAAAGGCGCCGCCGACGGTCGGCGCCGCGCCGCTGAGCAGGCGACTTAGCACATCGCGACCAAGATCGTCGGTCCCGAGGAAGAACGACACTTCGCCATAGCGCGACCATGAAGGCGGCAGCAGCTGGTAGCCGAGGAACTGCTGATCGATGCCATAAGGCGCGAACCAGCCGCCGAATACGCACAGCAGCACCAGCGCGCCGCAGCCGTATAAACCAATCATCGCGGTGGTATCGCCGTAGAATTTACGCCATACGGTGCGCAATGCGCCGGGCGGGCGCTTTTCGAGATAGACGCTATCGTAGGGCATATGAATCCGTTTTAAGTTTGTTAGTCATGCTTTATGTCTTTTCAATAATCCCGCTAGTACCAACGCTTTGCCAGCATGGAACGTTTAACTTTTGTGTGTTCTGCATTGATCAGAAGGTTATCTACTTCCGCAAAATCTGTGTGTTGATGTGTATATCTTCTTCCGGGATGTACACATTGCTTACCGACACAAAATTAAGAAAAGCTTATGGCAAAAAAGAGACCAAATCGCAGTCATTTCAGACGCACATGGTCTGATTGTCAGGTTGTCTACACTCGGCAGTATAACATTGTTTTACCGCTACAGATGGAACGGGAAAGCCGCTCAGCTAACGATTGGTGATTATCCGACCACCTCCATAGCTTTTGCCCGGGAACGTAGATAGCGGTTCAGGGGTTGGTTAACAGAAAGGCTTGATCCGAGACGGCAGGTAGTTGTGGAGTAGCAGAAAAAGCACTAATTCGAGCAAAATATGCGCTGGTAGTCCGGAAACTGGACCGGTTTGGGCGCAGCGTGCGTGAGTTCATAACCATGGTATACGACATGATATGCCGATTTACTTAAAGTGAGTTGAGTAAGGAGACCCTCTAAAATTTGAATAAATATTCAACACTCAGGATTGAGTTTTCGATATTCATTTGCCTCAATATCGTAACGCTTTAATTTATTGTAAAGTGCACCACGTGAGAGATTAAGTGCGATAGCAACCTGCCTCAGATTACCTTTTTTCTCCATCAGGCAACGTTCAATAATCATTTTTTCGCTATCTTTAAGGTTATAGTTTTTTGTCCGTGCATCATGTAGAGCCAGGGCGCCAGAAATGGAAGTCTGTAATTCCTCGGGTAGGTCTTTATCAGTTATTACACCATTTTCAGTGAGGTTAATTGTTCGTTCAACGATGTTCTCTAGTTCTCTCACATTACCTGGCCAGTCGTAGTTTTCCATAAGACTGAGAGCTGAATCTGTAAATTTCACGCGGTTTCGATTGAGTGCTCGACAGATTTTTTCACAAAACCATTCTACAAGCTCTTTTAGGTCTTCTTTTCTTGCTCTTAATGGCGGAATGGGCAAGCTAATAACATTAAGTCTGAAATAGAGGTCACGGCGAAATGATCCATGATCGATATCTTTTTTCAGATCCCGGTTGGTCGCCGCAATAATTCTGACGTTAACCTTCATCGGGCGTTTGCCCCCAATACGCAACACTTCACCTTCTTGCAAGACTCTCAAAAGGCTGGCCTGCGCTTCAAGTGGCATATCGCCTATTTCGTCCAGAAATAGTGTACCACCATCAGCAAGCTCGAATTTCCCCGCTGCGCCACCCCGTTTAGAACCTGTATATGCGCCATCCTCATAGCCAAATAATTCACTCTGCACGAGATCTCGGGGAATAGCACCACAATTAACCGCGAGAAACGGTCCTGAATTACGATGACTACCGTTATGAATTGACTGAGCAAAAAGCTCTTTTCCTGTTCCGCTTTCGCCAGTTAGAAGGACTGTACTATCACTTCGCCCGACGGTTCGGGCCTTATTACGTGTATCCTGCATCACACGTGACTCACCGAGAATCATATCGAAGTTGTAGATGGCGTTACTACCAATAACACGATGAGCCATATCGCGTACGCGTCGATTGTCACGCATCGAAATCACCCGACCACCTTCAGGCGTGATGACAACAGAGATCACACATGAAATACGAGAATCAGATGCGGGGCAGAACGTAATATTACGATCTTTGCTGGCTGGCAAATCTTTTACTGAACATCCTTCTGGGCATAATACTTCGTCAACATCGCGATAAAGGACATCTTCCTGAATACCTAATACGTTACGGGCATAGCAATTTAACTGACGAATTAATCCCAGCTCGCTGATAACCAAAACCCCTTCATTAAGTGATTCCATCACCGACTCCTGCTCATTAACCAAACGACGGAGAATAAGTTGCTGGGATATCGCTTCTGCGGCAGCCTGAACGGTGCCTAACGTATGGTAATGGAAACAATCCGGATTAGCAGTAAGGGTCAGAATGCCAAGCATTGCACCGTTTTCATCTCTGATGGGAGCAGCCGCGCAATGTTTGCCTCGTACGCGTAGCGCTTCTTTATAGTTCTCAGAGCTCAGTAAATAGACCAGCCTGTTTTCTTTAAGACACCGCCCAGTACAGTTTGTACCTTGTACCGTCTCGCAAAGAATACTACCGATCGGCGTCAAGTCCTGGCCACAATAATGCAGGGTCACGCCGTTAGCATCTGTCAGGTTAATATGCCCATCGGGGTTGTAGGCAAGCAGGTTACGCATGATCTCACGAGCGATGGAAATCAATAGTGAATTTCGCGCCATGATTCTGCGCAGTTCTCCCTGTTCGCAAAATTGATATTGGAAGTTATAAGCATCTATGCCATCGGTATGGCTGCGTAGCCATGAAGCATGAATAACAGAGCGTAGTCCTTCCGGTTTTTCCCCCTTTTCGAAGTCTGCCCAGGCTCTATTCAGCTCATCGGTGTAGTGAGCAAAACCTTGTTCATGGTTAAGCCGGGCGATCCGCTCGCATTCTTCATCCCAGATATCACTAATGCTTTGGCTCATCTATTTCATTCTCGATTTAATTTAATGTGTTCATTCTATATACATGTTGTGTCATTGTGTCTTTTTTATGAACACATTGTGATCGTTATCTATTTTTATTTCTTTATGAAACATCGAGATGCGATTTGGCACGTCTGTTGCTATTAGAACTGTGTCTCCCTACAAAGACATAAACTATAAAAACCAATATGGAGTAAAATGAAATGTCTATACGAAAGCACAACGTGCCTTACCTCATATTTATATGTGCCATCGCATCTATCAGCGGGATCATCCTCGGTTACGATGCTTCCGTTATTTCTGGCGTCATAGATCCGCTTACTGAACATTTGTCTCTCTCACCTGCGGAAAGCGGATGGGCAGTGTCAAACGTCATTCTGGGTTGTATTGCGGGGGCTTGGGGGGTTGGACGTTTCACCGACCGTTTTGGCCGCAAAGCAACCTTGATCGTCACCGCTATTCTGTTCACTATTTCAGCTATCGGGTCGGCATTAGCCAATGATCTTACCTGGTTCGTTGTCTACCGCATGATTGGCGGATTGGCAGTGGGAATGGCATCAGCCGTTACCCCCCTCTATATCGCGGAAGTATCCCCGAAAGACCTTCGCGGACGGATGCTGGGAATGCAGCAGATGCTGATGGTAGGGGGCCAATTAGTGGTTTATATCGTAAATTACCTGATTGCCAGAGGAATGGCACATGAGTGGGTGGTGTCTATGGGCTGGCGTTGGATGCTGGCATCTGCCCTCATTCCCTGCGTGCTATTCCTTGTAATGGCTTTCTTTATGCCGGAATCGCCACGCTGGTATGCGATGCGCAACCAGAAAGAAAAGTCACTCAAAGTACTGACCTCGCTGTCTAACTCAGGACATGCCGAGCGCTTATATGCTGAAATTCGTACCTCCATCGCTACCGATTCTGCTTTGCAGAGTACACCAACATCTCATGGCATTCAGTGGGATAAAAAATCGTCTTACATCCTGTGGATAGGCTGCGCTATCGCCGTATTACAGCAGGTTTCCGGCATCAATATCCTGATGTACTTTGCGCCCTCACTTCTACAAAACGTTACCGGAAACACACAGGATTCCCTCTTTCAGAGTATTTTTCTCGGCCTCGCACTATTGGCTGGGGTGAGTATTGCGCTGGTGGCCTTTGACCGCGTCGGACGAATCCCGTTGCTGCGCTGGGGGGCATTGGGCTGTGCTGCATTCCTGTTATTCACCTCATGGGCCTTTATGAGTGAAGCAAAAGGGTATCTCCCGGTCGTCGGCTTAGTCGGATTTATTTTTGTGTTTGGTATGTCCTGGAGCCTTGGAGCCTGGTTGCTGATTTCTGAGATCTTCCCTAATCGCATGCGTGCCGTTGCCATGGGTTATGCGTTTTGCTCCCTGTGGATTTCGAACTTTATCGTTACTCAGAGCTTCCCGATGATGAACCGTAATCCTGTATTGATGGAGCACTTCCATGGGGCTTTCCCTCTGCTGTTATGCAGCGGATTCAGCATTATCGCTTTCTGGTTTGTTGGACGTTTCCTGCCGGAAACCAAAGGTGTTTCGCTGGAACATATAGAACCGTTAATGCTTTCAAAATCCCGTCGTTTTGGCGGCGAGCAGGAGATGCTCGTCACGGCAAAATCTGTTTCGCAAAAATAATTAACCAATACCCTATATCTAAGGAGAATGAGATGTCAGTTAAAAACATTGTACGCATCGGTCTTATTGGCGCAGGTCGTATGGGCAGCTTTCATGGTGAAACAGTTGCTCAACGCGTACCGGGCGCAACTCTGATTGCCGTTGCCGATCCGGTACCGGGTGCCGCCGAGAAACTGGCCGCCAGATTGGGTGCAAAAAAATCGTATACCGATCCACAGGATCTGCTGAACGATCCTGAAATCGATGCCGTTGTGATCGCATCTCCTGCGCGTACCCACGCTGAACTGGTCGTCGCCGCAGCCAAAGCGGGAAAAGGAGTATTTTGTGAGAAGCCTATGGCCGTCACCCTGGAAGATGCAGATAAAGCCATTAATGCGGCTAAAACAGCTGGAGTTGCTCTACAGGTAGGTTTCAACCGTCGATTCGTGAGTGGTTTTGCTGCAGCGTATGAAGAGATAAAAGCTGGTAAAATTGGCGTGCCACAACTGTTGCGCTCAACGACTCGCGATCCTGGTTTGGGCGATCCTACGCCAATCCCACACTGGACCATTTTCCTTGAAACACTGATCCACGATTTTGACATCCTGCTGCATCTTAATCCGGGGGCGAAACCCACCCGCGTTTATGCGGTTGCCGATGCATTAGTACGCCCCGATTTTAAAGATCGTGGTCTGCTTGATACTGCTGTTGTGAATATTTGCTTCGACAATGGCGCGTTCGCCACTGCTGAAGCTAACTTCCAGGCAGTGTATGGCTATGACGTTCGTGGTGAGGTCTTCGGTAGTAAAGGGATGTTACAGGCAGGAAATATCAATGTGAACAACTGCGTGCGTTATACCGCAGACGGTATATCCATTGACACAGCGCGTCGTGATACCGACCTGCTTCATGATGCCTATGTTGCCGAAGTGACCGACTTCGTACGTTGCGTTGCAACGGGTGCCACGCCGAAAGCGACCGGTGAAGATGCGCGTAACGCATTGGAAGTCGCGCTGGCATGTATTGCATCAGTTCAACAGTCTCAGCCGATTAAGCTCTAAGGATTAAAACATGTCTAATTACTCACTGTCGGTCTGCGCTGAAATGGTATTCCTGGATCTGCCATTCATTGAGCGCGTTGAACGCATTCACGCTATGGGTTTTGGCGTGGAGATATGGGACTGGACCCAAAAAGATATTGATGCGCTGGTGAAAACCGGTGCTCGCTTTACCTCAATGACAGGCTACATCTCTGGCAACCTGACCGATGATGAAGACATTGGTCATCTGCTTTCCAGCGCAAGTCAGTCACTTGAGGCCGCTCGCCGCCTTGGCTGCCCGTCTCTTAACTTGCACGGCACAGGACTGAACAATGTTGGTCTGCCGGTGAAGCCAGTTGAAATTGTAACGGGTGAAATGTGGCTGAAAGCCAAGAGGACGCTGGATGCCCTTGCCGCGATGGGGGAGAAAGCAGGTAGGGTATTCACTTTGGAAAACCTGAACACGGCTGTTGATCATCCGGGAACACCTTTCGCTAAAGCAGAGGACACAATGGCCCTGGTGAGTGCGGTGAACAGCCCATATCTGAAAATGAATCTGGATATTTATCACGCGCAGATCGGTGAAGGTAACCTGGTAGAGCTTATCCGCAAATGTGAGAAACATATCGGTGAAATTCAGGTTGCCGATGTTCCTGGCCGTAAGGAGCCAGGTACCGGTGAGATTAACTATAAGGCTGTAGCCCGCGCGTTGAAAGGGATTAACTATCAAGGTGTGGTCGCAATGGAAGGTTGGGCATCGGGTGATTCTGTCATCGCGCTTGAAGCTTTCCGCGAAGCGTTCACGCTATAAGAGTTAACATCCTTAGGGGCTATTTTGCATCGCTTCTAAACGGCTCAGGAAGCGATGCGTTTATTGTGAAGGATAGAACGATGAACATATCAACACGTATTCATGTTGGCGTTAGTCCGCTCTCCTGGACTAACGATGTACTCGAAGATCTCGGTGGTGATATCCCGCTGGAAACCTGCCTGGCAGAAGCGGCAGAGGCGGGCTATGAAGGAATTGAGCTTGGCCGAAAGTTTCCGCGAACCATTGACACTCTTGAGCCAGTACTGAATCAGGCAAAGCTGAAGCTTGCGTCCGGTTGGTATAATGGCCTGATGGCTGAACGCAGTTTTGAGGAGGAGTTAGCTGCGGTACACGATCATGCCATGTTGCTGAAATCACTGGGCACAAAAGTCATGGTATATGGTGAGTGCGGCGCAATGCCCGGGCTCACGCCACTCGATGAGCCTCTGTCGAAATCTCCTGCCTTAAGGCATATTGATCTGCCTCAGTACGCTGATAAGGTGAATAAGTTGGCCGTCTCTTTATTAGAGAACTATGGTTTACGTCTGGCTTATCATCACCATCTGATGATGGTTGTTGAAACCGACGATGAGTTGAAAGCCTTTCTGAAAGCGACCAATGACTTAGTCGGTATTGTTCTGGACTGTGGGCATGCGACCGTGGCAGGAGTAGATATCAACTGGGTGCTGGAAAATTATGGCAACCGCGTGGCGCATGTCCATCTGAAAGATGTGCGTGGTGAAGTGCTCGATGACGTCATTAATAATAATCTGAGCTTCAATAATGCAGTAAGAGCTGGCCTGTTTACTGTGCCTGGCGAGGGGATAGTTAATTACGCTCCGGTTATTCATTTCCTTAAAAACTCAACCTACGAAGGTTGGATTATCATTGAAGCCGAACAGGATCCAGAAAAAGCACCACCTTTGGAGACAGTGAAAAAGGCACGGGCATGGGTAACGAATAAATTAGGTATTTAGCGAATTAGATTAATTTATTACCTGTAGGGGGTTTGGCGCTCATTGAGCGCCTTTTTTGAGCTGTATTTTTTTTGCACATAAATCATGACATTAACTAATCATTCAGTTGTTAAATTAATCCCTCTTGCACGAAGGCTACGCCGGTTTGACTGGATAGATTCCAATAGGCGATTGCGACTTTCCGCCAGATGGCAGGAAAGTAATAATGCTGCTTTTTCAATATCCTTTTCTCTAAGAGCATAAATAATGTCTAAGTGTTCTTTCCATGCAGGATTATCAGGTTCTTTATCCAGCCAGCGAGCTCGTGATAATCGAATCAGAGCATCCTTGATACCGTCAAGAATAAAGGAGTTGCCGCATAACTTTGCCAGATTTAGGTGAAATTGTGTTCCGGTATCGTTTAAGTCCCTCTCCATATCACTCTGCTCGTGAGTAGCTAACAACGCTTCCAGATTATCTAAATCATCTTCAGATAACATATTAGCTGACAGGCGAAGAGCGGCTACTTCCAGAACCTCCCGATAAATACTCAGTTGTTCAATTTCCTTAATGTCTATAGGTGCAACGATCCAGCGTAGCCCGTCACGACATACAAGTCCCTCAGATTCCAATTTTTGTAGTGCAGCACGAACTGGCGTTCGCGATGCATTAAAACTTGCCTCGGCCCATCGCTCTGTCAGTCTTTCTCCTGGTCCTATATCCATGCTGAGGATCATTTTTCTTAACTGGTTTTCAACCTCTGACGCTTGACTCATGATGGCAATACTCTCCTGGCAATTGACAGTTAATGGGCTTATCTATATGGTATACCAAATTGGTATACCAAAAAAGGTTTCAATATGACGCAATCATACAACAGTTACTGGCAGCGTAATCTGCTGGTTTGTTTTATCGGCTCCTTCTCAACTGTTTTCGCCATGACCCTGATGCTTCCGTTTTTGCCACTTTATGTTGAAGAACTTGGCGTTCAAGGGCATGCCGCCATCGTCCAGTGGTCGGGAATGGCCTTCAGCGCCACATTTGTTACCGCCGGTCTGATTGCTCCGGTATGGGGGAAGCTTGGCGACAGGTATGGACGCAAATCTATGCTTGTAAGAGCCAGCCTTGGTATGGCAATTACTGTTTCACTTATGGGCCTGGTGACAAATATCTGGCAACTTGTTGGTTTGAGATTAATAGTTGGCCTGGCTGGTGGTTATTCCTCCGGCGCAACCATTCTTATAGCGGTCCAGGCACCCAGAGAGCGTGCCGCCTGGGCGCTTGGGATCGTTTCATCCGGTGTTATGGCAGGCAATCTGGTTGGCCCACTTGCCGGCGGTTGGTTGCCTGCTCTGATTGGTATTCGGTCCACGTTTTTTTGCGCAGGCGCGCTAATATTTCTGGCTTTTATCATGACCCTCACTCTCATCCGGGAAGAGGTGCAACCAAATACAGATACTGCGGCGAAAAAGCGAATGAGTTGGTCTCAGTTGCCTCACCGTTCTGTCATTGTCTGCATGCTTTGCACCGGTCTGCTACTGATGCTGGCCAATATGTCGATAGAGCCCATTATTACAGTTTATGTTCGTACCCTCGTAAGTGACTCTTCTCAGATTACTAAAGTTGCAGGATATGTAATGGCTGCTGCTGCTCTTGGCAGCATTATTTCCGCCACTTGGCTCGGAAAGGTGGCAGACAGGATAGGACACATACGCATTATCACGCTGGCGCTGGCTGCGGCGGGTTTACTGCTGATCCCTCAGGCATTTGTCTCCTCCGGGTGGCAGCTAATAGCATTGCGCTTTCTTATGGGGCTTGCTCTGGGCGGATTACTACCCTGTATTGCGGCTGTGATACGCCATCACGTACCAGAAGGAATGGTTGGCAGCATTCTTGGCTATTCCGTCGCAGCGCAGTTTGCTGGCCAGTTCATTGGGCCGCTGATTGGCGGCTTTGTCGGCGGGCATATTGGTATGCCCGCCGTCTTCCTGACAACCAGCTGCATCCTGCTAGCCGGAGCTGCCTGGAATTTAAAAATACATAACCAGTCAGCAACGCGCTGACTGACTTCATTACCCTTCAAATACACATTAAGGAAATTTTATGTCTAATCTACTCAGTAACATCAGTAAAAACAGCGCCCTACTGGTTATGGATTTTCAGACGATTATCCTTAACAATTTCCTCCCGCAAGAAAGCGCTGGAAACGTAATCCGCAATACAGCATCACTGATAGCCGCTGCGCGCGCTGTAGGCGTACCGGTCATTTATGTCAGTGTCGGATTCCGCAAAGGATATCCCGAGGTAAGCAAAAACAACACTATCTTCTCTTCGATTAAAGAGAATGGAATTTTTATGGCTGACAACGAGAGCACAGCTATTCATCCCCATGTCGCTCCGGCAGAAAATGAGACCGTCATCGTTAAACGCAGAGTCGGCGCATTCTCGTTTACCGAACTTGAGATGATCCTTCGTGCTCAAGGCATCGAAAACCTGATCCTTACCGGTGTGACGACCAGTGGAGTTGTGCTTTCTACGGTCGGGCAAGCGTTTGACCTGGATTACCGCCTTATCATTGTGAGGGATTGCTGCGCAGATCCAGATCATGAAACCAATGTGTTTTTGCTTGAAAAAATTCTACCACAACATGCTTTTGTTACCAGTTCATCTGAAATATCAAAAGTCTGGGCATAAGATACTTAAATATCCTGCAATATGGGTGATTTGAACATGGTTGTCCCTTTTGAGCGAAAAGCGGGCGGTTTAGTTGATAAATCAAATCAGATAAAGGAATGCATAATATGGCTGAGGAATTTTCGAAGAAAAAGCTTCTTCAGGGAGTAATATTTACCTTATTGATAACTATAGCTACTGGGCTAGGTAACGTTTTGTCTGCATTCTTTATGCTTGACGTAAAAAAGCAGGAAACGGAGGACAATCGGCTTGCAGATGCCAGACGGCATGCGACTGAGTTGCACTGTATGAAGCTTGAGCAAAGTGCTTCTCTGGCAGCTGAGATTGTTTTCCGTGCTGACAGGGGGTACCCCAACAGAGTAACTCTATCTGATCTAATTTATGGCGGGGAAATGCCTGCAAAGCGGGTTTATGATGAAAAGATAGAAGAAGAACAGAGAGATCTGGAACATAAAGTGTTTGGTTTGCTCCCTTATCTTCTGCCTGATGAAGCACAGGTAATGGAAAAAATAACGCTGCAGCATATTGTGGTTACGGGGATGCGTACCAGTAAGGTTCCTGTCGAACGCCGGGCACCGCCGTCGGAAGGCGGCTTTAATTTCAATAATGAGATGAACGAACTCCGGAGTGCAGGATCGCGGATGGGCCAAATGTTCAGGGAAAAATGCATGAGTATGAAGTAATTCTGAACAAACAATGGCTTCGGTAACCATTGTTTGTTGTACTTTGGTCTGCTCCGTCAACGTCCGCTTCTGGCACATTTCGGACGTTATCAATTTATAGGCGCTCAATAGCATCGAATAGTTCCGCTCCTTGATTCTTCACATTTCCTACGGCGCGGGTCACAGCATGCCAGATAAACTTGTCTGCGGGCCCCGTACCGTCGGCAGCTATTTCTTCGGCCTCTTTCCCTCCAAGATTCTGCCTCATCCATTCACTGGCTGCTTCTGGTTAAAGCACCATCGGCAGGCGGTCGTGAATATCTACCAGTCCTTTATCTGCTGCTGCAGTGACAATCAGAAAACCTTCGACTTCGTCTCTACGTTCAAATAGTGTACTCCCGATTGCAGCCATGAATATCGGTTGGTCATCGGCACGGTGGATAAAGTAGGGCTGCTTAGCGCATAACCCCAGAATACCGGATCGATGTGCAGTTGTTCGTCGCGTTCGCTCAGAAGCAAAACTTTGGTGCCGGGCGAGACGTTGTATTGTCCAATCGGCTCCGGGTCATATGCGATGTCACGATCGGCTTCATCGGCAAGATAGGAAAGATAATCTTCGCGGGTCATTGACTGGGAAAAGCGTCCGCACATATTAACCTCCAGTGGTCAGACTGAAAGTATAGAAGGTGTGGAGGAGTCGGAAGGGAACTCCGACAGCCATCGAACTGATGACTGTCGGAGCTAACGTTAAAAACAATGTGTACAAAATTGTGTATTAAAAACAGAATTACAGAATGATTTTAAATATTAACTCATTGTTTTAATTGATAAAATTGTTTGTTGGGTAGGTGCTATCGTAGGGCATACCATTCCTTATGTTTCAGTGGGTTAGCCATGGCTCCTAAAATATCTGAGATCACATTGACGATAATGACCAGCGCGCCGATCACCATCACTCCGGCGGAAATCGCTGCGTAATCCTGCTGGCGGATAGCGTTGATCAGCCAGCGCCCCAGCCCCGGCCAGCTGAAGACCATTTCGGTAATCATTGCCAGCGTTAGCATGGTGGAGAACTGCAGTCCCAGGCGCGGGATCACCGGCGGCAGAGCATTGTGCAACACGTGACGATGCAGAATCGTCCTGCGGGTAACGCCGCGGGTCGCCGCCGCTTTAACATAGTTAGTATCGTAGACTTCACTGGTGCTGATACGCATCAGGCGAATCACTTCGGTGGTCGGCGCGACGGCCAGCGTTAACACCGGCAGCACCATATGCCGCGCGGCGCTGACGATCATCTCATGGCGCCACGGCGAATCAGAGAGCCAGGCGTCGATGAGCGCGAAGCCAGTCACCGTCTTCACTTCGTACAACAGATCAAAGCGGCCGGAGACCGGGAGCCATCCCAGCGTTAGCGAGAAGAACAGAGTGAACAGCAACGCCAGCCAGAACACCGGAATGGAGAACCCCACCAGCGCCAGGGCGCTAATGAGCGTGTCCGGCCATTTATTACGCATAATTCCGGCAATCATCCCCACGGGAATGCCGACCAGCAGCGCAAAACCAAACGCCAGAATGCATAGCTCCATCGTGGCCGGGAAGACCACCTTCAGCTGTTCGGAAATCAGCTGGCCGTTGATGCTGGAGACGCCAAAGTCCCAGTGCAGAACCCCTTTGAACCAGAACAGCCAGGCATTCCACAGCGATGCGCCCTGCAGCGGCGCGTGCGGCGTAAAGTAGCTGAGGCTAAAGCCGATAAAGGTGAGAAAAAAAAGCGTCACAAGCAACAACAGCAGGCGGCGCAGAGTAAAAATAATCATGGTTTTTTCACCTCTTCTTTTTCGCGCGACACGCCTGCGAAGGAGGCGTTGCCAAACGGACTCAGCACCAGTCCTTTCATATCATAGCGATAAGCCTGCAGACGCAGCGAAGAGGCCAGAGGCAGCACCGGTAATTCACGGGCGAGAATATGCTGCGCCTCTTTGTAGGCTTCGATACGCGACGCCAGCTGTTGTGAAATCAGCGCTTTTTGTAATACCTCGTCAAACTCGCGGTTGCACCAGTGGGCGAGGTTGGTCTGCGAACCAATCGCCGCGCAGCTTAACAGCGGGCGGAAGAAGCTATCCGGGTCATTACTGTCGGTCGCCCAGCCGGAAAGCGTTAAATCGTGGCTCATGTCCATCAATCGCGCCTCCTGGAAGCGACCTTCTACAGGAATAATAATCACTTTGACACCCACCTGCGCCATATCCGCCTGTATCAGCTCGGCGGTTTTCAATGGGCTGGGGTTCCACGCCTGGGAACTGGTCGGCACCCACAATTTTAGCGTGAGATTACTGAGCCCCAGCGCCTGCAGGCGACGGCGCGCCTCCGCGGGGTTGTATTCGGTAATTTTAGCGTCGTTATCATAAGCCCACGAGGCGCGTGGTAGCATTGAGGCCGCGGTTTCCGCGGTGCCGTAGTAGATCGATTGCATCAGACGCTGGTTGTTGATCGCCAGCGCCAGCGCGTGGCGAACTTCCGGATTATCCAGCGGCGGTTTAGCAGTGTTAAAAGCCAGCCAGGCGATATTCATCCCCGGGCGCAGCGTCAGACGCAGGCGCGGATCGTCGCGCAGGATGGTGAGCTGGCTGGCGGCGGGCCAGG
>ERZ1035001.837-NODE-837-length-13868-cov-40.347861_pt1 | contig 13868 bp, 22 predicted proteins | sample MGYA00520685_ERZ1035001 | MGnify/ENA primary metagenome ERZ1035001 (study PRJEB33766, sample SAMN09781749) | gut metagenome | biome: gut microbiome | host: Homo sapiens | place: Madagascar | study: EMG produced TPA metagenomics assembly of the PRJNA485056 data... | reverse complement strand
GAAGCACCTGTAGCACGAGTGGAAGCACCTGTAGCACGAGTGGAAGCACCTGTAGCACGAGTGGAAGCACCTGTAGCACGAGTGGAAGCACCTGTAGCACGAGTGGAAGCACCTGTAGTCGATGTCAGCGATTTGAAGGAGAAAATCAGGCTGTATGCGTTATCACACAACCCGCATTGCGATGTAGATAATATGCCGGATGATGTTGTTTTGATGATGTATAAAGATATGATGGGTCAATAAAGATAGCGGGGTAGTTAGCCCCGCTTTTTAGTCAGTTTCTGCACACACAACACGTCTTATGGTCATCGGTACACCTCATAGAAAACGTGCGCTACATAGAGCGCACTGATGAATAGTATGAACAGGTAGTTATTCACTTTTCAGGCACTCTACGCAAGTGCCGTTGATGAAGTGATGTTTGTGGTTGCTGAGGCTTTCGAACTGGCGGTTAGCGGTGTCAAAATCGTCTACTATTTTGTCCAGTATCCCGTAAGAATGAGAAACCAGCGAATTAAATTCATCATCACTGGTTACCGGTATAGGAACAAATCTAATCCCGGCATGTGCAAGACTGTTTACCATTTCAAGACACTTACGTATTTCTACAGGCGATGCTTTATTCATGTGTTAGTTCCTCTGGGTAACGTTTCAAAAAATTGGTATAACCGCAATATACGACAGGACCGTCATCACCGTATCTGAACATAACCTTAAAACCACGACCTGCTCTGTAGACGTTGAGCACTTTTACAAATGCCAGTGGTTTGTTTATATCACGACAAAACCTTTTGTTAATCAGATCCGCACGTAGTTTACACAGTAAGTTATCTGCAATCATCGCCACCACCATTCGAAACAAAGACGACCGATCCAGAATGCGCGGTACGGCCCGTCATGCCACAGTTTGAAATAACCCCACTTACTGTAACTGTTCCAGCTTACGGAAAACCAGTATACTGGAAGTTTTAGTTTCATTACGGGTTTTCCTTAATATAATTAGCCAGTTTTTCACCTTTATTCAATTTCTGAATTAAAAGCGTATCAGATAAAGAACATGGTGGGTTAACCACTATCCAGTTATTTTCAACAGTAATTTGATGACCAGCAGCACGTAAACGTTTAACCAGTTGTTCTATTTCTTTCATACTCACAGCTCCCCCATCGCTTTAACCAGTGCGTCGTAGTGTTTGTCAAACGCGGTCAACTGGACGTTCGTTAGTTTGTATTTGGCTTTAAACAATTCACGCTCAACAAGTGCGTATAACTCCTGGTTGCTTGCGTCTGACAGATGAGCAAGCATGAGTTGTTTTTCAGCCAGGTACGTTACAGCAAACTTCGGATCGTGTCGGACAATTGAATAGGTGTTATCCAGCAGATCACACAGTTTTATGGTTTTTACCACAGGTTCAGCCCGTGATAAATGGTCGATGTCCCGTGCTTTACGCTTAACACGGTTACCGTGGTGTGGACGACTCACATCAGTAAGCTGATCAACATAACGTGCCACAGTCTCACCGAACTGCGAACACACATCACCCACGGTCACGGGCGTATCTTCAACGACGTCATGTAGCCAGGCAGCGGTAACCATATCCGGCGTACCACCATAGCGTTTAACCAGTTCAGCAACGTTCCGGCAGTGGTTCACATATGGGTCGTTGGTGTACTTACGAAGTTGATCACCGTGTGCTGCTGTTGCGAATTGTTCAGGTGTCATGATGGTTGTACCTCTGTTACTGCCAGTGTAATCACACGACCGTCGTTAAGTGTAAATGAATATTTGTTCCCTGTCAGAAGACAATGTTCAGCAACTGCACGGATCGCCATATCAGTAACGTCTTGCTTTCCTGCTAACCATTTACCAGACTGACCACCGTCTTTTGTTTCCATCGTACCGTAAAAGATACGGCCTGACAGACCACTTGCAGCCATGTTTTTAATTTTCATATTCAATACCCTTTTAATTTTCTACAATCAGGACAGCGCCATCTACCTTTTTGGTAAACTCGCGCATGACCACGTTTACATTTATTGGTCACCAGTGATATACCGAGACGTGACGCTTTAATGTGCACCGCTTCAACGTCCCGGCGAAGGTAATACGCTATTTCATCCGCACTGATCTTTCCTGCATTAATTTTTAATAACGCCAGATCTCGTGCGGACCACTTCAAACCGTTACGAGGGAACCTGTTAGTCTGATACTCATACACGAACTCACCTTTTACGAAGCTGTTCAGCAATACTTACGCATATCTCTGCGCCTCTAATCAGCCCCGGAACGTTCTTGTTTGGCCCAACTTCACCATCAACAAAATCAATCATCGCGTTACGAGCCATATCCACGCCTTGCGCACGCACTTCAGCCAGAAAAGCATCGGTGGCTGGGGTTTTGATTTCGTTAAGCGCATCACTGAATCCACCACGCTCCATACCAAGCTCGGCTTCGTAATCAGCATCGAATGCAGCGTCTTTGCAGAACTTCTTCAGCCCCGCATTCTCCGCAACCAGCGCCGCGCACTTGGCCTCCGCTTCAGCAAATTTGCGTACCAGATATTCAGCGTTTGTTTCGTTAACTTTCAGGTCGCCCGGAACACATTTACCACGAAGAAAACCTTCCATTTCGTACACAGTCATTTAACGCACCTCGACATCAATCATTAGATCTTCTGGTACTGTCACCACAACGCGGTCGTTTTCACAAAATGGTGATAGCGGTTCATCTTCCGGTTGTAAGCGAAGGGTAAGTGTTGCCCCGTGGTAATTGATATAACGTACCCAATACCATTCGTTAAATACTTCAATCTTGTCACCTGGTTTAATATCACGGGCAACTGTTGGATTCATCAGTCGGATAGTCATACTTTCACCCATCCTTTACCGCGACATGAAATAATTAAACCTTTCTTTTTCAGTGCTTGTAAACGACGATCCAGAACACAGGCTGGTTCATTGCCAGTAAGCCGATCGCATTCTTCAAATATAGCACCTTCAAATATGTCACAAAAAGGAATGTATCGGTTGCCAATTCTATTCAAAATCAATTTGTCGAGTTTTTCATATTTATCACTCATTTCTTTTTACTCCCGGTTAGTTTGGCAATCCAACGATTTTCATTAACGCTGGGAAAACTGTTATTGAACTTACACTGACGTTCTTCTTCTTTTGTCAACGGTTTAAATTTAGAACGACAGGTCAACGTACCGTAAATTGATGTTAAGTTGTCTGACATAGTTTTCATAACTGGTGCTCCTTCAGTGCTTTTAACGCTTCGAACTGTTCAGTGGTGAGTTCAACCAGGACTTTACCACCTTCCGAACGGGTTACAGACCATTCACCACGGATTGCTTCCACTGCAGATCGTACTAGTTTAGCAGGTGGACGACGCGTTACTACTGGTTCTTTATCACCTGCTTTAAACTGGCGTATGGCTGCTGACGCGCTGATTTCACCATTCTGGATCCGACGTTTAAGTTCCAGCGGCATATCAAGAATATTCAGTTGTTCGTAAACATGTTGGACGGTTTTACCGACCTGTGTAGCGATCTGCTCAACACTCATGCCATATGAACGGAAACGACCGTAAATAACAGCACGTTCAACAGGTGACCACGGTTTACCTTCATTACCTTTTAATAGTGTCAGGGTCTGCTGTAGTTCATCACCAGATGATTCAACAACGTCTACTGTCAGAATCGGCGTCCCGGCCTCAATAGCTGCCAATACGCCACGTAAACGATGCTCACCATCCTGGACATACGGAACACCGTCAACAACCTGTACCACGATCGGTGGAACGAAATCGCCGTTGGTATAAGCCTGACGAAAGTTTTCAATGTGTGCCAGTGCTGCTTCAGTTTCCCAGTAGTTGTCGGTAAACACACCCCGTGGGTTATGACCCGGGCGAATCTTGATGATACGCGGATCAATGCGATATGCGTTACCACGTTTTACGTTGGTTTTATCGGTATCAGACAGCTTGCGAAGGGAGTTAATGTTAGCCATGGTTGTTAGTCCTGTTTGCGTCCGAAATTAGTTTTTACCAGAAAGTCGATAGCATACTGCTGACCTTCTGCAGTAAGGAAAGTGAAATAGGTTTCTTTCTGATATTCAGTTTTTGTATCGCACGTAGCGGCAAAACCGTAAGCGCGAAGTTCAGCAGCACCTGATTTAGACGGTAAATCGCCAGAGTAAAGAGCACCACGGAAAAATAATGCATAAATAACATCAATCGCAGCGTCGGAAAGTTCAATCTTGTTAGCCATTTGTGTTTAACCTCATGTGTGTTAACTGAGGCTAATTATCGGGGAGGGTTGGTAATCTGTCAAGAATTATTTTAAGGATACGGAACCCACACAGTTAAACCAGCTTTCAACATGCGACGGTGCATATCAGCAGTACCACGACCACCGGGGAACATAACACCGTATATAGGGCGTGGTTCACCCTCTAACATCGCCTGATTACGTTGATGACCTGCAACAGCGTTATAAGCCCCGTGCTTACCCTGTTTTACAACCGCACCAGGTACAGTCAGATCGTCCCACGCTGCCGGGCAACTACGCACAGGAATACCGTGTAATTGCGCCCATTGCTTACACAGGTTATCAACACCTGACGCACCTCCTTCAATTAGTTCGGTAACCGGAAATTGTTTGTGAAGTAGTCCTAACGCGGAAAACACTGCTGTTCTGTCGTTAAAGTCACGACCACCTGTGACGACAATTATCATTGTTTATTAGCCTCAAATACAGCGCGAGCAAAGCCACGCGGGGTTAATGAACGTAATTGTTTAGTTGTTTCAGACTTACCACCCAGATATTTCCAGCCCCAGAAGAAACCAATATTAATCGGTCCGGGACGTTTTTCAGGCATTCTGAAACCGTTACCGAACCACAGACATGTTTTCTTCGTGTATCCGTCAAACATCGGCATTTTAGGGTGAAAAGGTTTATCATCTGTTGTCATATAACCGCCATATTCCCACGGATGAAAATAAGCGTTAGGTGGTCCCATCATTTCAGGACGCGATAAAGCACCGACAGGGTTTTCCACCATCCAGGGTACGTTATAACGTTCTCCGAGTTCACGGATCAGTTTTGCGTTTGCCAGTGCATACTGTAGTTCAGCGTCATCCCGGTCATGTTGCGAACCGCTTTGAGCAAACAGGGTGCAATCCGGAAAACCAAAAATAATTGACGGTAAAGGTGTTCCCAGTATTTCCTGCTTAATTGCAAATTGTGGGTCAATCCACTGATTAACGTAATGAAGATTTGGGTGTTGCATTTTGATTTTATATTCCCCGTGATTACCGGAATCAGCATTAAAGCAATAAGCCTGATAGCCAGCCTTAGCCCACGGTAAACCCATGATCCCGGAACCATCGAATAATGACCAGACGACTTTCATCCTTCTGTCTCCTCGACGATTCGTGTGATTTTAACAGGTGCAATTGTTACTTTTTTACAATTGAAACCTTGATCACGGAGTGCTTTAAGTGCAACACCAGCCATGTAAGTTGAACTGAACAGAGTAGCGTCACTAATATCAACCCAGGTAATCCGGGTATCAATATGTGCATAACGGTCTTCTTTTTTGATTACAGCACCGAATTCAGTCATGATCGTTTTTCACTCCCCACATGCAAGCACCAATTGATGCCGCAGCCGCTAATAATCCAAGATCCGCCAGAAACCACCACGGTGTTTCCGCATGATTACCACGGGTCATTAGTCCGACAATACAAGACGCGAGTGTTACGGACACAAGAAATACGATAACAGTAATTAAACGGTCAAATATGTTTTTCATAATAATCACTCCTTGTTCACTTGATGTACAGACTATAGCGTACACATCTGTAATTCGTCAAGAATTATTTTACACATCCTTGTGCAATGACTAACCGTTACTCGCAGGTGGGAAAGGCACTACATTAGCTGTTGACTGAAAAGGGAGAAGACGAATACCCCTGAAACCGTTTAGTCGTACGTTATTTATATTAACAACGTCTTTTTTCACTTTACCACGAAGGGTGGATTTAAACGCCCGACTAAATGCAGTTTTAGTCATTGCTGGACCACCTTCCTGTGTTTTCCAGAGACGATAACGACCATAGAGTTCTTCAGTGTGCACCTCACCATCAGATACCAATTCGCAACAATCTCTGATAAAACTTCTAAGTGGTGATTGTTGATCCATAATTTCCTGACGTTCTTCCAGACTTGCTTTTGGTTCAGTAAACCGTCCGTTTGCACGTAACCGTTGTAAACCTTCAATCGCCCAGTTACAGATCCCCGGTAGTTCTTTCATCAGTCGTGCTTCCAGAGTAGTATCTTCACGACCCAGGAACGAAATGTTGAATGGCAGGATCAGCAAACGGTTAGCCATTGCACCGGAATCATCAGCAAATGCCGGGATGTTGTTAGCAGCCAGTGTCATACGTCCCGGTAAACGACCGTTCCATGCACCTTTATATTTACGATTAACCGGAATCGCATCACAACCTGTAATAGATTTGAAACGGTCCAGAATTCGGTTGCGATCAGGCCCGGACACACTGTGAGCATCACCGATAAACAGCACAGATTTATCCAGCACAGTTTCAAGTACCGCATCACTAGCTAAACCCTCCAGTGTGATCCCCGCATACGCTTCATCACCTACCAGTGCCTGAATGATACGACCAATCGTGCCTTTACCGGAACGTGGTGCACCAATCAACAGCATCGCTTTCTGATAGTCATACGAGTTGACAAGCATGTAACCCAGCCATTCCTGCAACAGTGCAATACGTTCCTGATCACCTTCCAGAGTTGTATTTAAAAACTGTTCAAACGCTGGTGCACGAGCAAATGGATCGTAGCTATACGGTAAAATACTGGTCGTAAAGAAATCCGGGTTATGTGCATCACATTTACCCGTGTGTACATCCAGTATCCCGTTCTGACAAACAATATAGTGTGATACATCAACACCGGGCCATGTTCCAAGCTCACGATCAGCGCGTGTGAATAAATACGACAATACCTTGTACGTACCATTAATCACGTCAGCTTTTGGTTCGCTGGCAAGCATTGCCATAGAAATTTGATGTTTCAGTTCATCTTCACTGACACGTTCCCACACACGACCGTTGAACCGGTACGGCTGTTGCTGGACGAAAATCAATGTGTTGTTCGGATAATAGTTATTAACGAACGTGGATGCGTTAACCGTGTGGTTTGAACCATATGCACCTTCACCGGGTTTCACACTCATGTACGCAGGTGTTCCACCGTTAGGAACGACGGTAGGCGCTGGTGTGACTGCTTTCATCAGTTCTGGTGTCAGTGTCGGTTGACTACGATAAACCGTATCACAACGTTCCACAGCGCCCAGAATCGTGTTTTCACGGTAATCCTGACGATCTGTCCATTTACCACGAACCAGCCCGGAACGGTTAAACAATCGTTCAATACGTTCGCAATCTTTCCCGGTCCAGAACGCAAGGTGTGAGCACAGGGCAGCATCAGCGGCAGATGCATTGTAGTCTTTTCCCTGGTCGCTGGGATATGACACAGACAGGCGTTCAACGTTTGCATTCCACAGATCCGCAAATGACGCTTTATTACCAAATACTGAAGCAGCACTGGACGAATTTAACGCCATTTTAATCAGTTCATCATCGTCTGCCGGACCTGACCAGTCATCACAGGGTGCTGTTGTCCAGCGTGCGGAACGGTCTGAACGGATACGACCATACCGGGCAATAGAATCATGAATGCCCTGGGTATAATCAATATCAACATCACCATTACCCGTGAGTGTCATCGCGACGAAACGATCACGCCAGTACATTTCCAGCCCGGTTTTCTGGTCGTTAAGACTGTTAAAACCTTCCGGTATGCTGGTATAAGCACAGATGATATGTAAACCTGTTCCTGACTGACTTACTTCAGTGTAAGCATTTGGGAAACGGTTTACGAATTCATGCGCCAGAGGTGACCACGTAGCTGTTGCCTGATCTACCAGACAGTTATCAACATCGATAAAGAAATAAGGGTCATTTTCTGTGAATACAAAACCAACACCGGACATACCGTACATTTGCGCCATACCCAACGCGGTGTGATAGTCAGACCAGTCGTTAGGGTTAGTGGTACTGGCTTTATAACCGTGTACCGGGCTGTATGGTACTTTCGTTGGTTTTGGACGATCGGCGACTGTCTCAAGTCGCCACATGACCCACTGTTTACGGTTCAGTAACCCTTTCATAATTTACGCTCCGAACTGACGTTCAGCAGCCATCAGTTTGACCAGGTTGATAGCAGATCGCCCGGTAAGCAGATTACGTTTAACATGAATTTCAGTAACGTTCAGACGTTTGGCAACAGCTTCAATACCGTGGTTATCAATCAGTTTTTGCAGACGTTCAATGCGTTCAGTATTCATTGTTTAATCCATTTTTCAAATTGTGAAGGGTGAGTGATGAAACGAAATTCACCACCTGCGTTTTCAACAATCGCACCGAAAGTGGCCTGTGCTTGTGCACGTTTATCACTGGGGATCATGTGCCAGTCAGGGCGTTTCATTTCGGCAGCAATAAAGACGCCCACTTTTGAACCGATCATATCCGGTGTAACGATTTTGGTTTTAATGCCGATGTAGTCGCTTGACTTCATAACAGCGTTGATTTTCGCACTGGTGTTACCAAGACCATAACGAACCATCATTCCTTTTTCGTTTTTCAGAGCACCTGAGTTATTACGCCAGATACGTTGCCCTGCACGTGCCGCAATCAGTTCACACTCTTTACTGGTAGCGCTTTCACTTACACCGTCTTCGTGTGGTGTTCCGTCAGGCTGATAAAGAGCGTATAACTCGTACAACGCCATCTGACTAATACCGTGACGAATCGCCCATTGTTCAAGCGTTGTCATAATATTTTAGTCCCACTAGTAAGATATTTAATCTGGTGTAAACAGTCGTCTAACGCGTTGTGGTAAGTACCGTCACGGGTAAATTCTTTCGGGTTAATACCCAGCAAATCAACAGCTGTACGAACATCACGAACATTCCAGAACTTCCACGGGCAACGAACCCCAACAGCATTAAACCATGCTTCCAGAATAGTGATATCGAATGTGGAACCATTTCCCCACGGTTTAGCATCGTGCCAGATGAATTTGGCAAAATCTTTAGCAACCTGAACAGGATCGGCAGTACCACTAAAAGCATCTTTTTGTGCTTGTTCTGACTGCTGCGACCACCACTTCATAGTGTCAGGGTCCGTGTGACCATAAGCAAGCGCATTAAAACCCATTGATGCGTAAAACGTTTCACCAATATCACCCTGACGATCAAAGTAAACAGCGCCAATTGACAACACTGCACAACCTGGTTTAGTACCACACGTCTCAATGTCAACCATCAAATCACGCATTACAATTCCTTACGTTTAAAATATTTCTATGCAGATTACCATCAGATTAATGAACTTGCAACCCTTGCAGCGAGTTCATTAGCTTCACGAGTACGTAACCCCTGAGCGCTAAGTACATCAACACCAAACACCCTGTAAAACATCTTGTAAGCGTCATCAACGGGTATACCTTTATCACGTTGAATACCCGCCCATGTGGTAATCATGCCGCGTAACTTACGCTGTGCATCGTTCATTGCCTGAATGTTTTTCATTGCACTGTAAGCTGCAACAGGGGGTGCACCAGCGTTTAACATTTGTTCTTTTACTGCAACAGGGTCACGGTCGATTATCACAACTGCCCGGCGTAATTCTTCCAGTTCTTCAGGTGTCAGTTCACGTAAATTACCTTCTACACGATCCGGGCCTGAGCGTTCGGCTTTTTCAGGAATATGACCACAATATGGGCAGCACGGCAGACCAGACGGATAAGGCTTCAGACACGGTGGAATACCGTTATCAGGATCACCCTTGTTTGTACACGTTGTGTTACTGTTCCCACTGCTGTTTGATGAACGACGGTCACGGTCATCTAAAGACCAGTTGTAGTGCTGATCGGGAAGTGGAAAACCACGGGCCAGAAATCGACGAACATTACCGACTTTATCAATAATCAGTGCTTTTTTACCCGGTTTGAAACGCAATGGTCGACCCATTTGTTGTACAAACAAAGAGTAAGATTCTGTGGGACGGTCCATTACTGCACATTCCATTGCCGGACAGTCGTATCCTTCACCGAATAAATCGTTGTTACACAGTACAAGCGTCTTACGTCGTTCAAAACGTTCCAGGATATCCGCTCGTTCCTGATTGCTGTTTCGTGAGCTGATCGCCTCTGCAGGAATACCAGCATCGCGAAATTCTTTTGCCAGTGCTTCAGCAGAATCTACGTCACACGTAAAAACAACAGTGAGTAAGCCATCTGCATATGTTTTCCACGTACTGACGGTATCACCAACAATGTTTGAATCTTCCATCGCTTTTTTTAATGCAGATGGTTTGTAATCACCCGTCGTGTGAGAAATCATTTCTGCAGTTAATTCCAGGTCTGTTTCAGCCATAATCAGACGATAATCAGCCAGATGTTGTTGACTGATTAACTCACGCATTGACGGACCAATGATCATTTGATCTGCGTAACCTGACGCATGACGACCCAGGCCTTTACCGTCAGCACGGATCGGTGTAGCTGTAACACCCAGACCTTTAGCGTTAGGGAATTTTTCCCGGCAGTCTCCCCACTGTGTGCCACGTACCAGGTGATGCGCTTCGTCGCTGAACACAAGAGACACGTCGTTGTACCATCGTTCGTACTGTTTTGTTCTTAACGTTTGTGAACTGGTAATAACGATGTCAGCGCCGGGGGAATAGGTACTGTAACCAAGCGTTTTCATCTGCTGATTAGTTGCAAACTTAACAGTATCTTTTTGCGCTATAAATCTGTGTGCTAACCCTTGACGAGCAACAGCCATTGCGATTTGGCTAACCAGTTCCTTACGGTGTGCCTGGATGACTTTTACACCGTCTCTTGTTTTTACCAGTTCAGACATACAGAACGTTTTTCCTGCCCCCGTGGGAAGCACAAGAATCACGTCGTCAGCACCGCTTGACCATGCCTGACATACGTTATTGATAGCTTCAGTCTGATAATAACGAGCTTTCATTTTCTACCCTGTAATATCGAATCGTGAAAAAATTTTAAAATAGTTCTTGACGCATTGCAACTTATTCCTCTAACATCTGCATCAACGAAAGGCGAGTGTAAAATAATTCTTGACAGATTACACAACACCTTTTAAAGTTAGCGACAACCAAACAACAAGAGGAAAACGTAATGTTCGAAGTTAAATTACTTGTAACTGCTCCGGGTCTGGAAACTGCGATCAACAATCTGGCAGCAGCGATTGCTGGTAAAAGTGTCTCACCGATTACGAAAGAAGAAATCGTTTCTGTCGTTGCTGAATCACTGCCTGTTGTATCTACACCAACTGAAGATGTTGACGATAACGAAACCAGCACTGAAGAGTTCGACAAATGGGGTTTGCGTCATGATCCGCGTATCCACACTGACAGTAAATCCCTGAACAAAGGTGATGGTCTGTGGCGTCAAAAGAAAAAACTGGATGAAGCGTTTGTTGACGGTGTTAAACGTGAACTTATCGCTGAAGCAGTTGAAGCAGGGCGTTATACCGGACCTGCAGAACTTGCACCAGGTTATGTAGCACCTGTTGATCCTGCTCCAGCGGTTCCTGCCGCTCCGGTAGCTCCAGTTGTACCAGCAGCACCGGCTGCACCAGTCGCGCCTGTCGAGCAACCTGTAACCACGGATCCGGCTAAAGTTTATAACACACAGGTTCTTCAGTCAGCACTGATGCAGATGTTTGGACAAATTACGGGTGACCGTGCTGCGCCATTAAGTCAGCGAATCATGGGACTGTATGAAACTCAGAACGTGATGCAGATTGACGACCCGGTAAAACTGAAATCTATCATCGAACTGATTGAACGCATTAACGCGGCCCCGGCTGATGCTGAAAACATTGTTGGTCAGGCTGAATCTGTTAAACAAATGGGTGGAGCATTCTGATGAGCAGTCACGCTACCTTTAGTGCCAGTGGATCAAAACGTTGGTTAGCTTGTCCGGGTAGCGTTCAACTGTCACAGCGGATTGACTATGTAGAACCATCATCACCCAGTGCTGAAGAAGGTACAGCCGGGCACTGGGTGTTAGAACAGAAGATTAAAGGTAAACCGCCATTAATGCCGTGTCTTGCTCCTAACGGTGTTCAGGTTACTGAAGACATGCATATTTATGCGGATGACTTTATAGCAGATGTTCTTTCAGTTGGTGCGAAACTTGATCCGCTGTTTTCAGAAGTTCGCATTCACATTGACTGGTTGTTACCCGGTCAGTACGGAACCTGTGATTATCGCTGGTATGACTTTAATACTGATACGCTTTACGTATGGGATTATAAATACGGTCATGTTGCAGTTGAAGCAGTTGATAATTCACAGGGGGTCTATTACGCACTGGACCAACGTTGTATTGATACTGTTAAGCGCGTTGTGTTCACAATTGTTCAGCCACGGGCTTATCACCCACTCGGACCTGTAAGACGATGGGAGTTTAACCGGGCAACATTGATGGAATGGGCTGAACGATTTAAACACGGGTTTAACGAAGCACATAAACCAGACGCACCGTTAAATGTTGGTAGTCATTGTCATTACTGTCCGGCGCGTGGTATGTGTCCGGCGATGTATGAGAGGGTTTTAGAATTGGCTACTGTTCTTGATGCACCACCATCACTTACGCCAGAAGAAGTAGCGCGTCGTCTGGCACTTCTTGAAGAATTGTATACGCGTTCTTCTGAAGCAAAAACAGCGTTACATACTCAGGGGTTACATTTTGTACGTATGGGTAAGGCTTTACCGGGTTTTAAACTTGCAACAAAGCAAACCCGACGTCAGCTTACGGACGAAGGTAAACTGATCGGTGCTGCACCTATGTTTGGTGTAAACCCTGAAACATTGTACGAACGTAAATTAAAACCGTTGTCAACACTGGAAAAATCACTGCCTCCGGCACTTGTTGACATGTGTACGACAAAACCAGAAGGTCAGCCAGTTTTAGTACCTGACAGTGACCCGCGTAAAGGTCATAGCACACTGGCAGAATCTGTTTTTAATAAACCCGTGACGATGCCGACTGGCGCACGTCCACTTTAAAAGAAGGTTAATAACATGGCACAGAAAGAATCTTTTGTAACTCCGGTTGGTCGTCTGGTTGGCGGTTCTTTTTTCGATATCAACACTCATGACCACGAAAATAAACCGTTAGCACCTGAAAAACACAACTGGTGGGTTGGTCTGGCGTTTCCTAAAACAGCGGCGAACTGGTGGGAAGAACAAGGTGAACTGGGTGCGGTATTCCAGGCGATTATGCGAGCGGCTAACTCACACTATGTGAACGGCGAACCACAACAACCTACTTTCGCATGGAAAATTATTAACGGTGATGATCCGAAACATGCGAGTAAAACTGGTTATGCTGGTCACTGGGTAATTGGTTTCTCACGCAACGTGGCTATTGACGCGTGTCCGGTTTATAACGCGGCGTACCAGCCAGTTATTGATAAAAATCTGGCGAAAAAAGGTTATTACTACCGTATCAGCGGATCATCTGTTGCAAACGGTCGTACAGGTAATCAGGCTGGTGTGTATATCAACATGGAAATGGCGCAACTGCTTTATGCAGGTGAAGAAATCATTTCTGGTCCGGCTCCTGCCTCTGTGTTCGGTGCTGCTCCTGCAATGCCTGAAGGTGCACGTCTGATCGGCGTAACACCAGCGGCAGCACCTGTAGCAGCGCCTACACCAGCGGCAGCACCTGTAGCAG
>ERZ1035001.824-NODE-824-length-14141-cov-6.368806_pt1 | contig 14141 bp, 9 predicted proteins | sample MGYA00520685_ERZ1035001 | MGnify/ENA primary metagenome ERZ1035001 (study PRJEB33766, sample SAMN09781749) | gut metagenome | biome: gut microbiome | host: Homo sapiens | place: Madagascar | study: EMG produced TPA metagenomics assembly of the PRJNA485056 data set... | reverse complement strand
AGCCGCCGGAGCGGTGCTTAAGCCGTCAGGCGGGAATTGTGCGGTGTTGCCATAGACAAAAAATAAGGAGCAGGAGCGATGGACTACAGTATCTTACGCTACGGCGCTGTGGCAGACGGTGTGACCAACTGCGCGGCAGCCATCCAACAGGCGGTCGATGCGGCCGCAGCGGCGGGCGGCGGGCGCGTTATCGTGCCGGCCGGGCGCTTTTTGAGCGGCTCCGTTCTGCTGAAGGACAATGTGGAGCTGCATCTGGAGAGCGGCGCGGTGCTTATCAGCAGCCTGAACCCCGCCGATATTACCCCGTTCCCTCAGGGCGGGGACGGTACCGACCCTGACGACACCGCCGACGGCTGGGAGGGCGGCTTCTTTTTGGGGGCCAGCCACGCCAAAAATGTGACCATCAGCGGCATGGGCACGATCTACGGTCAGGGCGACAAGGTGTTTTTGGACAAGGATGTGGACAACGGCTTCCACGAATGCCCGAAATTCTGCGAGGCGTTCCGCCCGCGCATGATGCTGTTTGAAGCAGTTGAAAACTTTACCGTGCGCGATGTGACCCTGCAGGACGCGGCGTTCTGGACGCTGCACATGGCGGGCTGCCGGCATGTGCGCATCCAGAACATCATGATTTTAAACGATGACCGCGGCGCCAACAATGACGGCATCGACCCCGATTGCTGTCAGGATGTCGTCATCTCCAACTGCATCGTGCGCACCGGCGATGACGCCATCGTGGTCAAATCCACCGGGCCGATGTCCCGCCGCTACGGTGCAAGCGAGAATGTGGCCATCACGGGCTGCATCTTACATTCCCGCGATTCTGCGCTGAAAATCGGAACCGAGACCCACGGTGTGATCCGCAATGTGACGCTGAGCGACTGCGTCATTGACGACTGCTCCCGCGCGGTGGGCGTCTGGGTGCGGGACGGCGGCACGGTGGAGGACATCCATGTCCACCATCTGACCGGCTGCACCCGCCGCTACGCCGACTCCTACCAGCTGCCCGGTGCGCCGGGCTGGTGGGGCAAGGGCGAGCCGGTGTTTGTCAGCGCCACACCGCGCAAGGGCAAGACCGGCCCGGCAGGCGTGATCCGCCGCGTCAGCTTTGACCATTTGTACCTGACAAGTGAAAGCTGCGCCTTTGCGGCCGGCGAGCCGGACAGCGAAATTCAGGACCTGCGCATCAGCGAGATGCACCTGACGCTGCAGCACCGCGGCACCCAGCCCGGCGGCCTGTTTGACGAGCAGCCCTCGGCCCGGCACATCTACCCGCACGCCATCCCGGCGCTGTACGCCCGCTGCGTGGACGGCCTGACCGTCAAGGACAGCACGGTGCGCTTTGTCGGTGAGAACGAGGCATGGGACGGCAGCGTAGCCGAGCTGGAGCACTGCCGCCGCGCAAAGCTGGATTTGGAAAAGCTTGTATAACAAAAGGAGCGTATACAAATGGAGCATATGGCATGGAAGGGCCGCATCAAGCCCGGCTGCAAGGCAGAATATCAGCGCCGCCACGCGGAAATCTGGCCCGAGATGGTCAAGGTGCTGAAGGATGCAGGCATCTGCAATTACAGCATTTTCTACTGCAACGATGAGCTGTTCGGCTATTACGAGTGCGAAAAGGGTGTTGCCTACGCCGAAAAGGTACAGGCCGAAAGCCCGGTCGTTGACCGCTGGAACGACTACATGAAGGACATTCTGGAGCTGGAGATGGACCCCGTCACCGGTGCCCAGCCCAAGCTGGAGCAGGTGTTCCGGCTGGATTAAAACAAATACACAACGCCCCCGCTGACCCATGCAGCGGGGGCGTTTTTGTATGCCGGGACGCTTTACTCTGTATAATACTGCGCCTGTGCGTTCCAGAGGGCGCAGTATTTGCCGCCGCTGTCGGCGAGCAGCGCGGCATGGCTGCCCTGCTGGATGACCGCACCCTTGTCAAACACGGCGATCTCATCGCAGAACTTGCAGGAGGACAGCCGGTGAGAGATGAAAATTGCCGTTCTGTCCCCTGCGATCTCATCAAACTTGCTGTAGATCTCCGCCTCGGCGATCGGGTCCAGCGCTGCCGTCGGCTCGTCAAGGATCAGGAAGGGCGCGTCCTTGTAGAGCGCGCGGGCAATGGCGATCTTCTGCGCCTCGCCGCCGGAAAGTTCCACGCCGTCCTCCGTCAGCTCCCTGTAAAGCATGGTGTCCAGCCCCTTTTCCATCGCGGCCAGCCGCTCGCCAAAGCCGGCGTCCGTCAAAGCCCTTTCCGCCCGCGCGCGGTCGCAGGCAGCGCTCCCCGCCACATTGGCGCCCAGAGGCTGGTCAAGCAGCTGAAAATCCTGAAACACCACGGCGAATATCCCCATGTAATCGTCATAGCGATACTTGCGTATGTCGATGCCGTTGAGCAAAATCTGCCCCTCCTGCGGGTCGTACAGGCGGCACAGCAGCTTAATAAAGGTGGTCTTGCCGCTGCCGTTTTCGCCCACAATGGCAAGGCGCTTACCGACCTTGAACCTCATATTCACATGGCGCAGCGCCCAGAGGTCCGAGCCGGGATAGCGGAAGGATACATCCTTAAACTCCACCTCATACTGACGATCCGACCGCTTTTCGGTGGTGAGACTTCCCTGATACATGGAATTGGGAATGTCCAGAAATGTATAGATGGTTTTGAGGAACTCAGCGTTGGCCTGCATGTAGCTGACGGTGCTCAGCAGCAGGGCGGCGTTGCCGGAAAATGTCGTCACAGCGCTGACATACTGGGTCACGCTGCCGATGCCGAAGGCACCGCCCAGCGCCTTCAGGCATACGAACAGATACACAACGCCGGACAGAATGGCCGACAACGCGGCGGACAGCGCCTTGCTTGGCCCCACTATGGTGTAGGATGCCTTTGCGATCGGGGAGCCCATGCCGAAGATATTCACCGTGCTGAGATAATGCTCCGCCAGCTCGCCCTGGCGGTACATCCTGCGGTCCATATCCTCTTCCTTTTTTCCCGGCTGCATGAAAGCGAAGTGGCTGAACACTCGATTGCCGAAGCGCACCTGCTCCGCAAGTGTGTTCCAGATGGCATTGGCCCTGCCGACCAGTGCCGGGCCCATGCAGGTGAAGGCGGCGATCAGCAAAAGAAGTCCTGCCAGAAAAATCGGGTGGTTGAGGACCGTCAGCCTGCCCGCCGAGGCCGGCACCTTACGGGTGAACAGGCTCACCGTCAGGGCGGCAGCCCCCAAAATGCCGGTGATGCCTTGCACCGCCTGTGTGCAGAACAGAGTAAGGCAGGAAAATCCCCAGCCGGACCAGTTGGCGTTCTGCTGGATCTGGGAAAACAAGTCCCGCGTTTCCTGCCTTTCGCAATCGGCATAGTCCATCCGCAAAAAATTTTCCGTGTACAGAATCTCGTCCTGCTTGCCAAACAGCTCGCTCCGGACATTTTTCCACCGCTGCAGCACAGCCTTGAGCATCCCTGCCGCGGCAGAAACGGCCACGGTCCAAAGCACCCATCTGCCCAGAATCTCCGGTCTGCGAAGGGTCGAAAGCTCATCAATAAGCCGGGCAGAGAGCCAGATGACCGCATAGGGCGATGCGGCCTCCACAACAGCGCAGAGGATAAACGGCGCAAAGCAGCCCGGTGCGACCCGGCGCATATCCCGTGCCGCCCGGCGGTGGAGAGCAAAGGTCTCCCGCAGACTCACGCCCTCAGCTTTCTTCTGCATTCTGTACGCCTCCCTCCTGATAATAGCGGCTCTGCACGGCAAATAACTCCGCGTAAGCGCCGCCCTTTGCCAGCAGCTCCTGATGCGTCCCCTCCTCGGCGATGCCGCCGTCCGCAATAAAGAGGATACGGTCACAGAAGCGGGTGGACGCCAGCCGGTGCGAGATGAACACCGAGGTTTTCCCCGCCGTCATATCGCTGTACTTTTGGTATATATCGTTTTCCGCAATGGGGTCCAGCGCCGCCGTCGGCTCGTCCAGAATCAGGATAGGCCCGTCCTTATAGAGCGCTCTTGCCAGCATCAGCCGCTGGGTCTGCCCGCCGGAAAGCTGCACCCCGTCCAGATACACATCCCGCCCAAAGTGGGTGTTTATCCCCTGCGGGAATTGCGCAATGGCCTGCGTCAGACCGGCCTGCGCAAGGCAGCGCTCCACCTTTTTCCGGTCGATGTTCTCTGCGGTCTGGGCAACACATTCCGCAATCGTGGTATCCAGAATGGAAAAGCCCTGAAACACAGCGGAAAACAGGCGGTAATACGCGCTGCGGTCAAATTCACGAATATCCTGCCCGTTCAGCAGCACGCGCCCCTCGGTGGGGTCGTAAAAGCCGCACAGCAGCATGACCATGGTGGTCTTGCCCGCGCCGTTCAGCCCCACCACCGCCAGCCTTTCGCCGGGGCGGATGGTCAGATTCATCTGCTTCAGAATGTCCTTATCGGTGCCCGGATAGCGGAAGGACACATTCTCCAGCCGCAGCTCGTACCCGTCGGCGGCCGGCGGCTGCAAGCCGCCCTCAAACCGAAACGGCTCCGGAATATGCAGATATTCCTGCACTCTGGACAGGTCGATGCTCTCCTTGTGCAGCTGGCTGCACTGGGTCAGGATGCCGGTCACCCATGCTGCCGCGCCGCTGACGGCGGTAAAGTAGAGCAAAAAGGTCGAGGCCGGCCACCCCTGCACCAGCGTTTGGCGGATCAGGTACGCATACGCGATACCGTTGCGCATAAGGGTCAGCACGACATCGGCGGCATTGGCCCATAGGCAGGTTTTTTCCCGGCGGGTGATGAAGGCGGCGAGCGCCCGCAGGGATTTTTCCCGCAGTTCCCGCAGCCAAGGGGCTAAACCAAAGACGCGGATTTCCTTGGCAAGCTGCACCTGCCGGGGCTTATCCAGAAAATAGTACAGCTCCTTGTCATACTGCTCCCGTTCATCCCGGTGGCGGTACTCCCACTCATTGATATAGTGGGAAACAAAGAAGTCCGCTGCGGCGGTCAGCACCACCAGCAGGATCAAAAAGCGGCTCAGGCGGCAGAGCAACAACAGATAGACCGCAAAGCCGCCAAGGTTTGCCAGCAGCTCGGTCAGCGTATGCCAGATATGCTCCGCCGCATCATCGTTGCCGCTGGTGGCCCGCTGTGTCTGCTCCTCCAGCTTGAGGATTTTGGAGTCGTGGACATTCGGGTAGGAGGTCTCGCCGTTTTTTCGGGAGATCATGCGGATGATGGCACAGCGCACATCGATCTCGCCGGGCATACGGACGGCCTCGCAGTACGCCGCCGCCCCCTGCAAAAGGAACAGCACCGCCGTGAAGAACCCGATGGTCTGCACAAGTTCCCGCACGGGCGCGCCCTGCTCCACCTTTACCAGAATTTCCGGCGCGATATACAGCTGCGCCAGATTCAGCGCCACCTGAATGGCCGCAAGCACAACGCAAAGCAGCAGCACCCACCTGCTCGTCTGCCAGGCGGTGCGCACCATAAAGCATACATTCTGCCGGACGCTGTACTTCGGTTTCTCTGTGTGTTTCATCTCGTTTCACCTCACAAGCCCAGCATAGCAGAAAAAATCGCCCCCGGCACAGGCCGGGGACGAATCGCTGCCTCCGGGTGACGAATTGCACCCTGTCACGCCTGCGGAAGCAGTATTTCGGTGGTGAAGGCGCCGTCCTCGCTGTTGCGGCTGATGTAGCCGTCCAGCCGCTCCACGATAGCGTCAATGCGGACAAGACCAAAACCATGTCCCTCGCCCTTGGTGCTGCGGAACAGCCTGCCCTCCTTCTGCATTTTCTTCCCGGCGGTAAAATTCGTGAAGGAAATGTAGAGCTGGGTGTTTTTCATATCCATATAGACCCGGATCAGGCGCTCGTCCTCCGGCAGCCGCATACTGGCCTCGATGGCATTGTCAAAGAGATTGCCGAGGATGCAGCAGAGGTCGATCTCCGAGGAGCGCAGCCGGACGGGAATGTGCGCATCGGCCACGACCCGTATTCCCTTCGCCTTCGCCAGCGAAATTTTGGAATTGAGGATGGCATCGGTCATGGGGTTGCCTGTCTTGATGACCGTGTCCACGGTTTGCAGGTCGGTGTCCAGCAGATCGAGGTAGTTTTGGATGGCCTCCCAATCCCCTGCGGCGGCGTAGGCCTTCATCGTCTGGATATGGTTGCGGTAATCGTGCCGCCAGCCGCGGATCTGGCGGTACATATTGTCCACCTCCCGGTAATGGGTCTCGATCAGCTCCTGCTGGTAGGAGGCGATCTGCTTTTCAATTTTTTTGGAAAACAAGCCCATACCCGTCACCCCATGTTGATAATCGCGCGGTTGACACCCTCATACGCGCCCCGCGGCAGGGGCAGGGCCGTTCCGTCACTGAGGCGTATCTCCGTTCTGGTGACCCGGCTGATCTGGGTCAGATTCACAAGCGCGGAGCGCCCCACGCGGTAAAAACGCTCGTCCAGCTGCTTTTCCAGCTCACCCAGCGGCATTTTTACCGTAACCTCCGTCAGCGTATGCACCGTCACATAGTTGCCGCATACATCCGCATAGCGGATCTGGTAAATGGGCACACGCACCATTTCGCCGCCGGCCTCCAGCTTCAGCACCGTCTCATTCTTTGCCAGTTTTTCCGCGGCGCGCCCCAGCACCGACCGGAGCTTTTCCTCCTGCACGGGCTTCATCAGATAGTGGAGCGCCGCCACCTCGTACCCCTCGGAAATATAGTCCGAGTAGCCGGTGATGAAGATGATCTGCACCGTATCGTTGCTTTTACGCAGCTCCTTTGCCATCGTGACGCCGTCCATCGCGCCCATCTCGATGTCCAGAAGCAGAATATCATAGTCGCCTTCTTCGGCATAGCGGAACAGAAAGCTCTCGGCGGAGGGAAAGGCATCGATCTGCACCGCATGACCGGCGCACGCAGCCCAGCCGCGCACCATAGACAAAACATAGCCTCTATCCGCATCCGAGTCATCACAGACCGCGATTTTGTACTTCACACCTGCCCACCGCCTATCCGGTAAAATTCTGACAACCATTATAGCACAAAAAGGCAAGCTGTTCCATCCACTCGCCCGCGCTGCGGTTTTTTCCGCAAAAAGCGCCCGGACGGCTGAAAGCCTCAGCCGTCCGGGCGCGCTGTTTTAAAAATGCGGAATAAGTTGGTCAGTGCAGGGTGCAGCAGCCCCTTTTTATGTTTTCCCCAAACTCATTGCAGCCATTGCTTCAGAACATCGTTGAGCTTGTCAAGCTCCAGCGGCTTTGCGATATGCTCGTTCATGCCGGTGTTTTTTGCCAGCTGTACATCCTCGGCAAAGGCGTTCGCCGTCATGGCGATGATCGGCACCTTTCCGCGCCCGCCGGGAAGGGAGCGGATCGCCGCAGTAGCCTCGTACCCGTTCATGATCGGCATCTGGATGTCCATGAAGATCAGGTCATACCATTTTTCCGGGGCTGCCATAACCTTTTCGACCGCTATTTTTCCGTTTTCGGCAATGTCAACGGCCACGCCCGTCATACCCAGAATTTCGGCAGCGATCTCACGGTTCAGCTCGTTGTCCTCCACCAGAAGGACCCTCTTGCTCGTGTAATCGGTTTTGGCAAAGCCTTCCAGAAGGCTTCGGGCGCTTTTCTCCTTTTTGCCGGATGTAAACTGCCGCAGGGTCGCCGTCAGACGGGAACGGAACAGCGGCTTTGCGATAAACGCATCCACGCCCGCCGCCCGGGCCTCCTCCTCGATCTCACTGAATTCAAAGGAGGTCAGGATGATGATGGTCACATCCTTGCCTACCTGCTCGCGTATTTTTCTGGCCGTCTCGATGCCGTCCATTTCCGGCATCTTCCAATCCAGAATCACCGCAAAGTAGTCGCGCCCGGTTTCATGGCGCGCATGGCAGCGCTCCACGGCTTCTCTGCCCGTAAGCACCCATTCGCCCGCTATGCCAATGTCCTTGAGGGTTGCAACCGTGCTTTCGCAGCAGGTTTTGTCATCGTCCACAACCAGCACCGGCAGGTCGAGCAGTTCTTTTTCCTGCTCCTTTTCGCTCTCCTGCAGCTTCAGATAGATCGTCACCGTGATTCTTGTGCCTTTGCCCGGCGCACTGTCGACCTTGATGCTGCCGTTCATCAGGTTGACGATATTTTGGCTGATCGCCATGCCCAGACCCGTGCCCTGCACCTTGGTCGTCCGGTGATCGTCCGCCCGGCTGAACGGCTCAAACATGATCTTCTGGAATTCGGGCGTCATGCCGATCCCGTTATCTGCAATCGAAAACTCGTAGCAGCCAAGCTTCGAGAAGCCGTTCGGCTTTTCTTTAATAGAGAATGTGATATTGCCGCCATCCGGGGTGTACTTGATGGCGTTGCTCATCAGGTTTACAAAGACCTGCTGGATTCTCAGGCTGTCACCGCAGACGGCCTCGTGTTCAATACGGTCCACATGGACCTCAAAATTATGTCGATGCTCATCAATAGCAGGCTTTGTAAGGGTAATCAGGTTATCGACCAGCTCCGGCAGATTGAAGTCCTCCTCGGCAAGGGACATCTTTCCGCTTTCGATGCGCGCCATGTCCAGCACTTCATTGATCAGTCCCAGCAAATGGCGGCTCGCCTTGGTGGTTTTGCCAAGGCACTCGATCACCTTATCCGGATTCTCGATATTCGCACCTGCAATCGCTGTCAGGCCAACGATTGCATTCATCGGCGTCCGAATATCATGGGACATATTGGAGAGGAACTCCGTCTTGGCCCGGCTTGCATTCTCCGCCGCGCAGTAGGCCTCCTTCAACGCCCTGTGGGATTCGATCTCGGCCTTTTTCTCCTGTGAAACATCCATGGAGGCCAGCAGAACCTTTACCAGCCTTGTGCCCTTCCACTCCAGCGGAATGAACGAGGCGATTTTGTAGGTGTTTTCGTCCAGAGAGCAGTATTCAAATTTATAGATATCACTTTCTGCCGTCAGGTTCCTTCGGATATTTTCCGGGGACATCATCGCCTGTATGGTTTCCAGCGGCTCAAGCGTTTTATACTTTGCCATCACCTGCTCCACAAAAGCATGGTAGGCGCCAGACGGCTCGTATACCATTTCCCCCTGCAGATTGTAGAATCTATACCGGTCATTCTCAAGATCGCAGACAACAAAGCGATCCAGCAGCCGCACCATGCTCTGGATCAGAAGCTCCATGGAGGCGTTGTCCGATGCCATCTGCATCCGCCGTGCCGTTTCGGCCTTGGACTCGGTGATGTCCCGCAGGAAGATCATCGCGTATTCGGAATCTTCTATCTCACCGCGCATGACGACATTGCGGACCCACCGCTCCTCGCCATTCAGTATGATGCGGCATTCCTGGCACAGCTCGGTGTCCAGTCCCTTCAATTTTTCTGCAATGTAGGCGCGGTTATAGAAATCCGTCACGGCCTGTTTGTCCTGTGCAACGACATAGTTGTCCACAAAGAACCTGACCAGCTCATCCCATGTATGGCTCCGTTCAAAGGCCGTCATCAGGGAGGCTTCCACCTTGAAGGTATCAAATGTGTTTTTTTCAAGGTTCACATAGTATTCGCAGAGGTTTGCGCTGGTGAACGCGCGGTGAAAGGCGGCTGCCCGCTGCGCCTGCATCCGGCTTCTTTTTTCTGCATCAATGTTGCTGAGGATTCCGGCGATCCGTTTGGCCGAGCCATCCAGACGGCGTATCACCTCCGCAGACGCCCGGAACCACAGGTATCGGCCAACCTTTGTTTTCAGCCGGTACTCCACCTTATATTTTGTATGATTGGTTTTGTCCGCAATCGTGTCCTGCAGCAGCTTCAGGACGCGGTCCTTATCCTCCGGGTGCAGAAGCTCCGACCATGCCGCCAGCTCGTTCGGGAAATCCAGAATATCATGATACCCAAGGAGGCGCCGAAACGCATGGCTCCAATACACATTGGCGATCTCACCGTTTTCATTGCAGTCATGATACCAGAGCGCCGAGCGTATGGATTCATTGACCAGGGCGAGGTTCTCATACGCCCAGTTGATCTGCACGGACATGACCCAGATCGGCTTTCCGTCGGCGTCCGCCGTATTTTCTTTGTAGAGGCGCACATAGACGGGGGAACCGTCCGCTGTAAGGATCTGCCCCTCTCCCCCACCATGAATCCGGCGAAAGCGGTCCTGCTCGAGGAAGCTGGTATTCTCGCCGTAAAAAAGCTTTTTCAGCGAGCCCTTTGTCTGCGCCATGAGGGATTCGTAGCTGTACCCCAGATTGTGCAGCAGCAAATCACTGACCGACAAAATCGACAGATCAGCGTCAAAATACCCGGTAATGGTCCCGACACCGCCGTTGTTTTGAATCGTTTCCTGCATCGACTGAAGCACACTGTCTCCCAGCTTTGTCATGTCAGAAGAATAGATTCCGTCTTCATAGCTGTTTTTGTAACTCATTTTCGACCCTCTGCGCCTTACCCCAAAAGAAATTGCCGGCTGATACAGCATCGCCGCGCCGTTAATCTGTGTAACATAGCCGGATATAGCATATCATTTTTTCAAGTTCTTGAAAAGTAGCGTTTTTGAAATTTTCGAAAAAAATCTTGTGCAGTTTGCTGCGACCTGCATGCACTGTGCGGGTAGCTGTAGGGGGCGGCGTCCCCGACGCCCCGCAGGCGGCTGCCCCCTTGCGGGCGCATATGGAATGCGCCCCTACGGTGTGGCGGGCGTTTCCTGTGGGCGACCAATGGTCGCCCCTACACATTCAATGGGCCAGAAATGCGATTTTTTGACACGCAGAAGCAGGCCGCAGGCTCCCCTGATTTGTGTTGAAAAAGCCACCGGTTGGCGGTATAATATTCTCCGGCCGGAACAGGCCGGACGAGGAGAAAATCAAGATGACAAACAAAAAACACACTTCCCCGCTTGCCGCCGTGCAGGAGCTTGCCGTCCTGACCGGGGCGGTTGCGATCATTGCGGCGGCGGTCTACTTCTTTCTGGTGCCGAGCCACGCCTCGGTCAGCAGCATCTCGGGCCTTGGCATCGTGCTGGCAAACTTTGTGCCGCTGCCGCTGTCGGCCATCACAATGATCCTGAATGTCGTGCTGCTCATCATCGGCTTTTTGACCTGCGGGCGGGAGTTCGGCGCCAAGACCGTCTACACCAGCATCCTGCTGCCGCTCTTTCTCGCCCTGCTGGAGCGGCTTTTCCCCGGCATCGGCTCACTGACCGACAGTCAGGAGCTGGATGTGCTGTGCTACATTCTGGTAGTCAGCGTGGGGCTGAGCATCCTGTTCAACCGCAACGCCTCGTCCGGCGGGCTGGACATCGTGGCGAAGATCCTGAACAAATACCTGCATATTGAGCTGGGCCGCGCAATGTCGCTGTCCGGCATCTGTGTGGCGCTCTCAGCCGCACTGGTCTATGATAAAAAGACCGTAGTGCTGAGTGTGCTGGGCACCTACTTCAACGGTCTGGTGCTGGACCACTTTATCTTTGACAACAACATCAAGCGGCGGGTCTGCATCATCACCAAAAAGGAGGAGGCGCTGCGCCGCTTCATTCTGGACGATCTGCACAGCGGTGCAACGGTGTATGAATCCTACGGCGCATACAATATGGAAAAGCGCCGCGAGATCATCACCATCGTAGACAAGACCGAGTACCAGCGGCTGATGAACTTTATGAACCGCGAGGACCCGCAGGCGTTCATCACCGTCTACACCGTGTCGGACATGCGGTATCAGCCCAAAGCATAAACCCGCACAGCGCCTTATCTCTCGCTGTCGGTCTTTCTGCTGCTGCCGGGCAAACGGATTTATTCCAAAAAACAGGTGACAAACCCTGTCCGGGTGTGGTATACTAAATATTACAATTTGGTTAAAACGAATCTGCCGGGGCGCGGGCTGCAGACCTTGACGCCCCGGTGTTGTCGTGTGTTACCGGAGGTGCTTGACTACGAATTCCACATCGAACCGTATGCCCCGCCTGCTGGCTATGCTGTTTTTGCTGCTGGGGCTTTTTTGTGCGGCAGCACTGCCCGCCCATGCTGAGGACGACTACAATACCACGCTGGACCGTCTTTCCCGCCTGCAGGCGCTGGCGCGGGAGTTTTCCTCGTCCCGGGACGATGCGCCCGACCCCATTGTGCTGACCCTCTCCTACACCCGCACGGGTGACTACAACACCACGATCTGGCAGCTGACCGCCGGCGTGCGCGATACCGAGTTTGAGAGCTATGTCAACAGCAGCGATGCCGAGCTGGCCTCGCTGCAAGCCCTAAACACCGTCACCCTGCCCACCGGCGAGAAGATTGACTTCGGCCATCTGCTGGCCTCGATGAACCTTGTCTACAACGGCATCCCCATCACCGGCAGCTGGGGCGGCGACTGCCAGCAGCTGGCGCAGCAGTATTACGGGCAGGCGCAGGACGCTGCCGGGTACGCCGCCGCAATGCGCGCCACCTTTAATATGGACGATGACGGCTCGCTGAGCAAATTCGGCGATCAGGACCTGCGCGCCGATATGGATTCGGTGATCGTCGGCTCCAAGGTCACGCAGGACACCGATCTGGCCGATGCCCTGCGCAGCTACTATGAGAATCTGACCGAGTACGACCGCGCCAAGGAGTTTATCTCGCTGAGCTTCGGCACGCAGGACACCTCCAGCAGCAGCTTTGCGGACGCTGTCTACCGCGCCCTGCTTGATGATTCCGGCATGCAGCTGCTGTTTTACATGAACGGCATGTGGTCGGTCAATGGCTGGCAGATCAAGGAGGACTACGCCCCCGCTGTGCGCGGTGCGGCCGACCTGTTTGCCGAATATCTGGCCGGGGCCGTCAACCATGAAAAGGTCAAGAGCGAGACGAACGACCGCCTTGTCGCCATGGGCGGGCAGGCCCTGTCCGATGCGCTGGCCGCGCTGGGGGACAGCGATGCCGCCGCAGCCGCGCTGGCTGCCGCCAATGAGCTGGCCGACGGCACCCAGTCCGCCGTCTCCTCGGGGTCGGATGCGATCTCCGCCGCACGGGACACCCTGCAGACCAAATTTGATGTAAAGATCTTCCAGCTGATCCTGCTGATTGCCGCCGCAGCGGCCGCGTTTATGCTGGTGTTCAGCCTTGCCATGTTTGTTTTGCACCGCAAAGACTCCTGACTGCGGACCAAGGGGTGAACGCACCTTTTTTGACAGCCTGACGGCCCTCCTCTTTATACGGGGAGGGCCGTTTTTCTGTTCATATACCGTTCACATTCCGTATATTCGCCGCAAGTTATCCACCGTGTATAACGGTTATCCACCGTGGAAATGTTGAAAACTCCGTTGAAACCGTGGAAAACTCCCCGCCCTTTTCCCGTTAAAAAGCGGAAAACCGGAAAATTCCACGGTGCGCAAGGGATTATTTTCAACATTTTCCACCGCCCGTCTGTGGAAAGCTGTGGAAACCTGTGAAAAGCGTATTTTGCGTTTTACGCAACACAAAATACACATTTTGTAAATAAGGGGTTGTATTTACCGATTCAGAGCGCTATAATAGCAGTAACCATCACCCGCACCTGCTGTGCGGCGGTGCGCTTGAATAGATAAGGGAGAGTGTACATCATGTTGGACATCAAAATCACCAAAACGACCCATCCGAAGGAAAAGCCGCAGGACGAGACAAAGCTCGGCTTCGGCAAAAAGTTCAGCGACCATATGTTCCTGATGGACTATACCGCAGGCGAGGGCTGGCATGACGCCCGCATCGTTCCCTACGGCCCGTGGGAGATGGACCCCGCCACCACCGTTTTTCACTATGCGCAGGAAATTTTTGAGGGCATGAAGGCCTACCGCACCGCCGAGGGCAAGGTACAGCTGTTCCGCCCTGAGTGCAATGCGAACCGCTTCAACGATTCTGCCGACCGTCTGGGCATGCCCGCCATCCCGCCGGAGGATTTTGTGCAGGCCGTCAAGGCGCTGGTCGATGTTGACCGCGACTGGGTGCCCCACTCTGACGGTGCATCGCTGTATATCCGCCCGTTCTGCATCGCTACCGATGTAGGCCTCGGCGTGCATGCCGCCAAGCACTACCGCTTTGCGATCATCTGCGCACCCTCCGGCGCTTACTACGCCGAGGGTCTAGACCCTGTGCGCATCTATGTCGAGGATCAGTACATCCGCGCCGCCCCGGGCCTGACCGGCTTTACCAAGTGCGGCGGCAACTA
>ERZ1035001.815-NODE-815-length-14285-cov-5.483556_pt1 | contig 14285 bp, 12 predicted proteins | sample MGYA00520685_ERZ1035001 | MGnify/ENA primary metagenome ERZ1035001 (study PRJEB33766, sample SAMN09781749) | gut metagenome | biome: gut microbiome | host: Homo sapiens | place: Madagascar | study: EMG produced TPA metagenomics assembly of the PRJNA485056 data set... | reverse complement strand
TGGCACCCGCGTCCAGCCCCTCCACCTTGTCGGAAATTTCGCTGCGGGCGGACAGGATCAGCACCGGCGTTTCAAGGTCGGTCCTGCGCAGCGTGCGCAGAACGGTCATGCCGTCCACCTTCGGCAGATTGAGATCGAGTAGGACCAGATCGTACCGCTCTGCGGCAAGCAGCTCAAGCGCGGCCTCTCCGTCACCGCAGTCATCCGTTTCGTAGCCGGAGCGGCGCAGCTTTTTAGCTACGCTTTCCCGCAGGGTCGGTTCATCCTCTATCAACAAAAGACGCATAAGCGATCATCTCCCGTATTTATAAGGTGCTTTTTTGCGCTGCACAAGGCAAAAGCATTGCAGCGATACCTTTATAATAGTCATTATAGCAGACTTCGATAAAGTCTGCATTAATTTTTTCTTAGCAGAAATTTTATACCGGTTGGTGTATACTGGTCACATCAAGCAGAAAGGAGCAACCGCAAGTGATAAACAAAAAAGCAATCGCCCAGTCGGCGCTGCTGTTGGCCGCCGTTTTGATGATCGGCTTCGGCATCTGGCGTGGGGAGGCAAATACGGTGATGGCAAAGGCTATCCGGTTGTGTATGGAGTGTGTTGGCATTGGATAAGAAAAACAGATCTTTTCTGGCTCGTTTCCGGGGCTGGATACAAGCAGGCGCGGCGCTGCTGACGAACATCCACCTGCCGAATTTTGCCAAGGGTGTTCTGTATCAGGGCAAGGGAAAAACAGTCTGTGTACCGGGGCTGAACTGCTACTCCTGCCCGGGCGCGGCGGGGGCCTGCCCGATCGGCGCGTTTCAGGCAGTGGTCGGCTCGTCAAAATTCCGGTTTTCCTATTACATTACCGGCATCCTGATTTTGTTGGGGGTGCTGCTGGGGCGGTTTATCTGCGGCTTTCTCTGCCCGTTCGGCTGGCTGCAGGAGCTTTTGCATAAGATTCCCTCGCCTAAGTGCTCCACCAAGCGTCTGAAGCCGCTGCGGTATCTGAAATACGCCGTGCTGCTCATCATGGTGGTGCTGCTGCCTGCGCTTGTTGTCAACGAGATGGGAATGGGTGACCCGTTCTTCTGCAAATATCTCTGCCCGCAGGGTGTGCTGGAGGGTGCGATTCCCCTCTCGCTGACCAATGCAGGGATACGCGCCGCGCTCGGCAAGCTGTTCAGCTGGAAGCTCTGCATCCTGCTGGCGGTCGTTGCTGCCAGTGTGGTGTTTTACCGCCCGTTCTGCAAGTGGCTCTGCCCGCTGGGGGCCTTTTACGCGGTCATGAACCGAGTATCTCTTTTCCAGATGCGGGTAGACACCGACAAATGCGTGTCCTGCGGTGCCTGTGCGCGGGCCTGCAAGATGGATGTGGATATTACCAAGACACCAAACCACGCGGAGTGTATCCGCTGCGGTATGTGTATAAAATCCTGCCCCACCAAGGCGATACACTATCAGTACGGCTTTGGCGATAAGGCAGATAACAGTAAGGAGATTTGAGTATGAAACGAATTGCAGCAATTTTGACCAGCATGGTTCTGGTATTTTCCCTCGCCGCCTGCGGCAGCCAGCAGGCAGGCACTGCCGCCGGCAGTGAAGCAGCCTCCACCGCCAGCAGTGAAACAGCCTCCGCCGCACAGACCAAAACCGAGGAGCAGCTTCTTGCGGAGGAAAACGACATTCTGGGCGCGAACGATGAACTGTGGGAAAAGGTTTTTGCCTCGATGGACAAGAATGTGACGCAGACCACCCTCAGCAACAATTACGGCGACTTCCTTATGAGTGCCGTGGACAACGCAAAGGATCAGTTCACCGAGGAGGAGTACGCCTCCCTCAAGGCGGACGCTGATAAGATCCGTGAGATCGAAAATCAGATCGCAGCCCTTCCTCAGGAGGATGCCGCCAGCCAGAGCGCAGCGGAGAACGGCAGCACCTTCCCCCAGTTTGAGGGTAAGGACCTTGACGGCAACAGCGTTGACAGCAGCCTGTTTGCCAACAATGCGTTCACCGTTGTAAACTTCTGGTTCAGCGGCTGCAAGCCCTGCGTGGATGAGATGGATGACCTTGACGCACTCAACCAGCGCATCAAGGAGCAGGGCGGCGAGGTCATCGGCGTCAATACCGAGACACTGGACGGCAACGCGGACAACGTTGCCACCGCCAAGAAAATTCTGGAATCCGCAGGCGCATCCTTCCGCAATATCTACTTTGACCCGAACGGCGAGGCCGGTAAGTTTGCACTGGGCATCATGGCCTTCCCCACGACCTGTGTTGTGGACCGCCAGGGCAACATCGTCGGTGAGCCGATCATGGGCGGCATTGATCAGGAGGCCAACATGGCTACACTGCAAAAGCTGATTGACGAAGCTGTTGCAAACGACACCGGAAAATAACAAAAAGATAAAGCACAATACCCCTGCTGCCCGATGGACAGCAGGGGTATTGTGCTGCCTTGGCAAAAACACTTACCGCATTGTGTCCCAAAACATCATACTTCTGGACTTGATTAGAAGGCAGTATCGTGGTAATATTAAAGAAATAGAACGAAACGGAGAAATACACGGTGACGAAAAAGGAACTCGCAGCGGTCTGCATTGCGCGGCTGAAGGCCGAATACCCGGAAAGTGACTGCACGCTGGACTATGACCACGCATGGCAGCTGCTGGTGTCGGTGCGTCTGGCAGCCCAATGCACCGATGCACGGGTGAATGTCGTTGTGCAGGAGCTGTTTGCCCGGTTTCCCGGCATCAGGGAACTGGCTGCCGCCAGCCCGGAGGAGATCGAAGCCATTATCAAGCCCTGCGGGCTGGGCCACAGCAAGGCGCGGGATATTTCCGCCTGTATGCGGATGCTGCGGGATAAATTTGACTGCCGTGTGCCCGATGATTTTGATGAGCTGCTCTCCCTGCCGGGGGTTGGCCGCAAAAGCGCCAACCTGATAATGGGAGATGTCTTCGGCAAGCCGGCCATCGTGACAGATACCCACTGCATCCGCCTGTGCAACCGCATCGGTCTTGTGGACAACTGCAAGGACCCGGCCAAGGTCGAGAAGGAACTGTGGAAGATCATTCCCCCCGAGGAGGGAAACGGCTTCTGCCACCGCCTGGTGGATCACGGCCGCGCAGTCTGCACGGCGCGCACAAAGCCTTACTGTGACAAATGCTGTCTGGCCGATATCTGCCGGGCACGAAAGGAATTTGCCAATGAATAAAACGACGGAAAACCGCCTTGGCGGCGAGCTGCGCAGCCAGCAGACCGCCCAACGCCTGCTGGAGGAGCTGCGCGATGGAATCTACGCTGCCGCAGCACAGCTGCCCAGTGAGTTGGAGCTGGCTGAGGCGCTGGGGGTTAGCCGCACCGTGGTGCGCGATGCCCTGAGCGAGTTAGAGCGCGACGGTTATCTGGAGCGGGTGCGCGGCATCGGTACGCTTGTCAACCGTGATGTGCTGATGGTTGAGAACCGCATGGATCAGAAGTTGGAGTTCAACAAGATGATCCGCGCGATCGGGCGGGTGCCGCACAGCGATAACCTGATGGTCACGCGGGAAACCGCAACGCCCGAGTTGATGGAGCGGCTGGCCCTTGACCCGGAGAAGGAACATACGCTGGTGTTTGTGCGCCGCCGCGTGCTGGCAGATGAAACGCCGGTGCTGTACTCCACCGATATTCTGCCGCTGGCACTGTTCGGCGGCAAGCGGCTTGATGCAATCGACTTCAGCCGCCCGATTTTTGAGATCGTTGAGCAGCACTGCCGCGTGGAGGTAGCCGAGACATTGACAACGCTGCACGCTGTAATGGGTACACCGGGCATCCGCCGCCAGCTGGGGGTGCGGCCTGATCAGGCGCTGCTGCAGCTGGATGAGATCTGCTACTCCCGCACCTGCAAGCCGGTGCTTTGCTGCCAGACCTGCTACACGGATTTCTTTGATTTTGCCATGGTGCGCAAACTGGTTTGATTGTAAGCGGCATATCGCCGCTTAGAATATAGAGCTACTATAAAGGGGATTGTGTATGAGACATTTGATCGACCCGGCGGATTTTACGCTGGAAGAAACGCTCAGCCTGATGGACCTTGCCGACCGTATCCACGATGATCCGGCCGCTTATAAGGATGTTGCCGCGCGCAAGCGTCTGGCAACGCTTTTCTACGAACCGAGCACCCGCACCCGCCTTTCGTTTGAGGCAGCCATGCTGAACCTGGGCGGTCAGGTACTGGGCTTCCCGGATGCCGGTGTTTCCAGCGCCTCCAAGGGCGAGACGGTTGCGGATACCATCCGCGTTATCAGCTGTGTGGCAGACATTGCCGCCATGCGCCACCCCAAGGAGGGCGCCCCGCTGCGCGCCTCGCTCTACAGCCGCATTCCGGTCATCAATGCCGGTGACGGTGGCCACAGCCACCCCACCCAGACCCTGTTGGATATGATGACGATCCGCCAGCGCAAGGGGCGTCTGGATCATCTGACTATCGGCTTTTGCGGCGACCTCAAGTTTGGCCGCACGGTCCACAGCCTGATCAAGAGCCTGTCCCGTCTGCCGGGCATGAAGTTTGTGCTCATCTCACCCGAGGAGCTGCGGGTGCCGGATTATATCATCAATGAGATCCTTGAGCCCAACAACATCCCGTATGTAGAGACGCGCAGCCTTGAGGAGGCTCTGCCGGAGCTGGATATTCTCTATATGACCCGTGTCCAGCGCGAGCGCTTCTTCAACGAGGAGGATTATGTCCGCCTGAAGAACAGCTATGTGCTGACGAAGGAAAAGCTGAATCTGGCCCCCGCCGATATGGCTGTACTGCATCCCCTGCCCCGCGTGAACGAGATCACGCTGGATGTGGATGATGACCCGCGCGCCGCCTATTTTGACCAGGTGCAGAACGGCGTCTATATGCGCATGGCATTGATCATGACACTGCTGGGTCTGAAAGACCCCAAGACCGGGGAGGTTGCTTTTGATGTTGAAGGTTGATGAGATCCAAAACGGTGTGGTCATTGACCATATCACCGCAGGCACGGGGCTGGCGCTCTATGATTTGATGGAACTGGAAAAGCTGAACGATGCCAGTGTAGCGCTTTTGCAGAATGTGCGCAGCCAGAAGGCCGGCAAAAAGGACATTATTAAGATCGAGGGAGATGTCAGTGCGCTGAACTTTGACATTCTTGCCTATGTTGACCCCAAAATTTCTATCACGGTCATCCGTGACGGCCATGTGGTGGAGAAGATCCGCCCGGAGCAGCCCAAGCGTCTGGTCAATGTCATCAAGTGTACGAACCCGCGCTGCATTACCTCCATCGAGGAGGGCTGCGACCATATTTTTGCACTGACGCCGAGCGGCCGCTACCGCTGCATCTACTGCGAGCAGGAATTCCGCGTCAAACCGTAAAGTGAGGTAACTGCGATGGAAAAGCCGAAGTTTCATCTGAATCCCAACGAGGAGATTGTCAAGACCATCCGTGAGGGCTTAAAGCGTACGGGCGGATACTGCCCCTGCCGCCTGCAGCATATCCCGGAAAATATCTGCATCTGCAGCGAGTTCAAGCAGCAGCTGGCCGACCCGGACTATCACGGCCCCTGCCACTGCGGCCTGTATGTGAAGGATTGAGGGCTGTTCCGAAGCTGATAAAAATAGGGAGGCATCCGTCTGCTACAGGCGGATGCCTCCCCTTTTTGTTTGTGCAGTGCGTTACACGCAGGCCGTCAGGGTGTCCTGCGTCAGGATGATATGCCCGTTGGCATCGGCATCGGCCGTGTAGACTGTGCCGGGCTGGGCGGTGCCGTCGGCGATCCTGTCGGCCAGTGCCTGCTCCACTGCACGGCTGACCGTGCGGCGCAGCTCCCGCGCGCCGTAGGGCGGCACCTTATCCCCTGCCAGCGCCTTGGCGGCTGCGGCAGTATGGCGCAGGGTGTAGCCCTGCCCGGCTGCGCGTTCCTCCAACTCGCAGAGCAGCCGGTCGGCGATGCCTGCCAGCTGTTCCGGGCCGAGCGGGTCAAACAGCACGGTCTCGTCCAGACGCCCCATCAGCTCGGGGCGGAAGAACTCCCTCGCCTCCCGGATTGCCTGCTGGCCGCGGCGGTCCTTTTCCGCCCCGGCAGCGCCGAAGCCCATGGGGGCCGTTTGCCCGGCAAGGCACCGCGCACCCAGATTGGAGGTAAGCAAAATGATGGTGTTGGAAAAATCCGCCCTGCGGCCCTGTGCATCGGTCAAGATGCCGTCCTCCAAAATCTGCAGCAACAGATTTTGAATATCGCTGTGTGCCTTTTCGATCTCATCAAACAGCACAACGCTGTAGGGGCGGCGGCGCACAGCCTCGGTCAGCTGGCCGCCCTCATCGTGGCCTACATAACCCGGCGGCGCGCCGATGAGCCGTGCCACGGTGTGGCGCTCCATATATTCGGACATATCAAAGCGCAGCAGTGCCTTCTCGCTGCCGAACCAGCCCTTGGCCAGTGTGCGGGCCAGCTGGGTCTTACCCACACCGGTAGGCCCCAAAAACAGCATCGCGCCGATGGGACGATTGTTCTCCCGCAGGCCGGTGCGGCTGCGGCGTATGGCGGCAGCTACCGAGGCTACAGCCCGCGGCTGGCCGATGACCTCTGCGGCAAGGCGCTGCTCCAGTTGTGCAAGCCGCTCACGCTCGGCCTCCCCCACACGCTCGGCGGGTACGCCGCTCGCCTTGCTCACCACACGGGCAATGTCTGCCGGGGTCAGCGCTTTTTTCTCGCTGCTGTTTTCGGCAATGCGGCGTGCAGCCGCGGCTTCGTCCAGCAGGTCGATGGCCTTATCGGGTAGATACCGCCCCGGCAGATACCGCACACTCAGCTCGACTGCCGCATGGATGGCTGTGGACGGGATGGCCACCCCATGGTAGCGCTCATACCGGGGCATCAGGCCCGCGAGAATCGTTTCGGCAGCGCTTGGTGTCGGCTCCTCGACCATCACCCGCCCGAACCGCCGCTCGAGCGCAGAGTCCTTCTGGATCGTTTTGCGGTATTCCTCCGGCGTGGTCGCACCGATGAGCTGTATCTCCCCGCGTGCCAGCATCGGTTTTAAGATGCTGGCGGCATCAATAGCCCCCTCCGCTGCCCCGGCACCGGCAATGATGTGGATCTCATCAATGAACAGGATGGTCGAGCGGTCGCGGTAAAGCTCCTCAAGCAGGTTTTTAAAGCGCTCCTCGAAATCACCGCGGTATTTCGTGCCCGCCACCATCGAGGCCATATCGAGCGATAAGACCCGTTTGCCCCGCAGGGCCGGGGTAATCTGCCCAGAGGCAATGCGCTGGGCCAGTGCTTCGGCCAGTGCGCTTTTTCCGACACCCGGCTCCCCCAGCAGGCAGGGATTGTTTTTCTGGCGGCGGCAAAGGATCTCCACCATCCGCTCCAGCTCACTGTCACGGCACAGCACCGGGTCCAGACGACCCTCCTGTGCAAGGCGTGTCAGGTCGCGGCCGTATTTTTCGCTGGGTCGGCCCGTGCGGCTGGCTGCCATCCGGGGCTGTGCGGGCAATACCAGCTGACCCGAGAGCTGGCGGCACTCCCTCGCGGCCTGCGGCAGCTCGACACCAAGAGAAAGCATCCAGCGGCTGGCTGTGCAGGTGGAATCCTCAAGCATAGCGCAGAGCAGATGCTCATTTTCAGCCCGGGCAGCACTGGCGGCGTGCGCTCCCAGCACAGCAAACTCCATCGCCTTGCGCAGCTCCGGTGCAAGGTCGCAGCGGTGTAGCCTGCGCGGTGCGCCTTCGGCCCGGGCGGCACTGCAGTTGGCCAGCGCTGTGGTGGTGACCCGCTTGCGGCGCAGAAAGTCTGCTGCACTGCCGCGTGCCGTCTGCACCAGCGCCAGCAGCAGATGGCCTGTGTCGGCCTGACAGCAGCCCTGCCGCCCTGCCAGTACCAGCGCGGTGCGGACGGTGCGCGCCGCCGTGCGTGAAAAACCTTTGTAGCTGTAGACCCAGAACATCTGCATATCCTCCTCTTGTATCTGCCCATTGAAAGTATAGACGCCGGACGGATAAATAATCATCGAAATCCGTTGAATCAGGATATGACAAATTCCCGAATTAGTGGTATAATAATGCAGTTACACGCAATCTGTACATATGAGGTGGTCTTTCATGCACAAATTGATGCGCTACATCAAGGGCTATGAGCGACAAGCCCTGTTGGCGCCGCTATTCAAGATGTTGGAGGCCTGTTTTGAGCTGTTTGTACCGCTGGTCATCGCCAGCATCATTGATACAGGCATCAAAAACGGGGATGCAGCTTTTATCTGGACGCGCTGCGGCCTGCTGGTTCTGCTGGCTGCCATCGGTCTTGCCAGCAGCCTGACGGCCCAATACTTTTCCGCCACGGCGGCACTGGGCTTTGGCACGGCGCTGCGCAGGGACCTGTACCGTCATATTGACACGCTGAGCTACAGCGAACTGGACGGTATCGGCACCCCCACGCTGGTCACGCGGATGACCAGTGATATCAATCAGGTCCAGAACGGTGTGAACCTGACCCTGCGTTTGCTGCTGCGATCGCCGTTCATTGTTATTGGCGCGCTTATCATGGCGTTTTCGATCAGCCCCAAGCTGACGCTGCTTTTCCTCGGCGTTACCGTTGCGGTCTCGCTGATCATCTGGGCAATCATGCGGGTCACGGTGCCGATTTACCATGAGGCGCAGAACGGTCTTGACCGTGTGACGCTGCTGACCCGTGAAAACTATGTGGGTGCCCGTGTGGTGCGCGCCTTTGCCCGGCAGGCCGATGAGTTGGCTGCCTTTGTCGAGACGAACGATCATTTGAAATCGCTGCAGTTTGCAGCGGGCCGCATCTCCGCCCTGATGAATCCCCTGACCTATCTGGTAGTCAACCTCGCCGTGGTAGCGTTGCTGCTGCGCGGCGGCATGGAGGTCGATGCCGGTGCGCTGACTCAGGGTGAGGTTATCGCGCTGATCAACTATATGAGCCAGATCCTTCTGAGCCTGCTGCGTCTTGCGGATCTGGTCGTCTCTGTAACGCGCGCTTTGGCCAGCGGTATGCGCGTGAATGAGATTCTGAACACCCGCACCACGATGGAGGACCCCGGCACGGCACCGCTCGCGGTTGACGGTGCTGCCGAGGCGGTCCGGTTTGAGCATGTGGATTTCACCTATCATGGTGCGGGCGCACCCAGCCTGACCGATATTTCCTTTGCGGCCGGCTGCGGCGAGACCATCGGCGTGATCGGCGGTACCGGCAGCGGCAAATCGACCCTGATCGATCTGATCTGCCGCTTTTACGATGTCGGCCGCGGCACGGTGACACTGTTCGGCCATGATGTAAAGCAGTACAGCTTTGCACAGCTTCGCAGCCTTGTAGGCATCGTACCCCAGCAGGCGGTGCTGTTTACCGGCACGATCCGCGACAATATGCAGTGGGCCGCCCCGAATGCCACCGATGCGGAGATCTGGGAGGCGCTTGAAATCGCACAGGCCGCAGACTTTGTCCGCAGCAAGCCCGGCATGCTGGATGCCCCTGTGGAAACGGCCGGACGCAACTTTTCCGGCGGGCAGCGCCAGCGGTTGACGATTGCACGCGCACTGGTACCGAAGCCGAAAATTTTGATCCTTGATGACAGTGCCTCCGCGCTGGATTTCGCCACCGATGCAGCCCTGCGCAAGGCCATTAAAGAAAAAACGCAGGGTATGACGGTCTTTATCGTCTCTCAGCGCGCGGCGAGCGTGCAGCGCGCCGACCACATTCTTGTGCTGGACGACGGCACTTTGGCCGGCGATGCCCCCCATGCCGCACTGCTGCAGAGCTGTGAGGTCTACAGGGAAATCTGCCTGAGCCAGCTGAGCAAGGAGGAGGTGGCCAAAACACTATGAGCAAGACATCGAAGAAGCTTGACCGCAATACGATCCAACGCGTTCTGCAGCTGATCCGCCCCTACAAGGGCATGGTCATTCTTACGCTTACCTTGGCGCTCATCACCGTTGTCACCACCCTGCTTGCACCGGTGCTGGCCGGCAGGGCGGTCGATAAGATCGTGGGGCCCGGGCAGGTAGATTATCAGGGGCTTGGCCGCATCGCATTGGCTATGGTTGCCACGATTGCCTGCACGGCGCTCTCCCAATGGCTGATGAATGTTGTCAACAACCGCATCACCTTTCAGGTCGTGCGGGATATGCGGGTGCGCGTGTTTGAGCAGCTTGAGATTCTGCCGCTGAAATATATGGACGCCCACCGCCCCGGCGATGCGATCAGCCGCATCACGACCGATGTGGAGCAGTTCAGTGACGGTCTGCTGATGGGCTTTACCCAGTTGTTTACCGGTGTCCTGACAATTCTGGGTACCCTGGGGGTCATGCTCTATATAGACTGGCGCATCGCGCTGGTGGTCGTGGCGCTGACACCGCTCTCCATCTTTGTGGCGCGCTTTATTGCGACACACACCTATTCTATGTTCCGGGTGCAGAGCGAGACCCGCGCCGAGATGACCAGCCTTGTGGAGGAGCTGATCGGCAACGAGCATCTGGTTCGCGCCTTCGGCTATGAGGCGCGCGCTGAGGAACGCTTTGAACGCATCAACCGCGACCTGCAACGCTGCGGTGTGCGGGCAACCTTCTTTTCTTCGACCACGAACCCCTGCACCCGCTTTGTAAATTCGCTGGTTTACGCCTCGGTCGGCATACTGGGCGCATTTGTTGCGATTGCCGGCGGTATCACGGTCGGCGAGCTGAGCGTCTTTTTGAACTATGCCAACCAGTACACAAAGCCCTTCAATGACATCTCCGATGTCATGACCGAGCTGCAGAATGCGCTGGCCTGTGCGCAGCGGGTGTTTGATCTGATCGATGAGACACCGATCATCCCCGATGCCCCCGATGCCGTGAGCCTGCCCCACGGTGCCGGCAGCGTGGCCTTTGAGCATGTGCGGTTCCGCTATCAGGACGATGTACCCCTGATTGAGGATATGAACCTCAAGGTCGAGCCGGGGCAGCGCATCGCGCTGGTCGGTCCGACCGGCTGCGGCAAGACCACCCTTGTAAACCTGCTGATGCGGTTCTATGAGATCAACAGCGGCACGCTGCGGGTGGACGGACACCCCATCGACACGGTGACCCGGGACAGCCTGCGCGCCAATCTGGGCATGGTGCTGCAGGAAACATGGCTCAAAGCCGGTACGATTGCAGAAAACATCGCCTACGGCAAACCGGACGCCACCCGCGAGGAGATCATAGCCGCAGCCAAGAAGGCGCGCGCCCACAGCTTTATCTGCCGCCTGCCGAACGGATACGACACACAGGTTGCCGAGGACGGCGGCAATATCAGTCAGGGGCAGCGGCAGCTGCTCTGTATTGCGCGGGTCATGCTGCGGCGTCCGCCGATTCTGATTTTGGATGAGGCCACCTCCAGCATTGACACCCGCACCGAGGTGCTGGTGCAGGATGCCTTTGAAGAATTGATGAAGGGCCGCACAAGCTTTATTGTGGCCCATCGCCTGTCCACCATCAAAAATGCTGACCAGATTCTGGTGATGAAGGCCGGCAACATTATCGAGCGCGGTACGCATGATGAACTGCTGGCGCAGGGCGGCTTTTATAAGCAGCTCTACGAAAGTCAGTTTGCCAAGGCGTAAGCATAGGGTCAAAATCTGGGAAAGAAAAAGGAGATTCTACTATGAGCAGCATTATCATTCCGGAAGGGTACCAAAGCCTGCTGGGGCTGTATGACACCCAGAAGGCCATCGGCCTGATCAAAACGATCTTTCAGGAAAAGCTTTGCATGGCACTGCACCTCAAGCGCGTCACGGCTCCCCTGTTTGTCATGCAGGGCAGCGGCCTGAATGATGACCTGAACGGTGTGGAGCGCCCGGTTGCGTTCGATGTTCCCAGCCTGAATGAGCAGGCCGAGGTCGTACACAGCCTTGCCAAATGGAAGCGCTATGCCCTGCACAAGTACGGCTATCGCCCCGGTCAGGGCCTTGTGACCGATATGAACGCCATCCGCCGTGATGAGGAGCTGGACAACCTGCACAGCATCTATGTTGACCAGTGGGACTGGGAGCGTGTTATTACCGCTGAACAGCGCACGCTGGATTTTTTGCGTGAGACCGTCTGCGACATCGTGGATGCGGTCTGCGCGACCTCGGATGAGCTGCGCTGGAAGTTTCCGGAGCTGAAGAACATTCATCTCGACCGCGATGTGGCTTTTATCACGACACAGGAGTTGGAGGATCTCTACCCTGAGCTTACCGCCAAGCAGCGCGAAAACGCCTTTGCTAAGGAGCATGGCACGGTTTGCATCATGCAGATCGGCGGCAAGCTTCGCAGCGGCAAACCCCACGACGGCCGTGCCCCCGACTACGATGATTGGGCGCTGAACTGCGATATTCTGTTCTGGCACAAGCCTCTTGGCTGCGCACTGGAGCTGTCCAGCATGGGTATCCGCGTGGATGCTGAATCGCTGCGCCGCCAGCTGGACGAGGCAGGCTGCCCCGAGCGCGCAGAGCTGCCCTTCCACAAGATGCTGTTGGATGGCACGCTGCCCTTGACGATGGGCGGCGGCATCGGCCAGAGCCGCCTTTGCATGCTGCTGCTCGGCAAAGCCCATGTAGGTGAGGTTCAGGTCAGCCTTTGGGATGATGCCACGGTAAAAACCTGCCGTGATGCCGGTGTAGAATTGCTGTAAGTCTTGACAAAGCGCTGCTGTTTGTGGTATTATTATCTAGTACCCGCTAGTATAGCACAATTGGCAGTGCAGCTGATTTGTAATCAGCAGGTTGCAGGTTCGATTCCTGTTACTAGCTCCAAAGAAAAGAACGCTGAAACGCATTGTTTTGGCGTTCTTTTGCTTTCTGCCTGTGTTGCCGTATGTAATTTGGGTACTATTTGGGTACTACGGCCTAAAAAACGAGAAAAAAGTAATCTCCCAGCAAGCCTTATTGCAGGCCCGCCGGGAGATTTTTTTATGCCTGTTTCTTCGGGGCAGGAAAAGCGTTTTGAGACCGTTCCCCTCCACGGAGAAGTACATCGGCAATGCAGTCAGATGCTTCTGCTTTTCGCTCTTCAATGAGGTGGGCATAAAAGCCCTCAGTAGTGGCCGTGGATGCGTGGCCCAGTTGCTTGCTTACGGTGACAACATCCGTACCGTTGGCAATCAGCACGGATGCGACAGTGTGTCGGAATGCGTGCGGGTTAATCCTGGGCAGGTTGTGCCGCTTGGAAAACTGGTTCAGCCATTTGGTAATACTGTCCGGGTTCATCGGACGGCCATCTTCCTGCGTAAACACAAAGCCGGTTTCATGCCAAAGGCTACCGCTTGCCAAACGCATGCCCGTCTGTTCCTGCTTCCACTGCTCCAGCAGGTCTACGGCCTCTTGCGGAATCTTCAGAAAGCGCACATCCGCCGTTTTGGTCGTGTCGAGGTAGATTCCCCGCGTGTGACTGTAAAGCAGCGCATGGTCAATTTTAATGGTTCTCAGTGCAAGGCTGACCCGCGCCCATTGCAGCCCCATAATTTCGCCCCGGCGGCAGCCGGTGACGATCAGCAGCATCACGATTGTGCGCCACTTCAGCGGCTCGGTTTCCAGAGCCTCAAGGATTGCATTGATTTCTTCCGGCTGGAAATAATTCGGCTCTTTGTGCTCCAGCTTGGGCGGCACGGCCTTTGCTGCCGCGTTATACGGCACTAGCATCTCGCGTTCTGCCTGAGCGAGGACAGTCGAGATAAAACGATGGTAAGAATCCACGGTTTTCGGAGAAAGCGGGGTCATGTCCTTTTCCAGCGTAAAAAGGTCGCTGGTCTGATATCCGAGTGCGGCGGCTACGGCCTCGGCCTTTTTTGGCATGACCTTTGAACCGTTCTCCATTGTGCGGATTGTGTTGCTGGCGACCCCTGCTTTCTTGGCAAGGGCCTCCTTGCTCATGTGCTGGTCTATGCGGGCTTTTTGGAGCACCGGCTTTGCGATGGCCTTGGCAGCGCCTTTGCGCAGACCGTTCTCTTGCAGATTACGGTAAAAATTATTGAGGTGCTGCGGGCGGATGTCGCACAGCTTCATGTGGCCGATGGCCATATTGGTGCGCTCCATCATGCTTTGATAAAAATCTATAGTCCGAGTTTTAACCCCCTGCTGCTTCTTCAGATCCAGCACATAGGCCGCATACTCGCTGAAGGTCTGGCGGTTGTCTGTCTGGTAGCCCAGTTCGATGTCCCGCTCAAAGTCAGCGGCCACGCGCTGGAGCGTTTTCGCAATCTTCTTCTCGCTCATGCCGGGATCGGGTGTCCATGTCTTGGTGTGCTTGACCTTTTTGCCGTCCTTGGTATACCCGGC
>ERZ1035001.812-NODE-812-length-14382-cov-5.415998_pt1 | contig 14382 bp, 26 predicted proteins | sample MGYA00520685_ERZ1035001 | MGnify/ENA primary metagenome ERZ1035001 (study PRJEB33766, sample SAMN09781749) | gut metagenome | biome: gut microbiome | host: Homo sapiens | place: Madagascar | study: EMG produced TPA metagenomics assembly of the PRJNA485056 data set... | reverse complement strand
ACCCAGACCCTGGCCCACCAGGACGCCGCCGGGAACTGGGTGCTGAATGATGTGCCGAATTATGGGGAGCAGCTGCGGAGGTGTCAGTGGTATTCTAATGTGCTTCCCGGAATCTATTGGTTGCCGCAAAATGCCGACGGCACAAACCGCCTTACAATTCCGATTCCAGACATGCGCACCATCCCCGCTGTTACCTATGAGCCAGCTGACGGGAGTACAGGTACGCTGTACTACGACGCAAATCTTGCGCAGAAGAATTCCATCCAGTTTTACGCCACCGGAGTAACTGGCATCTGCGGCGTAAAAAATATTAGGATATCCGCTGACCTATAAGGAGGTACATTATGCAAGATTTACATTTTTGCACCGGCCCCGCGCCGCACTATCACGGGCCGTATCTGGTCGCCACGACGGGCGACGAGGGCCTGTTGTGGTCCGTGGCAGATAAATACATTTGCGGCTGTTTTGTTCGCCACGACGGGTTTGAGCTGGAGCTTTCCGACGTGGTCGCCTGGGCCGTACTGCCTAAGGAGGTGGCGGAGGATGACTGAGATCAAGTCCCACGTCTACATCCTGCCGGACGCGGCCGGGCGGGTGCTGCGGCTGGAGGGGGAGTACAGTCTCCCCGCCGACCTGACGGGCTGGACGCTGATCGAGGAGGGGGAGCCCTGCGATAGGCTCAACCTGGCGCAGAGCCACTATCTGGACGGCCCCCTGTACGATTACCAGGGCCGCCCCCGGTACCGGTGGGACGGGGTGGCCCTCCAGGCCATCGACTACGACGCGGAGGTGGTGGTGTGAGCGTGTGGGAGGTATTGACGGCCTGCGCCTGCTCCTCCGGCCTCACGGGCCTGGTGCTGGCCGTGCTCCAGCGCCACTGGGCAAAACAGGATAAGCAGGAGCAGCAGAGAGATCAGAAAGACGATAAGATATATGCTATCGTGGCCGCCGTTAAGGTGCTGACGCTGGATCGCGTTAAGTATCTGGCTAAGTGCTACATCAAGGACGGCGACATTGATCTGGGGGACAAGGAGACCCTCCACGATATGCACAAGGCCTATAAGGGCCTGGGCGGCAACGGCCACCTGGACACCGCCATGGCGGAGGTGGAGCGGCTGCCCATCCGTTCAGCGGGAGGAGGTGAGTAACGTGAGCAACATGGACTTTGGCATCGCCAGCGTGGCGGCTATCACCGTCATCTGCTATCTGGCGGGCCTGATCGCCAAGGCCCTGCCCTTGGATGATCGCTATATCCCCATCGTGTGCGGGGTGTGCGGCGCTGTCCTGGGCGTGGCCGGACTGTATCTGGGCCTGCCGGACTTTCCGGCAAACGACCCGCTGACCGCTCTAGCCGTGGGCATCGTGTCCGGGCTGGCCGCCACGGGGGCCAATCAGGTATTTAAGCAGCTGGGCAAGTAAGTTAGGAGTTAGGAGTGATGAGATAGGAGTTAACTCATCACTCATCACTCCTAACTCATCCCTGAAAGAACACTATCGACTATGAAAGGAAGTTTTTTATGAACACTAACACTCTGTATGACATCTACACCATCAACAAGCAGACCCCCGGCGAGGACCTGACCATCAGCCTGGCGAAGTTCCAGGCCCAGCACCAGGGCGCTGTGAGCCACGAGGAGGCCCGTGCCATGCGGGAGTTCGTGGGCCACCACGGCAAGACCCTGGCCGCGGCGTTCCGCAAGGGCAAGGCCACTTTCCAGGCGGTGGCCGAAGTCCTCTATGCCGAGGACAACGAGGCCGCCCGGTGAGGCTGTACAAGGCCCTGCTGAAGCACAACGACTGTTACCTTCGGGGCCGGACCATCCGGCCCCGGGGGGTCATGGTCCACAGCACGGGTGTCAATAACCCGTGGCTCCGGCGGTATATCGCCCCGGATGACGGGCGGCTGGGTGAGCCGTCCCCCCGGCACTGGAACCAGGGCGGCGTGGGGGCCTGCGTCCACGCCATGATCGGCAAGGCGGCGGACGGCTCCGTTGCCACCTATCAGACCCTGCCCTGGACCATGCGGGGGTGGCACTGCGGGCGGTCGGGGAATGATACCCACATTGCCTTTGAGATCTGCGAGGACGGGCTGACCGATGAGGGCTATTTTCAGGCCACCTATCAGGCCGCCGTGGAGCTGACGGCGTACCTGTGCAAGCTCTACCACCTGGACCCCCAGGCCGACGGGGTGGTGCTGTGCCACAGCGAGGGCTATGCCCGGGGCATTGCGTCCAACCACGCCGACGTGCTGCACTGGTGGCGCCGGTACGGGGTCAGCATGGATGATTTTCGGGCCGCTGTTGCGGCGGCGATGAAGGGGGGTGAACGGGATTTGACGGAACAGGAGGTGCGCTCCATCGTCCGGGAGGAGCTGGCCGCCGCCCAGGCAGAGCGGGATAAACTGCCGCCCAGCGACTGGGCGAAGGACGGTCTGGAGAAGGCCAAGGCCGCCGGCATCACCGACGGCAAGCGGCCACAGTCCCACGCCACCCGGCAAGAGGTGGCGATCATGGTGCGCAAGGCGCTGGAGGGCAGAGGTTGAGCAGTTTGGCATCTGAGATGCTCCGGGACAGCAAGCGGCGGCTGGCGTTTTGGCGCTGCGCCGCTCTGGTCCTGGGGCTGCTGCTATGGCGGGAGCGGCTCAGATAGCCCGGGGAGGGCATCATGGGCTTAGCAGAGTTTACTGCCCGGGAGTGCGACTATTTCCGGGCGGCGTGCAACTTCACCGTCCCGGAGCGGGCGGTGTTTGACCTGCGGGTGCGGGGGTGCAGCATCGTGGAGATCGCCATGGAGCTGCACGTATCCGCCTCCACCGTGGACCGGCGTGTCCGGGCCGTCAAACGCAAAATTGAGAGAGTGCTGTGAGCATAGCAACACCCCCGGGCCGTGTGCGGCTCGGGGGTGTTGTTGTTATTTGCGCTTGTACAGGCCCTCTGCCTGGGCCAGGAGGAGACGAAAATATGGAGCACACAGGTTGACCCCGGCCTCCCACGCCTCATATGTCCGGCGGGGGATACAGTGCCGCGCTGCAAAGGCCCGCTGAGACAGGCCGGTGGCGGCTCGGATATCGGACACGGACAGGTGGGCCACGTCCCACACCTGCCCCAGCTCCTCCACCGGAGCCGGGTCCACCGGGGCCGCCTCATCGGCCCCGGCGAAGAGGGAGGACAGGGACCAATCGGAGACAAAGGCATCCCGGTCCGGGGTGGAGAGGGCCGCCGTGAAGGCGGCGTTGAATTGCTTATCGGTCATGTTGTGCCTTCAACTCTTTTCGTTTTGCGTCTCTGGCCGCTATGGCCTCATCAATCGTTTTGTGGGTGCCGGCGTAATAGCGTTGGCCACATACCAGGCATGCTTTTGGGCGGCCACTTTGTCACGGTTTGCCTCACGATAGGCCCGACTCCGAGCAATAACTCTATCCTTGTTGGCTGCATACCATGCCCGGTCGTAAGCCTTGATTTTTTCGCGATCAGGTTGATTTTTACCGCTGCTCATAGTCAGCAATCTCCTGGCCCTCAAAGACATCGACACAGATATCCTCGTCGATGACGGCCTCACCGTCAGAGTTGATGGTCCAGCGGGCACCCTCGCCCTCACCGCCGTTCTCGGCCATGTCGATGCAGTAGTCCACATCCTCGACGGTGTAGGTGTCGGTCTCCTCGTCATAGGGGAGCTGCGCCGCGTCAAAGTAGTCCAGGCTAAAATCGGGATCGTAGCCGGAGCCGTTCCAGCGGTGGATCAGGATCAAAACGGTACGCTTGCCATCGGTCATCTTCATAATTTTTTCCTCCTGGGCTGTGCCCCTCTTGATGGTCTAATCATACCACATTATATGTGGCAAGTCAAGGGGTTTTACAAAAATTTTGACGTAAAAATGACGTAAAATTGACGTGGGGCCGTGGCGAAAATGGGGTAAACTGGTATCAGATGGAGGTGGTGGAGGATGGCAAACTATCCGCCCTATGGTTACAACACCCCGCAGATGGCCCAGGGACAGCCCATGCTGGGCCCGCAGGGGCAGCCTGGTTACATACCCCAACAGATGCAGCAGATGCCACAGCAGCACCAGCAGATGGCTCCAGAGCCCCGGTATATCGTCCGGCCTGTGGCCAGTGAGATGGAGGCCATGGCGGCCCCGACCCCGTTTGACGGCTCCGTCCTGCTGATGACGGACCTGTCCCACGGGATGATCTATGCTAAGTCCCTTAACTGTGCGGACGGGACGGCCCTGTTTGGGCGGTACGCCGCCCAGGCCCCGGTCCCGGCGGAGCCGGCAGAACAATACGCCCCCATGTCCGCCGTGGATCAGCTGCGGCGGGAGCTGGAGGCCCTGCGGGCAGAGCTGCCCGGCACTAAGTCAGCCCCCGGCCGGGGCGGGAAGAAGGAGGCGACGGAGGCATGATGGGCAACCCTCTCCAGATGTTGATGCAGGCGGCCCAGATGGGCCGGGACCCCATGGCGATGCTCCAGCAGATGGCCGGGAGCAATCCACAGGCCGCCCAGGCTATGCGCCTGATGCAGGGCAAGACCCCCCAGCAGCTCCAGCAGATCGCCACCAACATGGCCCAGCAGCGGGGGACCACCCCCGAGGCCATTGCCCAGCAGATGGGTATCCCCTTTAGGCGCTGACGGCAGCGCCCCTTATCAGGCGGCGGACCTTGACAAAACCCGCTCTCAACTGGATGCGTCCGGCGGGAGCGCGCGGCCCGCCGCGCAAATAACTGATAAGGAGACTACAACATGGATAACGATTTTGCAACTGGCTACGCCCTGGGCTCTGACTCCGCCTCCGGGGACCGCAACAACGGCGGTTTTTGGGGCGGTGATGGCTGGTGGGCCATTATCATCTTTGCCATGATCTTCGGCTGGGGCAACGGCGGCTGGGGCGGCTTTGGCGGCGGCAACGGCGGCGGTTATGCTGCTACTGCTGCCACCCAGGCGGACATCCAGCGGGGATTTGACAACTCCGCCGTGATCGGCAAGCTGGACGGGATCAACAACGGCCTGTGCGATGGATTTTATGCCGTCAACAACGGCCTGTTGACGGCCACCAACAGCCTGAGCACCGCCATGATGCAGGGCTTTAACGCCCAGACCATCGCCCAGATGCAGGGAGACAACGCCCTGCAGGCCCAGCTGGCCCAGTGCTGCTGCGACAACCGGGCCGCCGTGGCGGATCTCAAGTACACCATGGCCACCGACACCTGCGCCGTGACCAACGCCGTGCAGACTGCCGCCCGGGACATCATCGACAGCAACAACGCCGGGACCCGGGCGATCCTGGACTATCTGTGTCAGGACAAGATCGCCGCACTGCAGGCCGAAAACAACGACCTGCGCCGGGCAGCCAGTCAGGACCGGCAGAATGCCCTGCTGACTGCGAGCATGACTGCCCAGACCAACCAGATCATCGGCACCCTGCGGGCCCCCACTCCCGTGCCGGCCTATCAGGTACCCAACCCCAACGCATACTATAACGGCTGCGGCTGCAACAGCGGCTGCGGATGCTAAGACTTCGGGGGCGGTCTGAGGGCCGCCCCCTGAACAGAAGGAGTGTGAGACTATGGCTTGCAGCAATAAGCCCTGCCGCCTGTGCAAGCGGCTGGTGATCTCTCAGGCCGTCACCTACGCCAGCGGCGTGCTGACCATCAATCTGCCCGCCGGGGCGTATGAGGACGGTCAGCGCTATTGCATTGTGATCGCCCAGGCTATCCCGGCGGATGCGATCATCGGGGCCCCCGTGATGGTGACCATCGGCACGGGCACGGTGCAGTATCCCCTGACTAAGGCCAACTGCGCCCAGGCCGTGGCGGCCAACCTGCGCACCCGGACGCGCTACCCCGTGTGTGTGTCCACGTCTGCCACCGGCGGGACCTTCCGCCTGCTGGAGCGTGTATGGTGCGCCCCGGACAACCGGCCGCACGCCATTGATGGAGGTGAGGGCGTATGAGGAGAGCAACCAGGATGATGCTGCTGGATCGGGATCGTGAGCGGGAGCGCCGCCGGGAGCGCTACCCCGAGTATATCCCCCAGGGCTATGCCCCCGAGTATGAGGGGCCATACATGGGATGGGACGCCTATATCACCTCCCGCCCGGAGCGTGAGACCAGGCCAACCATGACCTATCTGGATGAGTCCAGGCACTGGCCCATGGAGATGCGGCCCATCGGCTTTGGTCGGGATTGGCCCACCATGGGCGGCGCAGATGCCTCCGTGCCCCGGTATCGGGAGATGGATCGGATGGCCGGCAACCGGGTCGTGAGCGGCCACAGCGAGAGCACCTATGTCCGCCCGCTGGACGTGGAGACAGCGGAGGAGTGGGCCGCTGACATGGAAAACGAGGACGGCACCCACGGCCCTCACTGGAGCATGGACAAGGTGCGTGAGTTGATGGCTCAGCGTGGGATCACCTGCCCGCTGCCCGACTTTTTTGCGGCCCTCAACGCCGTCTATAGCGACTATGTCAAAGTGGCAAAAAAGCACGGTTTGGGCGGAAACATGGACTACTATGTGGACATGGCGCTGGCCTGGCTGGACGACAAGGATGCGGTCCAGGACAAGGCCGCCGCCTATTATCGGTACATCGTCAAGCATTGATTTTTTCAGGGGCGGTCCAGCACGGACCGCCCCTGAAATTTTGCACAATTTTAGAGTGTTAGCTACACGTTAGTTACAAGTGTGTTACAATACAGCGCAAAAATATAGTGTTTTCAACGGTTTGCGTGTGTAAAAGTAATTCGTGGATTGAAAAATTTTGGTACAAGAAAAGCACAAAGTTGTTCACTTTGTGCTTTTCTGGCCTTTGTATTGGCGTTTTTCATAACTTTTTCGCTATCGTTTATTTTGCACGATTTTGTGATGTTAGTTACACTATGAGACCTTTATCAGCTCACCTCGGAGGTAGTCCGGGGTGAGCTTAGTATAGTGGTCGGTGATGCTCTTATCAGAGTGGCCAATCATGCGGCGGATGGCAAGCTCATCGGCTCCGGCGGCGTGGAGCCGGGAAGCGAACGTATACCGGGCCCAGTGTGGGGTGGCGTCCGGCGCACCGATGGCCTGCATGACGGCCTTAAATCGGATCCGGTAGATGTCATCCGAGAGCGGTGTCCCGTCATCCTTGCAGATGATAGTCTGCCCGCCCTTAGCCAACCAGGCCAGCAGATATGGCTTGATGCGTGGATGGACGGGGACGATCCGGTTGCGGCCTGCGTCCGTCTTGAGCCCGCCCACCAGATAGTCCCCGTCTGGGTGGTAGGCGGTGGGTGTCAGCTGCAGCAGCTCCGACACCCGAAAGCCTGTATAGCACAGGATCATGGCGGTATCCGCCCACGGCGTTCCGGCTGCGGCCAGCTGTTGGAGCTTTCCCAGCTGGATATCGTCCAGCCCGTCACGCTTTTGCCGGGCCTGGGCATGGGGCAGGTCCACAAATGCGGAGTAGTCCTTGAGGATGATATCCCGCTGCATGGCGTACTTATTGAGGACCCCCATAAGCACCTTGATTTTTGCCGATGTGCTGGGGGCCAGACCGCCCTCGATAGCCTGGTCAATGCAGCTCTGCCACTGGTCCAGGGTGATGAGCCGCATTTTGCGGTCCGCCAGGGGCTGCAGATAGCGCCACGCAAAGCGGTGGACGGCGGCGGCGCTGTCGCTGATCTTGAGATAGTGCCGCTCGGACCACGCCGCATAGACCTGGGCAAGCGTCCAGTTTGCGGTAGTCTCTTCCGGGGCCGTGTGTGTGCGGCACCAGTCATCCAGGGCGGCCTGAGCATCGGCGGCTTTGGCGTGGTAGGACAGATAATGCTGCCGGATCCGGCCACGCTCGTTGCGGGCCGGCACACGGACGGCCCAGGGCTTGCGGCGGTTGCCCGGCAGCTTCACAATGCTACCGGTTCCGTTGGCTCTCTTCATTGACTTTACCCTCCCATTAGTGTATAATAAGAGGGTAGTTTGATCCTCCATAGACAACTACCCTCTTGACGTGGATCGCTGGGTTACCGCCCGGCGATCTATTTTTTTGCCCTGCTCACCAGCAGCGGGAGCAGGCGGTGAGCCCGCGAGACTGCGCCTCGGAGAGTGTGATCTCTTTGGCGCTTGTCATATTTCCACAATCTGGCTTGCTGTGGTATTTGGAGCCGGTGGCGGAGACGTACACCGTCTTTTCCGTTGCCGGATTCTTCGCCGCCGCTGTGTCTGCGGCGGCCTGGAACTTGTCATAGATGACCTTGCTGCTGTCTGCGGCCAGCAGATTGTCTCCGTTGGCGCTCTGGACGTAGACCAGGACGGTGTAGTCCCCCTGATCGGTCACGGCGCTCTGAGCACCGGCGGCCAGGCTGACCAGGTCGGTCTGCACGTCGGACCAGTTGGCGGGCTTTGTGCTGCCGTCGCTGTCACTCAGACCGGGGACGGTGACCACGCACTCCACCCGGTTGTGGTCGGACACCTTGCGGATGCTGGAGACGGGATAGCCCAGGCCCTCCAGATAGGTCTCCACGCCGTCTGCGATCACGTCGATGGGTGCGGCCTGACTGCCTTGGGTGATGGTGACATCGGTCGTGGTAGACCCGGGGGCACTGGTATCACTGTCTGTGCCGGTGTCAGCGGAGGTGGACACGGTGGACTGAGCGGGGTGCGCCGGTGCGTCAGATCCCCCGCCGCTCAAAAACGAGTAGAGCCCGGTGAAGACGATGACAAACACCGATAGGATGATCGCCAAGACTGCAATTTTTACCAGCTTGTTGCTGGGGGGCTTGATACCGCCGGGGTGGCTGGGCTGGGTCGGGCTGTGATAGCTGGGGGTGTAACCGGTATTGGTGTCATCGTCCATAGCCTCCAGGTCGGTGTCCGGCTCGTAGTCGCTGGTGCTGTCTGCCTTGCTCTTGCTGCCCCATCCGGTAGTTTTGGAGTAGGACACGCCGGTGCCGGGGGCACCGACGGAGGTGGTCACGCCCCGTTTGGAGTTGACGGAGACGTGGGCCCCCTTGACCCCGGCGCTGATGCCCAGGCTGCCCTTGCCCACGTTGAGCCGGACGCCCTTGCCCAGCCCGATAGATTTGCGATATCGCATTCCCACGATATTCACTCCATTCAGATTTTGTTAAGATTTGGCAATTCGACGGGTTTCCCCTGGATTTTTGGAAGAGATTGCCATATAATGACGGCAACCCCACCGCCTGCGGGCTGTGTCCGGTGGCCGCCACCGCCGGGCATGGCCGGGGCGGTGGGGCCCACACATAAGCAAGACGGGATCGGAGGTTACCATGTGTCACAGCGACTTGATGAGAGAGCTGGCCCAGCTCCTCCGGCAGTTGCCGGAGCGCGAGCAGCGCCTAGTCTTGCAGCTGGCCCGGGGCCTGGCTGCCAACCATCCCAACCCAGGGGGCTGACCGATTTGGTCAGCCTTTTTTTATTCAGAGGGCGGGTCCGTCAGGGCCCGTCCTCTGTGTTGTCTGTGGGGGATTCCGGCGGAGCCACCAACTCCTTGATGTAGTGCTCCAGCAGCTCCCAGTGGTCCTCATCCAGCCGGGCCAGCACCGACAAAAGCCGGCGCTTAAAATTATCGCTCTCCCCCGACATGGCGGAGGCCACGAAGTCCATGATTTGCTCATCACGCCCACGGGGCTGGAACATCGGGCCACGTCCAGTCCTAAGCCAATCCTCATTAACATAAAAGATTTTGACGATTAACCTTATGACTGCATCGCTAAGTTGGTTTTTCCCGGCCTCATAGCTGCCGATATTGCTACGGCTGATTTGCAGTTTATCCGCAAACTCTTGTTGTGTTAGTGCGAGGGCTTTGCGCAGCTCCTTGAGTCTCTCTTGCACCGTGTCTCACCTCCTTGTGCTCTATTGACACGATTATACACCCGACCAACGAATATGTCAACGAAAAAATGTTGCCAAACAACAAAATTATGCTTGACAAATGTTGCTTAACGATATATTATAGTGGCATAACAACAAGGAGGTGACCAACATGACGGCAAAAGAGCAGCGGATCAGTGAGACCATTGCCCGGCTGCTGCCCACCCTGTCCGAGGGCCAGAAGGACTGTTTCCTGGCCTATGCGGAGGGCATGGCAGCGGCGCTGGACACCATCAAGCCCCGGGCCACCTGAGCCCGGGAGAATAAAAGGAGTGAACCTAGAAAATGGAAGAAAAGCTGAAGAATCTGGAGCCCGACCTGCTGGCCCTTGCGGAGGCCCTGCGGGATATGCCCTGGGTGTATGCGGTGGAGATCAGACGGGTGGTCTACCCGTACATCCACTATGAGATGCAGGCCACCATGTCGGAGGACCCCGAGGGCCTGATGCGGAGCGTGGTGCCTGAGCACAGTATGTTTTGGCACAGACAGCGGGACGTGGGTCCCTGCACGCTGATCCTGGTCAATGATGATGACGAGGAGCGGGCCTATCGGGCTAAGTGGGGCCTGGAGCCCCTGGGAGCAGGCGGCGGCGGAGGCCACGGATACGGCGGCGGAAAAGGAGGTGCGCAAGGATGAGACCTAAGACCATCGAGACCCCGCCGGTCACGGATGAGGAGATCCTGGCCCTGGACAACGTGCCGGTGTCCCTGGCCGCCCGGTATCTGGGCAGCAGCACCGCCACCCTGTACGAGGCCCTGCAGGATGAGCGGGTGCCCTTTGGTTGGGCCGTCCAGCGGAACAGTAACTGGGCGTACCATATCAGCCCGGGTGGGCTGGTCAAGTATAAGCACGGGGAGCTGACCATGTACAAGCTCCGGGACGTGAGCAAGATCATCTGCGAGGACGTGTCCCGCCTGATCGACCAGCGCATGGAGGCCCTGGGCAAGCTGTCCGCCGCCCTGCTGGGAGCGTGAGGAGGTGTGACAAGTGGATAGCCTTGACAAGATGCGGGATTGCCCGTGTTTTACGCCGTGCGTGAGACGGCTGTATGCCGATACCCAGGTGATGCACACGGAGGTATATTGCTCCAACGAGACTATGTGCGCCAATTTGGCCCTGAGATTTTTTGACAATCCGGTTGAGTTTTGTCAGTGGCCCAGCGCGCAAAAAAATCCCCCTGTCGATAGCACCGACAAGGGGGAAGGGTGAGAAACTCACCGGACTACAAAGAGATTATAGCACAAATCACCGGACTATGCAAGAGGAGATGATCAACATGATGGAGGACGGGACGATCCGCTCGGGGCGCAGAAAGCCCTTTGTGGTCCTCTACCGGGAGGTGGCACGGGACGGACGGCTGTCGCTGTCCGCCCGGGGGCTCTTTACGCTTATGGTGTCCCTGCCCGAGGACTGGAGCTATACCGTGGCCGGACTGGCTAAGGTGGCGCAATGCAGCAAGTACCGGACCCGCCTGCTGCTGGAGGAGCTGGAAACCGTGGGCTATCTGGTCCGGGGCCAGAGCCACGGCGACGGGGGCAAATTTGGCCCCAATACCTACATCCTGCAGGATGAGAGCCCTTCGCCGTTGTCCCAAAACTCGGACAACGGTACGCCCAAAAAAACACCGTTGTCCGAAAAAGCCGTCAACGGTGAAAACCGTCAACGGAAAAAACCGTTGACGGAGAATTTGACCCTACATAATAAAGATAATACAGATAGATTAGATAATAATAACCCCCCTACCCCCCAGAAGGGGGGCAAGCGGGCCAGCAAATACGACCTTGCGGAGGACGCTAAGCCGATCCTGCGGGCCTATGTGGGCAAGGACGCGGAGCTGTATCAGGCCCTGGCCACGCTGATCGAGGTGCGGGTGGCAAAAAAGGCCGTCAACTCCGCCCGGGCGATCAAGATGCTGCTGACGGAGCTGGATCGTCTGAGCGGCGGCCGTCGGGAGGACAAACTGGCACTTGTACGGCAGAGCGTTACAAATTCCTGGAAGTCCGTGTTCCCCCTGCGGGGCGGCGGCCAGGGGCAGCCCCAGCCGGGGCCCACGCCGCCGGAAAGGCTGGGGTGGGACTAAGTGGCTGAGTTGCAGCTGGATCAGGCCAGCGTCCTGGGCTCCATGATCCTGGCCCCGGAGATCATCGGGGACGTGGTGACCACCCTGACCCCGGAAGACTTTGGGGCGGGCGACCCCGCTGACCTGTTCCGGGCCCTCCGGGCCCTGTATCTGGAGGGCGGCAAGATCGACGCAGTGACCGCCCTGGACCGGATGGGCCGGACGGCGGAACACCAGAGCTATCTGATCTCCGTGATGGATGCCACACCCACCGCCGCCAACTGGCGGGAGTATGTGCGGATCGTCCGGGAGCAGGCCCGGCTCCGGGCCCTCCAGTCCGCCGGGCTGGAGCTGGCCTCCACCGGCACCACGCTGGACACGGCCCGGGAGCTAGTGGCCCGGCTGGACCGCCTGATGCGGGACCGGCGGGAGGTGGAGTGCGTGGACATGGAGGCCGGGATGCTGCAATTTACGGACGATCAATCCAGACAGCCGCACTATCTCCCGTGGGGGCTCCCGTGGCTGGATGAGGGGCTGATGGCAGAGGCCGGGGACTACATCATCCTGGGCGGCTATCCGTCAGACGGCAAGACGGCCCTGGCCCTCTCCCTGGCCTATGCCCAGGCGGAGACCCGCCGGGTGGGATTTTTTAGCCTGGAGACCTCGGCCTCTAAGCTATTTGCCCGGCTGTGTGCGTCGGTGGCCCGGATATCCAGCAGCCACATCAAGCGGCGGACGCTCACGGACGATGAGTGTGAGCTGCTGGCGAGCAAGTCCGATGAGATCAGGGCCCGCAAGCTGCAATTTGTCCGGGCCAGCAGCATGACGGTGGAGGACATCGGGGCCTTTGCCAGGGCAAAGCAGTACGACGTGATCTATGTGGACTATTTGAGCCTGATCCAGGCTCAGGGGCGCACGGAGTACGACCAGGTGACAGCGATCAGTAAGGGGCTGCACCGCCTGGCCCAGGACAACAAGATCACCGTGGTTGCCCTGTCGCAGCTATCCCGCCCAGAGCAGGGCAAGCCCAAAATCCCCACCCTGGCCAGCCTGAGATCGTCCGGTCAGGTGGAGCAGGACGCAGACGTGGTGATGCTCCTCTACCGGGAGGAGCCGGACAACATCCGCTCCCGTCGTATCCTGCACGTCGCCAAAAACAAGGAGGGCGTGACCGGGCGGGTGGCCCTGCTATTTGACGGGGAGACCCAGCGATTTCTGGCGGACAGCTATCAGGATATCCCGTCCGCCGCAAAGCCTAAGACTAAGCCGCAAGAGCCGGAGTATAAGCAGGCTGCACTGTACGACCTGCCCGGCTCCACGCCGGTGCCGTGGGAAAAGGAGGATAAAAATGGAAAATAAGGACAAAACGCCGTCTTATAAGATCGGTGTCACCGGATTTTTGGGAGTCGCGCTGATCGTGATGAAACTTTCCGGTATCATTAACTGGGCCTGGGTTTGGGTGCTGGCTCCGATTTGGCTCCCCGAACTCATCGTGATCATTGTCCTTATGCTTTTGGCCATATATAAGCAGGGACGGAGATAAGGATATGGATAATATTTACTTTAATCGCGCCGACACGGCGGCCAGCGCGGCCCGGCAATTTGGACACGCAAATCAGTCCCTTGCTGTGGACTGCAACACGATCAATGAGCTGTGGGAGCTGGATGCTCGCAGGATGGACTATCGTCGGGCGGCGGACTATCACCGCCGCAAGAGCCATCAGGCCGCCATGCGGCGGCACGGACTGATCCGCTTTTCCCAGGGCGTGGTCATGATGGCAGCCCTGTGGGCGGTGGTCATGATGGTCTGGGGGTGAGCTGGGATGCTGGTATACAAAGTGACCGATAAGGATATGCGCTACCGTGGCCTACAGTATGAGATCGGCAAGCCGGTGGAGGCTAATGGGGATATATCCATGTGCAACAACGGCCTCCATGCCTATGAGATGCCGCTGGACGTGCTTAATTACTATCCGCCCTGCCGCAGCCGCTATTTTGTCGGTGTGCTCGACGGAGTATCCGATGAGCAGAGCTATGACAGCAAGCGGGTTGGCCGCAAATTGGAGCTCAAAACGGAGCTCAATATCGCTAGCCTGATCAAGGCCCAAATCAACTATGTGCGAGAGCGCGCCACCCCGGAAGGAGAGACGGCCACCGGCGACCGGTGGGCGGCATCGGCCACCGGATTGATGGGGGCGGCATCGGCCACCGGTTTGATGGGGGTGGCATCGGCCACCGGCAACCAGGGGGCGGCATCGGCCACCGGCAACTGTGGGGTGGCATCGGCCACCGGCAACCAGGGTGCGGCATCGGCTACCGGCTTCCGGGGGGCGGCATCGGCCACCGGCTTAATGGGGGCGGCATCGGCCACCGGCAACCGGGGGGCGGCATCGGCCACCGGAAACTGTGGGGCGGCATCGGCCACCGGCAACTGTGGGGTGGCATCGGCCACCGGCAACCAG
>ERZ1035001.809-NODE-809-length-14437-cov-5.574051_pt1 | contig 14437 bp, 11 predicted proteins | sample MGYA00520685_ERZ1035001 | MGnify/ENA primary metagenome ERZ1035001 (study PRJEB33766, sample SAMN09781749) | gut metagenome | biome: gut microbiome | host: Homo sapiens | place: Madagascar | study: EMG produced TPA metagenomics assembly of the PRJNA485056 data set... | reverse complement strand
CGACAGGTGTTCTCCAACTGTCGCACGTTACCGGGCCAGGCCAGTCGCGTCAGCGCCGCTTCCGTTTCCGGATGCAACTGCTTGGCTTCGACGCCCAGTTCGCGGGCGGCAATCTGCAGGAAGTGGCGCGCCAGGCGCGGAATATCTTCCCGGCGTTCGCGCAGCGGCGGCAAATGCACGCGAATCACGTTCAGGCGATGGAACAAATCTTCACGGAATTTTCCTTCCTGCACGCGTAGCTCAAGGTTCTGGTGGGTCGCGGCAATAATCCGCACATCGACTTTCACCGGCGCATAGCCGCCAACGCGATAAAATTGGCCGTCAGCCAGCACGCGCAGCAGTCGCGTCTGAACATCCAACGGCATATCGCCAATTTCATCAAGGAACAGCGTACCGCCATCGGCCTGCTCAAAACGCCCCTGACGGACGGTATTGGCGCCGGTAAAAGCCCCTTTTTCATGGCCGAACAGTTCCGATTCAATCAAATCTTTCGGAATGGCCGCCATGTTAAGGGCGATAAACGGCGATTTGGCGCGAGGACTGTGGCGATGCAGCGCGTGGGCGACCAGCTCTTTACCGGTACCTGATTCGCCGTTGATCAGTACGCTGATTGAAGAGCGTGACAGGCGGCCAATGATGCGAAACACATCCTGCATCGCCGGCGCTTCGCCAATAATATCGGCCGTCGGGCTGCTGACCGGCGTATTACGCGGCTGCTGCTGCTCCTGATAATGGCTAATCGCACGGTCAACCAGCGCCACCGCCTCATCAATATCAAAAGGTTTCGGCAGGTAATCAAAGGCGCCCTGCTGATAGGCGCTGACGGCGGCATCGAGATCCGAGTGCGCGGTCATAATGATGACCGGAAGCATCGGATGGCGTTGTTTAATCTGCTTTAACAGCGCCAGACCGTCCATCCCAGGCATGCGAATGTCGGAGAGTAAAACGTCCGGCGTTTTGGTGGTGAGGGCATCAAGCACCTCATTACCGCTCTCAAATGTGGTGCAGCTTAAACCGGCTCCGGTGAGTGCGCGTTCAAGCACCCAACGGATGGAGCTATCGTCATCGACTACCCAGGCTATCCCTCGTTGCATAAACACCTCTATTTCCGAATAGGCAGGTATACCGAGAACTCGGTATGGCCAGGCCAACTGGTAAATTCAATTTTGCCGGAGTGCTGATCGATAAGACTGCGGGCGATAGAAAGGCCAAGACCGGTACCGCCTTCGCGGCCGCTGACCATGGGGTAAAACAGCGTATCCTGCAGATGGGGTGGGATACCGGGACCATTATCTTCCACGTCGATACGCGCCGCCAGACGGTAACGTACGCCGTGGAGCGTGAGCTGAAAGGCGGTACGGGTGCGCAGGATGATTTCGCCGCCTTCGGGCCCCAGGGCCTGCAGCGCGTTGCGCACGATATTCAGCAACACTTGCTCGATTTGTTCCGGGTCGTGGGCCAACTCTGGCAGGCTCGGGTCGTAATCGCGGATCAGTTTGACGTTATCCGGCAATTCCATGGAGACCAGCGCCACCACGCGCTCCGCGACTTTATGAATGCTTTCCGTGATATGCATACCGGGATGCTGCGGCCCCAGCAGGCGATCGACCAGGTTACGTAACCTGTCGGCCTGTTCAATAATCACCTGGGTATATTCCATCAGCGCGGGATCCGGTAGCGCTTTACTCAATAGCTGCGCCGCGCCGCGCAGGCCACCGAGCGGGTTTTTAATTTCATGCGCCAGACCGCGCACTAAATCGCGCGCCGCCACCTGCTGAGCATGCTGCAGCTGTTCCTGGCTCAAACGACGCTGATTATCCATCGGCGACATCTCAAGCAGGATATAGCCTTCTGGCAGGCGCTGAGCGGTGAGGGAGAGAATGTGCGAGCGGCCGTCAATCACCAGCGTCACTTCATTATCCGTGAAGCCCTGACCCGCCTGCAGGCTCTCCTGCATCAAGCCAATGTTTAACGAAAAGTAGCTCAGCAATTCTGGCAGCGGCGTACCGAATAATTTACGCGAACTTTGCGCCAGTAACTGCTGGGCAGCCGGGTTGGCGTAATGCACCGCGAGGTCGTCATCGACTAATAAGATACTGTGGATCAGCGAGTTGAGGATCTGCCCAGCATCGGGCTGTGTGCCTGTTGCCATCTGACAGTCTCCTGAAATGGTTGCACTATTTTAGTGCAGTATAGCTTTTTATTGGTAAAAAGCGCGAGAGATCAGCGTGTTGCTGGAGAAAAAAGCCCATCCTGAGATGGGCTGAAAGTTTCCACGGCAACAAAACATCCCTGGTATCCCGTGCCACAACACGGGAACACCATGGATTTACAGCAAAATCAGACGCTGTAGTACAGTTCGAACTCAACCGGGTGCGGAGTCATACGTACGCGGTCGTTTTCTTCAATGCGCAGGGCGATGTAAGCATCGATAGCTTCGTCAGTGAAGACGCCGCCTGCGGTCAGGAACTCGCGGTCTGCGTCCAGCGCCTGCAGGGCTTCTTCCAGAGAACCTGCAACCTGCGGGATTTCTTTCGCTTCTTCCGGCGGCAGATCGTAAAGGTTTTTGTCCATCGCATCGCCAGGATGGATTTTGTTTTTAATACCGTCCAGGCCGGCCATCAGCAGTGCGGCGAAGCACAGGTACGGGTTGGCAGCCGGGTCCGGGAAGCGCACTTCGATACGACGCGCTTTCGGCGAGGCAACTACCGGAATACGGATGGAAGCAGAGCGGTTACGGGCGGAGTAAGCCAGCATAACCGGCGCTTCGTAACCCGGGACCAGACGCTTGTAGGAGTTAGTGGTCGGGTTCGCCAGGGCGTTGATCGCTTTAGCGTGCTTGATAACGCCGCCGATGTAGTGCAGCGCTTGCTCAGACAGGCCCGCGTATTTGTCGCCGGAGAACAGGTTTACGCCGTTCTTGGACAGGGACATGTGGCAGTGCATGCCGGAACCGTTATCGCCAAACATTGGTTTTGGCATGAAGGTCGCGGTTTTACCGAAACGGTGAGCGACGTTGTGTACAACATATTTGTAGATCTGAATTTCGTCCGCTTTTTTGGTCATGGTGTTGAAGCGGGTAGCGATTTCGTTCTGACCGGCAGTTGCCACTTCGTGGTGGTGAGCTTCAACAACCAGGCCCATCTCTTCCATGATCATACACATGGTAGAACGGATATCCTGAGAGGAGTCTACCGGCGGAACCGGGAAGTAACCGCCTTTCACGCCCGGACGGTGGCCTTTGTTGCCGCCTTCGTATTTGGTAGAAGAGTTCCATGCGCCTTCGATATCGTCAATGGCCACGTGGGAACCAGAGATGGATGCGCCAAAGCGGATGTCGTCGAACAGGAAGAATTCTGGTTCCGGCCCGAACAGCACGGTGTCGGCGATGCCGGTGGCGCGCAGGTACTCTTCAGCGCGCTTGGCGATAGAGCGCGGGTCGCGGTCGTAGCCCTGCAGGGTGCCTGGTTCCAGGATATCGCAGCGGATGATCAGCGTCGGTTCTTCATAGAACGGGTCGATCAGCGCCGTGGTGGCATCCGGCATCAGGACCATGTCGGATTCGTTAATACCTTTCCAACCGCCAATCGAGGAGCCATCAAACATTTTGCCTTCTTCAAAGAATTCGGCATTTACCTGATGGGAAGGAATCGTGACGTGCTGTTCTTTACCTTTGGTATCGGTGAAGCGCAGATCGACAAACTTCACTTCGTGCTCGTTCAGCATCGTCAAAACGTGTTCAGCGGACATACTTAAACTCTCCCGGATTGGTCATTGTCGTCGTGGTAACGAACTTCTTACTGCTTAAAAGTGGCGTTGTTGCCTTAAAAAATATAAAGCGAAATCTGTGCCAACTTTTAAAAGTACGGTAAAACGCTGTATCATGCGCACCATAGTGCAAAAGGACTGCACCATGATGGAGATAATGCACCAAAATAGTGCTTCAATGTGAACGTTGAGCACCATTTTGGTGCAATTTTTATTACGGTGCCCTTTTATCGCTCCGTGAAAGCGGTCACAAACAAACTCTGCAATACTTGTTTGCGGAGGATCTTTGTGATCCTGTTCAGTCCTTCGCTTAATACGTGTACAATAACGCGCTATTTCTAATGCCTGAGGCAAAGTTGTGATCGAAAATCTGCGTAATATCGCCATCATCGCGCACGTCGACCATGGTAAAACTACCCTGGTTGATAAGCTGCTACAGCAATCCGGTACGTTCGACGCACGTACTGAAGCACAAGAACGTGTGATGGACTCCAACGATTTGGAGAAAGAGCGTGGGATTACCATCCTCGCTAAAAACACTGCAATCAAATGGAATGATTACCGTATCAACATCGTTGATACCCCAGGGCACGCCGACTTCGGAGGTGAAGTTGAGCGTGTTATGTCCATGGTTGACTCTGTGCTGCTGGTGGTTGATGCCTTTGACGGCCCGATGCCGCAGACGCGCTTTGTTACCAAAAAAGCGTTTGCTCACGGTCTGAAGCCGATCGTGGTCATCAACAAAGTTGACCGTCCGGGCGCGCGTCCGGATTGGGTTGTCGACCAGGTATTCGACCTGTTCGTTAACCTCGACGCGACCGACGAACAGCTGGACTTCCCGATCGTTTACGCTTCCGCGCTGAACGGTATCGCGGGTCTGGACCACGAAGACATGGCTGAAGACATGACCCCGCTGTACCAGGCGATTGTTGACCGTGTACCGGCGCCGGACGTTGACCTTGACGGTCCGCTGCAGATGCAAATCTCCCAGCTCGACTACAACAACTACGTTGGCGTAATCGGCATTGGTCGCATCAAGCGCGGTAAAGTGAAGCCGAACCAGCAGATCACTATCATCGATAGCGAAGGGAAAACCCGCAACGGTAAAGTCGGTAAAGTACTGACTCACCTGGGTCTCGAGCGTATCGAGAGCGACGTAGCCGAAGCCGGCGACATCATCGCGATCACCGGTCTGGGCGAGCTGAACATCTCCGACACCATCTGCGACCCGCAGAACGTCGAAGCGCTGCCGGCACTGTCTGTTGATGAGCCGACCGTATCTATGTTCTTCAACGTCAACACCTCTCCGTTCTGCGGTAAAGAAGGTAAGTTCGTTACCTCTCGCCAGATCCTGGACCGTCTGAACAAAGAGCTGGTGCACAACGTTGCGCTGCGCGTTGAAGAAACCGAAGACGCTGATGCATTCCGCGTTTCGGGTCGTGGTGAGCTGCACCTGTCTGTTCTGATCGAAAACATGCGTCGTGAAGGTTTCGAAATGGCGGTTTCCCGTCCGAAAGTTATCTTCCGCGAAATCGATGGCCGTAAACAAGAGCCGTTCGAGAACGTGACGCTGGACGTCGAAGAGCAGCACCAGGGTTCTGTCATGCAGGCGCTGGGTGAGCGTAAAGGCGACCTGAAAAACATGAATCCAGACGGCAAAGGCCGCGTACGTCTCGACTACGTGATCCCAAGCCGTGGTCTGATCGGCTTCCGTTCAGAGTTCATGACCATGACTTCCGGTACCGGTCTGCTGTACTCCACCTTCAGCCACTACGACGACGTTCGTCCGGGCGAAGTGGGCCAGCGTAACAACGGCGTACTGATCTCTAACGGTCAGGGTAAAGCGGTTGCGTTCGCACTGTTCGGCCTGCAGGATCGCGGTAAGCTGTTCCTCGGCCACGGCGCTGAAGTTTACGAAGGTCAGATTATCGGTATTCACAGCCGTTCTAATGACCTGACGGTAAACTGCCTGACCGGTAAGAAACTGACCAACATGCGTGCGTCCGGTACTGACGAAGCAACGGTTCTGGTTCCGCCGGTTAAGATGACCCTGGAGCAGGCTCTGGAGTTCATCGATGACGACGAACTGGTAGAAGTTACTCCGACGTCTATCCGTATCCGTAAACGTCACCTGACCGAGAACGATCGTAAACGCGCTATGCGCGGTGCGAAAGAAGAGTAATTTACCCTTCTTGCTACCCTTCAAACCTCGCCTCTCCGGCGGGGTTTTTTTATGCCTGCTCCTCATACTTATCTTCTGGCGGCGCCAGTGTGGCTCCGGTAGAGAGCTTGGTCACAATTATTCTTAAAGCTTGCGACAGCAATTGCTTTCTTTTTTTGCACAAGAGTAAGATGAGTCATCTGGTTTAAACCAAATGGATTAAACAATGACGAATAACCCATCCACTGTGGAAAATGCGAAAGAGAAACTGGACCTGTGGTTAAAGCAGGGGCTGACGGTATCGGGTGGAAAACTGCCGTCCGAGCGCGAGCTTGGCGAGTTGCTCGGTATCAAGCGCATGACGTTGCGCCAGGCGCTGCTCGGCCTGGAGGCGGAATCAAGAATATTTCGTAAAGACCGTAAAGGTTGGTTTGTTGCCCAGCCGCGTTTTAACTATAGCCCGGAGCTCTCGGCCAGCTTTCAGCGGGCAGCGATTGAACAGGGTAGAGAACCTTCGTGGGGTTTTATCGAAAAGGTACGTACGACTGAGTATCCCGACGTCGCAGAAGCTCTCTTTGCTACCTGTCCTGCGCAAGATTTATATCTGATAACCGGCTGGGGGGCCCTGGAAGGGCATAAAGTTTTTTATCATGAAACGTTTATCAACCCGAATGTTGCCCCGGATTTTATTACCAGACTCAAGAACCAGTCTTTTTCCACCGTTTGGGAGAATGACTATCATAAAACTGTAGTTATTAAAAAATTAGCCTTCAGGCCAGTAAGAATGCCCGGCGATGTAAGTAAATTCATTGGCGGCTCTGCCGGTATGCCCGCTATTCTGATAGAAAAACATCGTGCCGATAGTGCAGGTAATATCGTGCAAATAGATCTCGAGTATTGGCGATTTGAGGCTGTGGATCTCTTTATTAACTTGTAGGTATTTTATGCTCACTAAAGATAACGCTGAGAAGATCCTTTCTCGCATTGATAATATTCCTCTTTATCTTCATGCTTATGCATATCACCTGAATATGCGGCTGGAGAGAATTTTACCAGTTGATTTACTGAAAATTGCGAATAGCCATCATTTAAAAGGTGTGAAAATTCATGTCCTCGATGGCGAGCGTTACTCTCTTAGCTGTATGGATAATATGCAATTGGCCGCTTTTGGCGAGCAGGCAAAAGCGTTACGGCTGGATATCCATATAGAAACCAGCGCCTCCGATAAAGAGACCATCGATCAAGCCGTCGCTATCGCATTAAAGACCGGGGCAACCTCCGTTCGTTTTTATCCTCGTTACGAAGGGCCTTTACAGGATGTTTTAGCAAGTATTTCGGCTGATATTCAATATATTAAAGAGACGTATAGTCACTCTGGACTCACTTTTACCATTGAACAACATGAAGATTTAAAAAGTATCGAGTTAGTCAATCTGGTTAAACAAAGCGAGATGCCATCGCTATCACTGCTTTTTGATTTTGCCAATATGATCAATGCCAACGAACAGCCGCTGGAAGCGTTAGCGGTTATGTCGCCCTATGTCACTCAGGTTCACATTAAAGATGCCTGTATCATTGCGGAAAATGGCGGACTGGGGCACCGGGCCTGTAATTCGGGTCTGGGTGATATGCCGTTTAAGGCGCTGCTGACTGAGTTGATTTGTCTGGGCCAGGAGCAACCACAGGTGATGGCCTACGGTCTGGAAGAAGAGGTTGATTATTACGCGCCGCCTTTCCGTTTTGCAACCGAAGGCGATAACCCGTGGATCCCGTGGCGACAACTGAGCGAAACGCCTCTGCCTGATACAACGCAACTTGAAGCCCGGCTGGATAAAGAAAAACAGGATGCGATCGCCCAGTTAAATTTTGTCAGGGACACCTTACACGACATAAAAAATGATGCTCTGAAAGTTCTTTTGCGTTAATTTTTAATTAAATTTGGTATTGATGGCCGCTATTTTAATTTAATAGCGAAATATTCCATGTCCTTAAATAAAATGATGTTAAGTCATCAGGGGATCTTATGCTCACAAGAAAGAAATGGGCTATATTTAGCCTGTTAACGCTTTGTGGTGGTACCATTTATAAACTGCCTTCATTAAAAGATGCGTTTTATATACCGATGCAGGATTACTTTCATTTGACCAATGGTCAGATTGGTAATGCCATGTCGGTAAACTCAGTGGTGACAACCATTGGTTTTTTCTTGTCAATTTACTTTGCTGATAAACTTCCGCGTCGCTACACCATGTCATTTTCACTGATAGCGACGGGATTGTTAGGTATCTATCTGACAACGATGCCTGGCTATTGGGGCATTCTATTTGTTTGGGCATTATTTGGCGTCACCTGCGACATGATGAACTGGCCGGTACTATTAAAATCGGTGAGTCGGTTAGGAAATAGCGAACAACAGGGACGCTTATTTGGCTTCTTCGAAACGGGACGCGGTATTGTTGACACCGTCATCGCATTCTCAGCCTTGGCTATTTTCACCTGGTTTGGCAGTGGTTTGCTGGGTTTTAAAGCCGGCATTTGGTTCTACGCCATTATTGTCATTGTTGTAGGCATCTTGCTGTTTTTCATGCTTAAGCAGAAGGATGAGTCGACGCCCGCCGCTGATGAAGGCGCCACCAGGCAACAAACCAGCATCTCTTCGGTGCTGAAAGACAAAACAATCTGGCTGATTGCCTTCAATGTGTTTTTTGTCTACGCCGTGTACTGTGGACTCACCTTCTTTATCCCGTTCCTGAAGAACATCTACATGCTGCCGGTAGCCCTGGTTGGCGCATACGGCATTATTAACCAGTACTGTTTAAAAATGATCGGTGGTCCAATTGGCGGTTTAATTGCCGATAAGATCCTCAAATCGCCAAGTAAATATCTGTTTTATACCTTCTGTATCAGTACGTTGGCTTTAGTCGCGTTAATTCTGTTACCGCACGAAAGTATGCCGGTCTATCTGGGTATGGTGTGTACTCTCGGGTTCGGCGCCATTGTTTTTACGCAACGAGCCGTGTTTTTTGCCCCGATTGGGGAAGCGAAAATCGCTGAAAACCAGACGGGCGCGGCGATGGCGCTGGGGAGCTTCATTGGCTATGCGCCAGCTATGTTTTGCTATAGCCTGTACGGCTACATTCTCGATCTTAATCCGGGTCTGGTGGGGTACAAGATAGTCTTTGGCATCATGGCCTGCTTCGCTTGCGCCGGCGCGTTCGTTTCGGTGATGTTGGTTAAACGCATCAACCGCAGAAAGAATATGTTGGAAACCGCATTGGTCTGATTTTAAGCGTTCAGCCATTTCACCAAAGCCGCAGATATGCGGCTTTGGTCGTTTTTGCGTCTGAGATGTCTTGAGCCGTTTCCCGTTTGTTCATAGTCAAACCTCTTCTTTCCCGCTACAGTTAATCTTCAACGGCGCGGAAGGAGACAAAAATGCTCTATATCTTTGATTTAGGTAATGTGATTGTCGACATTGACTTCAACCGGGTGCTCGGAACGTGGAGCGATTTGACCCGCATCCCGCTGGCGACGCTAAAGCAAGACTTTGTTATGGGCGATGCCTTCCACCAGCATGAACGCGGGGAGATCAGCGATGAAGAGTTTGCCGCTGCAATGTGTCATGAAATGAACATGCCGCTGAGCTATGAACAGTTTGCCCACGGTTGGCAGGCCGTTTTTGTCGCCTTGCGTCCAGAAGTCACCGACATCATGCAAAAACTTCGCGACCAGGGGCACCGCGTGGTCGTACTCTCGAACACCAACCGATTACATACCACTTTCTGGCCAAGCGAATATCCACAAGTACGTGCTGCCGCAGATCATGTGTATCTTTCGCAAGAGATGGGGATGCGCAAACCCGAAACGCGTATCTACCAAAGCGTGCTGCAGGCGGAAGGATTTTCGCCGCAAGACGCGGTCTTTTTCGACGATAACGCCGATAATATAGCTGGGGCTAACCAGTTGGGGATCACCAGTATTCTGGTCACGGATAAGGAGACCATCCCCAACTACTTTGCGAAACAGCTATGCTAAAAAGCGTTCATCAAAAAACCAAATACCATACCAGGCCGCTGGTGGCCTGGCTTAAGCTGCTGTGGCGGCGAATTGAAGAAGACAACATGACGACGTTGGCGGGGAATCTGGCCTACGTGTCTTTACTTGCGCTGGTGCCGCTGATCGCCGTGGTTTTTGCCCTGTTTGCCGCCTTTCCGATGTTCTCCGACGTCAGCGTGCAGATCCGCCATTTTATCTTTGCCAACTTCATTCCGGCGACCGGGGATGTCATTCAGGGATATATCGAACAGTTTGTGGCGAACTCCAGCAGGATGACGGCCGTCGGCGCCTTTGGGTTAATTGTCACCTCATTACTGCTGATGTATTCGATTGATAGCGCGCTGAACACCATCTGGCGCAGCAGTCGGACGCGGCCAAAAATCTATTCATTTGCGGTCTATTGGATGATCCTGACTCTCGGGCCGCTGTTGGCTGGCGCCAGTCTGGCAATCAGTTCCTATCTTCTCTCACTACGCTGGGCCAGCGATCTCAATAGCGTCATTGATGATGTACTCCGTATATTCCCGCTAATCTTATCGTGGGCGGCGTTCTGGATGCTTTATAGCATTGTGCCCACCACCCAGGTACGCAATCGCGATGCGGTAATCGGGTCGCTGGTGGCGGCACTGCTTTTTGAAGCCGGTAAAAAGGCTTTTGCTTTATATATCACCATGTTTCCGTCATACCAGCTGATTTATGGCGTGATTGCGGTAGTACCCATTTTGTTTGTCTGGGTCTACTGGACCTGGTGTATCGTCTTGCTTGGCGCTGAAATAACTGTCACTCTCGGTGAATACCGCAAACTCAAAAAAGAAGAAACAGAACAACCATGATTGCATTAATTCAACGCGTATCCCGTGCAAGCGTTACCGTGGAGGGTGAAGTGACGGGTGAAATCGGTCCGGGACTTCTGGTGCTGCTGGGCGTCGAGAAAGACGATGACGAACAGAAGGCCAATCGTCTGTGTGAACGGGTGCTCGGCTATCGCATTTTCAGCGACGCCGAAGGCAAAATGAATCTTAATGTCCAGCAGGCGGGCGGCAGCGTGCTGGTAGTTTCGCAGTTTACGCTAGCGGCCGATACCGAGCGCGGCATGCGCCCGAGTTTTTCCAAAGGCGCGGCGCCGGACAGAGCGGAAGCGCTGTATGAATACTTTGTTGAGCGCTGCCGCCAACAAGAAATGAATACTCAGACCGGGAGATTCGCTGCGGATATGCAGGTCTCGCTGGTAAACGATGGTCCCGTGACCTTTTGGTTGCAGGTATGAGTCAGCTTCCGGGCAGGCTGCGGGTAACAAAAGAGAGTACAGCTATGTATCACCTTCGTGTACCGCAAACAGAAGAAGAGTTAGAAAGCTATTATCAGTTCCGCTGGGAGATGTTGCGTAAGCCGCTGCATCAGCCTAAAGGGTCGGAACGCGACGCCTGGGATGCCATGGCGCATCACCAGATGGTCGTCGATGAAGAGGGCAATCTGGTTGCCGTCGGCCGGCTGTATATTAATGCGGAGAATGAAGCCTCGATCCGTTTTATGGCCGTTCATCCTTCCGTTCAGGATAAAGGTTTAGGCACCCTTATGGCGATGACCCTTGAGTCAGTCGCCCGTCAGGAAGGGGTGAAGCGGGTGACCTGTAGCGCCCGTGAAGACGCGATGGAGTTTTTCTCTAAGCTGGGCTTTGTGAACCAGGGTGAAATCACCACGCCGACAACCACGCCGATTCGCCACTTCTTGATGATTAAACCCATTGCTTCACTGGACGACATCCTGCACCGCGGCGACTGGTGCGGCCAGCTGCAGCAGGCCTGGTATCAGCACATTCCGCTGAGCGAAAAGATGGGGGTGCGCATTCAGCAGTATACCGGGCAAAAATTTATCACCACCATGCCCGAAGCGGGAAACCAGAATCCGCACCATACGTTATTTGCCGGCAGCCTGTTTTCGCTCGCTACCTTAACCGGCTGGGGGATAATCTGGTTAATGCTGCGCGAGCGGCACCTTGGCGGCACGATTATCCTTGCCGATGCGCATATCCGTTACAGCAAGCCGATCAGCGGGAGGCCGAATGCCGTGGCCGATTTGGGCTCGCTAAGCGGCGATCTCGATCGCCTGGCGCGCGGGCGTAAGGCTCGCGTGCAGCTTCAGGTCGAACTGTTCGGTAACGATAAGCTGGGCGCCGTTTTTGAGGGAACCTATATCGTACTGCCCGCGAAGCCGTTTGGTTCTTATGAAGAGGGCGGGAACGAGGAAGAGTAACCCGCCTCTGGCATTATTATTGGCCTGGCGTTTGCGTACGCCAGGCGATATCGCGCATCGCCTGCTTTGCCGCGAGGCTTATCCCGCCTAACTGAAAGAAACCGTGAATGACGCCCAGATAGCGCTGGCAGGAGCTTTCTATCCCTTGTGCTATTAACCGCCGGTACAGCGCTTCTCCCTCATCGCGCAAAGGATCAAATTCGGCCGTCAGGATATGAACCGGCGGCAGCCCGTTAAAATCTTCGCGCCACAGCGGACTGGCTTCCGGATGGGTAGCGGGTGTGGCCGCTAAATACATTTCGTAGCCGCTAAGCAGCGTATCCCGGGTAATGATGTAATCCTCGCCGTTGCTGGCGTAGCTTGCCATGCTGGCGGTAGCGTCGAGCATAGGGTAAATCAGGATAAGCTGCGCAGGTTGCCATACTCCCGCCGCTTTCAGGCGTAGCGCTGTGACCAGGGCGAGGTGGCCGCCGGCGCTGTCGCCGGCCAGCGTGATGCGCGCGGCGTCAACGCCAAGCCGCTGCGCATACCGATAGATAATGTTGGCGCCTCGTTCCGCATCATCGTGCGCCGCCGGAAAAGTGTACTCCGGCGCCAGACGGTACTGCACGGCGATCACCCGGCACCCACTGAACCAGGCAAGCTGGCGCAATTGGTTGTCATGGGTGGCAAAGTCGCCGCTCACAAAACAGCCGCCGTGGTAATACACAATGGTGGGTAGCAAGCCGTTGCTTTTTGGCGGCGAGACGACGCGAAAGGTTATGCCATCGAGCGTGATGTCTTCAACCTGCACACGCGTTTCCGTTTCCCCTGCGAGAACGGCGCTGGCGAGATAGCCGTTTCTCCGGTCATCAATACTCTGTTCTCGCGATGGTGGCCGCCCCGCAGCAATAAACTCCTCAACCAGCGAAGCAATACCTTTTTCCAACGTCATGGCAAGTCCCTTTTACTGGATTAATATCCAGTGTTATAGCCTGGTTTTTGCGAAAAAGATATACCGAATGGAGCCGCGATCGCATTGTGGAAAGCGGCTCGCAAAAGCGTATTTCTCAGCAAAGATCTGCTTCTTCTGTTGAACAATATCTGGAGAAGCAGGATCGGGATAAGGAGAGCATTTCCGGCGTGGTCACGCCGTATGAATGATAACGAGCGACCTGAGTCGCCCGTTATAGGTGCGCAGAACTTACTCCCCTTCGCCGGGGAACATGAACGGGTTAATTGAGCTTCTGGCGAAGCCTTCCTGTTCCATGCGAGCATCGAGTACCAGCGAGGCTAAATCGTCGGCAACGGCTTCGACTTTCGGGTCTTTCTCCTGATACATAATCTTCAGGTAGCTCCCGCAGTCGCCGCAGCTTTCGGCTTTCACCGCCGCCTGCTCGTTATCCAGCGACCAGTAGTGCAGGTCGCGGCTCTGTTCGCAGTTGCTGCATTTTACGCGTACCACATGCCATTCGGTTTCACACAAGTTGCAGTGCAGATAGCGCAGCCCCTGAGTGGTGCCGATTTGCACGATGCTGGAGACCGGCATCGAGCCGCAAACCGGGCAGAACTGGCGATGCTCGCCGTATTCGGCGCGCGCTTTCCCCGGGATCAGGCTGGCCATTTGCGCCCAGTACAGCGACAGCGCGGCCCAGATAAACGGCGCTTTGTCGCTGCTGACCGAGGCGAAATCGGAAGCAAACAGCGCGCTGGCCATCTCTTCCAGTTCCGGCCCGGAGGCTTTTTCCAGGTTCTCGATAACCGACAACGCCGGGCCGCTCATCTCAGGTTTCAGCTCGGCGATCAGTGAATGCAGCAGTTTGTGCCAGTGTTTATCACGCGGCAATACGTGAATATCCAGCGGCGGCTTGCCCTGATCGTTGGCCTCTTTAATGCGGGCAGTCAGATCCATCTGCAACGGATGGTCGTACAGCACCACTTCCTGCGCATGAGCGATCAGCGCGGCAAAGCGCAGGTAATCGCCCAGCGGGTTGTTGGCGACCAGCTCGCGCAGGCGCTCTGCGCGGCGGTTATAAAGATTCTTCAGTCTGGGGAACAGTAGCGGCGGAATTGCTTCCGCCGTGCGTTTCTCGCTCGAACCCAGCTCGTCTTGCGGGATTATGCGAATACTCATGCAGTCTATTTTTCCTGTTTCTGGCGGACTTCACGGTACCAGCGCGGGTGATGTTTCTTCGCCCACGTACTGGTGACCCAGCCTTC
>ERZ1035001.801-NODE-801-length-14549-cov-125.796881_pt1 | contig 14549 bp, 10 predicted proteins | sample MGYA00520685_ERZ1035001 | MGnify/ENA primary metagenome ERZ1035001 (study PRJEB33766, sample SAMN09781749) | gut metagenome | biome: gut microbiome | host: Homo sapiens | place: Madagascar | study: EMG produced TPA metagenomics assembly of the PRJNA485056 data... | reverse complement strand
TCTATTCTGCCACGGACGGACAGGGCAACAAGGTGGGAAATCCTTTCAAGGCTTCAAAGATTGACAGGGCTGTCGGTGCGGAGGCGATAGAAAAGCGGTTCGCTTATTCTGCCAAGAAGTTCAAGGAGGACAAGAAACTCTCCGAGATGACCAAACATAGTGTGGAGGCAGTGTTGAAGCAGACTTACCATAAGGATAAGTTCGTTGAACTGCTGAAAGCAAAGGGCATTGATGTTGTTTTTCGCCATACAGCTGACGGCTGTATCTACGGAGCAACATTTATTGACCACCGCACTCAAAGCGTGTTTAATGGTTCAAGGCTTGGAAAGAATCTTTCTGCCAATGCCATGCAGGAGCATTTCACCTTACCTTACGAGAATGAGCAGCCGATACCACTTACCATTCCAACGGAAGATGGCGTTGTCTTGGAGAAGGAACTTCAAAGCTCAGGATTGTTCGACGAGTACGGCAGCGGCCTTGGACTTATGTCTGGAGGAGGTTCTTCAAATGAGGCGCAAGAGGCTGCATTTGATAGAGAGCTGCGCAGAAAGAAAAAGAAACGTAAAGGGCGAAGCCTTTAATCGTTTCATCAAGGTTGGCTTTCTTATACAATGGAGAAAGCCTGCCTTCAATCAAAAACAATTTGTATAACTTCAAAACTGAAAAACAATGGCACAAGAAGACGATTTGAGAGCATTGGGAAAAATTATGGATTTTCTCCGTGCCGTGAGTATCATACTCGCAATTATGAATGTATATTGGTATTGCTACGAGGCAATGCACATATGGGGAGTGACAATCGGGGTGGTTGACAGGATCCTTATCAACTTCAACCGTACAGGTGGTTTGTTTCATTCCATTCTCTATACCAAGCTGTTTTCGCTTCTGCTCCTGGCACTCTCATGTCTGGGAACCAAGGGCGTGAAAGCAGAAAAGATGAGTTGGTACAGGATTTGGACGGTTCTTGCCGTTGGCTTCTGTCTGTTCTTCCTCAACTGGTGGATATTATTGTTGCCTATATCACATTTGGGCAATGCCACGCTATACATCTTTACAATGACAGCGGGTTATATCTGCCTGTTGATGGGAGGACTCTGGATGAGCAGACTCTTGAAACACAACCTCATGGAGGATGTGTTCAATAATGAGAACGAGAGTTTCATGCAGGAGACCAAACTCATGGAGAACGAGTATTCTGTCAATCTGCCCACTCGCTTCTACTACAAGAAGAAATGGCAGAGAGGATGGATCAACGTGGTCAATCCGTTCCGAGCGACCATCGTGTTAGGTACACCGGGTAGTGGTAAGTCCTTTGCTGTAGTGAACAACTACATCAAACAGCAGATAGAAAAGGGGTATTCAATGTATATCTATGGTGCGCCAGTCAAGGCTATATCTTAATCGTCCCTTTGGCAAGGATTAGGCAAGTGTTCTTTGAAAACGACCTATCATCACCGACTTATCTGTCCAACGAAAGGCGGCAGGGAGTGTAGCACGTCGGGACAACTATAAGTCAGTTAGTTACCAAACTGCGACTGAATAGCGATGATAAGACAAGTATGAGGATAAAACCCGAATTGGTTGAATGATAATCTGAGCGGTCTTTGTAGCAGACTGTGACGTAAGGTAACTATGGGAACTACCGTTGTATGGATAGTTCTGAACCGTCATCACTGCAATACTCTTTTTGCAGTCGTAGAGTAGAAAGAGCAAGAACTTGTTGCAGCGCAACCGTAATATACGGTAAAAGGTGGAAGTCATATCCGACAACTTGTCGTGCCAACAGTTAAGATATAGTAAACTGGGATTACCTAAATCGGAGCCTGCAAAGGGCTATGGGAAACAGTTCCCGAAATTCCGACATGGTAACGGAGTCCCCGTAGTAGTCCGAGCAAGTTAATGGCTTGTACATGGCGAAGGGGGACAGCAGAGATTTTTAATACAATTAATGAATGATGTGAGAGACATTATGAGAAATTCGGCAAGAGTATTAAACAGTTTGAATCGACACAGCAAGGACTTGAATTACAAGTACGAGCGTCTGTACCGTATTCTTTTCAATACGGAGATGTACGCCGTTGCCTACCAGCGGATTGCACCCAAACAAGGCAATATGACGGAGGGAACGGACGGCAAGACCATTGACGGCATGAGCATCAAGCGTATTGAAAACCTGATAGCATCATTGAAAGATGAAAGCTACCAGCCCAAACCGTCAAGGAGAACATATATACCCAAGAAAAACGGGAAAATGCGTCCTCTGGGTATTCCTGCTACGGAAGATAAGTTATTGCAGGAGGTGGTTAAAATGGTATTGGAAGCCATATACGAAGAGAGTTTTGAATACACTTCGCATGGTTTCCGTCCCAAACGGAGCTGCCACACCGCCCTTAAGCAGATTGAAAAATCATTCTGTGGGGTGAAATGGTATATTGAGGGCGATATAAAGGGATTCTTTGACAACATCAATCACGATGTGATGATAGGAATCCTCGAAGAACGCATCAATGATGCCCGTTTCATTCGGCTTATCCGTAAATTCCTGAATGCGGGATATATCGAAGATTGGGAATATTTTCACACATATAACGGGACACCGCAAGGTGGCATCATCAGTCCAGTACTTGCCAATATCTATCTTGATAAATTGGACAAGTACATGGCAGAGTATGCAGCAAAATTTGACAGGAATGCCCGTAAAGAAGTGAACCCACAGTACAGACACTACCAGCGTAAGAAAGAACGAGCTAAAAAGGCGTTGAAATCAGCAGTAAGTCTTGAAGAAAGAAAACTGCTGGTAGAACAGATACGGAAATATGATAATCTTATGTTGCAGACCCCTGCTAAAAATGACATGGACTGCAACTATAAGAGGTTGAAATACGTGAGATATGCGGATGATTTTCTGTGTGGCGTTATAGGCAGTAAAGAAGATGCAATGACAATCAAGTCGGATATAAAGGATTTTATTTCCGACAAACTAAGATTGGAATTGTCTGATGAAAAGACGCTGATAACCCATTCGGAAACTCCTGCAAAATTTCTTGGATTTCATATCAGAAACCGCAAGTGCATGGAAACCAAACGGGATTCCCTCGGTCGTAAAAAGAGAAGTCGGAACAAGACGGTGGAAATAAAAATCCCTAAAGATACGGTCAAGAAGAAACTTCTTGCGTATGACGTTGTGGAAATAAAGAAACACAACGGCAAGGAAATATGGAAACCGAAAGCGAGACCCGAACTGAACTTCAATGACGATTTGGAAATCCTGCGCAGGTATAATTCTGAAATTAGAGGCTTGTACAATTATTTCGGCATAGCCGTTAATTGCGCAGCCCAGCTATCCAATTTCGGTTATATCATGGAGTATAGTATGTACAAAACATTTGCAGCCAAGTATCGAAGCAAAGTAAAGAAGATATGCAAAAAGTACAAGCATAACGGAATATTTTGCGTTAAGTATCAGAACAATGCAGGCAAACAAAAGGAAGAGTACTTCTATAAAGGAGGTTTCAAACGCCAAAAGCCATCAAAGGATAACAAAATAGACATACTTCCCAAATTCATAATGCACACCAGTACAACCAGTCTTATGGACAGGTTGAAAGCAGAAAAATGTGAATTATGTGGTGCTAAGGGCCATTTGGAAATGCACCATGTACGTAAACTCAAGAATCTTCAAAATAAAGAGCCTTGGGAACGACACATGATTGCACGGAAAAGGAAAACTATTGCACTTTGTGGAACTTGTCATAAAAAGATTCATTATGGAACGATTTGAACTGCATATCGAAGCGGAGAGCCGGATACGCTGGAAGGTGTACGTCCGGTTCGGAGGCGAGTTTTCGGAAACCGACCATAGTAATATGGCACGGCGTCGGCTACTTAGCCTACATTTCAAGTTTTCCGATCTTTCGACGATTGCCTACAACCACATGATGAACCATCAGAATGGATATAAGGTCAAGCCCCAGTTCTATGTCATCAACTTTGACGATCCTCGCAGAAGTCATCGCTGCAATCCTATTCACCCAGATTTTATGAGTGACATTTCCGATGCTTACGAAAGTGCATATACAATAATGCTCAATCTCAATAAGACTTGGGTGCAGAAGCAGGGCGACTTCTTTGTGGAGAGTCCGATAATCCTCTTTGCTGCCATCATCTGGTACCTAAGAATCTACAAGAACGGAAAGTTTTGTACCTTTCCCCATGCCATCGAATTGCTTAACCGCAGATACGAGGATGTCTTTCCGATACTGACGAGCTATCCCGAACTGGAGAACTACCTATCTCCGTTCATGGATGCCTGGCAAGGTGGGGCGATGGAGCAGTTGGCGGGTCAGATTGCAAGCGCAAAGATTCCGCTGTCACGAATGATCTCACCACAACTCTACTGGGTGATGTCCGCAAGCGAGTTTACACTCGACATCAACAATCCCGAAGAACCGAAGATTCTATGTGTCGGCAACAATCCCGACCGTCAGAACATTTATGGTGCGGCACTTGGTTTGTACAACAGCCGCATCGTGAAACTCATCAACAAGAAGGGACAACTCAAATCATCCGTTATCATTGACGAGTTACCAACTATCTATTTCAAAGGCTTGGATAATCTGATTGCTACGGCACGAAGCAACAAGGTTGCCGTCTGCTTGGGCTTCCAAGACTTCTCGCAGTTGGTTCGTGATTATGGAGACAAGGAGGCAAAGGTGGTTATCAATACGGTAGGTAACATCTTCAGCGGACAGGTCGTTGGCGAGACCGCCAAGACTTTATCCGAGCGTTTCGGCAAGGTGCTCCAAAAGCGCCAGTCCATTTCCATCAATCGTCAGGATGTCTCTACATCTATCAATACCCAGATGGACAGTCTCATTCCGCCGAGCAAGATTAGCGGACTCACCCAAGGTATGTTTGTTGGATCTGTTTCCGACAACTTCACCGAGCGCATAGAGCAGAAGATCTTCCATGCCGAGATTGTCGTTGACACCGACAAGGTAAAGCGAGAGGAAAGCCATTATCAGCCTATCCCTATCATTAACGATTTCAAGGATATCGATGGCAACGACTGCATGAAGCAGACCATACAGGACAACTATAACCAAATCAAGGAAGATGTCAAGCTGATAGTCAAGGATGAACTGGGGCGTATCGCCAACGATGAGAACTTGAAGCACTTGATACAGAAGGCATAAATGCGCTTTTTACAGTTGAATATAAATAGGTTTGTCCTATTGCTTTTTTCCGCGAGCGTCAAGGATAATAGTTAAAAATGATTATAATATAGCTAATAATTAGTTATCAATTTTGATAATCAAAATATTTATCGTAATTTTGCACACAGATAAAAATAACATGGCTGAATAATATATGAACATAACAAGTGAAGACGAGGCTTTGTTGGAACTGTTCGAAAATGGAAAGACATCTGACAAGAAGTATAAAAGACTTCCTATAGCCGCAATCAAGGGTTATGTTAAGGCTGTCAACAAAATGAGAGCTGCAACAAGAATTGAAGACATTATGCGTGATCATGGCTTGCGCTACGAAAGATTGCACGGAGACAGAAAAGATCAAGAATCCGTAAGATGCAATGATGTCTGGCGATTGATTTTCCAAAGCTCTCCTGCCGATGGCAGTATTATCATTACCGAAATAGAATTAATTGAAATATCACATCATTATGACTAAGTTTAGTTTCAATCAGGCAGTCCCATTTGAGGCAACTCATGTGGGCGAGGTGATTAAGGACGAATTGTCTGCTCGTAATATGAAGCAGAGCGAATTGTCCGAACTCACAGGCATACAGAAATCCATTCTGAATGATGTCATAAAAGGTAAACGTTCTCTGACACCTGAAATGGCATTGTTGTTGGAAAACGCTCTCGGCATTTCTGCGACATATCTCATGAACATCCAGACGCAATACGAATTGGATTGCGCCAAACAGAGCGAAAGGGTTGTGTTGCAGACTAAAATGCTTGAGATTTGGAATGTACTCAAAGACCAAGTATCAATTCCCTTTTTCAGAAAAGTCGGTATCGTTAGAGGAAATATCATTGAGGATGTAAAACGCATCTTCGAGGTCTTTTCCGTGGATAACTTGGATGATTTCTTTGGTTTGAAGGCAGAAGAAATGGAACTTTCTTATTACCGCAAGTCTGAAAAGGTGAAAACCAATCCCGTGGACATTCTGTCTTGGAAATATTATTGCTATCATCTCTCTAAAAATGATGATTCAACTTTATGCATATTTGACAAGAGGGCAGATACAGAGATGCTGGCAAGAGAGCTGAACAATGTGTTTAAAGAAAACAAGAATACGGTGAACAAAACCCAAGAGGTTCTTAACAAGTATGGCATTCGTTTTCTTGTAGTCAATAAGGTTGGGCAAGTTCCTGTCGATGGAATGTCCTTTTGGATAGGAGATACACCAACGATTGTCATCACTGAGAGAATAGCTTCCATTGACAATTTTGCTTTCACCACTTTACATGAGGTCGGTCATGTATTCAAGCACCTTACCCAAAATGGTAAGGCAATGATTAATCTCATGGAGGACAAGAAGAACATCGAGGAGTCTGAGGCTGACGAGTTTGCTTTAAATGCGACCCTACCAAATGCGGACTGGAAAAAGTTCATGGCAAGGACTCGTGATGTTGTACCTTATAAAATAGCACCATATATTCAGACAGAAGCAGACAAACACAATGTCAATCCACAACTTCTGTTCGGACGCTACAAGCATGATATAGGTATATACAAGATAAAGAATTTCTTTGAAACGAAAATTCTATAACGATTCACAAAGCACCATTGGTTACACATTTCATAGCCAATGGTGCTTTGCTTTTTCATCGCCTCATCCTCTCCAATTCATCATCCCGTCGCATCTTATCATTCAACTTCTCCTGCATCTTGTCCAGAAAATAGGTGCGACTATAGTTCTTGCGTCTTCTGATGTCGGTGTAGAAACGATAGCAGTCCTTGGCTTTGATGCCGAAGAACTGGTACATGGCTTGCGCCAAGTCCTTGAACTTCACATCGCCATCGTTCACGCTTCCCATTACGCAGATGCCATATACCATTTCTACAAGGTCAACGGCATTGCCAGTCCATTTCACTAATGGCTTTGATTCTGATGATACTGGTGGGGAGACTTCTGGAGTGGATGTGGTCACATGAAGATGATATGTTGCTGCCACATGCTCTTGCATCCTTCGGACAAATGCAATTGCTTTGCGCACATACAAGCCTACGGTTCCCAAACAATCCTTTATATGGGGCATTGACAGATGAAAGTCAAGCTCGGTTTCTGCGTATGACAGTGCAAAGACCGCTTGCTTCACGTTGGTGCTGCATAAATCAACCACAACCTTGATAAACTCACGATATGAGTTCTCCAAAACGTTACCACCTTTGTCCTTATGACCTGCATTCAGCAAGTTGAAAAAATCAGTCTCTATCAATATGTTGTATTCCATGTTGCTGTCTCTTTTATGGGTTTGTACTAATTTGATGTATTCGTGCGCACATCATTTATTAGTCCAATACCTATGCCATTCCAAGACAATTTAAACAATAGAATGACGATATTGTCTGATAATCAGCAACTTTATCAAGAGAATAAGATTTTCACAAGGAAATTGCAAGCAGAAATAGTGTAAGGAAAACCGGACACTCGTCCAATCTTCCTTACACGGTTCTTATACCGTTACAACTTATTAGTAGGAATACCATACTCTTTCATACGGGCATAGAATGTAGTATGGCTCATTTCCAACATTTTTGCCGCATCACGCTTGATGCCATTACATTGCTTCAAAGCCCACAAGATACGCTCTCGATTGATCTTGCGTTCTTGTTCATCAAAGTCCAAAGCCTCTTCTGTCAATGTCGATTGTGACAACTGCAAGTCCTCGACATCTATTATCTCATTCTCGCATAACAGCATAGCTCGCATGATACATGATTTCAACTCACGCACATTACCTGGCCATGTATGGCTTACAAGTGCCCTTTGCGCTTCCTTACTGATACATTTTATTTTTTTGTCCGTATGCCTATCATATAGTTTCAGGAAGAAGTTAGCTAATGGCATAATATCTTCCTTGCAATCTCGCAACCGTGGAATCTCAATAACCGCTTCGTGAAGTCGATAATACAGGTCGCTTCTGAATCGTCCTTCCCGAACTGCCTCTTGCAGGTTTTCGTTGGTGGCGGCAATAATGCGCACATCAGCCACTTTATCTTTTGTAGCTCCCAATGGTCGGTAGCTCTTGGATTGCAACACACGCAGCAGCATCGCCTGTACGTCTTTCGGCAGGTTGCCTATCTCGTCCAAGAACAGCGTACCTCCAGCAGCCAATTCAAAGTAACCTTTTCTTGCTGCGTCCGCACTTGTGAATGCCCCTTTCTCATGCCCGAAGAGAGCGGAAACGGCAAGTTCCGCAGAAAGCGTACCGCAATCTACTACTTCAAAAGGCTTGTCGGCTCTTTTGCTTTGCAGATGTATCTTTTCCGCTATATGTTCTTTGCCAGTACCGTTGTCGCCCAATATCATAACAGCCATGTCGCTTTTGGCAAACAATTCTGCCATTTTGTATATACGGCGAAACTTCTCACTTTTGCGGTAAACAATCTTGTTATTCAACTCGACGAGTCGTTTCTGCTTGTCTATGATTTCTTCCAAACGTTCATAAACTACATCAAGCAACAATTTCTTCGGTATATAGTCTTCCGCTCCCAACTTCATAGTCCTCACGGCACTCATGCTTTCATCGTAAGATGTCATGATGATAAATGGATTCTGGTAGCCGTTACTACGCATCCATTCCAACAGGTCGATACCGTTATCATTCCCCAAGCGCATATCCGAAATGACAACATCCCATTCAGAGGATTCCTTCACAGCTTTCAGACCATCTCTGTAATTGTAACATAAGATTGTTTTCCATCCCTTCGCCTCCAACTTCTTGCCCAACATATTGCAAAATGTCTGGCTGTCTTCAATGATTATTACTTTCTTCATGCTGTTACCTCCTCTATTTTCTTTTGTGCGGCTTTGATGATTGCATCACCATGTGCGAAAACATCCTCAACCGCTTGGTTGATAACATCGTCTGATGATGTAGAATCTTCAATCAGGTCAAAGAGATAGTTCAAAGACTCGTCAGATTGTACCATCATCCATGAGCTTCTTGCGTGGTGAATGGCATCGGACATTTTCTTGCGGTTCTCCTCTTGGGCTGCATTACGGATACTGCCCAATGTATCAGTCATTTCCTTTACGAAATTCTCCAAAGTCTCTTGTTCATTGCCGTAGGTCAGCAACATAGAGAAGTCTATTTGTTTTTCTGCTATCTTGCCATTTACACACTTTCTTGCAGTGTTTATCAAATCCTTGTCAGACATCGGCTTGAACAGACAAGCGACAAATCCTGCGTCAAGCAGTTCTTGCTCACTCACATTTGGTGCTGCTGTCATAACGACAACAGGAATGGTCTTGGAGTTACGCACGTTCACCATACGCATCATTTCCAGAATCTCGATACCGTTCACTTCAGCCATCTTCAAATCCGTTATCAGCAGATCATAAGATTTTTTGCGCATCATATCCAATAAATCCGTGGCATTATTACAAGTGTCACATACGATGCCGTTTGATGCAAACGCCTCACGGATGGTACTCAGTTGCACATGGCTATCATCAATGGCAATGACAGTAAACGAATCTTGTCGTTTCGTTCTATAATGGATTGGTTCCACATTCTGCTTTTCGGCTGCAGCCATAGGAAGACTAATGGTAAAGATACTTCCAAGCCCTTGGTGACTGGACACATCGATTTTTCCTTTCATCAGTGAAACGAGGTTCTTGACAATGGAAAGTCCCAAGCCAAATCCCGGTTGGGTGACCGCATTTCCCAATCTTGCAAATTCCTTGAAGATTTGTTTTTGTTGCTTGTCGTCCAATCCTGTTCCTGTATCCTTAACCATTAGCATGAATACACCGTTTTTATAGGTTGTGGACAATACAATCTCACCTTTTCCCGTATATTTGATGGCATTGGAAAGCAGATTGCGTCCTATTGTAAGCACCTTTTCCTTGTCTCCATTGACAACACCATCTGCCTTATTGCTGACGCTCAATTCAAGTTGTTTCTTCGCAGCAAAGGGTTCATACTCCATCTTTAATTGCTCGGCAATGTCCATCATACGGAAAGGGCGTTCCTTGACGGTCGCCTTTCCATTTGCTAATTTGGAGTAAACCAGGAAACTGTCTATCATAGAAGTCAAGCCTTTCGATGTGTCAACAATCAAGTCCGCATATCGTTTGCTTTCATCCGTAGCATCATCAAGTCCGCTAATTTTGCGAGCATAATCCTTGATGGCAGACAAAGGACTGCGCATCTCATGTGTTACTGTCAGCATCACCTTTCTTGTTTCTTCCTTGCTCTTACGTGTCTTGAATGCGAATCGCCACACCAATAGGAATAATACGAAAAACACCAATATCAACAATCCTATCATCCCTATATAATAATAGGTATAATTGCCTTCCAAGTCTGCGATTTGTCGCTCACGAACTTTGATGCCTTTATCCACATTCTCATCAGCTATGCTGATTACTCTTTGCAACTGCTTATTGATACCTTCATTTCTATTTCCAAGACTATCCAATATCTCCACTACCTTACGGCTTTGCTGGTGATGTTTAGCAACAACCGTTTGGTTTAGGTTGGTGAGCATCTTTTCAGTTTGGGTTAAACGGTTGCCTGTTGTTACTCCATTTTCTTTCTTGCCGAACAATCTGCTGAAGAAACCTCGCTTCTTTGGCTTTGCCTGCTGTGGCATAGCTGAAAGTCTTTGGCTTTCAGTTTTATTCTGCTCTACAATTCTTGGAACTTCTGCGGTCAGCTTTTCTTGAGTGGCATTCAGATCCTGCATGGCATCCTTTATATCCAGAAGGAGCTGTTCCTTTTCTGCAAGAAGACGGCAGATCGTATCAGAATCTTCTTTCGGACAAATACCTGCGATGCCTTCAAGCATACTGTCCACTTCCAATCGAAGCGAATGATACTCATTTACATCTGTTGAGTCCCAATCCGCAACCATTTCACCAAGCAGTGACAATTCCGTTATGTGCAAGTTTAAGTCATGCACATTCTTTCGCCACTGATGCAGTTCTGCATTTCTACACTCAATCTCCTTTCTGTCGCGCCATTCAAATAGGCCGATAATAATGGTACATCCTACGATGACGATGGCAGTCATGATGCCTAAAGCCATCCATCTACAGATATGCCCGGTCTGTTCTTTGCGTTCCATGTTGTTTACTTTTTACATTTCTATTACTTCATTATTGCTTTGCACTAACATTTTAATCGGCAAAGATAATGGCAGGAAGCATTAAAGACGAATATTTGTATATATTATAACAACTTTTATGTAATTTCTTGGTAAAAGCAGCATATTGTTAGAAGCGAGGTCCACCATGAGGGCGGAGGAATTTTGCTTCCGACGGTCGCAGAAAGGAGGATACCACATGATAGGCAAGCTAAAGAAAGGCAGCTCATTTGGTGGTTGCATCCGCTATGTTACAGGCAAGGACGAGGCGAAAATCATCGCCTCGGATGGTGTGTTACTCGGCACGAATGCCGAGATGACGCAAAGTTTCGAGCTACAAAGGCAGCTAAATCCAAGGATTAAGAAGCCTGTGGGACACATTGCATTGAGCTTCAAACCAGAGGACAAGCCACGTTTGACGGATGAGTTTATGACTAAGATAGCCCTTGAATACATGCAGATGATGGGCATCACCGATACCCAATTCATCATCGTAAGGCATCACAACACAGACAATCCACATTGTCATATCGTGTATAACCGCATCAACAATGAGAACAAACTCTTATCAGACAGGAATGATTACAGGCGTAATGAGCAGGTGACCAAGGCTCTTAAATCCAAATATGGACTTACTTACGGAATGGACAAGAGCAATACTAATACTTTTTATCGGTTTGACTTAACCGATTGAGAAATAAACTATTAGCGAATTATTTGAGAAATAGAGGTAACGATTTGGCAACTGTGCGAATTTCAGCGTTTTGCGTTGCTATGCTGTCAAATAACTCTTTCATTTGCAAATATAACATCTTTTTCCGAAAGTACGAACTGTTGGCAGCAATTTTATAAAATCAACTTGCGAAAAACGAAAATCATTCATCCCATTTACAAGTTGGCATGTTAAGAACATTGTCCGCTTTGTCATTTTGTTACCGGGATTTGTCCGCATGGTAGGAGAAGCGTACCAATCAGTCAAGTATGTTGTTTCATTATGTAATAGCCAGCTGTTTTTTGTGTAATACTCCGATAACGCTTTCTTTTTGCTTTTTATATGTGCAAGGGTCAAGCCCCCCACGGATAGTTACTTCGTTGGAGATTTTGGACTATATCACAACTTGGTTCAGAGTGATAATTTAATGTGTGTCAATGCACCATGATGTTTTTGGGTAATCTACCATCTTGCTATTTGTACTTGGTTCAGAGGTTGTTATTCCTGAATATCTTTCAACTGTAATAGGACCTCTTGATGCCGTGTAGAATTCTTTGGTATGAGTTTTGTAAGGGATAACTTTCTCCAATAGTGTTTTAAAATTATTATATATTTCTGTGTCTGTACCACATAAAGTCTGTACATAATCTCCGAAATCATAGAATATCACAGGGGAGTAGCCATCCATACGCTGAATATTTATAGCTTGTGTACTATCAAAAGAATAATTAGAGTGAATATATTTCATTAGTTCTGCCAACTCATCCAAGTAAGAGCAGTCTGTTACAGCCAACGTTCCATAAGGATATTGATAGTTAGAATAAAACTGATAAAATGACTCACATATAGCTTTGTAATCTGGTTTTTCTGATAAGAGATATTTGCCTATTGTGGAATATGGCATACCAAAGACCATCACTTCTGTTGGACAGGCAATCATATAGTTGGTTACATGGCGTAACTCATAGGCAACTTCCAACGATGCCATATAGCAATCATCAAATAGAATATACTCCATTGACAATCCGTTATTAGATAAGCTTTGAGCAAGAGTGCTTATGTTTGTTTGGTATTCTGCTGTTAATCCGCCAAAAAAACGTGTCATAGGAACATTCTCAAAATCCCAATGATAAACAAAATCTTCCTTCGCTTTGCTACGGCTTTGTACAACAGGAAGCCAGCCCATGCCGTGACAACCGATAATCATTGAATAACTTTCAGCAGGAGCAAATGTTTTCATATCTCCGAGAATCTCTGTCAAACCAGCTTCTGTGGTAAAAGAAGGATTTACATATTCTTTTAAGATAGTCCTTTTACACGAACCGTTATTTAAAGTTATTTCAAACATCTCCGATTCAGAAGGGCTTGTAGATAAAAACACTATAATTCTTTCATTCTCTAATCCTTTTTCTTGTATAGCTTCTTCCATATCAGAAATGTTATTATAAAAATAACTTGTCAGATTTGTTGACCATGGGAGATACATAAAAACTGTTCTTTTATTATTGGTTTCTATTTCAAAGTCTTCTTTTTCACATGAAATAAATAAGAATACCAATAGTATAAAAGGCAATATTTTTTTTATTCTCATATTATTTTGATTTATAGTTCCGTATTCACGTGTATTTTTCCGAAAGTTTTTTGCTCGTCACGTATTCGGCATAGCTCCCGATATACTTTTAGGTGCAAATATAGCGAAAAGTGCCATTCATAAGACATCGGTCTTTACTTTCTTATGGAAAGATACCCCCATATCATTGCAAACAGAAAGGATGTTTTTTATAATATCCTCTTTTTCTATATCTATTTCATTTATGTAAATTCCATGCCACTCTGAAAATGAAGAGAGTGGTATGGAATTTTTTACTTCGTCTTTACTCCAATTCAATAACTCCTCATTCTCCGTCGGAAGATGAGCTTCCGCCAGACGTAGAGCCACCACTTGAAGAAGAGCCTGTTCCAGATGAAGAACCGCCACCGCTTGGTGTGCTGCTACTCCCCGAATCTACAGCCGAGCTACCCGAAGTAGAAGGAGCGGAAGACTTTTAGTTAAGCACCTCACGCTTGTAATGGGTAATCTCGGTATTTGCATAATCAATGAAGGCGGTGTAATCCTTTTCGCCATAAACGAGGGCAAGGGCATTTACCATCTTCACCAATGCACGATAGGCATCATCACTTGCTGTGCGAGCTGCTTTCAAAGCTCCAACTGTCACACCCATTTTCTCATTGGTACGCTGCAAGGTAAGCATTCTTACTCGTTCGTTAGCTTCTTTCAGATTTGTAACAAATGCTGTCAAGCCTAACTTTGCAACTTGTGCGGAATACTTGTCTTCAAGGTCTGTAATGAAATTAACCAAAAGACCAGTCTCCTTATCGAGTTGGCCAGCGGTGTTAATCTTGTAGTCCTTGATGTGCTGTGCGAGAACCTTTGCTGCCTGTGCCATGTCAGCGATAGGCATAGCAAGGAATGCTTCAACGGCTTTCTTGT
>ERZ1035001.800-NODE-800-length-14591-cov-4.495391_pt1 | contig 14591 bp, 8 predicted proteins | sample MGYA00520685_ERZ1035001 | MGnify/ENA primary metagenome ERZ1035001 (study PRJEB33766, sample SAMN09781749) | gut metagenome | biome: gut microbiome | host: Homo sapiens | place: Madagascar | study: EMG produced TPA metagenomics assembly of the PRJNA485056 data set... | reverse complement strand
GCACGGCCCTGCACATATCCGGATTCGATATAGCTTTCCAGATAATCGCAGTAACTGCACAGGATATCAGGGTCGTCCGGGTCGGAAGCATACTGCTGTTCATGCTTTTGCAGTGTGAGGTCAGCTTCCTTGGAAATCTGCGCCAGAGCAGTGGAAGCATAGTGCACAACCTCGCTGTCGCTATTCAGCCGGGCCTGCTGCAAAAGGGGATAATAACTGGAAGGATCTTCTGTCAGAACTGAGAGGATCAGCTGCCGCTTTTGAAGGGAATCGTTTACCAGAAGGGCTTCTTCCAGCGGAATGACCTGCTCCTTGTCTGCGTTTCCGGGAACAAGAATGCTTCGGTGGATCTCTTCGTTGATGTGCATTTTTTCTAACGTTTTTTCCAGCAGATCATCGCCAAATAATGCCCAGTTGGTGTGCAGAAGCAGAACACACAAAGGTCCCCAGATGGGAACCAACAGAATCACCGGAAAAAAGTATCCCTTGATATCCAGAATGCCGCTGCGTATAAGCAGCCATAGTACAAGACAGACCAAAAGATGAAGAAGTAACAATCCCAATGTTGAAATACTAGCATTCATTAGCAGGATCCTTTTTTGCAGCGGCGATCAGGCGGAGCTGTTCATCCAACGATACAGATGTGACCTGAAATCCTTTTTCGGCCATGCGCTGGGTAAGGAGCGGCAGATTTTCCTCTGTGGCCTGATTCAGCAGCAGGTAAACGTTCTCGTCTGCGCCAAGTCCGGCAATATCGCTGCTGCGGATGCTGCGCTCCAACTGCGCATAAAATTCTTCTGAAGTTGCAAACGTACCGGAGACACGCAGCAGCAAATGCTGCGCCATCTTGTCCTCCTGTAAGGTGCAGGCGTTTGCAAGCTGCTCTGCGAATGGCACGGGCCGCATCAGACAGGTGCCCGGAAGATACCATGTTTCCTGAATGGCACTTTCATATTCAAAAGCGCGGATCAGTGCGGTTTCTACCAGACCACACAGGATGCGGAACAGGTTCTGATAATAGAGCGTCATCTGGTTTTCCTCGGCTGTCCGCAGGCCGATGAGCACTACGATCGAACCGTTCTGGCGTACACCGGCTGCATACATGGGAAGATCCGGAGCAAACGTCCGGTTGACCCACACGCCATCCTGTTCAATGGCACGAAATACATCGATGTATTTATCAACAGCAAGTGAACGGGCAGGAGCAGGCTGCAATCCGGAGCTTGCTGCTGTCAGCCGCGCAAAGATATGACCCTTTTCCATGCGATAGATCGTGAGGCTGTGGTTTTCCAAAATATCTTCCATGACCTGTATGGTCTTGCGGTAAATCTCCTGCGGCTGCAGGGTGTTCAGCTGCTGCGTTACGGTATAGATCTTTCCAAAACTGTCTCTGCGACCAAGGATCTGACGCCGGAAAAGCTGCTTGTCCTCCAAGGTGTCCTCATAGAGCTCCTGCGTAAATTGAAGCCGCCGCCGCAGCAGATCGTTTTCATTCTGTACAAAACGCGAGGTTTCCGCATTGCGCAGCTGCACATATCCGCAGGAAGCACCTGTTATGAAATAAATAAGGAACGGCAGCCAGTGGGACGGCTCGTAAAACAGCAGTACAAGCGTCATTTCCTGCCGAAAATATCCAAAAATCAAAGAAAGAGACGCGAGAAAAGCTGCAAACACACCGGCGTTCAGGCCGTATACAGTGCCGATAAGCATTACGAAAGCCAACCGGAAATCAACCATCTGGAATTGCGCGTCTGTGCGGGTAAGCTGTACCAGAAGTTCCGTGATCCCCGATGCCAACAAAATCTCGAGGAGCTTCAGCAGCCGGATCTGATGACGCAGAGTATCGACTATCCGGTGGAGCAGCGGCTTTTTTGGCGTTTGGCTTTTCTGCCATACCTGATAGATCTGCGGCAGGTCGTCCAGCAGACAATAGCGCTGAAACCACCCATACCGGTTGCGTACCACCTTGTCGTCTGCAGGATACGTCTGGAGCGTATCGGTACCATAGGTCACTTCCAGTGTCGGGCATAGTTTTTGCAGCGCGGTGCCCAGCATCCGGTAGTCGATGTGAAATACCTCCGGAAGCGTGAAAAGCTCCGGCTGAGGGGTCCATGTATCAAACACACGATTTACAAGGCTGGCCAGTTCGTCAAAACAGAGCGCGTAAACAGGCTGCTCGGCTTGCTCGTCAAACGAAACATTTTCGGTGGGGATCTGCTGGAAAAGCCGCTCAAAGCATTTCGGTCCAGCAGCCGAAATGCTGTAGATGTAGGGAAGCCGGAAAACCTTGACCTGAATCTTGCTTGTTTTTGCATAGTGCAGACAAAGCTCTTCTGCAGTTCGCGCCAGGATGGATTGACTTGTGGGCGGTGTCAGGACGCTCTCCGGGCCGGAAAAGGAGATCAGCTCCACTTCCTTCTCCCGGAACTCCTGCAAAACGCGGCGAAGCCGATCCAGCTCGCCTTCCAGGTTGTTGTGAGGCAACAGATATTCTGAAAAGTAGACGATCCGGTCAAAATCGTAGGTGGTTTGAAGCTGCTCCAACAGCTGCCTGCCATCCAGAATAACTGATTTTATGCGAGTGTCCGAAAGCATATCGTCTTTGCGATGTGTTGTCAGAACGTGATCATCGGGAAAGGCTTCTTCGATCCATTCCTTTGTCAGAAACATTGTGTTTCCTGTAAGCAAAACTTCCATGTCTTTTTACCGTTGTTTAAGCTTCTGAGAAGAATGAGAGATTTTGTAAAATAATATCATACTTGGTAAAAAGTTGCAAGGGCGGGTGCTGAATACAGGGAGATACAGCGAAAATTTTCGAAAAAATAACCGTCCGCTTCAAGGTGAACTTGAAAACGGACGGTCCTGATTGCAAAATAATTTTCAAATTTGGAAGTCGCGTTGAGAGGCTTCATAGCGCTCGTAAGCAGGGCAGACGTATATACAACGTCTGCATCTGCAAGCAATGTGTCTGTCTATACAAACACCATTTGCGTTGCAAAACGCTTGTTGGGGAACACCCAAACCCTTGAACTGCATCCAGCGGATGCAGGCTGTTTTAAGCAAATAAAAAGGGAAAACTGTTTTACTTCTTCCGGAATTCTCCATACAGCCACTCTGCCAATGCCGACATAATAGCCTTATACTTGCTGGTGTCCTCAAACAGGGAAGAGAAGGTGTCCTGCGCTTCAAGATAGCTGTCCTGTGCGGCAGTGTCAAATGCTTTGGGGAAGATGCTCTCGGTAAAGATCTGCGGGTCGGAGCTCTGCGGCAGCTTTGCTAGTTTCGGGTCGGCCAGCAGACGGTCATGCAGGGCGGTAAGCAGCACCCGGTCGGCATTGGTGAACTCGCCCTTGAACTTCTCGTTGATCTTCAAAATGATCTCGTCCAGCGGCTCCTTGGGGTCGTGACTGAGAGCACCCTTCTGGGTGACCGGCTCGTAGACGCCTTTGGCGTGTTCCAGCTCGATGGCACCGGCAAAGGTCTTTTGCAGCTTGTAATACTCCAGCTGCAATTTGCCCTCCAGATCCAGCGGAGAGACCTCGTCCGGCGGCAGCAGCTTGAGCAGGTAGGCACAGAATACGTTCTCCTTGTGCAGCTCTTCATCGAACATTCGTGCCACCTGCGAAACGTAGCCGTACCACTTGACAAGGCTGCGCAGCAGGCGGCGGAACTGGTACCGCTCGGTCTGCGTTTTCTGGTTGTAGCGGTCGGCCACAGGCTTCAAAACGCTGCTCATGCGGCCCACGGCGTTTTTATCCTGCTTGGTGCTGCGGAAATACTCTTTGGCAAAGGCGTCCACATCCGCATCGGAATAGACGGCAAAGCTCCGCAGCTCCTTCTGGGTCTTGTAAATGAGGTCGGTGTTGACCTCCTGCTCCAGAAAAGTCTCCTGATAAAACGGCTGGAAGGCCTCCCGGATGTCCTCTGCCTTGTTCACAAAATCCAGCACAAAGGTTTCGGTTTTGCCGGGGAAGGTACGGTTCAGGCGGGAGAGGGTCTGAACCGCCTTGACGCCCTTCAGCTTTTTGTCCACGATCATGGTGTGGAGCAGCGGTTCGTCAAAGCCGGTCTGGTATTTTTCTGCCACGATGAGCACATTGAAGTTGTTGTGGAACTCCTTTTTGGTCTGGCTCTCTGCAATATGGCTGCCGTCGGCGCGGACGTTCAGGGACTGCTCCGTGTACTCCACACCGCCGTCCGGTACGGCACCAGAAAATGCCGCTAAGATCTGCACATCGTCATAGCCCTGCTCCGCAATGTAGCGTTTGACCTCGTGGAAGTACCGCACCGCTGCCAGCCGGGAGGAGGTGACTACCATCATCTTGCCCCGCCCGCCAATTTTATGACTGGTGGTCTCCCGGAAGGTCTCTACAATGATCTTTGCCTTCTGGCTGATGTTGTAGGGGTGCAGCTCTTCATACTTGCGGATAAGTTTTGCCGCCCGGCTGGCGGGTAGGTTGGGGTTATCCGGAATGGTTTTGGCGATCTTGAAGCAGGTGGAATAGGTCATGTAGTTTTGCAGCACATCCAGAATGAACCCTTCTTCAATGGCCTGCCGCATACTGTAAATATGGAAGGGGTGGTGGCTGCCGTCCGGGTACTCGGTGCCGAACAGCTCCAGCGTGGCGGCTTTTGGGGTGGCAGTAAAGGCAAAGAAGGACAGGTTCTTGTGCCGCCCGTGGGAGGTGAGTTCCTTCACCAGTGCATCCTCCGGGTCGATCTCGTCCTCCGCTTTGCCCTCCAGTTCGGCGTATTCCCGCAGCGCATCCTCGGTGTCGGCAAGGGCGGCTTTCAGCTTTAAGGCAGAGGTGCCGGTCTGGGAGGAGTGCGCCTCGTCGATGATGACGGCATAGTTCTTCCCGGCGGTTTTGTTCACCTCGGTGTAGATGACCGGGAATTTTTGCAGGGTGGTGATGATGATGCGTGCGCCATTGTTGATGGCATCCCGTAGGTCGCCGGAGTTCTTGTCCTCGCCGATGGCCTCCACCGCACCCAGCGTATGGTCGAAGCCAGAGATGGTCTCCTGCAGCTGTGCGTCCAGCACGGTGCGGTCAGTCACCACGATGACGCTGGCAAACACCGGCTTGTTCTCGGTGTTGAACAGGGAAGCCAGCCGGTACGCCGTCCAGGCAATGGAGTTGGACTTGCCCGACCCGGCGCTGTGCTGGATGAGATAGTGCTGCCCGGCACCCTTCTGCCGCACATCTGCCACCAGCTTGCGCACCACGTCCAGCTGGTGATAGCGGGGAAAGATCAGGGTCTTACCGTCCTGCAGGCTCATGAACTTTTGCAGGATGTCCATCATGCTGTCCTTCTGGAACACTTCTTCCCAGAGGTAGGCGGTAAGGTAGCCGTTGGGGTTGGGCGGGTTGCCTGCACCGCCGTCCCGCCCGGCACCGTTAGAGCCCTGATTGAAGGGCAGAAAGCGGGTGTCCTTGCCTGCCAGCCGGGTGGCCATCCACACCTCGGTCAGGTCTACGCAAAAGTAGCCCAGAATGCGCTTGTTGAACTGGAAACACACCTCCCGGGGGTCCCGGTCGTGCATCCACTGCTGCTTGGCGTTCTCCACGGTCTGTCCGGTGAACTGGTTCTTCAGCTCAAAGGCGAACACCGGGATGCCGTTTACCGCCAGCACCATGTCCACCGAGTTGTGGGTGGTGTCGGAGTAGAACCACTGCCGGTTGCAGGTGACCTCGTTTTGGGCGTAGCGCTGGGCATCCTTCTGGTTCAGCGCAGACTCCGGCTGAAAATAGCACACCCGGAACCGCCGTCCCCGGTGCTTGAACCCATACCGCAGCACCGAAAGCAGCCCGTCCGCATCGCAGGCATTGTTAAAGGCCGTGCAGAACTTCCGCACCGGGTTTACCGGGTTCTGCTTTTCAAAAAATGCCCACTCGTTGGGCTGGGTCTTTTGCACAAAGCGGATCAGGGTATCCACAAACAGCCCCAGCTTGGGGTCGTAGCAATCCCCGTTGCGGGTGTAGCCTCCGGCAGGGGAGAGCAGCGCCGCCGCAATGTCCGATTCAAATTGCTTTTCGGTGGTGTTGAGGGGCATGGTTAGACCTCCTTATAATTCATTTCATTGACGAGTAGTGGAGTGGATATTTTTCATCTGAAGAGCAGACTTCTTCCATGGAAAGGTCTGCAATAAAATCTTCGATATCGTACCATGTCATATCTGGATGGAATCCTTTATTGCCATACATCGGAACATTTAACATTTTCATGGCGAAAAAACATTCACAGCTTCTTCTTGGAAACTTCCCGAGATAGGAATCAAAAAAGTTATTGGTTACGGTGTAATGAGATTTATAAATAAATTTTTCCCATCGTTGATAAATTTCCTCATAGGTCATTAAGTCGATTACTGAAACTTCTTCAATTGGTCGTTTATCCAAATCGCCCCATGCCTTTTTTAACAATGAAACAGCGGCTGCATCGCTAGATGGGGCACTATATCCAAAAACAGTAAACATGAAAGATTCACGAAGTGCGTGATCAACACTTTCCCAACTTTTTTTAATAAAAGGGTCATTAGAATAATTCTTTTCTTTTATGGGATAAAGTAATTTGGTCGGCACAAACGGTTTGTGGCATTTTGGGCATTCTGCGTCACATGCGCCGTATTCAACATCTTTTTCGCAATAACCAATATCGGTATTACCGTGTAAGCAGAGGATATGGGGAAGATTTGTAGTAAATCTATATGAATAACATCTTTTGTAGGCCTGAATTAGAAGTGGATCCCAGTTAAATGTAGCAATTACGTCTTTACCGGTTAAGCTTAAAATAAGATAGTCGTATATTGTGGGATAATCTGGAATTTCAAGAGAAGCAAAATAATCATATAGCGATTTCTCAATTACTTGGACGACATCTTTGTACTCTGGCCTTGAAGCAAGCTCTGAATAAATATCTTCGAGGTTTTTACTAGACGTGTGTAAATGGACATTCTTTAGAATGTAATTCATTCCAAGCTCGGAAAACAAATTGTTCATAACAGAAGATTTTTTGCCGTTTTTATCTCCATTTGGGATGGCTGCCATTGTAGCACCAGCACCAAGCAAAACTGTATGACGCTTTATCATTTCTGCATGTCCTCCTTTTTGTTCATTTTACACCTCCCGTTTCCCTGTTACAACCTCATAAATCAAACTTTTCTTATAGCTTTCCAGTTCTTTTACCAGCTGCTCTTTCTTTGCAATTAACCCGTCAATCTCAACGCACTTGGCGTCAAGATAGTCGGCGATTTCTTTTTGTTCTGCGCAAGATGGAACAGCAACAATAATATCCGAAACTGCACTAACGCTTGTATGTGTTAACGCTGAACCAATTTTTGTTAAGGTAAATTGTGTCTTGCCAACATCAGAATTCAAAGAGTAGCAGATGAAACGAGAATCACAGCTAATCGAAGGGGTGGCAATAACCATGGAAACTACATTTGCACCATCAAATTCTGCCGGAACAACGCAGGAAGTACCAATGCTTCCATCACGAACTATTAGAATGTCATCTGTATGGACTTGTGATTTTGAAAGAATACGATTGCTGGATTCATTGATATAGACCATGTTATCCGAAGAGATAAGGTATTCTTTTACGTTTATGCCGCGTAAAAATGGAACAGTTCCATTTTCGTCAAAATATTCAGAAGGACGTATAACGACACCAACATTGATACGCGAAGAAATCGACTTGATTTTTTGAATAACCCACTCTTTTGGAATCTTCCCAATCCACTCAACTCCACTATCCTTCATCTCCCGCTCACCACGCACGCCTTTGGTAACAGCTTGCATAATAACTGCTTGCTTGAGTTTTTTGTATTCCTCGATGCTGGAACGAATTTTGGAAAGCATGATGTCAATATGGGAACATTTAGAATCCAAATATGCAGAGATTTTATTCTGTTCTTCTTTGCTGGGCAATAACAGCGGCTGATTTTTGAACTCTTTGTAGCCTAATGTTTTGCGGATACCAGCACCCATGTTATGAAAAGCCATTTTGGTTTCATAACCTTTGAAAAGGTAAGTTGCATACTGAGGGGAAATCTTTTTTCTATCTGGAAAAATTGCAAGATAGGCTGAAGTTATTACGCCCTTCTCCTTGACCAAAGCAACACGCAGAGACTTGAAATCATAGTTGAGGTTCAAGCCGTTAATCATAACAGTATCGGGCAAGACGACAGTGTAATTGGTAATGGTATCTGCGACATAATCATCCATGCTTGCATTGAAATTGGTTTTACTAATAATATTACCGGATTTGAACTGCAAGGCGTTTTGCTCTTGACCATTGGTGTTCTTTGTCCTGACTTCATCAAAACATGAGCGAACAGGAACAATTTCCCACCCCTCCGGAATCTCCCCGATCCATTCAATGCCGCTGTCTTTCATTTTACGCATTTTCAGCACCATGCTTTCCATATTCTGCGACCAGATAATTAACGATTGCACTACAAGTGACCATCATGAATTTTGCTTCTTCAAAAGTAACGGTGCTTTCAGTTTCACGCTCGGCATGGCGAATGCCGCCTTCATCGGAAGCGTAGCCGTATAAGGCTAAAATAGCAGATTTTAAGCTGCCGTGGATGTTCATACCGTTGGCAATTAAACCATTGAGTGCATCTTTTAATGCAGCCTTTTCGTTGCCAGAAATAACCTTGCAGACAGATTCGACAGCACTGATACTTTCTTTAACGCAGTTTTTGTAATCAGGGTGTTCTCTATCGGACAGAAAGCCAAGCGCTTTTTGGAGTTGCGTGCGGGCACCGTCAAATGAAACTTGGAGAGCGCTTTCAACTGCATCTGTTTCAATTTTATCTGTAATAGGAACAATTTGTTTGGAAACAAAACGATAGCCAATGCATTCTTGTTCGAATATATTGTTGAAATTTTGGTAAATGGTCCCAGCGCCAGAACGATTTTCTAAGAAATTGCAAGTATATTCAATAATGTCAAGAACTTCATTATAAGGTGCAGCTGTAATTACATCTTTAACACTGGAATAAATGGCGTCCCAACTATAACTATCAGAATAGTGATGCTCATCATGCTCGTGAAAGACATTACGTATCATATTTTTACAAAAGTCGATTTCAAAAGAAGAAGGATGCTCAGGAAAAAGGGAATAAGAGGAATTATACCGGATTGCAAATGTATTATATAGAAAATCGTATATACAATTACATAATGCAACTCGGGCACAGTCGTCAAATTCGGTTTCCTGTAGGGCATCAGAAAATTGGATGATTTTATTTCGTTCACTAAACCCACCGCGAACTTTAATCATACTTTTTCGTTCCATTCTTACCCCTCCTTATGGAACAGCTCTGCCAGCCCGGCGGAGATATCCTGTTCCAGTGCGGTGATGCGTGCCACGATATCCTCCACGGCTTCCGGCGCCTGATACTCGTAGAAATAGCGGGTCATGGGGATCTCGTAGCCCACCTTGGTTTTGCTGTGGTCGATCCATGCGTCGGGGGCGTAGGGCAGAACTTCCCGGGCAAAGTAGGCGTCAATGTCCTGCACTAGTGGCACGTTTTCGGTGTCCCGCAGGCTGGTGTCCGGCACAGGCTTGCCGCGCTTCAGGATGATGTTGCCCGCCTCGTCCCGCTGGGGGCGCTCCACCACGATCTTGTTGTAGCCGAACTCCACGCTCTCGAACACCTTGCTCTCGCAATAGATGCCGTTTTTGTTGCCGTACACCTTGCCGTTGGCAAACTCGCCGTAGGCGGTGACGATCAGTTCCCGGCAGGCATCGGTGATGTCGTTGCGCTTGGTGCCGATGCTCTTGCGGCGGGGTTCAAAGCAGTGGCTGGCGTCAATAAGCTGCACCTTGCCCGCACGGTGGGCGGGCTTATCCTTGCTGAGCACCCAGATGTAGGTGGAGATGCCGGTGTTCATGAACATATCGGTGGAAAGCTGAATGATACAGTCCAGCCAGTCGTTTTCCAGAATATACTGCCGGATGTTGCTGGGCCCGCTGCCGGCATCGCCGCTGAACAGGGGAGAGCCGTTCTGGATAATGGCCATCTTGCCCTTGTTTGCCAGCTTGGCAAGACCGTTCAGCACAAAAAGCTGCTGACCATCGCTGATCTTGGGCAGACCGGGCGCAAAGCGCCCCATCTCGCCCCGGGCGGCTTCGGCTTCCACCGCCTTCTGCTCCCGCTTCCAGTCGATGCCGAAGGGAGGGTTGGAGATGATGTACTGGAAGGTGAACCCGGGGAACTGATCCTCCGACAGGGAATCCCCGAACCGCATATTGTTGGGGTCGCCACCCCGGATCATCATGTCCGCCTTGGCGATGGCAAAGGTGGAGGGGTTGAACTCCTGCCCGAAGCAGGTCACCTCAATGTCGTTGTTCAACTCGTGGATGCGCTCTTCCATGCAGCTCAGCATCTGGCTGGTGCCCATGGCCATATCGTAAACGGTCATGCTGCTGGTGTCAAGGTCGGCTTCGGACAGCAGCAGGTCGGTCATCAGATAGATGATATCCCGGCTGGTAAAGTGGGCTCCTGCCTCCTCGCCAAAGCTCTCAGAGAACCGCCGCACCAGATCCTCGAAGATGTAGCCGCAGTCCACGGCGCTGATCTTGTCCGGGCCAAGATAGCCCTTCTCAGAGCCGAACTCTTTGATAACGAGGTAGAGGGTGTTGCTTTCCACCATCCGCTTGATGATGTTGTCAAAGTCGAACTTTGCCAGCACGTCCTGTGCGTTGGCGGAGAAGCCGGACAGGTAATCCCGGAAGTTGGATTCGATGTTGTCCGGGTCTGCCAGCAAAGTCTCGAAGGTGAAACGGCTGGTGTTATAGAACTGGTAGCCGGAGGCCTTCTGCAAAAAGCCGTCGATGACCTGCAGCTTTTTCACCTTTTCGTAGGTGTCCAGAACTGCCTGATGGGTGGGCAGCAGGCAGTCGTGGAACCGCTTTACCACGGTCATTGGCAGAATGACCAGACCGTATTCGTGGGGCTTGAACGGCCCCCGCAGCATATCGGCCACGTTCCAGATCATGGCGGCTTTTTCAGCAATATTGGCACCTACGGCGGCGATCTTATCGTTTGGCATACGTTGCTCCTTGTTTTTTGTGATAGGTGGACATCCTGATTTTACAACAATGGGTGTCCGATAAATTGGATGGAAGGATGTTTTTCCTGAAAAATGATTCTTGTATCTATTGTACCACGATAAAAGTATAAACACCATATTCCGGCAAAAGAAAATGCCCGCCTGAAAACCAGACGGGCATCGATCATAGAAGGATTTAATCTTCACATAGAAGATCGTTGTTGCGCATGAAGGTGACAAAGCTGAGGATGATTTTGGCGTTTCTCTCTACAATGTCAGATTCGGTAAAATCTGTGGCATTCGCAGCAAGGTCGGTAAGCTCCTTGATTTTTGTGCCCTCTTTTTTCTGCTTCCGGTTGTTTTCAAAACCGGTATAGTACTTGACCTTATCGCTGAAGCGATAATCAGAAGCGCGGATATTGATGCGCTTTTCCAACAACACCTTGTTGCCAAGGCTTTCAACATTTCTCGGATTGGAAAGCGAGTGCTCCTTTTCCTGACGATTGCGTGCGTAGATGTGCTCGATCTCAAGTACACTTTCAAGGGACAAGAGCTCCTGGGAGGAGTTCTGGAATGCCCACCATGTCAGCATGGCCTTTGTGATCGCGCGGTTGTTGCTGAAGGTATAGTTGTCAAAAGCGTTCTGCAATTTCTGCGTATCAAACAAATAGTCAGAAAACCGAACAGGTTGCCCGGTTACAATGTTGATCATTTCTGCAAAAATGGGAGTGCGCAGTGCATTGACGCCCGGATTTGTAACGGCATATGCCCAGATGAATGCGGTGATTTTGTTAAGAAAACTATAGAAACGATCGTCGTTCAGCAGACCATCAGAATCCCGGTTGGCCATGTAATAGACCGAAACAAAATAGGTCCACATACCGTTGGGAGCGTAGTTCAGAACAAAGAGTCTGCGAAGAATTCGGTCAGAGAAGCGCTCAACATTTTGGTTCTGCACATCATTCCAGAAATTTGCAAGATCGATCAGATTTTCAAAAGTCTGGTCATTTTTTAGCAAGCCGTAAGCATTCCGCTCATAGAATTTGCGCAGCGCCTCCGTTGTCGAGGATTTGATGCCTTGCTTTGCACGTTCATAGTACATATACCGTGTGAAAAGCTCATCCATCGGAGTGCCGGTAATAGGATGGAAAATAGAATCACACAGTACCTCGAGGTCCTTCCACTTTTGGATAAAGACTTCCCGCTCGCCTTTGGCAGAGTAATACTTGTAAAATTGCGCCTTGAAGATATCTGCATCAGACAGTGGCTTTCCGCGGTCATTCAATGTCGAGAAGATTCGCAAAGCGGTGTCCTGGGATTCTGCTTCGATCGGGAGCAAAATACAGTTGTTCATGATCCGAATCGGAAAGAAGGAAAACCAGTCTGGGTAAGTATTCAGAAAGTCTACGATCTTTTGCTGAAAAAAGCGGTAATTATTGGCGTAGCTGCTCTTTTCGCAATCAGACACGGTTCCTGCTTTCAGGATATTCAGAAATTCGCCCTTTTCCTTGTCGGTGGCGACTTCTGAGTCGATTTTCAATGCTGACTTGTCCGGGTCACCAAACTCATCGGTTTTCCAGATGCACTGCTCAATGAACTTGCTGGTCTTCACAGCTTTATCATTCTTCATGCTTCCATATTTTTCATAGAAAGCTCGAAGTAACAGCATCAATGTCGTAAGGCGCTGTTGTCCGTCAATAATCTCCATTTTACCGTCATCATTTTTAAATGTGACGATGGGGCCGAGAAAATACTCATCGCTGTCACTGTTGAATTTGTCGCAGTCATTGTCAGGAAATGCAAATAAGAACAGGTCATCCCAAAGAGTTTGGCATTCCTTTTCTCCCCAGGCGTAAGGCCTTTGATAATCCGGAATGAGGAAATCAGCCTTCTTCTCACTGAAAAGTGCCCGCACGCTTTTTTGATCAATGTTTAATTTTGACATTCGATGCCTCCTGTTCAGCATCAGCAGGTTGCTCCAACTTATTATCAAATCATCTGAAAATGCTGTAATGCCTCCACAATCGCATCCTCTTTTTCCTTCGGACACTTAGGCTGCTTTGCATTCTCGTTTTTCGCTTTATGGTAATTCTCCCGCTCGACGATGCCGTACTTCTGCTTCACCTGTGCGATATAGAGATTAGAAACCTTGAGTTGATAGTGCTCCCACACATAATCCCGAATCTGATCGTAAGTCGCCTTGCTTTCAGCAGCAGTCACATCCAGTTCATCCATGCTGACATCCACTTCGATGTGCCGGTCGACATTGAGTTTGGTCAAAAGGAGAACGGCTTCGCAATGCTTCGTCCTGGGGAAAAGATCCACCGGCTGTACCTTTTCTGTATGATACCCATTCTGCTCCAGCCATGCGGCGTCGCGGGCGGCGGTGGCGGGGTTGCAGCTGACGTACACCACCCGGCGGGGGGCCATGCGCACCACGGCGGAGAGGGTGGCTTCATCGCAGCCTTTGCGGGGCGGGTCCAGCATCACGATGTCCGGGTGCAGCCCCTCGGCGGCAAGCTGGGTGGCAGCCTGACCGGCATCGGCGCAGAAAAAGCGGCTCTTGGCAGCCACGGCCTCGCCCATGCGGGCGGCGTTGGCCTTGGCGCTCTCAATGGCCTCCGGCACGATCTCCACGCCGATCAGCTCCCGGCACTGCTCCGCCATGGAAAGGCCGATGGTGCCCATGCCGCAGTAGAGATCCAGCAGCGCGTCGTCCGGGGTGAGCTGCGCGTACTGCGCGGCAACGCCGTACAGCCGCTCGGCGGCCAGCGTGTTGACCTGATAGAAGGAAAGCGGCCCCAGACGCACCGGTACGCCGCAGAGGGTGTCCTCGATGTAGCCCGGGCCGTACAGGATATGATTCTCGCTGCCCAGAATGACGTTGGTGTTTTTGGCATTGACGTTGAGCAAAATGGTGCTGATGGCAGGGAACTGCCCCCGCAGTGCGGTGCAGAGCTGCTCTGCGTGGGGCAGCTTTGCGCGGGTGCAGACAAGGCACACCATGATCTGCCCACTGTGCGCGCCGCGCCGCAGGAAGATGTGCCGTACCAGACCCTTGCCGCTCTGCTCATCGTAGGGGTGGATGCCCTGCTGCGCAAAAAAGGCGCACAGCGCGTTGCCGATCTCGTTCAGCACGCCGGGCTGCAGTCTGCAGTCCGGGCAGGGCACGATGCGATGGGTGCGCCCGGCGTAAAAGCCGATGCAGGGCGCACCGTTCTTATCCAGTCCCACCGGGAACTGCACCTTGTTGCGGTAACGGTCTACCTCCGGGGAGGGCAGGATGTCCAGCACCGGCACCTCCAGCCCGCCAATGCGGCGGAAGGCGTCCAGCACGCTTTCCTGCTTGGCGCGCAGCTCAGCAGTGTAATCCAGATGCCGCAGGCTGCATCCGCCGCAAGGGCCGGCCACAGGGCAGTCCACCGGGATACGGTCCGGCGAGGAAGTGAGCAGCTCGTCCAGAATGCCGAAGGCATACCGGCCGCAGTCCTTCACGATGCGCACCCGGGCCTCGTCTCCCGGGGC
>ERZ1035001.798-NODE-798-length-14616-cov-32.703454_pt1 | contig 14616 bp, 14 predicted proteins | sample MGYA00520685_ERZ1035001 | MGnify/ENA primary metagenome ERZ1035001 (study PRJEB33766, sample SAMN09781749) | gut metagenome | biome: gut microbiome | host: Homo sapiens | place: Madagascar | study: EMG produced TPA metagenomics assembly of the PRJNA485056 data... | reverse complement strand
CTGTCATTAGATTTGTTGAGGTTGGGCTTGTTAGTAGTATTTCTACTGTTGCTACAGTGTTCTATTTGGGCTTGGCATCTAATGAAAGAAAAATGGTAATAGGTTTGGTGAAGAATAAAATATGCAAAAAAGGATTATGTCAATGAACAAGACAAGAAATGCTTCGTTTGAGTTGCTTACGATATTTACAAAATTGACTATAAAAGCAAAACTCATTTCTGTTGTTGCAAAATCAGTATTCCCTATATATCTGATTCATTCAAATTTAAATGTTCAGAAACTATTATGGCCTTTTTTTATACAAGAAAGTTTCAATACAGATAATCTTATCTTGAGAAATGTTGCCTTGACAATTTGCATCATGTTGCTGTGTGTAGCCATAGATAAAAATCTAGCACCGATTTTTAGTGAAATTTCATCTTATTTAATAAAGAAATTACAAAAGAATAATGTGGTATGAAAACAAAAATTGTATATGTTTTGGTTAGTAATGATACAGACTATTATTTGGAACAAGCTTATGTATCTATGTTTTCTCTAAAGAAATATAATCCTAAAGCTCAAATATATGTAGTAGCAGACAAAGATACAGTAGATGGTATTAATGCAAACTCTATTAGACAGAAATTATCTACTTATGTAGATAGTTTCATTTCTGTTGATTTTGATAAAACTGTTGGATTAAAAGAGCGGTCTAGATTTCTGAAGACTACTTTGCGCAAACATGTTGATGGTGATTTTTTGTTTTTGGATACAGATACAATCATATGTGACTCTTTAAGTGAAATAGATAATTGGAAGATTGATTTAGGTATAGTTCTTGACCTTCATTCACATCTTTTAGAACATCCCTATCAAAACGGCATTAGGCAAAACGTATTGAATATGTATAAAATAAATATCCCTAAAGGTATAGATTACTATAATAGTGGTGTTATGTTTGTTAGAGATAGTTCTGAGGCGCATCGTTTTTTTGATTTATGGCATTCGAATTGGGAGTCAACCAAAGATTTACCAATGGGCTTTCGTGACCAACAATCTCTTATAAAGACTGAAATAGATTTGAATGGATTTATACATCCTATCTCTGGAGACTATAATTGCCAAGTATTAGGCTCTATCCAATTCTTGCATACGGCAAAGATTGTTCATTTCTTCAATACTCAATGGAATGGACAAAAATTATCCCCATTGTTTGAGCCATCTTTTTATTATAAATTTAAAGATACAGGAAAAATGGATGAAATATCTGAAAATATAATTTTGAATTGCAAATCTTCTTTTATTTCGCCATCTATGCCAATTGGTATTAAAGATATGATGATATGGAATTCTTCCTCATTTAATTTGTTAAGAAGAATAGATGAAAGACCTTTTTTAAAGACCTTTTTCAATAAGTTTATTGTAAGAATGTTTAATTTACTTTTAAAATTTTAAATGCGTTATATGAATGGTATTTATTACGACTATCTGATTGTTGGTTCTGGTCTCTTCGGAGCCACATTTGCACATCTTGCACATAAGCTAGGCAAGAAGTGCTTGGTAATTGATAAGCGTTCTCACTTAGGTGGTAACATCTATTGTGAAAATATTGAAGGTATTAATGTACATAAGTATGGCGCACATATATTCCATACTTCTAACAAAAAGGTATGGGATTTCGTGAACTCTATTGTAGAGTTCAACCGCTATACCAACTCGCCAGTAGCTAACTATCAGGGCAAGCTCTATAATCTGCCTTTCAATATGAACACCTTCTATCAGATGTGGGGCGTAACCACACCTGAAGAAGCTCAGGCTAAGATTGATGAGCAGAAAGCGGAAGCTGTTGCTCGTATGAAAGCAGATGGCGTAACAGAACCTCGTAACTTGGAGGAGCAAGCCCAGGTATTGATAGGAAAAGATATTTACGAAAAGCTTATCAAGGGGTATACTGAGAAGCAGTGGGGAAGAAAATGTACAGAACTTCCTGCTTTCATTATCAAGCGTTTACCAGTTCGTCTCATCTTCGATAATAACTACTTCAATGATAAGTACCAGGGTATCCCTGTTGGTGGCTATAACAAACTCATTGATGGCTTGCTTGAAGGAGTAGAGACGAAAACAAATGTAGATTTCTTTGAAAACCGCTCTTATTGGGAGGGTATCGCTGACAAGATAGTGTTCACTGGCAAGATAGATGAATTCTATAATTACCAGTTTGGTAAGCTTAACTATCGTACAGTTCGTTTCGAGACAGAGGTTATAGACAAACCAAATTTTCAGGGTAATGCTGTTGTGAACTATACCGAGCGTGAAGTACCTTACACCCGTGTTATTGAGCACAAGCACTTCGAGATGTTTGGTCAAGATGTGTATGAATGCCCAAAGACTGTCATTTCGAAAGAGTATTCCACAGAGTGGAAGGACGGTATGGAACCATACTATCCTGTGAATGACAAGCTGAACTCCGAGCTATATGCCAAGTATAAAGGACTGGCAGACAAGGAAGAGAATGTCATCTTCGGTGGTCGCCTTGCGGAATATAAATACTACGATATGGCTCCTACAGTAGAGAGGGCTATGAGCTGGTTTGAAATTTAAAAGGAACAGTTGTTGTTAGGTAATAGAGAATAATAGTGCCTGAACTAGAATATAGTTGTAATACAAGTTTATCTTATAGTTATTATAAAGCTATAAATATGGATACAAAATATAAAATTTGTGCGGTTGTTGTTACATTCAATCGCAAAGAATTGTTGATTAATTGTTTGAATGCAATAAACGAACAAACATACAAGCCTCATACTGTAATCATTGTAGATAATGCATCTACCGATGGAACAAAAGAATTAGTGAAGCAAAACGGATATTATAATATAATACTAGATGGCATTAATTATAAATATATGTTGCTTCCAAATAATCAAGGTGGAGCAGGTGGCTTTTATAATGGTATCAAGACAGCCTATGAATCTGAGGAAAAGTTTGATGCTGTTTGGGTAATGGATGACGACGGAGTAGCTGATAAGAACCAATTAGAAAACTTGGTCAACTATCTTACAAATTATGATTATATTGCTCCGCTCGTTATAGCGCAAGAAGATTCTGAATCTTTGGCGTTTAACTATTATGGAAGCTATGACGTAAATGCATTGAAAGATAAATATGATAAAATAGTTCCAGGTTATTCATGCCCGTTTAATGGAATTCTCTATTCTAGACAGCTTATAGAAAAGATAGGTTATCCTATACCTCAACTTTTCATCTGGGGTGATGAACAAAATTACGGGCTAAGAGCAAAAGATGCTGGTTTCTCTCCAATAACAATTATTGATGCTATTCATATTCATCCAAAGGATAGAATGACTTTTGCAAAAAGCTTATTTGGAAAACCAATTGTAAATATACCTAATTTATGGAAAGGATATTGTTTTTGGAGAAACTCTATTTTTAATATGAAGGGGCGAGCATCGATTAAGCAATATCTAATTTTCTATGTTTATAATGCTTGGTATTATCTTATAATAAAGAAGTCTTGGTCTTGGTTCTCATGTTTCAATAAGGCATATTTCTCTGGATTTAAAAAGTTGCCTGATAATGGTTATAGGCAGTATATGAAAGGATAAGAATATAAACGGTTGATATCTATGATTACAAACGTTACAATAGAAAAGGTAAAGGGCATAGGATATAAGTCTTTTGATTTGGAGATTAAGGAAAATAAGTATAATCTTCTAGTAGCACCAAATGGATTTGGTAAAAGTTCTTTTTTTGCAGCTTTTGATTCTTTGCGAGCAACGAAGATGGAGCTAAAAGACACAAATGTTCCTATTGGGGGTGACAATGTAAGTTGCAAATTATCGATAACGGATAATGGTGATACTTTAACGGCAGATAATACTTCCAACAAGCTTAATTCAAGATATAAGATTTGTTGTATTAATTGTAGATTAACTCCTAAGGCAATAGGACGAAATTTTGGAGGACATGTTGCTGCTACTGGCTATTTGGGGATACAAGAAATTGAATTAAGTTCAATTCCACCAAAAGCTGTTTTTGGCTATAAGTATTCAAATATGCAAAATTATCTTTTACAATACAAGAAGCTGCTGAATAACATTGAAGATTTTTTTGCTACACCGGCTTTTACGCACTTGTTGGATGATTGTTACACAGATTTGGATAAATTGCTAACAAAAGGCCGTCAACTCCTTATCAATGATGTGTTTACGAAAATAAATACTTTGAAAGGAACTATACAGCATGTTGCCGATTTATTTAATGATGGCTGGTTGGATGATATAAAAAAGCAAAATTGTTATAATGCGGTTCAAAACTATTTGGAAAGAATGTATCCTCATTTTACGAATATGTCGGAATTGGAAAAATTCTTGTCCATTTTTCAAATTATAAAGTTGTATAATGAAGATAAGACAAAATTCAAGAAAGCTGTTGCATGGGCGGATTATGAGGTTTTAAAAATGGAACTGAATGCGCATGTTGCAATGATTAATACGACAGGTCGGAATATTGTATGTAAAGAAGATCAGAATCATTTGATACTTTCTTTTCCAAAAGCACATACTATCTCTAATGGTCAACGTGATGTGATGATTCTTGGTGTGATGCTTAAGATATTGACCGTACATCTTACACCTACAAAGAAGCATATTTTAATCATTGATGAGGTGTTTGACTATTTAGATGATGCAAATATTCTCGCTGCACAGTATTATCTTTCGGAGATGGTAAATAAAGCGATAAAGAATGGTATTATAGTTTATCCTATTATTATGACGCACCTATCTCCTGAAAGGTTTATCAATTATGCTTTCCCTCAAAGAAAACTCAATGTTCAATACTTAAAGCAAACAACGTGTGTGCCAAATGAAAATGTAAAAAGAATGCTAATGAAACGAAATGAATCTACGATAAAAGATGATGTTTCTTGCTATCTTCTACATTATTCTAAGGGCGAAATAAACAAAAGGGCAGAGTTTCGAAGTTTAGGATTAAAGGAAACGTGGGGCGAAGGCACAAACTTCTTGCAATTTATTATTCAAGAAATTAATAAATACTTATCTGGTAATGCGGATTATGATCCATATTCTGTATGTACATGCGTTAGAATTAGGATTGAAAAGATAGTGTGTGATCAACTTCATGATAACGTTCAAAAGGATACGTTTGAAAGTACTCATAAGACTGTAGAAAAATTGAAATATGCTGAGAGTTGTGGCGTTTCTGTGAACGATATTTTTTATTTGCTAGGAATTTTATATAATGATGTAGAGCATACATGGAGTAATGGAATAGATAAACCTGCAATATATAAATTGGAAAATTTAGTAGTAAGAAAAATTATTTCTGATATATTTGATTTTAAAGGGGATTCAATAAAAATTGATTCGATACATTAAAATATATTATCGGTTTAACAAATTATTGTGACTCGTTAGTGTCCAATAAAAATTGAATACGTTAATTAATTAATCAAATAGTCCCTTAATGAGGGGACAAACGAGTTTTTTGGTAACTACTCATGCCCATAGGAGAGCTGAGTAGTGGCATAATAAAAGATTAGCTTGGTATAAAATAATATTTGATATTTTAAAAGAATGAAAGTACTTCATATTCAATCTTCTATGCCTCCTGCAGGAAATGCCGCTTATAGATTAAGTATGGCAATGAGAAAGCATGGAATAGATTCTAAAGTGTTAAATTTGCGCCCTTCTTCGGTTCGTGATTTTGCATATATGGATTTAAAGCATAAAGGTGGTTTATTCGGAAAAGGGGTAGATCATTTTTATAGAGCTCTACAAAAAAAATATATGGTTGAAGGAGCTTATTTTTATTCCTCAATTCCTTTTTGTGGAATAGATATAGCGCAAAATCAATTAGTAAAAGAAGCTGATGTTATCTATATACATTGGATAGCTGGCGAGTTTTCAAATGATAATCTTGAGAAACTGGCCAAGACAGGCAAGCCAATATTCTTTTTTATGCATGATATGTGGCCATTTACAGGTGGTTGTCATCATAGTTTGGGGTGTGAAAAGTATTCTGTTAATTGCAAAAATTGTAAGATGTTTAAATGGAATAATCCATTTCCTTCATATCAATTACAAAAGAAAGAATATGTTTATTCTAAATATAGTAATATTCATTTTATTTCTCCAAGTAAATGGATGGCAGGATGTGCTAAAATGTCCTTTACCATGAGAAATAAGACAATACATAATATTCCTAATGTAATAGACGAAGATGTATTTAAACCAATAGAAAAGAAGGTTGCAAGAATGATTTTAAACTTGCCCATAGATGCAACTATAATTACATTCGGTTGTATTGCAGGGCAGGGAAACCCTTTTAAAGGATGGAGCTATTTGGAATCTGCCATAAATAAGACAAATATAGATAATGCATTAATTGTTGTTTATGGAAGTGGATATAATCAAGAGACTGTAGATAAAGTGAAATATCCCATTAAGTTTTTAGGTAGAGTATATGATGATATTATGTTGTCACTCATATCGAATGTTGGCGATGTTTTTGTTACTCCTTCTCTTTGTGAAAACTATTCTTTGACTATTTTAGAAAGTATTTTATGCGACACCCCTGTTGTTGGTTTTGATACTACAGGAGTTCCAGAATTGGTAAAAACTGGTGAAACAGGATATTTAGCTAAGTTTAAAAATTCAGATGATTTAGCCAAGGGTATAGAGCAGATGATAGATGCTAAACTAAAGAAAGGAGAATGGGAGAATTATTCTTCAAACAAAATAATTGATCAACATCTTTCTTTAATTCATAAATATCTAGATTAATATGATTTTTAAGGAAAAAATAAAAAAGATATTTCATGATAAAGGTTATCCTTTATATGATTTTATGCGTAGAAACGGATTTATTGAGCAAACTAATCTCAATTTAAATCTATGTGATTTGTCTCAGAAACGAGTTCTAATTTGTTATGTTCCAATACCAAATTATGATTTCTCTGAGATTATTCATGCTCAGTCTGCACATATAAACCAGATAATTTATAATTTTACGAAGCGTGGGTTTTGCGTGAATGTATGTTATGCTAATGATATACAATCATATCGTAGAATTTGTCATTATCATTATGATATCGTCTTTGGCTTTGGTTCTGCCTACAAACAAGCATGTATGGACAATCCCGAAGCACTCAAAATATCGTTCATTATGGAAAATCATCCTGATGTTGTTTCTCAAAAGTACAGCGATAGAATCCGCTATTTTAAAAGTCGTCATCCTCATATTGACATATCGTCAAGCATAGTGCGCTCTGGTTTTTTTGATGCAGATCAATTTAAACTTTCAGATGCTGGAATCTTAATGAACTCTCGTTATAACTCTTTGAATTTTAGCGAGTTGCGAAATAAGATATTACTAATAAATAGTAATTCCATTTTTAATAAAAACTATAAGTTTGTTCCAGAAGAAGTAATAAAAAGTATTTCTTCCAGTAGAAGAAACTTTCTATGGTTTGGCTCTGTGGGGTTAATACACAAAGGTTTGGATATTGTGATAGATGCCTTTAAAGAGCTGCCTGATTTAAGCTTAAATGTATATGGCTTAGACAAAAAAGAGTATGGCTTATTTGAAGAGTTAAAGGCAGATAATACATATAACAAAAAGCGTATTAATGTTTTAAGTGACGAATTTATAACAGATGTTGTAAAGAAGCATAATTTTATGATTTTGGATTCATGTTCTGAAGGTATGAGTACTGCAGTTTCTACCTGTATGGCACACGGTATTATTCCTATAGTATCCAAGGAGTGTGGTTTCGATGAGGCTTCTTGTATTATTCAGTTAGAAGATAATTCTGTTGAAGGAGTAAAGGCTGCTATCCAGAAAGCGTGTGACATGAGTAACGAGGAAGTTCTTAATATGCGAAGGGATTGTTATGAATATGCTCGCAACCAGTTCTCATTAGAGCATTTTGATCGTGTTTTTTATGAAGAATTAGGTAAAATATTAAACATGTAAAAATGATTAGATATTTCAAGAAGTTAATAAATAATGTGGGGGGGGTAAAAACTCTCATTCTCGAAGACCTTAAAGTGTGGGCTTATATGAATGGTTTAAAAATGTCATTTTGGGCTTTTCTGTTCTTGTTTTTTAAGTATCCTGAATATAGAGGTCTAGTAGATTATCGTTTAAAAAGCTCTAAGTTATTTATTCCTTTAAGAATAATTATTTATTTTAGCTATAAATCTCATAATCTTTGGTTGATATCTAAGCACGGTATAGAAGGTGGCTTATTTTTACAACATGGTTTTTCTACAATTGTTTTTTGTGAAAGTATGGGCAATAATTGTTTTATAAACCAACAGGTTACAATTGGATATGATGGTTCGTCTGGTATACCGACAATAGGTAGCAATGTTCGAGTAAGCTGTGGCGCAAAAGTTCTTGGCAAGATTACAATTGGAGATGATGTTTATATAGGTGCTAATGCTGTAGTAGTGAAAGATGTTCCATCCCACTCAATGGTAGTTGGCGTCCCTGCAAAGATTATAAAGAAAAGAGATAATATTAATGAAAAATGGAAAAAAATCTAAAGATTATATGAAAAATCAATTGAATTTGAATATTCAGGGCTTGAAAGGTATTGCTGCTATTGTAGTATTCTTATCTCATGCACTTAATATGTATAAGATTCCCTGGGTTCAAAATCTTATGGATACTCCTATGCACTTGTTTTTTGATGGACAATGTTCTGTTATTGTATTTTTAACAATAAGTGGATTCTTTTATTATAAAGCAGGAATGTCAAAGGCTTTAGACATTCATTATATGGAAGGTCTTAAGAAAAAAATAATAAGAATTTATCCGCAATATATAATTTGTATTATTGTAGGTGCTGTTCTTTGTAATATCCTTTGTTTTTGTAGCTATAACGAGGATTTATTTACATCTTGGAGTAGTACTTTTTGGACACAACCAATCTCTATAGTACAATTGATTTCTCAAATGCCCATCTTTGTAGGATTAAATCCTGATTTAATAGACCCTCCGGTATGGTATCTTTTATATGAAGTTCGTGCATTCTTTATTATTCCTATCGTTGTTATAGTTGTAAATAAATGCACAATTGGGGGGGTAAGTTGTTGATAATTGCTTTATTTTGTATTTTTACCATGATTATTCAACCTTTTTATGCGGTTATTTTCATTGGACTTTTGGGACGTATTTTGCAAGAAGAATGCAATATTAAATTGTTAATGTTAAAAAACGGGGAAAAAGGTATTCTTGTTTTGTTTTCATTATTACTTCTTAATATAAAAAATCTTTCTTTGAATTTACAGAATAATATAGAACTCGTAATTCAAGCGTTTGGTGCGGTTATAATTGTAATTTTGTCTTTTAAAAACAATTTTTGTTTTTTAAGTTGGAAATGCCTGGTTAACATGGGGAATATCTCTTATGAGTTTTATTTGGTTCATTTTATAATATTACTTTCATTTCGATATGTAGGGATGAATAGTTATATTTATATAGTATTGACTTTTGTTACGTCTCTTGTAGGTGCTGTAATTTTGAAAAGGCTTGCAAAGACATTAATATGTAGAAAAAAATAAGTTTTATGTGTATATATTTTATTGCAGACTTAATCATGTTTGCTTTTGTAATGATCTCATTTTCTCCTATTCGTACAGGGGCTGCGAATCATCTAGTTGTTCAATCATCAACTACATTGCAGAAAAGGCGTAATAAAATGTTTATGCTCTCTTGTATAATGTTGGCAATGATTTGGGGATTCCGTTCTTATACTACAGGTGGAGATACACCAGAGTATGCAAATTTTATAATGGGTATCAACGGTTTTTTTGGAAACATCACCCATCCACGTGAAGATTTAGAGAGTGGTTTTTTATGCATTATGAAGTTTGTGTTATTTTTTACTCAAAACCCTACTGTTGTTTTTTGTTTACAAACATTTTGTTTGTTTGGAATAATATACAAGCTATATAAATATGTTAATCCGCAGAATTCAACATGGTGCCTATTGTTTTATTTTGTATTTCATTGGAATATGATGACTTTGGTGTCTGTTGCTTTTAGACAAGCAATTTCGGCTACAATATTGCTTTATGGTGTTTATTTGATGGAAAAGAATTATGTAACAATTAAGGAATCTAAGATAAAGATTTATAGAAATAAAAAATTTATTATTCCATTATTAATTATGCTTCTGGCAGCTACTGTTCATAAGGCAACTTTAGTTTTATTTCCACTTTTAATGGTAGCATTTTTGGTAAGAATTAATAAAAAAACAGCATATATATTGTTATTAATCACGTTAATAATATCGTTGTTTTTTTCTAACTTAATATCTACTACATTTGATTTGCTGATGAATACTTTTAGTAGTTCACAGAGTGACATTTTGAATCATATGTCATATTATTCTGAAACTTTATCTGATGGTGTAAATACTCTGGTTTCAAGTCTGCTACGTTCTTTGATATTTTTCTCAATAATTTACTATACAGATAAAGAAAAAATAGGAACTGTTTATTTTAATGGTTTAATAATAATGGCATGTTTGTTTAATATATTTTCTGCTAGTGAACAGGCTGGAAGACTCTTGTTTGTTTTTTCGTTGTTGTGTGGATGTATGTATATACCATCTGTTACACAAAGAAAATGGAAACCAAGAATCTTATTTCTAATGTTCACTTTATTATATATGTACAGAGCATATTCTGCTTTTGCAACTTGGACAAGTGTAAACATTGGTGATACAACTTTACCTTATTATTTCTTCTGGGAAAAATAAAAACAAAAAATATGATAAGTATAATTATTGCAACATTTAATTCTTCGCGCACCTTAGCTAAAGCTTTAGAGAGTGTGCTGGAACAGAATTTTAATGATTGGGAATGTATTATTGTAGATGGAAAATCTACTGATAGTACTCTAGATATTATTAAAGAATTTGAATTAAAGGATTCGCGTTTTAGTCATGTTTCTGAAAAAGATAATGGTATTTATGATGCCTTTAATAAAGGTTGGAAAATGGCTAAGGGTGAATGGATTTATTACTTAGGCTCTGATGATTATTTGACAGGTGATGGCTTGAAAAAGTTAGCTTCCGTTGAGTCTCCTGAAGTTGGAGTTATAAGTGGTCATTGTTATGTTAATGAAATCGATGGTACTACTAAAAAGGTATATTCTGTTGGTTTTGGTGGCTGTCATCAAGGTAAGATAACTCGAAAAAGTGTCTTGGAACAGTTTGCAGGATTTAATGAAAAATATCCAATATTAGCAGATGCAGATTTAATGATTCGAATGGAAAAATCAGGGGTGAGAATATTGAATGTAGACAGCTTCATTGCATATTTTGCATCCGATGGTGCATCACATAGACTGAGTGGATTATGGGGAAGAGGTTTAGAATATTATAAAATTTATAAGGCCAATAATTTTTCTTTTCCGAGAATTAGATCTTGGTATTATTGCTTTATATTATTCCGCTCTTTTGTATATCGAAATTTACGACACCTTTTTAAAAAATGATAATTATGAAAATTGCTTTTTTAATACCTGCTATTGATGCGATGGGGCCAAATATATTCAATTTACTATTAAAATAAGACAATGAAAAAGATTAAAGTTTGTTACGTAATTTCTTCTTTGAGTAATCAAGGACCTCCAAATGTTTTGTATAACATTATCAAATATATGGATTTCTCTAAATTTGAGATTTCTATAATAACTATAGTCGAGGAGCAAAAAATATCTCGAATTGATGAGTTTAAGGCTTTGCCAATTAGGGTTGTACAGATGTCTCCAGCAAAGACGCTGAATCCTCTTGCAATGTATAAAACTTTAAGGAGAGCAGTAGAGATGATAAACCCTGATATTCTTCACACACATTGTCCACGTTCTATGTTCTTGGTTCCATTTTTACCAAAGAAGTATAAGAAAATGGAAACTGTTCATATCTACCCGGGAATTCAGCAAAAGGTAATGTATGGTAAACTGAAGGGACAGGTAGTGATTTGGTTAAGTAATTTCTTCACAAAGAAAATGGATGAGCCAATTGCCTGTTCAGAAAGTGTAGCTCAAAGTTATTGGGATGAGCAACACTTTCGAATGAAAGCGATTCCTAATGGCTGTTCATTACCTCTTTGGCATACGGATTATAACCAAAAAGAAAGTCTTAGAAAGCAATTCGGACTTAAAAAGGGCGTAAAGTATTTCATATTTATTGGTCGCTTTTCCAATGAGAAACATCCTGAAATGATTATTCGTGCTTTTGAGCAAATGAATAATCCTAATCTTGGTGTTATATTATTGGGTAATGGTGACTTATATGATGATTTGAAAAAACATGAGTCAGCGAATATTCTTCTCCCAGGTTTTAAGAGTAATGTTTATGACTATCTGATAGCTTGTGATTATTATATATCTGCTTCAGATGTTGAAGGATTAGCTAATACATTACTTGAAAGTATGACTGTTGGATTACCTTGTGTCTTGTCTGATATTCCTTCTCACAAGGAAGTTATAAATAAGACAGTGCAACCAATGGGATATACTTTTGATAACACGAATATGGAGTCTTTGTTAAATGCTATTCGAAATGTATTAAATCTTAATGTCGAATCAACAGCAAAGTCTATCCGTGAAGTATTTGAACATAACTATACTGCTAAACACATGTCTGAACAGTATCAAGAGGAATATTTAAAGATAATGGAAAAATAAATAATGAAACGATTTTTATCTGTTGATATAGCAAAAGGTATTTCTATCATAGCTATAGTATTAGGACATATCAATTTCCAATATCCAGCTGGGCAATTAGTAAATACTAAAGATTTATTCATTTACCTTTGGCATGTTGCAGTATTCTTTTTGTTAGCAGGTTTCTTCATAAAGGAAGAACAGCTTGTTCAACCTAAGTTGTGGTTTAAGAAAAAGTTCTCATCGCTTTATCTGAAAATATTGTATTTCTATATACCAGCTGTATTATTGCATAATGTGTTGATAAAGATAGGGTGGTATTCATTAGAGTCCACTGACCCGGTAATCAATACTTATTCAATGATGGAATTCGCTAAGCAAACTGTATTGGTCCTCTGTTTGGGAGGAAGAGAACCGATTGTTGGGGCAATGTGGTTCGTATATGTTCTATTCATGGCTTTAATCGGCTTGTCTATTGTTTCATGGTTGATAAAGAAGTTAGCCAAGGATGAAAGACAATATGAATGGATGAGAGGTATTGCATTGTTGTCAATGTGTATGGTTGCTGGTATTCTTAGTAATAAGTATGGTTTGACCATCCGTCGATTTAGTAATACGTTTACTGCAATGCTGCTGATATATGTTGGCAAAATAATGTATCAGAAGATGAAATTATCTTTCGATAATGGGTATTTAGCAATTGCATGTGGATTGGTGGCTTTCGAGGTCGCTTGCATGCTTGGTGGTGGATTTAGGCAAATTAAAACTTTAATTAAATAATAATGTAATTATGGAAAATCCTATGGTATCTATCATTACGGTAGGTATGAATCATTTAATATATATAAAGGAGCTTTATAGGTCCATATATGCGAAAGAAACAAAACCAAATGTTTCTTTTGAAGCTATTTATGTGGATAACTGCTCTAAAGATGGTAGTGTGGAATTTCTTCTAAAGGAATATCCACAAGTGAAAATTATCAGGAATACAACTCCTAAAGGATTTGGTGAGAATAATAATATTGGTGCATTAGCATCGACAGGTAAATATCTAGCCATCATCAATCCTGATGTATCTTTTTGTAAGGGAAGTCTTGATTCGCTCTATGATTTTATGGAAAAGAATCCCGAGGTAGGTATTGCCGTTCCTCATCTGTTTAATAAGGACTTGACTCATCAATTTTCTATTAGAGGATTTATTACTCCAATGATTTTTGTGAATCGTGTACTGTCGCATGGTAAGGATGATGCAGCAAACAAGGCTGTAGAGAAATATCTGTGTAAGAATATTGATGTGGAAAAGGTTCAACCTGTAAATTGGGCAGTCGGTGCAGCTCTCTTTATTTCAAGAGAGGTTTATAGCAAACTTGCTGGATTTGATAAAGACTATTTCCTGTATATGGAAGATGAAGACCTCTGTTTAAGGTCATGGCTAATGAATAGACCTGTTGTTTATGTACCTCAATCGCAGATGATACATAATCATCTGCGTGCTAGTGCAAAAATAGGTAAAAAAGCTTTTATGCATGTCAAGAGTTTAAGGACTTTCTTTAAGAAACATGGATATTCTATACCGGATTTTGCTGGTGCTTGTAAGTTGAATTTTATTTTGTAATTACTATTATGGAAGTAATAAAGACTGATATTGAAGGCGTGCTCATTATTGAGCCTCGTCTGTTTAGAGATGCTCGTGGCTATTTCTTCGAGAGCTTTAGCGAGCGAGAGTTTAAAGAGAAGGTAGAGCCATTGGTGGGCTACAAAGTGGAATTCTGCCAGGACAATGAGAGCATGAGTTCTTATGGTGTAATGCGAGGCTTGCATTTCCAAAGACCTCCGTTTACCCAGAGCAAGCTGGTGAGATGCGTGAAGGGTAGAGTGCTGGATGTTGCCGTGGATATCCGTAAG
>ERZ1035001.797-NODE-797-length-14701-cov-8.118599_pt1 | contig 14701 bp, 13 predicted proteins | sample MGYA00520685_ERZ1035001 | MGnify/ENA primary metagenome ERZ1035001 (study PRJEB33766, sample SAMN09781749) | gut metagenome | biome: gut microbiome | host: Homo sapiens | place: Madagascar | study: EMG produced TPA metagenomics assembly of the PRJNA485056 data set... | reverse complement strand
AGGTCTGGGAAATATCAAACACCTTGGTAGCAGCATAATATCCATTGCTGCGCACGATCTGCGCGATTCCCGTGCAGCCCTTGCTGACACGCCGTCCGTACTTGCTCCACTCGTCTGCCGACATAACCGCGCAGGCCAGCGGATGGGCGCGCAGGATCAGTGCCGTATTCCCGGCAGTGATGTGGCTGCCCAGCCTGCCGCGCTGGTAAAAGTAGTTAGCAAGGGTCTGCCCGCTGGCAAACACATCTTTCAGTGCTTCTTCCTGTGCAGCAAAGGTTTCCTGCCGTTCTGCCAGCTTTTTTGCTTTCCATTCCTCGATATTAAAACCATCTTCGTACATCATCGAGCCTCCTTTGTAACCGCTTCTTTGGTTCCTTTTTGCAGAGCCTTTTGCGTTTCGGATATTGCTTTGGCGACCGCACGGTAATAATCGATCTTCATCCGCACCGAGGGGCGCTTATCATAAGTCATAGAGCCTTTCTCTGGCACCCGCAATTCTGGCCCTTGCAGATTGCGGGCGGACGCTTTTTTTCGGTCGGTCTGTCCCTGCGCTTTCGGAATGTTGTAACCCATCTGCTCATAGATGCGGTTGAGCTTGCTGACATCCTCCGCCTTGAACATAATGTCAACCTTTTCTCCTTGGGCAGATTTATCCTTGATAACAGCAAAGAGCACGCCGTATTGCCTGGCGTACTCTTTGAATGGGGATACATCTTCGGTTTTGATGGGAATAACCTTCAGCTCCTTATTTTCACGCAGAAGCCGGTCTAAGCTGGTTTTCCCGCGAACCTTCGGATTCTCTTTGGCATAGGCCAAAGCCAGTGCCAGAGAATTCTTAAAGCCGAGAGCCGTCAGCTTAATAGCCACCTCGGAAAACTGAAGCGCCTCTCGCGCCATCTGGTCGGCTGCTTCGCCGCTTGTACTCATCTTCCTTCACCTCGTTCCTTTCCTGTTGTGCGGCAAGCTCTGCCTGCCGCAGTTTCTCCTGCACCATGGCGGCATCTGCTTCAATGTCAGCGCAGATATAAACCTCATGGCGCAGGGCTTTGATTTGTTTGGTCAGCTTTTGGATTTGTTCCTCCCGCTCGGCGCGTTCCGGCTCTTGCTTTTGCCGGTACAAAACCTTGCGCTGGCGGGCAAGCTATTCGATTTGATTTTCTAAATCACTCTTGTGGGTCTGCACCTCGGCAAGAGTTTGCAGGCGGTGTTCCCACAAAAGATGTGTCTGTTGCTGATAACGGTTGAATTTCTTAAAATCCTCGCGCAGCAGAAAATAGCAGCGTTTCGTGGCTTTGCCGTGGTAGGCTTTGCGCAGCAAGGCGCAGTAGCGATAATAGCAAGCCATAAACCCGGATACTTTGCGGTGCGGTTTGGATAGGCTGCTGCGGCACCGCATTCGTTTGCCTACAGGCGTAAGCTCCGGGGGCAGCCACTGGGCAGGCTCCGGGACGTGCTGTGCTTTATATTCTCGGCGCATATCCGAGGGCAGGTGCCGGAGCTGCCGGTAATAATCGCGCAGCGCCGATTCGGAATACCGTGCATCCAGCCGGTCAATGCGCACACTGCGCTGCGCGTTTTGGTGCCGAACCGCCATATGTTCTATGCGCGAACCATATTTGACCGTGTAGCCCATAGCCTGCAATTCGGCAATAAAACCATCAAAGGTGTCAGCAGCGGCCATGGCAAGCTCCAAGTCCTTGCGCACCATGCTGCGGATGGTCGGCTTGCCGGTTTTGCCGCTGAGCCAATCCGCATAGCCTTGCCCTTTGCCGTCGGTTTCAATGACGGAGAGTCTGTTTTCCCGGCAGAGTTCATCGGAAATTTTTCGGATGCCTTTGTAATAGGTGTCGAAGTCGTTCCGGAACATTCTGCCGTCTATAAAGGAAACCGAATTGGTTACGATGTGGTTATGCAGATGTCCCTTGTCCAGATGGGTGGAAACGGTGCATTCAAAGCGGTCAGCCAGAAAGCGGCGCGCAAACTCGCAGCCGATTTGATGCACCTGCTCCGGCGTAGCCTCACCGGGGGAAAAGCTCTGGATAATGTGGTACGCCAGAATGCCCTTGTCAGTTGGCATGAACCAAACGCGCTTGGTTTCTTCCATGCTTTGACAGGCAGTGTCCGGGTCACATTGAAAGCCCGACACATACAGCTGGTGTTCGGTTTTGTCCTGATTTTGCGTATAGGATAACAGGCGCTTCAAATCGCTCTCGGTAAAGATTTCGGTTTTATTGGGATTGCTGGTGTAATCCAGACACCTTTGCAGATGATGCCTGACAGGTATGATTTTGGTATAGGCTATGGCACACCGCCTCCTTTGATATACATCCAAACTTTTTCCATGATCTGTCTTGCAATCAGAAGGTCCGTGTTGTTTGCGTTTCCGGTGGCATTTGCCACATGGGCAAGCTGATTCAGATTGTTGCCAAGGGCAGATATTTGGTAAGACATTTTTAAGTAATCTGCTGTCGGGCGTTCCAAAAGCGTTGCATTCATCAGCGCCTTGCGCAGTACCTGCTCTTGGTTGAGTCCGGTGCTTTTGCTCAGATAAAGCAGACGATCTTTCTCGGACTGATTCAGCCGCAATAATTTTTTATAGGGGCGTTCTCTCATAGTTCACCATCCAAGACGGGGGTTTTAGGGGTGCTTCCCCTAACAAGAGGGCGATGTGATATCACATTGCCGTGCTTGCTCGTACTGTTCCTGCGGAACAGTACGCCATCTGCCAAAAGGTTTTGCACACTGGTGCCGTGCCGCATAGGTGTCAATTTTTCTGCCCAGCTTGAAATTTGCCGCACGGTATTCGATGTTATATTCCGTGGCGACCACCTTTACACCGTGCTTCATAAGCTGTCTGAAAAACGAAAAGAGGTGTCCTTCGCTGCGGCTGATATGGCGCATCCGGCAGATATACACAGTGTCGATTTCGCCTTTGCGGATATGCCGCAGCATTTCCCGGTATCCGGGTCGCAGCAGCCAGCCGCCATGCGCATCGGTGCTGCTGCCCACAACGGTGCAGCCATCAGCATGAGCCTGTAAGGCGCAAACTTTTATGCTGTCCATGGTTTCCACATAGTCACCGGGAATTCTGGCATAAAGCCATACGCGGCAGGGACTAAGTTCTTTTTCCATAATTTTCTTGTTTCCCTTCAATATTAGATTCGTTTGGCGATCACAAGCAATCTGCCGTTATCGGTGATGTTGTCGCAGGTGGAAAGCGTGAGCAGCTTGTCACCGTACTCGGCGGAAATGCCTGTATCGTACAGCGCCCGCGCCTTGCAGGCCGACACATAACCGGCAAAATCTTCCGGGGATGCTGCGTTCACAAACCGATAGAACGGGAACGCATCGGCATCATCTGCCTGCACGGTCGTGTGGGTCACAGCAAAAATTTCATAGGCACAACTGCCCAGCGCGGTATCGAACCAGACGGTTTTGTGTGCTTGCCAGAAATCCTTGCTGCGGTACTTGGCAAGGTCTGCAAACATCGAGCCGTCCTTCATGTTGTGGCCGTAAATAATCAGGTTATCGGACGGGGCAAGCGCATCGCAATCTGCCTGTACAAAGGGGCAGCCGTAGTCCGTGTAGTTCTTTTAAAAGTCGTGCTTCAGGTAATAGTTGGAGTCTGCCGGTGTCTGCATCACAGGATAGTCGATGCCGGTGTCCTCGATTTGAATCCAGCCGACCATATCAGAGTTTTCCAAATACAGGTTTCGGCTGGTTGGCTGTACCGAGGATTGCGATAAGATTTCCTGCTGCGTGTCCTGCTCTCTTACGGCGGCAAGGTTGCTGTAAAGGTGCGCCTGTTGTTTGGACTGTGCGACATACATCAACAGGAATGCGATGCTCGTAAGACCTGCCATACCGAACAGCCCTATAAAAAGCGAATATAGAAAGTTCTTCATCGTCTGTTCAACGCTCCCCATATGTAAAAAAACTCAGTTGTTCCCCCTCCAGACAGAACCGTAAATCTAAATCGTGTAGCGTATAGCTGCGGTTGAACCGTTCTGTTGCCTTATTGGGGGCATCCTGCAATTCCAGCAACAGCTGCCATAAATCGGGGTGGGCGTTGTACAGGTGCCTAAGTTCCCGCATGGATGCATTGGGACAAAACCAGCAGCCTCCGCGCCCTGTGAACGCATATAGCGGGGACAGCAGCCCCTCGGCTTGGCACATCGCCTGCGCATCTTTTTCGGTCAGGTTGTACTTTGCCAACAAAGAGGTTTGGTTTTCCTTAAGCCGTGCCAGTCGTATCGGTTCATCGGCGGCAATCCCCAGATAGTAAACCGTGTCCTGCGGCAATGTTTTCTGGTAGGTGCGTATGGGCGGCAGTTTGCAGTCCCTCTGTATACTGCAGCGTCCAGTCAGCGGAAATGACGCCAGCTTTCCCTCGGCATTACCGCGGCTTACGATGCGGTAAAAGCAGTCCAGATATGTCTTGTTCCCGCGCAAAACCCTTGTGGGAATGCCGTGCTTTTCAAAATACGGGATTGCTGTTTCATAGATGAACCGCTTATGCTCCGGCAGTTCCCCTGATACGGTATCACTGAACATCACCTCGGAATAAACCAGTTCATCCAGCGGTTCGCCGTGCTGTAAGGCGAGCAGCGCCGTGGCGATGCTGTCTTTGCCAAAGCTGCAAGTCAGAATATGCTTCATTCGATTTCCTCATAAAAAATGGGTGGCCCTCGCGGGTCACCCATAGTGGTTGGATGGTTCATTTTGGCGTTCCTTATTTCGTTTCGGCGTCATGCTCGGTAACGGATTTGCTGTGGACACACTTGAAAATCAACACCGCCAGCCCGGCAAGCGAAATACCGGCTACGGTCAGCAGCAATCCCAACGGGAAGGTATCGCCGGTCTGAGGAATAATTGGCTGCGGTGCCGGAGTCGGCGCAGGCGTGGCGCTGGGTGTCGGCTGCGGGGTTTCCGTGGGATGCGCTGTTTCTTCGGGATGAGGCGTTTTCTCCGAGGTGCGGGCATCCTTCATCACAACAGTCTGCACTTCGCCGGTGGGAAGAACGGTAAAGCGAATGCTCTCCGCAATGTCATATCCATCCGGTGCCGTGATCTCGGTGAGCGTGTAGTCACCGGCAGGCAGCTTTTCGATATAGTGCGGCGTATCAGTGGATACCCAGCGGTTGATTTCCTTGCCATCCTTGTCGGTAATGGTCAGCTCTGCACCGGGGAGTTCCTTGCCTGTGGCAATGTCCACCTTGGAAATTTGTACCTTCGTGATGTCATCACGCATGATCACAGTTGCATCGTCCAGCAGTTTCCAGTCATCCAAAGTCCAGAACAGGAAGTTCTTTGTGGTCAGGTAATAGACCTCGACTTCCTGCAGGTTGCTGCCGTTTTCATCCACCTTTTGCAGCAGACGGAAGGTAATATCATCCGCCAGTGCGTAGCCATCGGCGGGGCGGGTTTCGATCAGGGTGTAGGCATCGCCCAAGTGCAGCCCGGTCACGCGGTGGGGTGTGTCGGAAGGTACCCAGCTTTCCACAATGTTGCCGTCCATATCCTGAATGGTCAAGGTAGCACCGGGCAGTTCCTCGTCATTGGTCAGATCGCGCTTGCTCACCCACATTTCGGTGGGTTTGTCGGTGCAGGTGCTCTCCAAAACCTGCACATCCTGCCCGTCATAGGTAAAGGTGACTTCCATGGGCTCTTCATTGACATAGTAGCCCAGCGGGGCGCGGATTTCTTTGACGATATATTTGCCGCTGTTGGTGGTGGCATCCTTGTGGGTGCTGCTGCCATACTTTTCGCCGCGGATGGGAATATCGCAATCGAAGTAGGTAGCGCCGTCCGCATTTGTTTCGGGACTGGTAGCCACCAGTTCACCGGCTGCAAAAACAAGGCTGCCGTCTGCATCGTAAATATCATCGGCGGTGTACAGGTTGAACACGGCACCTGCAAGGTATTTGCCGGTTTCGCGGTCGATCTTGTACACGCCCACACGGGCTTTTTCGCGGTCATTATAGAACTTGAGGCTCTGCTGCTCGGCAAGCGCGGCATCTGTATCTTTGCTGCGAACCACCGTGAAAGCCTGTTCAAAAGCATTATCGCCAGACTTGGCAATGCTCTTCGCCATTACCACATCGTTCAGCTCATTGTCCCATGCAAAGGTGACATCATAGCTGTCCGCAGTGCCCACATAGCCATACGGCGGCTTGGTTTCCGCAATGTGGTAGCTGCCCAGCGGCAGGGTCACGCTGACCTCGCCAATAGAGCCATCGTGGATGACGGACATGAAATCATAGGTCGCCGCCGTGCGCGCAGGGGCAAACACGGCAGTGTCGGCAGTGCCGTCGCCTGTGGTTACCACTGCCACCACATCGCCCTTGGCGTACCAGAGGGTGCGGTTGCCGTAGTTATCCAGCTGACGATCCTGCGTGTAAATGTCCTCGGCTGCCGTGATGGTATACTCGGCACCGGCCAGCGGGCGGGTTTCATAGGTGAAGTTGCCATTCTCCGCTTCGCCGGTCATCCACGGATCAATGCCGCCCGGCTCAGACTGCCAGCCGGTCAGCACCTCGCCGGTCTTGCGGATGGTCAGCTTGCCAAGGGTTTCGTGGTTGGCGTATTTTTCGCCGATCACAAGGGTGTCCATGCCGTTTTCGTTTTTGTCGCCGGTCGCCTGATAAATGCGGTCGGTGGTGATGGTGAAGTCCACATAGAAACTGCCGTCTGCGTCATCGGCCAGAATTCCGTTTTCGTAACCTGCGGTATCCTTCCATTCGTTGTAGAAACCGTTGGGGCCGGTGATCTCCACAATGCGGTATTTGCCCAGCGGCAGTTTTTCGGGCAGGGTCAGGATGCCTTCGGCGTTGGTATAAAAAGTGGTGACATTCTTGGTCAGGTGCCCGTTTACGGTGTCGGTCATGGTCACCAGTTTGGGATTGCCCTGATTGTCATAGCGATAGTGCCCCATGTCATCCAGCCAGTAGATCTGGAACGCCGTGCCCGGCAGCAGCACGGGTTTGCCGGTTTCCTCGTCCAGCTTGGTGATGCGCAAATAGACTTCGATTTCCTCGTCCAAAGTCGTGAGCTTCTGATAGCTGTCAGAGCCGGTCAGAGCGCTGTCTTTGGGCGTTGCCATGGCACACCAAGGGTTGTTATCCTGTGCAGGATCAACGCTCACAAGGAACGGCTCTGCCTGATACAGATCCTTCGGGGTGGTGGTTTCCACCACAAGGTAGGTGCCATAGGGCAGCCCCTGTACGCGGATGTTGCCGGTATCGCTGCTGAAGATCTCGGCCAGTTGGTATTCGTTGGCGTTGCCGGTGGGCTGCCATCCGTCACCCTTGCCGTTCTTGTTTTCTCCGGCAGCGGTCAGGGTCTTGTTGTAGGCGGCGATCTCAGCGGCGTTGACCTCGTAAGTTCTGGCAACGGCCTGCGTTTCGCCCGAAAAATCCCATTTCAGATGCGCATTGTCATAGCTTTTGTTGATATAGGCATCCAGAATGCTTTGCAGCGTGTAAGCACCGGTGCGGGTCTGGTCAAATTGCTCTGCCTTAGACAAATCCGACACCAGATAGAAGGTAAACCCAGAATTTTCCAGTTCCACACCATTGGACTGCCCGCTGGAGGAAACGATCTTACTGATCTCCACATTACCCTTGGCAACCTGATCCTGGCTTTCGGCAAGGGCGTTGTCCGCGTGCAGATGATAGTTTGCGCGATAGCTGGTCTTGTCGATCTGCTCACCGGCAGCCTGCCGGTTGTCGCTGAAGGTGGTTTTCTCCACATACCAGCCCTCATCGGAATAAGTGGGCGTGATGTAGTAGTTGTGTTCATCGCACAGGTAACCGTTGGCAAAGGAAAGCGAATAAGCATCATAGGTCCAGCTGCTGTCCAGTGCCTTGCTCTTGGAGATGGTGCTGAACTGGTTTTTGTACACCCAATCGGTGTACTGCCCGCCGCTGCTTGCCAGTGCCGCAACCTGCCCGGTGGCGGCCTTGGTGCGGCTGTCTACGGTGGGATAGGTGCCGGAAACAGCAAGAGCGCCCTCACGCAGCGGGATAACCACGCCGGTGGAGCGCTCTACCACATAATATTATATTTGCCGAAGTATAGGTTTGCAAAGGTCAGCCAGCCGTCCTCAATTTTCGCGCTGGCTACCAAATGGTCTTTTTTGAGCACCGGAAGGTAATCCGATACCCACTGGCCGCTGTTGTCGCGGATGGTCGTGTGCCAGATGGGGTTGCCGTCCACACCCACGATTGTGGAATAATCCACAACACCGGTCACACCGTCCGGGTGGGTGATGTCCTCGGCAGCGTAGAGGTCGTACACGGCACCGTCCAGCACAGCATCACCGTGTGCCTGCCCGCTGGCAAATGCTGTGCCGTGTGCTGCTTTGCCGCCCACATAGCGCACGGCATCCAAGTCCACCTTGGAAATGCTGATCTCGCCCAAGGTGCGGTCATTTTTTATCACGCCGTCCGTGGCAGTCACCGTATAGCTGTTCTCATTGGCGGCCTTGCCGCTGTTGTCGGTGTTGTAAACGCGGGTAGATTCTTTGTACTGAATTTCCGCTGCGGGTGCATTGCTGGCTTTGTAAATGACAACCGTGGTTTCCACGCCGCCGCTGGTCACCAGCTTGGTGCCGCCCTTGTCGGCTGTCAGAATATCGGCGTTGTAGTCGGCGTTGTCCAGCCAAAGCACCGCATTGTCGTTGGCTTCGGTGATTTCGATGTAATAGGCGCGCTTGCCCAAGGGTGTGCTTGCCGTACCGGGGTGGTCAATGTCCGTCCAGTCGCCAAAATATCCGGCAGGGGCTTTGGTTTCCACAAGGATAAACTTGCCCTGATTGCGCTGGGTGTAATACAGCGTGTGGCGCATGGCATCCGTGGTGGCATAGGCGGCGCTGTTGATGACTGCATAAGTGCCATCTTCCTGACGCTGCACGCTGTAGGTGTTGTAGCCGCCGGTGGGCTGGTATTTGCCGGTCACTACATCCCACTGATAGATCTCATACTGGGCATCGGCTGCGATCTGGCTGCCGGTTTCGCTGTCGGTTTTCTTGAGGTTGACCTGCAAACTCCACTCGTCATTTTGCATAACATAGTCGTTGTTGGTGTTTGCAGGCACCGAGATCGTCTGGCTGCTGCCGTTCGTGCCCCAATACATTGTAAAGCCATACGGCACATTCGTTTCCTGATAGCGGAAGGAAATGCTTGCCAGCTCTGCCTTGGCGGAAGCAATCGCATTGTCCACCATGCGCTGGGCCTCTGCTTTCAAATCAGAAATTGCGGAATCACGGGCGCTGTCTGCGGCAGAATCGGCGGCATCCTGCGATGTATACGGGCCAACCCTGCCGCTTTTGCTGCCGGTGGTTTTGGTAACGGTATAGTGCAGGCTCCAGCTTGCGGCTGCATCGCCGCCGTTCAAGTGATAATTATTGTCGTTCGTATGCCCGCTGGTGGTCACAGTCTGCTTGTCTGCCGGGCTGATGCTCCAGCTGCCGCCGTCAATGCTGCCGGACTTGGTGATGGGCTCGATCTCAATGGTCGCACCGTCCACTTTTTCCTGTGTTTTCAGCTGGATCTTATCTGTAGAAACACCGTAGTTCCAAGTAAAGCTGCCGCTTTTGGTCTGCGCAGGGGCGCTCCAGCTGGCGTAATATTCCTGCTCGACTGGCTGGGGGTTCGGCTCCTCATCGCTGATCTCCGGGCCGATCAGGGCAATGGTCTGCCATCCCTCATGGCCTGGATTGTAGATATAGGTGTAATAACCGCGGGCGGAGGCGTAGGTTTCCACACCGTTCAGCAGCTCGTCGGCAGAGGCAAGATAAATTTCCGCGGTGATGCTTTCAGGGAAGCTCTCAATGATATACATCTGCACATCGTCATAAATAGATGCGCAGAAATCCAAAAGAGAGGCTTCTTCACCTTCATCAGCGGAAAAAACTGCGGGCAGATCATCTGCATCACTCAAAGTGAGCTGGTTCAAGCCGCCCCAGATGCGAACTTGGTTGCCATAGTGGTCGCCGGGGATGCACTGGTCCGCGCTGACCGTGGAAGTGTTCACATAGGTGTATGGCGGGCAGCCGGCAGGCTGTCCGTTGGCACCGTGGGTACAGCAATAGGCTTCTTCACCGTTGAACCAGATCAGCCATGTGCCGTTGACCTTGGCAACCTTGGTGATCTTGCCGCTGGTCACCGCAGGGGTGGGGCGCTCGGCAAGGGCAGTAATTTCCCTGTCGGGAAAAGGATACTCGGCAGTCGCATCGCGGTCGATGGTCACCTGTAAGGTTTTGGTCAGGGCGCTGCCGTCGGGCGCGGTGTAAACCAGCTGCGCGGTGAAATCTGCATCCGCCTGCACATACACACCCAGCACCGCAGCGGAAGTTTCGCTGTATTCGCTGTGCAGCAGGCTTTGGGCGTTTTCAGCGGGCGCGCCGTAGTAGTCTAACACGGTCACGCCGTCCGGCAGAACCAGATCGAGTGTGCTGCCATCGGCGGGGTACTCCACCTGCGCCAGAATCGGCACAATGGCGTAGTCGGTATCTTCCAGCAAGGGTGCCGCCAGCGTCAGGTTATCGCTGTCCAGCGCCTCGGCGCTCAAATAGCTATCCTGTTCCAAATCGGCATCCCACGCGCCAAGCCCGATTTTGGTTTCGCCGGTCGCTACCGGCAAACCGAAGCTGCCGATATAGGAGCCTGTGGGGGCATCCGGCATATCCGCGTAGAGGATTTCGCCGTCAAAGGTGTAAGGCTCGTTTTCTTCAGCGGGCTCTTGTGCGGTTTCTTGTGCGGCTTCTTGTGCGGCTTCTTGTGCGGGCTGCTCGATTACAGATTCTGCATCTTCCGAAGCATTTTCCACAGGGGGTTCTTCGGTGATTTCTTCCTCAGGGGGTTCTTCCTCGGGGCGCTCTTCGATTTGCACCTCAGATGGTTCCGGTGCTTCTTCGGCGTCCGTGCCGGGGTCCGGGCTGCTGGCATCGGTCTGCCCGCTGTCGGTTTCGGTTTCATCGGTCTGTTGTTCCTCGGCAATGACCGTGCTTTCCTGCGGCGGGGGCGTTTCGGCAAACGCGCCGACCGGGAACACAGTGCAGCACATCATGGCTGCCATAGCCAGAGCCAGAATGCGTTGGCTCCATTTGGTTTTTCGGTTCATTGTAATCACCTCGTATTATCTTTCGGGGGTTGTTTTCTCTCGTTCCAGCTGACGCAGGCGCGAAGCAAAAATATCGATCAACCCGGCATGAGATTTCAAATTGGCGTAATACGCCGCCTTGTCGTACCCATCCGCATTGATGTCGTGGATCGTTCGCACGGAATCCGCCCATCTTCGATTCTGCGGGGAAATACGCGTATCCCCATCCCGCACTTGAATGGCCGCTGCAATGATATAGCGGGTGCGCTCTGCACCGTATCCGGCCAGCACCTGCTGTATGGCACCGTCATACAAACACAAGCCGTTATAGTTGTAAGAAATGGCATCGTCAATTTCATCGCGGCATTCCTCGTTCAGCTTCATAGAGGCGCGGTATTGCGGAAGTTCCTCGTGTTCGCGGGCGTATCGACCGGTCTGATAGTATACGGGCGGCCAGTTCTTTTTCGTGCTTTTCATCAGGTTGATGTCGGCGCGGTCCTCAATGCACATGGACATAATATCCAGCGCATTGGTATCGTGATCGCGATAGTCTTTGTAAATGTCCGCCAGCGGTGCCTGGGATTCCAGCAAAGCGCGCAGCTGTGCAGGGCGCAGCGAAACATTTTCAAGTGAGATCAAAATATCCTCACGGGAGCTGTACTCATATGCGTGGTTCAGAATTTCCTCGGGCGGCTGTGCAAGCAGCCATGCACGGTATTCATTTTGCTCTTGCTGCATTTTTTCATGCAGGTTATGCTTCATAGAATTCCTCCAACAAAAAAAGCGCCCACAAATGTGAGCGCCTTAGGGTGGGATGTCAGCTTAACTGTGGAAGCCACCGTTTGCTGCATCGGTATTCAGAATTGAGATCCAGTTGCTTTTGCCGTACAGGAACCGCACAATATGCACGGTATGGGTCTTTTCATCAACAACATAAAAGGCCAGATAATTGCCGATGATGGTGAATCGGATTCCCCACAAGGAGAGCAGCCGATCCTGCACGACCTCAAATTTACAAGGGAAATCTGCCAGCTCACCGATTTTGGCTTCGGATTCGTTTAGCAGATGATCCGCTGCGTCGGGATTCTTTAATACAAGGTCGATATAATCATAGGCGCTTGCCATGTCGCGTTCGGCAGCGCGCGTGATGTGAATACTGTATTTCATCGGCGCTCCCTGCGTTTGCGAAGGTCTGCCATGGCATCGCCAAACGGGCGCATGCAGCCCGCTTCCATATCGGCAAGTCCTTCCTGCAATTTGCTGTACAGTTCAATACGGCCTGTCATTTCTTCATAGGTTTCCATGCTCATAACGGCAAGATCACCCTTTCCGTTTTTGGTGATAAACACCGGCTCGTTGTATGAGTGGCAGTAGGTGGAAATATCGTTATAGTTGTTGCGCAAATCGGCACTGGAACGAATGTTCGGCATGAGAAGCACCTCTCTTTCATACAAAAATTATATCAAAATTCATGTATGAAAGCAAGAGAATTCCGTCAGTTAAAAGTCACGACCCAATAGGTATATTGCCCCTCTGCCGTTTGGCAAAACCAGCAGCCCACACCCATGCTGGTGAAGCTGGGTTCCATAATGTTGGCGTAGTGGGCAGGGCTGCCTTGCCAGCCGGTGCAAACGGCACTTGCAGAACCCAGCGGACCGGCGGCGTAGATCTCGCTGCGGGTGGTCATGCCGCTGTGGTCAAAGGGCGCGCCTGCCACAAAACTCTCGCATCGGGCATCGGCTGCGGCGCTCAAACCACTGTCCATCGTTAAGGGTGCCAAACCACCGGCAGCGCGCATAGCGTTGATGTTTTCCTGCACAGCCCAATAGGCACTGTCGGAACTATCAATGCTCCACCACTGTTCGGTGCCTGCTGCCAAATCAAAGGGCACGGCACCATAGCTCATGCTGACCTGCGCCGGAGCCGGTTCTGGCGTCGGTGCTGCTGTGGGTTCCGGTGTAGGAGCAGGAGTCGGTGCGGGGGTAGCGACAGGTGCGGCAGTAGGTGTCGGCGTGGGTGTAGCAGTCGGTTCCGGGGTTGCTGTCGGTTCGGCGGTCTGGACAGGCACAGATGTTTCTTCGGATTCTACACTTTCCGATGTCGCTGCCGAAAGCTCCGTCAATTCGGCGGATTCCGGTTCCTGTGTCTGTGCGCAGGCTGTCAATAAAGACAGCATCGCAAGCATTACGATCCATTTTTTCATCTTGAAAACTCCTTGCGGGGGCCATCTCTGACCCGGTTGCTTCTTCTTTCCTTCATCTTAAAACCTTCTACCTTTCTTGTCCACGCTGTCGATTGTCCGAACGACACTGTTGCTCTTCGTCCGGCACGGTGTCCAGCACAATATCTTTTTCATTTAGGTTCAAAAGTGCCTCCAACTCGGCAAGGCGCTTGCTCTTTTCAGCCAGCTCGTCTGCCTGTGCAAAGGGCTGTGCAAGCTGTTCCTTGGCGTTTTCCAGCTGTTTTTGCAGCTGCACCAATTTGGATTCAAAGTCGGCCACGCTCTGCGGCAGGTTGTGCAGGCAGTTGTCCAGACGCACAGTATTGCCGACCGCATCCGCGCCCAGCTGCACCGGGTTGATGCCGCTGCCCACAAGATACGCCAGATACATTTTGTCCATCGCAAAATAGGCGATCTGCAAATCAAAGCCCTTGTACCGCCCGATGGAAACCGGCTCGGTGCGGTTCATCGCCATACCCAGCAGCCCCAGCAGGGCTTTGCCTGCGTCCTCGCGCTTGGTGTAAACCGTGTCCATCAAGGTAATGGTAAAAATATCCTTGCCGTCCGCATCGCGCTTGGTGTTTTGCTGTAGCAGCGCTGTGTCCGCTTTGGCGTTTTCCAGCTGCTGGGCGGTCTTGCGCATTTCTGCGGGGAATCCTTGTGTAATCGCATCCTCCAGCCGGTAATGCTCGTTGTTGTAGGCGGTTTTCAGGGTTTTGAGCCGCGCCACCTGAATATCCAGATCCATTTTCTCCTTGATCATCGGATTGCCCGCTGCCAGTGCCTTTACTTCGGCATAAGACAGCGCCGCATCGTCCAAATCGTCCGCACTGCGGGCAGGGCTTTTGCTGGTCATGACCTGCCCGATGAACTTCTGTTTGGTTTCCAAAAGCTGCCACATATAGCTGTCGAAGGAAGATTCTGTGACATAGCGATACTCATACACTTCTGCATTGGTGTTGCCCTGACGAATCATACGCCCGTTGCGCTGCTCAATGTCAGAGGGTTTCCACCCGCAGTCCAGATGATGCGTGGCAACCAACAGGCGCTGCACATTGGTGCCCGCGCCCATCTTGCCGGTGCTGCCCATCAGCACACGCACATCACCGCTGCGCACTTTGGCAAACAGCTCGGCTTTTTTTACCTCGGTGTTGGCACTGTGGATAAACTGCACCTCGTTTTCCGGGATGCCCATGGAAATCAGCAGATTGCGCAAATCATCGTACACATTAAAGCCGTCCGGTTTCGGGGTGGATAAGTCGCAAAACAATAACTGTGTCAGGCGTTTCTCCTTGGTATCGTTCCAAATGCGGTACACATTCTCGGCGCAGGCGTGAACCTTATCGTTGGGGTTTTCGGGCAAATTAGGGTCGATCA
>ERZ1035001.787-NODE-787-length-14824-cov-8.090053_pt1 | contig 14824 bp, 11 predicted proteins | sample MGYA00520685_ERZ1035001 | MGnify/ENA primary metagenome ERZ1035001 (study PRJEB33766, sample SAMN09781749) | gut metagenome | biome: gut microbiome | host: Homo sapiens | place: Madagascar | study: EMG produced TPA metagenomics assembly of the PRJNA485056 data set... | reverse complement strand
GTGGTTATCTGATTTAAAGAATAAAGAAAATTAGGAGGAAAAGTATCTATGAAAGATAATAATACAGATTATCAAAATGATAATAGCTGTAATAATTCTAATATAAGCCTTTCAATGGCAGTAATATCGGTTATCGCTACATTGCTACCAATTATTATAGGATTGGCGTTATGGAATAAGCTTCCCGATGAATTGCCTGTTCATTGGGGAATTAAAGGCAATGTAGACAGATTGGCGACTAAGGCTGAGGGAATATTTATAATGCCTTGTCTGTGTGCAATTATCCAGATTGGTGTACTTATTAAATTATATATTGACCCAAGAAAAGAGCAGATTCATCATAAACCCATACTTGTATCAATATGGATTGTTCCATTGATTACCATTTTAATTAATGTACTTATATATATAATAGCACTTGGTGGTAAAGTAAGTATGACAATGGCAGTATTTTTTATCATTGGTGTTATGTTTATAGGGCTTGGTAATTATATGCCAAAGTTGAAACAGAATTATACAATAGGAATTAAAGTTCCGTGGACATTAAATAGCGAAGAGAATTGGAATATGACACATAGAATGGCAGGTAAGGTATATGTTGTGGCAGGTGTTATTTCAATAATAATTGCATTGCTTAATAATGTATTGAGTGATGAAGTGACAATTATTATATTTATGGCTGTATTTCTTGTGACAGGCATAGGAAGTGTTGCTTATTCATTCTGGCTTTATAAGGTCAAGGGCCTTTAATAAATTGTATTATATCAAGATGTCCCCAGCCCTGCTGATTGGTGGCAAGATTGACTTTGTGACAGCATTTTTTAAGCCGTTGGCGGATTTCGTCAGGAGTATAATCGTGATTATTAAGAACACGGGCGATTGCACCGCTTACAATTGGTGCAGACATGGATGTTCCGCTTTTGGTGGAATATCCATTTTTTTTATTACTGCACGCTGTGATATTAGAGCCAGTGACAACAAGTTCGGGCTTAAGAATGCCATCAAGAGTAGGACCGCGGCCGGAATTAAATGTCTTATCATCAATAGAGCCAACGGTAATGACAAGGCGGCTTGTGCCGGGTGCGGTTATGCTGTGGGGCTTTGGACCGCTATTACCGGCAGCGGCGACAACAATAATGCCTTCATTCCACATATTTTCCACATTTTTTATTAGTTCAGAAGTATTGGAGGGGTTGTGGGTAGTGCCAAAGGAAATATTTACTATTTTTATATTGTAAATATCTTTATTATTGATTATCCATTTAGTGCCTTTAATTACATTTTCTATATTGCCATTGCCGTTGGAGTCAAGCACCTTAACAGATATAATCTGGCTCATAGGGGCTATTCCTTTGAATCGACCGTGACTTGCATAGCCATCGCCTGCGATTATGCCTGAAACGTGCGTGCCGTGACCGCTGTCATCATATGGAAATGCTCTATTATTAATAAAATCTTTAAATGCGATTATCCGGTTTCCAAAATCTATATGCTTATATATGCCTGTATCAAGTACAGCAACACCTATATTATTATTCATATCTATCCTCAGTTATGCTCTATATAAATATTTTATTCATAATAATTGTGATTGGTGCGTTGATTATTGATGTCTTATATTTGCTTTTTGTATTAAAATCTTATATAATATTCAAATACATAATACATTTAAGTAATTGGAATTGCTTTTATCTGAGATTTTCGAGTAGAAAGTTTTTATGTAAGATTAAAGGTATTGATAATATGTATAATATTCGTGAAAAGTGAGAGGTTGCGTTATGGACAAGAAAAGAATTGTTGTTGCATTAGGAAGAAATGCTTTCGGAGAAACATTCCCAGAACAGCAGGCAAATGTTAAGAAAGCAGCTAAGGCTATTGCAGATTTAGTAGAAGCTAAGTATCAGATAGTAATTACACACAGCAATGGCCCTCAGGTTGGTATGATTCAGACAGCTATGACAGAATTTGCAAGACTTGAGCCAGAAGACAGGACTGTTGCTCCTATGTCAGTATGTGGTGCTATGAGTGAAGGCTATATAGGTTATGATTTACAGAATGCAATCAGGGAGGAGCTTCTTAACAGAGGTATCTATAAGACAGTTTCAACAATTATAACTCAGGTAAGAGTTGATCCTTTTGATATAGCATTTTCTGAGCCTTCTAAGATAATCGGAAGATATATGACTAAGGAAGAAGCTGAAGCAGAGGAAGAAAAGGGTAACTATGTAGTTGAAGAAGAACCAGGCAGGTTCAGAAGAATAATTGCAGCTCCAATGCCTATTGATATATATGAGATTGATGCTGTTAAGGCACTTCTTTCGGCAGATCAGATTGTTATTGCTGCCGGTGGTGGTGGAATTCCAGTATTACAGCAAGGTTCACACCTTAAGGGTGCATCAGCTATTATAGAGAAGGATTACACAGCAGCTAAGCTTGCAGAACTTGTCGGAGCAGATACATTATTATTCCTTACAGCTTATGATAAGCTAACAATTGGAAAGGGAACAGCTGACGAGAAGGTATTTGACAATGTATCAGCAGCAGATCTTCACCAGTATATTAAAGCTGGACATTTCCCAGCTAAGACAACATTCCCTAAGGTAGATGCATCAATTAGATTTGTTGCAGCTGATTCAGACAGAAAGGCAGTTATTGCTAATCTTGAGCAGGCTAAAGAAGGCTTAGACGGAAAGGCAGGAACTACAATAACAGCTTAACTGGGTGACATATAATGGAACCTGCACAACAATAAGTGGTTCAATTACAACATATATTTGATGAATTACAACATCTCTCGATAATATATATAATTATGTGGTAGAATATGGTTATAATAATTATCAGGAGGTGTTGTTTTGCTTTTAATGGGGATGCAAAAGAAGAATTCAGATATGGATAGTCTGATGGAACATTTAGAATTTAAGGGTATTAATGTATTGAATGTATTTGAGGAAGGGAGGGTTAATAATCTGCTGTGGCAGATGAATACAAGAAAGAATAATGAACTGTTTATTAAGCACAGGTATATCGTATTATTTATATCATATGAAATGCTTAATGACATTAAAGGGGTATATTATCAGAACAGGGGAAGATTAAATTATATGTAGTCAACAACCATATTAAGATTAAGAATTTGCCCAAAAGAGGTGGCTGGCTTGAAAATATTATATGTGATTGTGAGGAGTGCGAGGACAATTATGAGATGAATTGTAAGATGTATCAGCTTGCTGATGATATTGTGTGTAATGTTGTCAATGATATATTCAATCAGAATACTTGCAATTAATCCCAATTCCATCTATAATTGTAATGTTTAACATTACTGGAGGTTATGATTAATGATTAGTGCAAACAATGTAACACTTCGTATAGGTAAAAAGGCCCTTTTTGAAGATGTAAATATTAAGTTTACAGAAGGTAACTGCTATGGTCTTATCGGTGCTAATGGTGCAGGTAAGTCAACATTTTTAAAAATACTTACTGGTCAGATTGAACCAAGTAAGGGAGATGTATCTATTACACCAGGTCAGAGATTATCATTCCTTGAACAGGACCACTTCAAGTATGATGAGTACACTGTATTAGATACTGTTATTATGGGTAACACACGCCTTTATGAAATAATGAAAGAAAAAGAAGCAATATATGCTAAAGAAGATTTCACAGAGGAAGATGGTAATAAGGCAAGTGAGCTTGAAGCAGAGTTCGCTGATATGAATGGCTGGGAAGCAGAATCAGATGCTGCACAGCTTCTTAACGGGCTTGGAATTACTACAGATCTTCATTATAAGCTTATGTCAGAACTTAATGGTAGTGAGAAGGTTAAGGTTCTTCTTGCTAAGGCTTTATTTGGTAATCCTGATATTCTTTTATTAGATGAGCCTACTAACCACCTTGATCTTGATGCTATTGCGTGGCTTGAAGAATTCCTTATTAATTTTGATAATACTGTTATCGTTGTATCACACGACAGATATTTCCTTAATAAGGTATGTACACAGATTGCAGATATTGATTATGCCAAAATTCAGCTTTATGCTGGTAACTATGATTTCTGGTATGAATCAAGCCAGCTTATTATTAAGCAGATGAAGGAAGCTAATAAGAAGAAGGAAGAAAAGATTAAGGAACTTCAGGATTTTATTCAGAGATTCTCAGCTAATGCGTCTAAGTCTAAGCAGGCTACTTCAAGAAAGAGAGCATTAGAGAAGATTGAACTTGATGAAATCAGACCATCAAGCAGAAAGTATCCTTATATAGATTTCAGACCAGCAAGAGAGATTGGTAATGAAGTACTTCAGGTTGAAGGTATTTCTAAGACAATTGATGGTGTTAAGGTGCTTGATAATATATCATTTATTGTTAATAAAGATGACAAGATTGCATTTGTTGGTTCTAATGAATTAGCAACTACAACTTTATTTAATATTCTTACAGGTAATATGGAGCCAGATGAGGGTTCATACAAATGGGGTGTAACAACTTCACAGGCATATTTCCCTAAGGATAGTGCGGCAGAGTTCAACAGAGAGGATACAATTGTTGAATGGCTTACACAGTATTCACCAGATCCAGATCCTACATATGTAAGAGGTTTCCTTGGACGTATGTTATTTGCTGGAGATGATGGTGTTAAGAAGGTTAAGGTACTTTCCGGTGGAGAGAAGGTTAGATGTCTTATATCCAAGATGATGATTATGGGTTCTAATGTACTTATATTTGATGACCCTACTAACCACCTTGATATGGAGTCTATTACAGCACTTAATAATGGACTGATTAAGTTCCCAGGTGTGGCACTTTTCACATCACACGATCATCAGTTCATTCAGACTACAGCTAACAGAATTATGGAAATCGTTCCATCAGGGCAGCTTATTGATAAGATTACAACTTACGATGAGTATCTTGAGAGCGATGAGATGGCAAGAAAACGTCAGGGATTTGCAGAAGCTGCAAGTGATGATGAAGATTAATTATTAATGCTTAGGATGGGGTTGTCACGAATGTGGCATCCCCATATATTAGTATTAGTCAGGTGTTGATAGCTTATGTATGCAATATAAGTGTGTATACACAAGCTGTTATTACCTAATTTTAATAGTAGTATATGGAGGAGTTAGATATATGGCTTCAGGCAGAAGTAAAAGTACAGGCAAGAAGACCAGCAGTACCAAAAGAAAGACGTCGTCTAACAGCAAATCAGGTAAAACTTCATATTCAGGAAATAGCAATACAACTAAGAAAAGCTCTAATTCCAAAGGAAATGGCACGAAAAGCTCTAATACAAGAGGTTCTGGTTCGAGAAGTTCATCTTCAAGAAATACAGGAAGCAATTCATCGCAGGTGAATAACCAGCTAAGGGATGAGATAGTTCTTTTAATAGCTTTAGCGTGTACAATTATCCTCCTGCTCAGTAATTTTAATATGGCAGGAATTGTTGGGCGTTCAATTAAATGGTTTATGTTTGGACTATTTGGAATTGCTGCTTATATAGTTCCGGTAATTATAGCTGTAAGTATTATGTTTATGCTTGCCAATAAAGATATTATCGGAGTTATGAAGATTAAAGCAGCTATGGCATATTTATTGTCGGTTATTGCGGCAGCTTTGTGGCAGAGAGTTACTAATGTGCCGGATATAAAAGAGCCGGTTGGTACATATTTTACATATTGTTCAGAGTATAAGACTGGAGGCGGCTTGTTTGGAGGGATATTATGTAAGATGTTAAATCCACTGGGTATGGCAGGTTCTTTAGTTATACTTATAATTCTTGCTATTATCTGTATAATTGTTATTACAGAGAAATCATTTATCAAAGGTATCCGTAATAGCGGAGAGAGGATAGTAAGTGAGGCAAGAAAAGATTATTCAGAATATAAGGAACATTCCAATCGTGTAAGAATGGCACAGAAAGAAGCAAGAGAAGAAGCCTCTGCTAATTCACGTATGAATAATGTTGTGAGGGGTGTTACTAATGACCTTACAATATATGATGATAACAGGAATGATGGTTCAGATATAGATATAACAGAGATAGAGGCCGTGGATAATGAAGATGATATGTATAGTGATGATATATATGATCCGTTGATTACACCTATGCCTCGTATAAGCAGAGAACCAGTATGGGAGCTGCATACAGATAGTGCGTCAGAAGAAAATGAAAGCGAACATCGGGACGAGATGGTTGATTTGGACGAGTCATATGACATACCTGATAAAGATGATAATATGTCAGAAGATGTATCAGATATGACTGATATATCAGGTATGGCTAATGTATCAGGTATGGCTAATGTATCAGATATGACTAATGTATCAGGTATGGCTAATGTATCAGGTGTGGCTAATATATCAGGTATGGCTAATGTATCAGATATGACTAATACATCAGATACGGATAATACGTCAGATGTGTCTAATCCATCTGAGACAGAGGATATGCAGGTTAAAGAAAATACAGCGAATCCTGCGGCTGAAAGTTCTAAGCAGTATAAGTTTCCGCCAGTCAGCCTGCTTAACCGCAATACTAATTCGAAAGCTTCTAATCTTGAGCGTGAGAACAGGGATACAGCAATCACATTAAAGCAGACATTGCAGAACTTTGGTGTTAAGGTCGATATTACAGATATAAGCTGCGGACCATCAGTAACAAGATACGAATTAAAGCCTGAGCTTGGTGTTAAGGTAAGCAGGATAGTATCTTTAGCAGATGATATTAAGTTAAGCCTTGCGGCAGCAGATATAAGAATAGAAGCACCTATTCCAGGCAAATCAGCCATAGGAATAGAAGTTCCTAATAAAGAGGCAGGCAGTGTATTCTTAAGAGAGCTAATAGAAACTGATACATTTAAGAATACTTCGTCAAAGATTGCATTTGCAGCAGGTAAGGATATAGCAGGAAAGACCATTGTTGCAGATATAGCAAGAATGCCTCACCTTCTTATTGCAGGAGCTACTGGTTCAGGTAAATCAGTATGTATTAACACAATTATAATGAGTATTTTATATAAGGCACGCCCTGATGAAGTAAAGCTTATTATGGTTGACCCTAAGGTTGTTGAGTTAAGCATATATAATGGAATACCACATTTGCTGCTTCCGGTTGTGACAGAGCCTAAGAAGGCGGCAGGTGCTCTTAATTGGGCAGTCAATGAGATGAATACAAGATATAAGAAGTTTGCAGGTGTTGGTGCACGTAATCTTAAGGGCTATAATGACATAGCTGCAAAGATGGAATTCAAAGAAGGAGAAATTCCTGTTGAAAAGCTGCCAGAGATAGTTATAATTATTGATGAGCTTGCAGATCTTATGATGGTAGCACCAGGAGAGGTCGAAGATGCAATATGCAGGCTTGCACAGCTTGCAAGAGCGGCAGGTATCCATATGGTTATAGCAACACAGCGTCCATCGGTTAATGTAATAACTGGACTTATTAAGGCAAATGTACCGTCAAGAATAGCATTTTCCGTGTCATCGGGTGTTGACTCAAGAACTATACTTGATATGAATGGTGCAGAAAAGCTGTTAGGTAAAGGCGATATGTTATACTTCCCATCTAATATACCTAAGCCAATCAGAGTTCAGGGAGCATTTGTGTCAGATGAAGAAGTGTCAAAGGTTGTTCAGTTCCTTAAAGATAATATGTCAGGCGAGGTTAATTACGATGAGAGCATAACGGAGACTGCCATAGCTTCAAAAGCCGGTGGACAGGCAGCAGAACAGCAGGATGACAGAGATTCATTATTTGCAGATGCAGGACGTTTTGTTATTGAGAAAGAGAGAGGTTCAATTGGAATGTTACAAAGACAGTTTAAGATTGGCTTCAACAGGGCAGGACGAATAATGGACCAGTTAGCAGATGCCGGTGTTGTAGGACCAGAGATTGGCACTAAGCCAAGGAAGGTGCTTATGACAGCAGAGGAATTTGAAGAATTTATTAAAAATATATAATGAATATATGTACAAAATAGATTATATATGATATATGTAGTAGCATAAGTATCATAGTCAGGGCATTAGTCCTGTCATTATAATTACGCTGCGGGAAAGGATGAAATTATGGAAATTAAGAGCGATATTCAGATAGCACAGGAAGCACATTTAGAGAATATTAAAGATGTTGCGGCAAAGGTTGGAGTAACAGAAGACGAACTTGAAATGTATGGAAAGTATAAAGCTAAGTTATCAGATGAGCTTATCCACAGAGTAGAGAATAACGAAGATGGAAAGCTTGTTCTTATTACAGCTATCAATCCAACTCCGGCAGGTGAGGGAAAGACTACAATAAGTCTTGGACTTACAGAAGCACTTAACCAGAAAGGAATAAGTGCAATTGCTGCATTAAGAGAACCATCATTAGGACCTTGCTTTGGTATAAAGGGAGGAGCTGCCGGCGGCGGATACGCACAGGCTGTTCCTATGGAAGATCTTAATTTACATTTTACTGGTGATTTCCACGCGATAACATCAGCTAACAACCTTCTTGCAGCAATGCTTGATAATCATATACATCAGGGTAATGCTCTTGGAATAGATACTAAGAGAATTGTATGGAAGAGATGTATGGATATGAATGATAGAACTCTTAGGAATATCGTAATCGGACTTGGTGACAAGCCTAATGGTGTTACAAGAGAAGATCATTTTATAATTACAGTAGCCTCAGAGATTATGGCTATACTCTGTCTTGCTGAGGATATGAAAGATTTAAAGGAAAGAATTGACAAGATAATTGTTGCATATAATTATGCAGGAGATCCTGTTACAGCCAAGGATTTAAAGGCAACAGGAGCTATGGCAGCTTTATTAAAAGATGCAATAAAGCCTAATATGATTCAGACACTAGAGAATACACCTGTGCTTGTACACGGTGGACCATTTGCCAATATTGCACACGGATGTAATTCTGTAAGAGCAACAAAGCTTGCTTTAAAGCTGGCAGATATTGCTGTTACTGAGGCTGGTTTCGGTGCAGATCTTGGAGCTGAGAAGTTCTTTGATATTAAGTGCAGAAAGGCTGGACTTAAGCCTGATGCAGTTGTTATTGTAGCTACTGTTAAGGCATTAAAATACAATGGTGGAGTTCCTAAGCAGGAATTATCAAAGCCAGATATGGAAGCTTTAAAGAATGGTATAGTAAACCTTGATAAACATATTGAGAATATTCACAAGTATGGTGTACCTGTAGTTGTTACACTCAACTCATTTGTGACAGATACAGAGGAAGAATATGAATTCATAAAGAAGCACTGTGAAGAATTAGGCTGTGAATTTGCATTATCTAATGTATGGGCAGACGGCGGAGCAGGCGGAATAGAACTTGCAGATAAGGTGCTTGCTTCATTTGATAAGAAGAGCGATTTTAAGCCTTTATATGAAGATGAACTTCCATTAGAGGATAAGATTATGACAATAGCTAAAGAAATATATGGAGCAGATGGTGTTACATATGATTCTAAGGCTAAGAAGGAACTTGACCATATTACACAGATGGGCTTTGGAAATCTTCCTGTATGTATGGCTAAGACACAGTATTCTTTGTCTGATGATGCATCTAAGTTAGGAAGACCAGAAGGTTTTACAATTAATATTAGAGAAGTGTATGTTGATGCTGGTGCAGGCTTTGTTGTAGCACTTACAGGAAAAGTTCTTACTATGCCAGGACTTCCTAAAGTGCCAGCAGCAGAAGGCATTGATTATGATGAAGAGAATGAGAAGATAACAGGATTATTCTAGGTGTCTTGAAAAGAAAGGAGCAGTTATGCAGTTAAAAGATATTTTGGATATATGCAGAGCTAATGAAGTAGAACATTTTGAATATACAGTTGTTAATGGTGATATTAATACAACTGTTACAGGTATTGCTTCTGACTCAAGAAAAGTAACAGACGGAGGTATCTTTGTCTGCATAGTTGGTTCGGTAAGCGATGGACATAAATATATAGAGCAGGTTAAGGATAAGGCGGCTGTAATAGTTGTACAGAAGGGATCACAGTATAATACAGAGAAGATACCGGCAGCAGTTATAGAATGTGATAATACAAGACTTGCCCTTGCACTTATGTCAGCAGCATTTTACGGCAACCCTGATAAGAAGTTGTTTACAATTGGAATTACAGGAACTAAGGGTAAGACAACTACAACTTATATGATAAAGAATGTTCTTTGTGCGTGTGGAATAAAGACAGGTCTTATCGGAACTATCGAGACAGTTATAGGAGATGAGGCTGTTCCGTCCTGCAATACAACACCTGAGTCAATACAGATTCATAAAACCTTCAGGAAAATGGTTGATGAGGGATGTAAGGCAGTAGTTATGGAGGTATCCTCACAGGGCTTAAAACTTGACAGAACTGCAGGTATTGTATTTGACATCGGAGTATTTACTAATCTTGAGCCTGATCATATCGGTCCTAATGAGCACGCTTCATTTGAGGAGTACCTTGAATGTAAGGCTAAGCTTTTTAAGCAGTGCAAGACAGGAATAGTCAATGCAGATGATAAGCATACAGCTGATATATTAAGAGACTCTGTATGCAGTGTTGAGAAGTATGGCATATCAGAAGATGCAGACATAAAGGCAAGTGATATCAAGTTGTTCCATGAGAGAGGAAAGATAGGTCTTACTTATAAGTGTAGTGGTCTTGTCAATATGGATGTGGAACTTTCACTTCCGGGAATGTTCTCAGTATATAATTCATTGTGTGCAATAGCTGTTACAAGACATTTTAATGTAGATAATGCTATTGTTGAAAATGTATTGAAAGATGTAAAGGTTAAAGGAAGAATAGAGCTTGTTCCAGTATCTGATAAGTTTACTCTTATGATTGATTATGCTCATAATGCGATGTCCTTAGAGAGTATTTTAAAGACACTTAAAGAGTACAATCCACATAGACTTGTATGCCTGTTTGGCTGTGGTGGCAACCGCTCTAAAGAGAGAAGATTTGAGATGGGTGAAGTGTCTGGAAGATTAGCAGACCTTACGATTATAACATCTGATAATCCAAGATTTGAAGAGCCTCTTGCTATTATGGAAGATATTAGGACTGGAATTAACAGGACTACAGGTAAGCATATTGATATTGCAGACAGAAAAGAAGCTATTAAATATGCTATTGAGAATGGTGAACCTGGAGATATTATCGTGCTTGCAGGTAAGGGACACGAAGATTATCAGGAGATAAAAGGCGTTAAATATCCTATGGACGAACGTGTTCTTATATCAGAAGTTCTTGAAGAATTAAAGGAGAAAAATGTACGCTGATATAATAATAGATATTTCACACGAACAGCTTGATAAGACATTCCAATATGCTGTGCCTGATGATATGGATGGTAGTGTTGATATCGGAACATCTGTAAGAGTGCCTTTTGGAAAAGGTAACAGAATTATAACAGGATATGTAATTGGTTTAACTGATAAGCCATCATATCCTGTTGATAAGATAAAGAGCATTGACAGTGTTGTTACAGGAAAAGTAAATGTCGCTAAAAGTATGATAAAGCTTGCAGCGTGGCTGAAACGGCATTATGGCTGTACTATGAATCAGGCATTAAAGACGGTTATTCCGGTTAAGGACGAGGTTGGACATAAGCAGAAAAAGTCTGTCTGCCTTTTGGTTGATACTAAAAAGGCACAAGAACTTATAAGCATATATGAGAAAAAAGCGAAAGCCAAGTACAGGCTTATGTGTGCACTTATTGATGAACCTGTTATTGATATGGAGATAGTAAAAGACAAGCTTAATATTTCGCCAGCAACAGTAAAGGCACTTGAAGCAGACGGAATTATAAATGTCAAGGTTGAAAGTTACTATAGAAATCCTGTGTCTGATAAGCACATTTTTAATAAAAAGGTTGTGCTTAACGAGGAACAGCAAAGAGCCGTTGATACAATAGTGGAGGATTATGATAATAGAGCGTTCAATACATATCTTATACGAGGAGTAACCGGAAGCGGAAAGACAGAAGTGTATCTTGATGTTATTGAACATACTATTAATTCCGGACGGCAGGTTATAATGCTTATACCTGAGATAGCACTTACATTTCAGACTGTTCAGAGATTTTATCACAGATTTGGGGATAAAGTGTCTATTATTAATTCAAGAATGTCAAAAGGTGAGAGATATGACCAGTTCGTAAGAGCACTTAAAGGTGAAATAAGTATTATGATAGGTCCAAGATCGGCATTGTTTACACAGTTTCCTAATCTTGGACTTATTGTTATAGATGAGGAACACGAGGGTGCGTATATATCAGAGCAAGTCCCAAGATATCACGCCAAAGACCTTGCAATACATATTGCAAAGGAGGCGGGAGCTTCTGTTATACTAGGCTCTGCAACACCGTCAATTGACAGCTATTACAGGGCAGAAGCAGGCGAGTATAAGCTTATAGAGCTTAATAACAGGGCAGGAGAGGCAAGCCTGCCACAGGTATATATAGCTGATATGAGACAGGAGTTAAAGACAGGTAACAGGACAATATTTTCAAGAAAGCTGTATGAGCTTATCAGTGACAGGCTTAATAAACACGAACAGATAATGCTGTTTCTTAATAAAAGGGGAACTGCCGGATTTGTTTCGTGCAGGTCGTGTGGCTATGTTATGAAATGTCCGCATTGTGATGTATCTATGACACTTCACAGGAATGGAAAGCTTGTATGTCATTATTGTGGATACGAGACTCCTAATGTATCGTTATGCCCTGAATGTGGTTCTAAGTATATTCTTGGCTTTAAGGCAGGAACAGAGGCTGTAGAGGATGCAGTTAAGAAGATGTTTCCTGCGGCAAGGGTATTAAGAATGGATATGGATACAACCAAAGGCAAAGGCGGACACGAGAATATATTAAGTGCATTTGCGACAGAACAGGCAGATATACTTATAGGCACGCAGATGATAGTAAAGGGACACGATTTCCCAAAGGTTACTCTTGTCGGAGTTGTAGCGGCAGATATATCCTTGTATGCAAGTGATTATAAGGCTGTTGAGCGTACATTCCAGCTTATAACACAAGCGGCAGGAAGAGCTGGACGAGGAGAAAGAAAGGGTGAAGTTGTAATACAGACATATTCACCTGATAATTATGGCTTGTTATGTGCGGCGGAGCAGAATTATAAGAGTTTTTATGAGCAGGAAATGTCTTACAGGAAGCTGCTTTCATATCCACCTGTTAATAATATGGTAAAGATTAACATAAGCAGTATTAATGAGAAGCTGTTATCAGAGCGTGCAGGAAATATTAAAGCTTTGATACAGCAGTATATTCAGGATAACAATACTGTTAAAGATGACAAGATTATAGTACTTGGTCCATCAAATGCTTCTATATACAAGATTAAAGATATATACACGAAGCAGATATATTTAAGAAGTTCAAGCTTTAAAGCACTTGAACTAATTATGGATATGCTGGATAATAATATTAATGGCAGTTCAGATTACAAGAATATTAACATTGCATATGATGTTAATTAAACATACGCATATGTTATTTGATTATGGAGGAAGTTATGGCAATCAGAAATATAAGAACATTAGGTGATGAGATATTAAGAAAAGAAGCAAAAGAAATAACTGAGATGACACCTAGAATACAGGAACTTATTGATGATATGTTTGAAACAATGTATGAGGCTAATGGAGTTGGACTTGCAGCTCCACAGGTAGGAATAAGAAAGAGATTAGTAGTAATTGACTGTGGTGATGATCCAATAGTGCTTATTAACCCTGTAGTTCTTGAGACAAGTGGTTCACAGACAGGACAGGAGGGCTGTCTTAGTGTTCCGGGTAAGGTTGGTATCGTGACAAGACCATCTTATGCCAAGGTTAAGGCACTTAATGAAGATATGGAAGAGATTATCGTTGAGGGTGAAGAACTTCTTGCAAGATGTCTTTTACACGAGATTGATCATCTTGACGGAGTAATGTATGTTGATAAGGCAGAAGGTCCACTTATGGAAACTGAAACGGAGGAAGATTAATATTGAAGGTTGTATTTATGGGAACTCCTGACTTTGCAGTTGGGACGTTAAAGGAACTTATTGATAACCAGTATGATGTAGTGGCTGTTGTGACACAGCCGGACAAGCCAAAGGGAAGAAGCAAGGAGCTTGTATTTTCACCTGTTAAGGAAGAAGCTGTTAAGAATAATATACAGGTTCTTCAGCCAGAAAGAGCAAGAGATGAAGCATTTGTTGAAGAATTAAGAAAATATAATGCAGATGTGTTTGTTGTTGTTGCATTTGGACAGCTATTGCCTAAGAGTATTATTGATATGCCACGTCTTGGATGTATTAATGTACACGCTTCACTGCTTCCTAAGTACAGGGGTGCCTCTCCAATCCAGTGGGCAGTAATAGACGGATGTGAGTATTCCGGTGTTACGACTATGAAGATGGATGAGGGGCTTGATACAGGAGATATTCTTTTGGTAGATAAGGTTAAACTTGATAAGAAAGAGACAGGCGGAAGCCTTTTTGACAGATTAAGCATAGTTGGTGCTAAGCTTCTTATTAAGACACTTGAAGGACTTGAGACTGGAAGCATTATACCAGAAAAGCAGAACGAAGCTGAAAGCTCATATGTCAAAATGCTTAAAAAGTCAATGGGAGAGCTTGATTTTACTAAGAGTGCCAGACAGATTGAGTGCCTTATAAGAGGACTTAATCCCTGGCCAAGTGCATTTACACATCTTAATGGCAAAATGTTAAAAATATGGGATGCAGATGTTGTGAATGACAGTGATGATATTATAAATAACAATAATGTTTCAAAGGAATGTGAAGCTGGAACAGTATGTTATGTAG
>ERZ1035001.785-NODE-785-length-14840-cov-24.120866_pt1 | contig 14840 bp, 7 predicted proteins | sample MGYA00520685_ERZ1035001 | MGnify/ENA primary metagenome ERZ1035001 (study PRJEB33766, sample SAMN09781749) | gut metagenome | biome: gut microbiome | host: Homo sapiens | place: Madagascar | study: EMG produced TPA metagenomics assembly of the PRJNA485056 data set... | reverse complement strand
CCCCAACGCTGGGGCGCACAATGCCATTTATCGGGGAAAGTATCTGGGCACGAGTGTGACGGCAGCACAGTATGCAGCGATTGCGGCGGGCACATTCGACGATTTATACATCGGCGATTACTGGACGATTGGCGGGGTAAACTGGCGTATTGCGGCGTTTGATTACTGGCTGAACTGCGGTGATACTGCTTGCACAGACAACCATGTTGTTATCGTGCCGGACACTTGCCTGTACAACGCGGCTATGAACAGCACTAATACGACCGCTGGCGGTTATATGAGTGCCCCGCTGAATATATCGGGTCTTGAGCAAGCGAAGGACATTGCAAAAAACGCATTCGGGGAAAGCCATTTGATGGGGCGCCGCATCTATTTAACAACAGAGGTTACGAGCGGTAAAGCCTCAAACGGTTCATGGTTCAATGATTCAATTACAATCATGTGCGAGCAGATGGTCTATGGAAGTGGTATTTTCTCCCCTGTTTCTGATGGGAGCACTGTGCCGAATAACTGCCGCATAGAAAAATCCCAGTTGCCGTTATTCCAGCACGAACCGAGCTGGATTTGTAATAGGACTACATGGTGGTTAAGAGATGTTGTTAGCTCTTCCGATTTCGCCTACGTCAATGCCAAAGGAACAGCGGACTACGGTAATGCTACCGCTGTTCTTGGCATTCGCCCGTATTTCTGCATTAAGTAAAGGAGAACCACATGAACGCAACAAATAATCCGTATGCTGTCACCCCCCCCGACAAAACGCTGACGCAGGGAGGCGTGGCCGCTGATGCCAAGGCGGTAGGTGATGCACTAAAGGCCGCAGAATTGATTGTTAAACATCGGCTTTACAGTGTCAACACTGACCAATACGCACAGGCATCACTTCGTGTTCCAGATGACTGTACTGCCGCCTTGTATTTCGTCTGTGATAAAGCAATCGTATGGCCACAGGGCTATACAAACGGAGTCTTCTCGTTGCGATGCTTTGGGAATATCCAAAGCCAGGTACTTAATGCACTGCGCGACGCAACTTTATCGATAGAATTGTATTATCTATAAGGAGGTATAGAAAAATGACGAAACTACGTTATTCATTCGGGGGGGAGCTGCCGTAAGACAGCCTTGTGCAGGCTGCACAGGTGTAACTTATGAGTGCAACCCGCAACCCTTATTACCAGCTGCCCGGTGGTGCTGACCTGCCCGGTGACGTGCGCGTGAGCGATACGGCAGACGCCAGCAAGACTGCTGCGGGTGGATGGGCGGCCAGCCCGGCGTCGGTGGCAAGTGCAGCTGCCACATTATCTAGTTTAGTTTGCCGCTTCGATATAGGAGACAACTCCGTACATTTCAAATTCACACCCACTTTCGGAATAAGGGCTAGTTTTGTATTGATTTCGATTACGCAGAGTTCTGGCATATGCTGTAACAGCCTTGTTGTGCACAACAATGATGGAACTAGTGCTTCTACCGAGCTCGTTTCTAAGGGTCTTTCGGTAAAAGAAATCGTTACAAGCAAGTCTGGAAACATCATTGATGTCACCATTAGCTACACCTACAACAGCATTTGGGGTCATCTGTTTGTCATTCCGTCTGATAACGTCACAAACATCGGCCAATAATTACGAACAACAAAAATCCATCACAAAAAGAAAGGACGAAAAAGTGAAACAAACCGGAATCTTTAAGGGCCGCGCGGAAGTGCTGTACAACTACGGCCGCTTCGGCTGGACGCGGAACTATGGCAAGACCTGGCACGGCGGCATTGATATCGTCGGTCTGGACAGCGATAAAATCCGAATGCCGTACTACGACGGCAAGAAAATCACCGGCACGGTCACGCGGGCGCGCATGGTGACCAACCGCGCCGATAAAACGTGGGAGTGGGGCTGGTACGTCTGCGTGCAGCTGGACGCGGGCCAGACACCGGACGCCGTGAACTTTTTGTACTTTGCCCACTGCGCTAAGCTGCTGGTATCTGTGGGCCAGAAGATCAGCAGCGGCGACGCGCTGGGCATTATGGGCAACACCGGCAACGCGGCGGGCGGCTACAAACACTGCCACTTTGAGGCCCGGGCTACGGCGACCGGCACAGGCGTTGACCCCACTGCCTACGCTGGCATTGACAACGCCGTGGGCGTTTACGGTACGGTGGACGACGGAAAGACCGAGCAGATCAGCGAGACGCCTATCGGGAAAACGATGCAGTGCTTGATGATTGGGCCGCTGGACACGCAGGGCATGAACAAATGCGACACGCTGGCCGTTAAGCTGCGGCTTATCAGCGCAAGCCGCTACTATGTGCTGCCGGTCGGCACGGAGACGTACTGCGTCTGCGTCGGTGCAGTGAGCAACGGCGACGCGGTGAGCTTCTACCAGCTGGCCGAGGCCGAGGGCTGGACGAAGGACAACAAATATTTGGCCCAGTATGTGGGCTGATGGAGGAAAGGCATTGAAAAAATTATTTGTTTCGCAGCCGATGAATGGGAAGAGCGACAAAGAGATTTTGGACGAGCGCAATCGCCTGATTGCCGAAGCAGAGGAGCGTTCCGGCGAAAAATTCGAGGTGCTTGAGACATTTTTTCGGGGTGCCCCGGCGGATGCAAAGCCACTGTGGTATCTTGGCGAATCGCTGAAATATCTGTCCGAAGCAGATATGGCGATCTTTGCACAGGACTGGATTGCGGCCCGCGGCTGCCAGATCGAACACGAGGCCGCACTGCGGTACGGCATTGCAACGATGGTAGCCGGAGAGGTACCGGTTTGTAAATGAAAGTGGGCGAAAAGCCCCAGAAAGGAAACGACAATGATGGTGTTTTTGATGGATTTTAAGGAAGCTATTTTCGGCAACCTGTTTGTGGTGCTGGTGCTTTTGGCGATTGCCATGGATACGTTTTTGGGGGCGCTGCGTGCCTTCAAGTACCACAAGTGGAACAGCAGCGTGGGCATTGACGGCGGACTGCGCAAGGTTGCAATGCTGGGAAGCGTATTCTTTTTGGTATTGGTGGATATGCTGTTGAACCTGAACGTGCTGGGCTGGGTAGGCGAAGAGATGCAGCGCAGCTTGGCGGTGATTGGCGTGACGAACCTGGGCATTGCCGAGTTCTTTTGTTTGTTTTACATCCTGTATGAATCTACGAGTATCATGAAAAATATGCTGCTGTGCGGACTGCCGTGCCCGAGGGGGCTGAAAGAGAAGCTGGCGCACTGGCTTGCCGATATGACCGAGGAGACGAACATGGATGTGGTTGCCATTGTGGAGAAAAATGCCCCTGTGAAGGAGGGATAAGATATGCACGACAGCTTTAACGGGAACAACAGCCGGAAAAACGCGTACACAAATGGTTGGAAGAAAGCGCAGGTCCTGATGCCGCTGGTAAAACATACCCCGGTTGTGAGAAACGCTTTCAAAAACAATGCTGCACAGAAAGCCCCCACGCAGCCGACGACCGGGTACACCGGCGGTGCCGGAGGAAGCAGCGGGCGGCGCTACAGCAGCGGAAGTTCCGGCGGGAGCACCGGCACGACCACCACTGCGGCAAGTACGGTAAGCGGCGGCAATGCCTATGCCGACTGGCTGGACCAGCAGCGGGCGATGATTGAAGCTGCGGCTGCCGCCAAGCGGCAGGCTGCACAGCAGGCGTATGACCGCGGCATGAGCGCCCTGGGCACGGCTTATGGCGCACAGAAGGACGCCCTGCAGCGCAACTACGACAGCAGCGTGGGCACGATGACCGAGAGCTACCAGAACGGTGTGAACAGCACGAACCAGCAGGCAGACAAGACGATGAACGAGGCATACATCAACTATATGCTGAGCCGCCGCAACCTGCCGCAGATGCTGAGCGCACAGGGGATCAACGGCGGTGCGGCGGAAAGCACGATGGCGGGGCTTGCCAACAACTACGGCAACAGCCGCAACGAGATTGATGTGAACCGCAACAACACACTGGGCACGCTGCTGGAAAAGTTCAACGCGAACAAGGCAAGTGCGCTGCAAGCCATGAACAGTGCCCAGGCTGAGCTGGAACAGCGCAAGATGGCATACCAGATGCAGCTGGAACAGGCGTTGCAGGAAGGCATTGTGAGCGCGGCGAACGACCGCTATGACGCGCTGGCAAGCATTGGGAACAACTACCTGAGCAAGTTGGCTGATATGGGCATCAGCATGCAGGATGCAGCGGATGCCGCAGGCGCTGTGGGGTACACGGCAGGCAACACGCCGCAGAGTGTGAGCGTACAACAGGGCAGCGGCAGTACCGGGCGCACAAACTATGAGCTGGTGAACCGGCTGTTTGGGCAAGGGTACACGACCGACGATGTGATCAGCAGCCTGAGTGCTATGGGCTACACCCCGCAGACGATCCAGCAGATGCTGATGGGCGCAGCGTAAAAAGGAGAAGAAAATGGATATTAGTCTGGACTACATCAACAAGGTAATAGCCCGGAATAATGCCAAGACCGGGGCAGGAGCGCAGGCTCCTGCCTCTTTTGGCAACTATACGGGTTTTGAAGGTGATGCCCCTACTGTGGCGCGTATGCAGGAAAATCAGGTACAGGCAGCGATTGCCAGCGCATCGGCCCGGCGGGCAGCATACCAGCAGGCCGTGCAGCAGCACCGCGCCGACATGCAGCAGATCCGGCAGCGTGACAACCTGAAAGCGCAGGAGAGGGGCGGCAGCAAGGCCAAGCAGTATGACGCCGTGCAGGAGTATCTGCGGGATAATCCTGCGGCAGAAAAGCTATGGACCGCCGAGCACACCCCGGCACCGAACCCGCAGACGGCAGCAGGCCGGAAAAAGCAGGCCGAAGAACTGCGCAAAGGAATGACCGGCGCGGAATTGAGTGCCTACGAGCAGGCGGAAAAGACTGCCAAGGGATACGGCAAGCTGTACGGCGGTGCCCGGCGTTTACAGGATATGACCGCAGGGGCCTTGAAGCAGGCAGGAAGTTCCGCGCTGGCCTTTATGGAAGGTATGGCGGCCGGTGACGAAGAGAACAAGCGAGCACAGTGGGAAATGCGGCAGGCCGTTGACAACGGCACAGTATTTACCGCACCGGACGAGAACGGGAACAGCGTGGTGAGCGATGCCTACAAGCAGGCGTTGAAAGAATTCGAGGACACCAAAGACAATGAGGTTATCATTGACGAATCGTTCAGCCCTGCACTGAAAGCCACACGAAAAGCAGCCGAGCAGATCTCACGCGGCGGCGCGGGCCTGAGTGCCCCGGCAAAGAAAGCCTATGAAGTGGGTACCAGCATGGTACAGAATGCACCGAGTATGGCCGTGGGCCTGATCCCCGGCATCGGGCCTGCCGTAGGTCTTGGCATGATGGGACTTTCTGCCGCAGGCGGACGCATGGACGAGTTGAGCCAGCAGGGTGTTGGCAACCGCGAGGCATTTGCACGCGGCGCCGTGAGCGGTGCCATTGAAATTGCCACAGAGAAGCTGCCGATGGACACCTGGACCGAGATCATCACCAAGGGCGGCGAAACGGCGCTGCGCAACATTGCCAAGCAGGCATTTGGCGAGGCCACTGAGGAAGGTGCCGGCTATGTAATGAATGCTATATCTGACTTAGCTTTCCGCTATGGCACCGGCAAGCAAAAGTTCAGCTATGCAGATCTTGTGAATACCATTAAGGAAAACTACAGCTTACAGGAGCTGGCAGACAGTGCCCTGATGGGCGGATTGAGCGGTGCCGGGTTCGGTGCGATCGGTACCGGCATCAACCGTGCGTTTGGACTGGGCAGCAATACCAATGTGCAGCAGAACGAAAATGTGGAAACCACGCAGAATGAACAAACCGCTGTGCAGGAAAACGGTACCGCGCAGCTGGAGGACGAAACTCCACAGCAGACGGCTGAAGCCGAAAAGACGATGCAGGCACGGCGTGCCGCTGCGGAACAGCTGGCACCTTTGACCGGGTTGACGCCGGAACAGTTGTTAAACACGGCACAAATGGAGAATGCGCAAGCTACGCAGAACACTGTGCAAAGCGAGCAGCAAGCCGTGGAAAGCGCCACGACCGGCACGCAGGAAACCGTGCAGAATACCCTGGCGGACAAGACCCAGCTGATCCAGCAGCGCAACGTGCAGGCGGTAACGGCTTGGGCGGACAGCAATGCAGATTTCAGCCCCGAAATGAAGCGGCTGGTAAAGGAGAACTACGCCCCCGGCGCGAATGCCGGGTTATATACTACGGCCATGCAGAATTACTATGATGCAGGGCGCACAGGCAGCATTACTTATGAGCAGGCCCAGCAGATGAACGAAAGCCGGGCGGCTGCCGTTAGCAATGAACCGCTGCTGCGGGCTGCCTATGAAGCGGGGCGCAAGCAGGCTGTGAATGTGACCGACCCGGCGGGCACGGGCGCTGTGAGCGGGCGTGTGCAGTATGAGGAAGGCGCAACCAAAGGTGCAGTGCTGGACGATGGCATTTTGCAGGCTGTGGCTGACAAGTTGGGTGTAGACATTAAGGTAGTACACCAGCTGGCGGACACGAACGGTACCGAAGCCAACGGCAGCTTTGCGGCTGGGCTGAGCCAGATTGTGTTAGGCGAAAACAGCAGCAATGCGTACCAGACACTGGTGCATGAGCTGACACACTACATAGGCAGCTATGCGCCGGAACAGATGAGCGATTTGCGCAATGCAGCACTGCGCTTTTATTCCGAGCAGGGCGGTGTTGTGCGCAGCACACTGCGGCAGTATGAGGCCAGCTATGGCAACTACACCCTGGGCGCCGATGAAGCTGCCCGCGATGTATTGAGCGGCGTCATGAGCACCGAGGACGGCGCACGCAGCTTTTTGGAATATATTACCCAAAGCGACGCCTACACCACCGCACAGAAGCGCGGCATTCTGCAGACGATGCGCGATGTGTTGGAAACGCTGGTGCAGAAGCTGCGAGATCTGCTGGTGGGCGGCGACGCGACGGAAACTGCCGGAAAAGCTAGGCAGATTGCGGAACAGGCGGATATGCTGGAACAGCGCCAGGCAATGATTGACCAGTACATGAGTGCTTTGGAAGATGCCCGGCAGAATGCCCGCGAAAAAGCCGAGAGCCGTTTGCAGTCGAGTGCAGAGGTACAGCAAACAGAGACCGCCCCGGCAGCGAGCCGAGGCGGAGAAAAATACAGTTATGCCGGTACCGAGGCGGCACAGGCTGACTATGACGACCTGCACCGGGCACAGCAGATGGAACTTGACGGCGAGGACGCCGAAGCGATCCGCAAAGAAACCGGGTGGTTCCGTGGGGCGGACTATAAGTGGCGCTTTGAGATTGACGACAGCCAGACTGTGTGGCACCGCGAGGGTGACTATGGGTTGCAGCTGCGTGACGCGGCGTACCGTGAGTACAAGAGCCTGATGAACCAGATGCTGTACGGTACACTGACCGATGAGCAGACGAAGCGCCTGCAGCAGCTTGACAAAGAATACAAGGGCGCTGCAAATAGCCGTTGGAAGGTACTGGGGGACTACCTGGAAGCGCCCGAGCTGTACAAACAGTACCCGGACCTGCAAACGCTGCCCGTGAGTTTTGAGGACCTTGGCAAGGGCGTGAACGGGACCATGAGCAGGCTGGATGGTCTGCTGCTGAGTGACCGGCTGCGCAATGCCGACAGTGATTACTTGAAGCGGACGGTGCTGCACGAGGTACAGCACTGGATCCAGACCGAGGAAGGCTTTGCAGGTGGTGCCAACCCGGAATATTGGGCAAAGCGGCTGCAGCAAGACCCACACATCGAGACAAAAGGTGTGCGCGATGCACGGGGAAAAATACAGGCGCTGGAAGAGCACTACCCCGGGATTGCCGAGTATGCCAACGAATACGGACACTATGAATCGGACGAGCAGCAGGCGGCATTGCTTGAACGTGCGAAGAAGGACGGCATCAGCGAAGAGGCGCTGGACGACTACTACATGGCGCAGTGGGATGCCGAACGTGGGAATAACACTGACAGCCGGACCACCACACAGCTGTACTATGACACTGCCGGAGAACAGGAAGCGCGGGATACCGCGAAGCGCATGCGTTACACTGCCGAAGAACGGCAGGCGAACAAACCGTTCACCGGCAACAGTGATACGGTGTTTGCTGACCAAAAGGTGGATGCCTACAGCATTGACCCTGATTTTGACCGCAAGATTACCGAGTGGGACAAGGAAGGGCGAAACGCCAGCGAGGTTTTCACCCTTGGCACAACCAGTGATGCACTGAAGAGTATTGGTGTGCAGGACAAAAGCATTGTGATGGTAAGCGATAAGATCCGGCGCATCATGCGTGAGCACCCGGAAATGACGCTGGATATGATCCGTCAGATTCCGCACATGCTGGAAGAACCTGCGCTTGTGCTGGAAAGCAGCGGCGGCAGCATGATTGGGAAAACAACGCAGAATAGCCGAATCGTTGTTATTGGAACCGTCACAGATGCCAAAGGTAACCCAGTACTGAGCGTGCTGGATCTGCAGCCATCCACCGGTAAGGATATTCAGCTGGGATTGCAGGACTTTAACAAGGTAAGCAGCGCCTACGCCAAGACGACCAAACCAAAGGCAATGCTGGAAAAGAGCAATGTGCTGTATGTGAGCGAGGACACAAAAAAAGCCGATGCAGCACTCAACTCCTTCAGCTTCCAATTTGCCACATCAGAGTTGAACCGCATCGGTTCTATGGGAAGTATAGCATACGATAATGGGAAAGTCAACATTAAGGGGGTTCCTTTTAACGAACTGCTGAAGAAAAGCAGCCTTGACACCGTGGAGGACCTTGCCGCACGCAAGCGGGCATTGAAAGCAGCGAAGAATGCCTACGAGAACAGCGAAGAAGTACGCCAGCTGAAGGCCGCGCGGGAAAACGCCAAGCGGATGTATGGGCTGTTTGGCGGTGGGCTGCGTACTTGGGAGGCACAGCACCCCGAATGGGGCGACTATGTGGCGAAGCGCAAGGACTACAACCGCCAGCTGAGCGCCCTGGACACGCGCAGCGCCGAAATCAACGAGCAGGGGAAAGCGGATTTGCAGACCCGGCAGGATGCACAGTGGGCGGAAAAGCAGGCACAGCAGAAAGTCTATGACGCCAAAGTGCAGCAAAGCGGGTTGAGCACCGCCGATTACCACCGGCAGGAAGCCATAAAACACTATGGCACCACGGAGAACTTTGAAGCGGCTGCCTACCTGCTGCCGGACGGGAAGATGCTGGACTTTACCGAGGGCAACGCCGGAGAGCAGCGCGGCGCAGATCACCGCAATATCCAGACCATCTTCGGACCGGCGGAACTGGGGCAAAACGCTGTGCAGGCGGACTACCTGAACCGTTTTATGGAAGAAGGAAACATCCGCCTGATGCCGGAAAGCCCGGGTGTGGACCTGAGCGCTGCCGCCAAGCCGACGAAAGCACAGTTTGCCCGGATTGCGGAAATGGCGGAAACGCTGGGGCGCAGCGAGGGAAACTTTAGTCTGGATATTACCGATGAGAACGGCAAGCAGGCTGCCGGCGAAACCTATGAAGGGCGCATACGCGGTGCCGAAGTCGTGCGGGACATTGAAAGCTATTTTGAAACCGGTAAGTTACCGGAACAGAGCGAGTTGAACAAGTACCGCTACAGTGCCGACACTGCACAGTCGGATTCCGATGCCTATGAAGGGCGCGCCTGGCAGGAGAAAACTGCCAGCGAACTGGACAAACTGCGGAAGAAGCGCACGAAGATCGACAGCCAGATCAAGACCTTGCAGGAGGAACTGCGGATCAGCGGCGGGCACACGGTAGCCGAGACAGACGTGCGGCGCGCTGCGAAGCGGTTTATCAGCGAGAATGCCAGCCAGTACAACGCTGACCTGTTTGCGCGGGAGCTGCAGCAGACCTTTGACAGCATGAGCCGCAGCAAGAATTTGAATGTTCGGGAGGCCATGAGCACCCTGACCGACCTTGCCAAAGGCGTACTGGAACAGAGCGTAAAGATGAATTATGACCTGCGCGAAGAATATGCCCCCGTGCGGGAAGCTGTAAAAGGCATGGAGTGGACTGTGCGCGAGAACAGCCCTGCCTATGACGAGCTGGTGAACCGGTTCGGAGACGGATCCAACGGCAAGAAGTGGGGGAACGTACGCAAGGCCCTGTTTGGCACATTGAATGTCAAACGCGTTTCCGCAGACGGCCCGGCGGGCACCTTTGATACGAATTTTGAGCTCCTTGCCAAGCAGTTTCCCGGCGAATTCGCTGCGGATGGTGACATCGTAGCCAACGTGGAGCGTCTGATGCAGATCAAGGAAGCCAGCAAACCGTACTATGAGAACATTTACGGGAACGACCTGGACGAAGCCGCCAGCTTTGCCGCGCAAGATCTGTACGATGCCTACATCAAGGCCCAGCCCGTGAACGAGCTGAACCGCGAACAGGTACAGCGCCTGCGGGAGCTGAGCCGCACCTATGAGCGTACCCGTGCCGAGGCAATGGCTGCACAGAAGGCCGCCTTCGATGCTAAGATTGCCGACATGAAGCAGGAAAGCCGGGAGGACTTTAATGAGCGGATGCAGGGGATCTATGACAAGTACACCGCGGCCCAGAAAGCTGGAAACGAGGCGTTGGCTGAGAAGTATCTGCGCGAAATGGAGCAGGGCTACGCCACACGGGCCGTCGCCGAGCGCAGCGCAGCCCTGGAAATGCGCTGGAAGACAAAGAACGACAGTGCAGAGCGCATTAAGGCCCGCGACAGCGTACAGAAGAGCGTAAAGGAGCTGCACCGCTGGCTGACGCAGCCGACGGCGGATCAGCATGTGCAGACCCGCATGCAGAAAACAGTGCTGAATCTGCTGAACAGCATTGACGTGAACAACAGTGTGGAAGGTACCAAGAACGCTGCCCGCTGGCAGGAGGTGATGAAGGACGTACAGCTGATGGCGAAGGACGCTTTGGCTGCCGATGGCGGCCTGAGTGACACGGACGCCTATGCTGACTTCGATCCTGATCTGCCGGAAGCAATCAACGAATTGATGCAGGGGAACGACCATGCCCGCATTGTGGACTTTGATGTGAAGCAGATGCGTCAGTTGAGCGATATACTGACCAGTATGAAAACGAGCATCCGCAACGCCAACAAGATGATGAGCGACGCACAGGGTGCGACCGTAGAAGAGATTTGCCGCAGCAGTGCGATTGAGATGGACGACGAACGCAACGTGCTGTTAAGGGAGCGCAGCCGTCTGGTGCGCAATCTGATGGGCACCAGGACCGGCGATGCCGTAAACGGACTGCTGAACTATGACATGATGGACGCCCGGCGGTACTTTAAGCATCTGGGCGACACGGCGCTGGAAAAGGTATACAAGCCAATCCGCGACGGATTTGACCGGCGCGTGTGGCTGCTGAAATCGGCACAGGAACAGTTTGAACAGATTCGTGGCGATACTGACATCACCAAGTGGACCGGCAGCAAGGCGGAGAAGCACCGCTTTACGCTGGAAAACGGACAGCAGATCGACATGACGGTAGGTCAGATGATGGAACTGTACAACCTGAGCCAGCGCGAACAGGCGCACGACCACCTGATGGTAGGCGGCTTTACCCTTGTGGACGAGAACGGCAAGAAGACCAGCACCCGCGTGCGGAACCTGACCCCGACCGACCTTGCAAGCATTACCGGCGCACTGACAAACGAGCAGGTGAAGATGGCAAAGGCCATGAGCGATTACCTGAGCGCCAAGAACGGCCCGGCGGGCTGGGGCAATGAGGTCACCCAGAAGCAGTACGGCCTTGACAAGTTCAATGAAAAGCACTACTGGCCAATCAAGAGTGACGGAAACCAGACCCGTACAAACGATGCCAGCGTAGGCGGGAATGCCGGTCTGTGGGCCATCAAAAACCAGGGATTTACAAAGAACCTGACGAAGTTTGCCAACAACAGTATTTTAATGGGAGATGCGTTTGATACCTGGTCGAACCATGTTGCCAACATGGCCACCTACAATGCATGGGCTATCCCGCTAAGTGATGCTATGAAGTGGTACAACTGGCACGACGGTGTGAACGTGAGCACAAAGGAGCAGATCGAAGGCATCGGCGGCAGCCGTGGCAAAGCATATTTCACGACGCTGATGCAGGACATCAACGGAATGAGTGCCGCGCCGAGCAGCACCGGCTATGCCTCCTTGACCAAGAGTTTGACCAGAAACTGGAAGGTTGCAAAGGTAGGCTCGAACCTGCGCGTGGCGATCCAGCAGCCGACAGCTTACCTGCGCGCGGCTGCCGTGATAAACCAGAAGTATCTTGCACAGGCAGTGGCCTACGACGTAGGGCATCTGAAACAGGGTATTGATCGTGCCGAGAACAACTGCGCCATCGCACTTTGGAAAAGCTGGGGCTATTTTGAAACCAACATCGGCCAGACGATGAAAAGCATGCTGACTGGGCAGAGCGACACACTGGATAAAGTGCGAGAAATAAGCACATTGGGTGCCGAATGGGGCGATAAGATAACCTGGGGTACCCTTTGGAACGCCTGCGAATTGGAAGCACAGGATAAGTACGGATTTAAGCCCGGCAGCGAGGAATCGCTGAAATACTGCGGCGACCGGCTGAGTGAGATTGTGGACAAAACGCAGGTAGTTGACAGTGTATTGCACCGCAGCCAGATCATGCGCAACAAAGACATGCTGACGCAGATGGCCACCAACTTTTTTGCCGAGCCGACCAAAACCTATAATATGGTGGAGGACGCATTCCTTGACATGGTACATGGCAAAGAAGGGGCCAAGAAGAACTTCGGCCGCGTGGTTGCGACCTACTTTGCGGCCGCAGCGGGCACAGCTTTAGCCGCCAGCCTGATAGACGCACTGCGAGTGAAAGACGATGACAAGGACAAAGACTATTGGGAGCGATATAAGGAAGCCCTGTATGAAAACTTTGTGGACAATGTGAACCTGATCAACAACATACCGTTTGTGAAGGATATACAGAGTATGCTGGACGGATACGATGCGACCCGGACGGATCTGGAATCGGTGTCCGACATTATAGATGCGGTAAAGGCCTGGCAGAAGTACCTGACCGGGCAGAGCAAAACAACGCCTTACAAACTGCTGTATAAGACAGCCAACGCAGTATCCGGCATTACCGGCATACCGGTAGGCACGGCTGTGCGCGAGGCAAAGAGCGCTTATGATCTTTTTACCGGTCTGATGGATCCGCTGCGCATCGACCGCCAACTTGGGCGTGCCGCAGATGATTACACCTATACTGATCTCTACAACCAAGTCAAGGCGGCAGGCGGCGATACCAACGAGATGAAAGCCCTGTTCAATGGGGAAAGCTACACGGATATGCTGGGCAGCGACAAGGCTGCCAACGTGGACAAATGGTTGAACGCACTTGCGAAGAACACCGCGATGGTCGATGACGCCGGAAAAATGCAGAACAACACCTCTGTGCTGGCCAAGCACATTGATAATGAGATCAGCTATAAAGATGCAGACGGCAATGACCGCAAAGCGAAGCTGAAAGGTCCTGAATATGTGACTTATGCCAAGGCCGTACAGCAGAGCACCGTGAACCTGATTGACGAGTACATACACGGCACAGGCAAAACATCCAGCGCTGAGCAGCAGGTAGCCTTTGTGAAACGCGCCCGCGAGTATGCGGTGGAGACGGCACGGGAGCAGATCATCTTAGGGTACAAGCCGGATAGTTGGGTGCAAGCCGTACAGAATGTAAGCGGCGGCAAAAATATTGCCGCAGTAATCGTGGCAAGGGAAGCCGCCAGCGGCGCCAAAAGCGATCTGGACAAGGACGGGAATGCCATCAGCGGCAGTAAAGCAGCCAACGGCGTGAAAGCCCTGCAGGATCTGGGCTATGACGCTGCAACTGCACAGGTTCTGTACAACCAGCTGACGGGCGCGGAAGACAACCGTTATATGAAGCTGTACAACAGTGTAAAGACCAACAGCACAAAGGTGCACAAACTGGCTGCATTGTACGGTACCGCCGGTGAAGATACGACCTATGCCGGAATGCTGCAGAACCGCAACGCGCAGAAGGTGGACAATTACCTGCTGGAACTCAGCAAAACTCAGGGCAAAGATGTGCTGCCGGATCGAATGAGTGCTGACTTCAAAGCCGGGGACAACGATGTGATCCTGAGCGGCGAGCAGTACATTGACTATGCTGAACAGCGGACCAAAACCGCCTACACCCTGACAGATGCGCTGCTTCCGAATGCCGCAAAGTACACCAAAGAGCAGCAGGCCAAAATCGTGGTTAACATTGAGGAATACGCTACGCAGACGGCCAAGGCACAGGTGAGCGGTTACGAGCCTTACAGTTGGATCCGAACCGTGGAAGAGCGCGGCGCAACGGACGAAGAGCGCTATGCTTACATTACAGCGAAAACGCTGATAAGCCTTGCAAAAGGCACAAAAGATGCCAACGGCAAGACGATCAGCGGAAGCAAGAAAGCGGCCGCGATCAACAGTCTGAAGCAGGCCGGGTACAATGATGCAATGGCGAAGGAGTTGTATAAGCTGTTTGGGTAAGTGGAAAGTTGCTTGGAAGCTGTATTGAAAATGGAGGGGATATATGGTAAACTAAAACTGCTAACAATCCTAGTTGGAGAGTTATTCCAACAAAATGCCCGTACCTTACACCTTGGTGCAGGGTACGGGCATGACTGTATGGCTTGTTCTCTATGCTAAAAGCTATCGGGAAAATTTCGTGAACCACCCTTGATTTCTACGATTTCTACGCCGACACCTCGAATGTTACTATAAAGGAATTTCCTGAAATAACCGCAAAGGTTATAGGTACAACCTTGGAGCGATGTTCGACTGGTAGGGGTATAGCTCCACCAT
>ERZ1035001.782-NODE-782-length-14855-cov-8.793311_pt1 | contig 14855 bp, 29 predicted proteins | sample MGYA00520685_ERZ1035001 | MGnify/ENA primary metagenome ERZ1035001 (study PRJEB33766, sample SAMN09781749) | gut metagenome | biome: gut microbiome | host: Homo sapiens | place: Madagascar | study: EMG produced TPA metagenomics assembly of the PRJNA485056 data set... | reverse complement strand
TTAATCAAATAATCAAACAAATGTTCGATTTATGCTTTCCTTATGATGCGAAGTATGCTATCATAAAGAAAACCAAATCCGACGAAAAAAATTGAGAATCATGTAATTTTGTAGAAAAAAACGTGTTGGAGGTGGTGATACGTGAAAGTCTCTAAAGATCTGATTATTGAAATGGTACATAAAATTGATGATTCGGACACAAAGTTCCTGATCCAGATTTACACCATCATAAAAAGACATTTAGAACGGAAAGGGAAATTCTAATCCCTTTTATCTTCACTATCAGAAGGGGAAGCGGAGGCTTTCCCTTTTATATTTTCTCGTAACTTCTTGGCAAAATCCTTTATTACAACCTGCGATGCAGGCGACAACTCTACATATGTCTTCACTATCTCAACGATAAGACCATAAAGTGGATTATTATCGTCTTCCAATAATTCAGAAACATAAGCTGCAGTCTCGTCTTCTTCCGGGAATGGTTTGAATGGTTCGCCTTCTCCGTCCCGGAGCCAGGATTCATTCACCCGGAATTCCCGGCAGATTGCTTTAATATTTGAATCTGTAAGAGAATTGATATTATTTTCGATTTGACTTAAAGAGCTTTTTCTAAGACCTATACGCTCTCCGAATTTCTCAAGAGTCAAATTAACTTCACTACTTTTTCTTATTAATCGAACACGCTCACCCTGTGTCAATGAACTCACCTCGCTTTCGTTAAATCAACTATAGCACACAAAAAAATGAAATGCAATACAAAAAGTTCATTAAATGAACAAAAAGGTGTTGACAAAAGTTCGGCAAATGAATTATTATGTTTTTGCAAGGAACAATAAAAGTACAGTGAACAAACTCGGGAGGTGAGGGAAACGAGAAAAAAACTACAAAAATTAATTCTGGATCTGTTTGATCAGTTGTGGTTTATCGTAGTGGTTTCCGTAGTACTACCGGTAGTAAGCGCAGTAGTAGGTTCTGTAGTGGGACTCGAATTATTTTCACTAATACTCCGCATGCTCCAAAGATAGCCGACAGACGCAACGATAAGAGATGCAATAACAGATACAGCAATAGGGACGAATACGGATTTCAATAAAAAATCTTTTATTTTTTCAATACGAATTTCGTTATATATAGTTCCTTCATATGTAAGTTGAAAATTAAATCTGAGACGAGTATGTATATGCAGGTTTTTTATGTAACCATTTGCTTCCAGGCGTTCTGCACAACGCTGCAAGGAGCTCAAGGGAACATCAACATACTTAAGCAAATCATCACTACCAATGATAGACCTATCTAAATAGTGAGTAATGCAACAATCAAGAAATTGTTTTTCTAATTTGGTCAAAATAAAATCTCCTTTCCTACGCACTCGGCTCTGGCAGGAGCCTGTACCAACAGGATAGATAGGTAAATAGGAAAAGTCAATAGAAAGGAAGTGGACAAATGAAAGAAGAAAGAAAAAAACAGATCAGAGACATCATGGGAGATTTGAAGTATCTGGACAAGGAGAGCTTGACTCTCCTGAGAGATAACGCAAATCTTCTGAGACGAAGAGATGAACTGGGAAGACAGGAAGAGAAAGAAGATAAGAGCGCATAAGGAGGCGAGGAAGATGGACATAAATATTATCTGTTTCATTGCAGCAACAGCATTAGATGTTGCATGTATATTACTTGCAATAAAAGAGAAACCTCCAGGCTGGAAGTTTCTCATCATATGGGAAATTATTATGGAAATTGTGGCGATTCTTCTTTTAGCAAGCAGGCTAAAGATTTGGATATTTCATTAAAAAGTGGTCGAGCTTCTGCCCATCGCTTGTTGTTCATCGTTTCATATAGATTATCTAGCGAAGTCCATAAGGATTGAGGGACATAAGCATACACCTGAAAAAAATGTTCGCCACATTTTTCGACAGAGCTAAGTTCAGGATAAGCAAGGCATTTTCCGACATTTGAGATGAAATTCTCAATTGCTATAGAACGGGCGGAAGTATATGCGTCAGTATGTTTTTCCTGAATATCAAGTTTACGGAGCTTAAGCTGATGGCGATTGGCCAGGATTGTTGTAATTGCAGGACTAATGATAGAAATAGCCAAAGCAATCCATGCAGCGGTAGCACTCCAATCAATTTGATGTTCCATAAAAGGCTCCTTTCATAAATACTCGGCATGGCAGTGCCTGTAATAAAAGAATAGGAGAACAGAGGGGAAAAGTCAATAAAATGCAACTCTGGTGGAGAAAGAGAGGTGAGAAAGAGCGTGAATATAAATAGATTGTTGGAGGAAATATTCAAAAGTATTGATGCGGAATATGAACGTATCAAACAGGATAGCCAGAATTACAATGAGCTCTACGAAAGATGCGTGAGAGCATGGAAAGTAATTACATATAGAGAACCGGAGATAGGTAAGAAGTGCGCAAAGAGATTCATAGAGCTTTTCATGGAAGATATGAAAAAAGTAAAAATTGAAAAAGAAAGAAGATGATAAACATGAAGTACCCAAAGAAGATCATGTCCAGACCAGATTTGATAAAAATGGGCTTCTCAGAGACATATCTGAGAAGGGCATTCGCAGCCCCAGGGCAGACATTTGCCTGGCAGGATAACCCAAAAGTTAAGAATAGCCCATATTACTATGACACGGAATCATTTGAAGCATGGAGACAGAAAGACATACAGATGCAGCAGAGAGCGGTACAGCAGAGAGCAGGTGTGATGTGAGAAAAATAGAAGAGATCCTGTTCCGACACGCGGCGGAGCGGAGAAAATGCTGTGAAAGCATGGAAGTCTGCCAAGTAGGAAGGCGAACAGAAATAGCCAAGCTTCGGGCATTGGAATCGGTGATCCAGGAAGCAAGGCTGGATATTGAGTATAGAAGGTGGTGTAAGAAAAATGGGTATTAAAGCGCACAAGCGAAAGGCGTTGATCTGTAAGACAGTAAGAGCAGTCACGGAGACGGTCGGAGTCATTGGAATGGCAGCCACCTGGATAGGTGTAAGCAATATGACAAACAGTAGTCCGGCATTACTCCCAGGAGCTACTAGAATCGTGGCCGGATTAATCATCGTGACAGCAGCTTATATAGTCAACAAGGCGGTCAGGTATGCAAAATAAAAAAAGAAAAAGGAACTTGCGTCAACAAATTCCTTTTTCACCCTTCCGACTCCACTGGAAGTCAGCTAACTAAAAACAATTATAGTATAGCCGAACGGAGTGGAAAAGTCAAGGAAACACGGGGATTTCGCCCCGTTTTCCAATCTCGATAAAGATATTAAAGATAGGACAAAACCATGGCTATAAAGAGAAAGGAATACCGTTTCAGAAAGGGAGATATCCTGGACATAGAAGAATACCATGACGGGAAGTATGGAGCTCCTGGAGGGAAGCGGTTAAAAAGAAGAAAAGCAACACCGGAAGATATGATCCGGGTAAATAAATGGAATAAAGAGAAGAGATGCCGTCAGAGGTTATTGTGTTATTTCTCACCGGGAGACCTATTTCTCACCTGGACATACCGGGTGGAGGCAAGACCACCGGATATGGAGTCAGCCTTGGAGGATTTCCAGAAAGCACTTCGGAAAGTACGAAGGGAATACAAGAAAAGAGGGAAGTCCTTATTCTGGATCCGTAACATAGAGCGCGGAACAAAAGGAGCCTGGCACATACACTTGGTCGTGAATGAGATAGGAGATTCAGCCAGCATCGTAGAAAAGGCATGGACCAAGGGAGGCACTTGGCTGACAGAAATCAAGAAATCGAAATTCTATGATGAAGATTTCACCAGTCTTGCCAGTTATATCACAAAAGACGAACATTCCGTAGAGACAAAAGCCGACGGCACACCGGGAAAACCAAGACTCCGGGAAGCCAGTTACAACACTTCCAGAAACATGCCACTCCCAGAGCCTCACGTGGACAAGCTTGTAAGGTGGAAGAAAGAAGTCAAACCAAAGAAAGGCTATTACATAGCGCGCATCTGGGAGGGCATAAACCCGAAAACAGGCTACAAATACCGGAGAGTCACGCAAATACGATTGAACAGGAGGATTTAAAGTGAAAGTTGAAGTGAATGAGACGCTCTTAAAAGAATTCGGACACATATACAATATGTGGAATGACAACCATGAGATTACACGGACATTAGACGCATCAGCCCTGGCGAACATGGCAATCGCGAAAGCGGTTATGGTCATGCGCGAGCGCAATGACAAGGACGAAGAGAGAAAAAAAATACCGGGTAGACCGTAAGCACGTAGAAGAGTATTGCAATGCGTATAATAGAAAAATTGAGCTGGAAGGCAAACCGGATATCATGAAAATCTATCCAGATGAAGCCTACGCCAACCATGCAATAGTTACTGCTACCAGCATCACAGAAGAAAAAGTCAGAGAACTGGAGGAACAGGCATGTACAAAGTAGATATTTATCTCGCCCAAAGTACTGCCAGCCTTAGTAAAGACGAAAGGTGGCACGGTTACGTGGTCGCCTGCATCAAGAACGGCGAGGAAAAAACTGTAAACGGATTCGGGCATATATTCGGTACATATCACGAGGCAACATTAAGGTCACTGTCTGACGCACTGGACAGGCTCAATCAGAGCTGTGAAGTCCATATCCACACAGAAGACCGTTTCGTCCTAAACATGCTCGGCGCACAGTTAGAGAAATGGGCGGGCAATAACTATTTGAATGCCAGGGGAGAGCCGATCAAGCACGCAGAGTTATGGGAAGAGGTCTATGTGCGTACAAGAGGGCAGTTAATTGTAGCGGAAGAAGGAAGACACAGCTATAGCGAATGGCTGGACACGGAAATGAAAAGGAGAGAAAGATGATTAGAAGCGAGGTAAGCGGAAGGTGCACGAACACAAAAATCGAAGGAGGCGGAGAGAACATCTTGTATGAATACAGAGCAATCACGAAGAATCTGTATGAAGTAATACTGGAAACGGGTATGCTGCCGGAAATGGCAGAAAGATTAATCCATGACACGGCGAGTCATGGGATTAAAAGGGCAAAGGAGGATAAATGAGCAGTAACGACTTAACACGAGAAGAGTGGAGACAGCAAAAGATAGCGAAAAGAGCTGCATTTACAAAACTTCAGAATCTAACCTATCAAGAAAAACTGTGGCGCCAGGCACATATGGCAAAGGCATTCCAAGAAGAGATGACTGACAGGGGATTCGGGTGTCATGTAAGTGTAGGCGGATTGGACAGCATTGTGCTATACATATGGCTCAAAAGTATCGGAATTGACGTACCAGGAATTTCTGTATCGATACTGGAAGACAAAAGTATTCAGAAAGTGCACAAAGCGCTGGGACTTGAAGTTGTAAAACCATACAAAACCAAAGTTCAAGTACTGAATGAAGTTGGATTCCCGGTAATTTCCAAAAAGATCGCGGGAAGAATCAACACTTTGCAGAATCCAACGGAAAACAATAAGACGGTCCGGCATGCCATTATCACTGGTGAATGCGGGGAACAGGGGCACTATGCCAAGAATAGTAGAATGCAGCTCCCTCAGAAATGGCTCAAATTGTTCGGAGGATACGAAAATGAGAATGAAAATGTCCATTATGGGAAGCCAGACGAAGAAATTAAGGTCAGCAACGAGTGTTGCTATTGGTTAAAAGAAAAGCCATGTGATGACTGGGCGAAAATACATAAAAGCTATCCGTATTTAGGATTAATGGCAGTTGAAGGCGGTCAACGTGAAGAATCGCTGATAGAACATGGCTGCAACTACTACGGAAAAGGAGTAATCCGGTCGGCACCGTTTGCCATATTTTTAAGGCAAGATCTTCTCCAGCTAGCAATGGAAATGGACAAATGGTATCACGAACACCTAGATGTTTTTGAAACACTTTTCCATGAACAGCCTTATGGGAAGAATGCAGACGGGACACTAAGAGAATATGTTCCGATAGACAGCATTATTCCAGAAATATACGGAGAGATTGCCAAAAAAGACAATGGCGATCTATACACAACAGGAGCACAGCGTACAGGCTGTAGTATGTGTGGTTTTGGAATCCACTTGGAAAAACGTCCACACAGATTTGACAGGCTCAGGGAACGCAATGAAAAAGAGTGGGAATTCTGGATGTATAAGTGCTGCACCAATCCGAAGACCGGAGAGAAGTTTGGTTGGGGAAAGGTACTGGATTATATCGGCGTGGGTTGGGAAGACATTCCGCCAAAACAAATGACGATAGAGGATTATATGAATGGGATTGGACGTATTTGAAAATTATGAATGTGATGGTCAGATAGAAATATCTGACCTGAAAGGAGAAAGAATGGACAAATTAATATACATACTGGCTGATCAGATACATGAGCATCCGGATAACCCAAGAAAAGACTTAGGAGACCTTACAGAGCTTGCTGAGTCTATCAGACAAAATGGCATTATGCAAAACTTAACCGTCATTCCGGGATACTGGGATAACAAGAGAGGATTCCACGAGGAAGAATATACGCTTCTGATCGGTCACCGACGTTATTCCGCAGGGAAGATGGCAGCAGTCACAGAGTATCCTTGCCGTATTATTACCGGTATGAGCTACAAGGAACAGGTCGGAACCATGCTCACAGAAAATATGCAGCGTGTAGACCTTACGATTCCGGAGCAGGCAGAAGGCTTCCAGATGATGCTAGATCTTGGAGACACTGTGGAAGACATTGCAAATAAGACCGGATTCAGTGAGAGCACAGTCCGCCATAGAGTTAACATTGCCAAGCTGGATAAATCCACCCTGAAAGAAAAGAACGATGATGAGGGATTCCAGTTAACATTAAAAGACCTGTATGAATTGGAAAAAATAAAATCAGTAGAGAAGAGAAACGAAATCTTAAGAGCTTCCTACAGCTCCACGGACTTGGCGGCACGCGCCAGAAGCGCAGTAGCAGACGAAAAGAGAAAAGCAAAAGAGACAGCGATTATAGAAAAGCTAGAGGCAGCAGGCATCAAGAAAGCTCCAAAGGAAGCAGAAAACGGCATCTGGACAGAATCATGGAAAACAGTGGCTGAATGCGACCTAAACAAAGATGATGATATTGACATTCCAGATACAGAAGGGAAATATTGGATAACTCAGTATCAGCGTATCAGAATTGTGGAAAAAGTTATAAAAAAGCAGACAAGAGCAGAAGAACGAAGAGAAAAGGAAGAAAAAGAACGAAAAGCCAGAAAAAAAGAACTTAAGGAAATCACAAGAGTGAGCACAGAAAGGCGAAAACAATTAATTCTGGACATTATTGCCGGGAAAGCGGCAAAACCGAACGAAGAGTTGGTAAAGAACATGTGCTGGGTACTACTGGTAGAGATGGGAGGGGTATACAAAAGCAATTTTGCAATCTTTTTCACTGAAAAGCACGATTGGGAGTGCAACGATGAAGAAAAAGCAGAAGCGAATGAAAAAATACAAAAACTAAGCATCATGGAGCAGATGCTCATATTATTACACATGAGAATGAGCGAGAAAGAACCGTGGGATTACAACCTTAGATATTACAAGGAAGATGGAGGAATCCTCTTAGAGTGCTACAGAGTATTTAAGATGTTCGGATGGTTCTTCGACACCGAGGAAGAGGAACAGGTGCTGGACGGAACACACCAATACTACAGAAAGGACGAGGATAATGACTGATGGCTTGATGTTCCCAAAAACAATGGGAATGAAAAAGAAAAAAAGGCAGAAGCATCCAAAACCGATCGTAGCAACAGAACCAGGAATCTGTTATTTGTGCGCAAGAGAGGAAGGAAACTATACATACCAGTGTACGGAATGCCACCATGTAGTATTTGGAGGCGGAGGACGCACCAGAAGCGAAGAGAATGGTTTAAAAGTATATTTGTGCCGGAGACACCACAAGGAAAGCAAAGACGCTGTACATAATTGCCGTGCAACCCGTGAAAGGTTATGCGCCTATCTACAGGAAGCATACGAACAGGATCATACCAGAGAGGAGTGGATGAGAATTGCCTATAAAAACTACCTCTAGCCTTAGGAAAGACGAAAGATCACGGGATTTCTACAAGGGTGAATATGTGAAGTGCATTCCGATGGGAGAAGAGAAAGAGAGGCTGGGAATCGTGTTCGAGAAAGAACATCTGGCAGATACAGTCACAGTATACTTGGAAGACACGGGAGTATTTGTCGTATTACCGGTAAAAAGAGTAAGAAAACTACAGCACCAATAGTGTATCACAGTCACTATTAACCATAGATTCCATCCGGCCAGTGGAGCCGGAGGAGAAAGGAGCAAGTAACATAGGACTAAAAGAAATATTCGGAGTACAAGAAAGCTATAAGCTGCCAGAAATAATCATGGACACGTTATTATCCGATCAAGCAGAAGGCATTATAAGAAAAATAAAGAATGAAGATATAGATATCCGAGACACGTTCCAAGAAGAACAGGGAGACAGAAAAGAATTAAAGCAAGACTTCACACCGGATTGCATTTGCAATTTGGTAGCAAAATTAACAGAAAAAGGGAGCTGCATTGATATGTGTTCAGGAACAGGAGTGCTGAGCAAGGCAGTAGCGAAAGAAAACGGAACACAGGTGGAAGAGTATGAGTATAGCACAAGGACAATACCTTTTGCGCTATTAGATGCTTGCGTAAATGGATTAGAAGGAAATATAAGCCATGCAGATTGCCTAAGAAACGCGGCGTGGGAAACATACGCCGTAAAACAGGTAGGAGATATAAGCATCCCAAAAAAGACAGAAAAAAGAGAGATGGGAATGTACGACAATGTAATCATGAACCCACCGTATTCCATGAAATTTCCAGATGCAGAAGAATTTCAAATAATGGGGTTTACGATACCAAAAGCCAAGGCAGATTATGGATTCTTGCTAAGAGGCATTGAACGCATGAAAGGAAGATTGATTGCAATCTTGCCACATGGTGTACTTTTTCGCGGAGCCGGAGAAGGGAAGATAAGGGAATATCTGATAAAGAACAAGCTGATCAGCGCAGTAATTGGTTTGCCGGACAAATTATTTCTAAACACAAACATCCCAGTCTGCTTGGTGATTATAGAAAAGGAATCACCAGATATTTTATTCATAGATGCAAGTAAGGAATTTGTAAAAAAATCAGCACAAAACGATATGGCAGATTGTCAGGTAACGAAGATCGTAGAGGCGTTCAAAAAAAGAAAAGACATAGATAAATACGCTCATGTAGCCGAATATAAAGAAGTCCAGAAGAATGATTACAACCTAAATATTCCGCGATACGTGGATTCTTTTAAGGAAGAACAACTTCCGGACATTGAAACGATACTGAATAACCTAAAAGAAATTGACAGCGAAGAAGAAAAAACGCGCAAAGCGCTATATGAAATGCTGGGAGATTTAACAGGGAGCGAGGAAGATATGATACATATAAAAAAACATAGAAATATTATAAGACCGAAGCGGACAAAAAAAGAGTTTACGGAACAAATGGAACTGGGTGATATATTTGCAGATGTATTGTAAAGAAGTGCTAATAACAGAGCTGTGCAATATAGAAAGAGCGGAAGCGGGGAAAATATACAAGGCTGGGACCTGCTACATAAAATTAAGTGCTGTAGATGAGTTCGTAGGACAAATAAAAGAAGCAGGGGTAATCGACAATAGATATGCAGTAATGGAGCCAATCACAGAAATGAACACGGATTACATGTATATCGCAATCGCCAGGAGCTTTCCAAAATTCTTAAGAAGGTACAGGACAACCATAAACCTGCAGTTTCAGGCTTTGAAAAACTTCACAGTAATATGGCACGAAGATGAAAAAGAACAACAGTATGTAGCGGAAACGATGAAAAAAATACAAAAAGAGATTGATCTTGTAGAGAAGCAGATAGAAGACGAAAAAGAGCTAAAAAGATGGTATCTCAGAAAAATGATGACATAGGAGGAAGAAGGAATGAATAAGGTGTACGCCGTAGATTTCGACGGCACGTTAAACACAGCAGAATATCCGAAGCTAGGAGAGCCAAACACAGAACTATTCCAGTTCCTGATTAAACGGCAGCAGTCCGGAGATAAAATTATACTCTGGACATGCAGGGAGGGAGACCTATTGCAGGAAGCAGTCATATACTGCAGGGCGAATGGATTGGAGTTTGATGCAGTCAATGACAATATTCCAGAAAATAAGAACAAATATAAGAACAACTGTCGGAAGGTCTATGCAGATTATTATATCGATGACCGAAATAAGATGATAGTAGCAAGGAGGCGCAGAAAGAAATGTGGTCCATTAAATCGGACGAATGTCTGGAATTATATCAAGAAGACGAAAAAATCGCAGCATTGATCTGGGATGAAGTGGAGCTGTGCTGGGGGTTATGGTATCGAATGAGCCTACTTCAAAGACTTTCATGTATTGGAGAAATGGAAGGCTTCGGTAAGTTAGACATTGAACCGGTACAGATGGCAGCAGTCGAGACCATTATAGATTACTGCAAGAGACAAGCAGATGAATGGAAGGACGCGCAGAGAATATGGAGGAAATGCTATGAAGTGGATACGGGAAAGCATGACACAGATTGACCTTGTAGATGGAGGGAAAAAGCTTGCCTATATCGCGTACAAAAACTTCCGGTGGCTTCTCTACGAAGGCGGTGAAGAGTGGGGCATAGATTTGAAAATCTATGAACAACATCAGGTAGAAGTAGCGCAGATGGCAGCAGTTGAGGAACTGATCCGGTACCATGCTGAGAAAGCCAAGTTATTCCGGAAAGCGAGAAAGGAGATGGCTGCATGAAAGAATATGACAAAGAGCTATTAAGGTCTCTAGTAAAACAGGGGCTGACCAATAGAAAGATAGCAGAAAAGATGGGCCTAACCCAGACGCAGGTACAATATAGAATTACGGCAGACGGATTAGTCGGAATTCGAAGAGAGGGTGGAGACCCAACACAGAGAAAGCCACGGGAACCAAAGCCAAAACCCAAAGAAGAACCAAAAGGCTCGAACGGTGACAGAAAAAAATGCAAGACCTGTAAATGGCGTGCAAGATATCCCGTCAGCTTCTGTAATTACGGAGCATTCCACAAATTTTCCAGAAGTCATTACTGCACCGCTGATAATTGCACTGTCTACGAAAAAGGAAAGCCAATGAAAGAAAAACCAAGTTAGGGAGAAGACAATATGTACATTATCAGTAAAGATAGCACACAGCTTATCAACCTCGCACACGTAACAGCATTGTACATCGGCGCAGATGAATGCTCTATCAAAGCGGATTTTTCAACAGGGAAGGGCTGCCAAGTCACAAGATACAATTCTAAGGCAGAGGTGACAACAGCCATGAAAATGCTTAGTGAGGCGATAGGACACACAGAAGTGTTCAGCTTTCCAAGCAGTGAACAATTGCGAGCAAAAGCAATCACAAATGAACGCTCGCACCATATCACTGGAAAGAAGACAAAAGGTCACGGTGGAAGCTGATTCACGAAAACATGAAAAAAATCATGAAATCATGAAGGAGAAAAAATGGAAATAGGATATTGCTTGGAATGCCACGAACTAAATTACGCCATGACAAATGCAAATGGTAATTTTGAACGCGCAAATATGTCAAACAACCATGAAGGGCACAGACAATATATTTTTGAAGCACCGGATAAGTATACACCGCCGATCAGGAATGTATTGACAAAATTACAGGCAGGATTACCAATATTAGACAATGAAATTGTGCTATTTAAAATGGCGATTGAATTTGGCGACATAGATAAATACCTAGAAAAAATATAAGGAGAAAATACAGATGCGAGGATATATAAGTGGAATTGCTGACAATAGTAGAATAAACTATTGTCCATTATGCAGAGCAGCGCTGAAAACAAACGCATACTACGGAGATGGAACCGTAGTATGTGACGAATGCGACTTTTATTTTGCAGTTATAGAATGCGAGGAAAAGGAACATGACGAAGACTTACAGAATCATGAACGAGGCGGTATACGGGAGGTTACAGCAGAATTACTTGAAGCATCAGAAAAGAAAGCACCAGCCATATCTGATCGCTTAGACAAAGCGCTTCAGGACGCAATCGGAAAATAACATAGTAGAGTAACAATAACATTTCCAGGGTGTTTTGGAAAACCCAGCTTATATGGGGACATACAGGGAAACAAAGGCAAATTACACCGAAAATGAATAAAAATGGACGAAAATGCCACAAAAACACCACGGAGCTATCAAAATGCTACCATTAAGCTCCCCGGAGCGTTTAAAAAGGTACCATCAAGGAAAGGAGACAGAAATGGCTTGTAAATATGCGAAGAGAACAGACGAATATCACGGTTGGGAATGTACCATCACAGAAGGAGCATGCATGTTTCTTCTGCCGGATCAGGACACATGTGCAGAGCAGTACGGAGAAGTAGAACACACAGAAAGGTGGAAGAAAGAACATGAGACTGATTGATGCAGATGAATTTCAAAAACAGATAGCAGGAATGGCAATCGTAGACGGAACCATCTATAGAGTGGCAATTACAGCCGAGTGCGTAAGTATACTTGGTACAGCAGATACATTTGCAACAACATTTGAAGCAGACGCGGTAAAAGCCAGATGCTACTGCGGAGAGTGCAAACGGGAAATAAAATCATTTTTATACAATGGAGAAGAACAGGAACAGCCAGAAGAACAGCCGGAAGGCTGGAAAGCAAGAATGCTTGAAAAATTCCAAAAAAGAGTATAACGACTGTGGCAGCAGTCAAAAGGGTGAGTGAACATTGACAATAAAAAAATAAACAGTAGACCGTCCGGCAAGACACTGTATCTACTGTTCATTCACCTAAGAGCATTATACAATAATGCCTCTTAGGAAACAAGGAGGAATATTATGTATAATGCAAATATCAAAACCGAAATTATCAATAATATCATCTTCGAGATGTCCGGATACGTGGACAACACGACCTTAGATATCATGCAAAAAGTCATTGAAAAACAATTAGTAGCCGTGAACATGGAAGAGATTACCAATCTTCCAGCAGAAATACGGACATCGACCGAAGAGCAGAACCGTTATTACATCAGCCTCATGATGATCAAGAAAAAGAACTTACGTCCAGAGACAAAGGCTCAGTACCGTGATGCCATTATGCGTCTTACAAGTGTCATAGAAAAGCCACTTAACAAAATGGACGAGATTGACATTGACAGTTATCTTGACTGGTATGAGAAGCGGAACGTGGCAGCAGGAGGCAAGAAGAATCAGGCGTCAACCTGCAACAACGAACGCCGATACTTATCAGCCTTTTTCACATGGATGCGCAAAGAAAAGTTCATGAGCTATAATCCGGTGGAGGCTACGGAGCCGATGAAGGAAGTAATAAAGCCAATTGATTACTTCCGGCCAGCACAGATCGAACAGCTCCGGGAGGGTTGCGTCTCTCTGAGAGACAGAGCCATCATCGAAGTGCTCAGAAGTACCGGAGCACGCGTTGGAGAAATTCCACAGATTAACATCGATCACGTAGACTGGTCGACTGGAGACATTATGATTATGAGCGAAAAGTCTTACAAGTATCGTCTGCTGTATCTGGACGAAGTAGCCAGATATCACTTGCGGAAATACTTGGACAGTCGCACCGATGACAATGAAGCACTGTTCGTGTGGGATAAAGCACCATATTACCGCCTGAAGAAGAGCGGAATCAGAAACGCAATGAAGGAAGTAGGCAAGAATATGGACTGCAAAGTCTATCCACACAAGCTCAGAAAGACTCTGGGAGTCAATCTCAAGGACAAAGGAACAGACATTGGAATCATTCAGGAAGTGATGGGACACGCCAATCCGACTGTAACAAGTCGATATTATGCACAGATCAGTCCAGAGGCAATGAGAGATGTACGGAGAAGAACAGCGTAGGAGGATATATGCCGAACATAAGACCAATTGATGAAGAGAAATATAATATTTCAAAAAATAGATTCTGTGAATTAAAATACAGATGCTATCAATATCCAGAATGGTGCGAAGAACTTGCAAATTGTACAAATACAGTAAAAGCCATTCAGTATGGACAGGAAGGAAAAGGAAGTCCACCACAGGGGAGCGCAACGGAACAGCTGGCAATCAGAAGAATGGAGCTGGAAGAAAAGCGCAAGATAGTCGAGCAGACAGCAATAGAAGCGAGCCCGGATTTGTACAGATGGATATTAAAAGCAGTTACGCATGAAGGAGTAACATTTAATAATCTACGAATGATGGAAGGAATGGATTGCAAAAAGACGGACTATTACGAGGCAAGGAGAAAGTTCTATTGGTTGCTGGATAAAAAAAGATGGAAATATTAAGAAAATAAAAACTCACAGGACAAAAAACCGTGTTAATATGATAGCGTCCAAAAGATGAGATCAGACGAATCACAAAGGACTCCTTAGAATTTCACACATCAGAGCGTGGCCTAATCACGCTCTGATAAAAAGAAGAATGGAAGAGAACAACAGAAGAGAATGAACAGTGGCAGCAGTCAATTGATTGCTGCCATTTTATATGGAGCAAAGAAATGGCAAGAGAATTTGCAAAAGCATTTTACAATTCAGCAAAGTGGAAGATGTGCAGAAAAGCTTACATTGAACACAGAAAAGCAATTGATGGCGGTATGTGTGAAACATGCCATGAGGCACCAGGGTATATTGTTCACCACAAGGAAGAACTCACTCCTGAGAATATCAATAATCCAGACATTGCTTTGAGTTTTCAGAATTTAAAATTCGACTGCCATATATGCCATCAAAAAGAAAACAGTAAAGATGGACCAAGCGGTCTTGAGCAATACGAATTCTCGCCAGACGGTGAGATGGTCGTACTCCCCCCCC
>ERZ1035001.774-NODE-774-length-14909-cov-4.998317_pt1 | contig 14909 bp, 18 predicted proteins | sample MGYA00520685_ERZ1035001 | MGnify/ENA primary metagenome ERZ1035001 (study PRJEB33766, sample SAMN09781749) | gut metagenome | biome: gut microbiome | host: Homo sapiens | place: Madagascar | study: EMG produced TPA metagenomics assembly of the PRJNA485056 data set... | reverse complement strand
GCTGCCAACGTCGCCATGCTGATGCGTTTGCACGGCGAGGAAGACCTGAAGGCCAACGTTCAAAAAGTTCTGGATGTACTGCGCTCCGGTGCAGCTTACGATCGCGTTACCGCACTTGCGGCAAGAGGGTAAAGAATGCAGACCGTTTTAGCGAAAATCGTTGCCGATAAGGCCATCTGGGTGGAAGCCCGCAAGCAACAGCAGCCGCTTGCCAGTTTTCAGAATGACGTCGTCCCGAGCAGCCGTCGTTTCTATGACGCCCTGCAGGGTGCGCGCACCGCGTTTATTCTTGAGTGCAAAAAAGCGTCTCCGTCTAAAGGCGTTATCCGTGACGATTTCGACCCGGCGCGTATTGCCGGCATTTATAAGCATCATGCGTCCGCTATCTCCGTGCTGACGGATGAGAAATATTTTCAGGGTAGCTTCGATTTTCTGCCGATCGTCAGCGGTATCGCGCCGCAGCCGATCCTGTGCAAAGACTTTATCATCGACCCGTATCAGATCTGGCTGGCGCGCTTTTACCAGGCTGACGCCTGCCTGCTGATGCTCTCGGTGCTTGACGACGAGCAGTATCGCCAGCTCTCTGCCGTCGCGCACAGCCTGAAAATGGGCGTGCTGACCGAAGTGAGTAATGAAGAGGAGCTGGAGCGTGCGATTGCGCTGGAAGCCAAAGTGGTAGGCATTAATAACCGCGATCTGCGTGACCTGTCCATTGACCTGAACCGCACGCGCCAGCTGGCGCCGCGTCTGGGATCTGGCGTCACGGTGATCAGCGAATCCGGCATTAACAGCTATGCCCAGGTGCGCGAGCTGAGCCACTTCGCCAACGGTTTCCTGATTGGCTCCGCCATGATGGAACATGACGATCTCAATGCGGCAGTACGTCGCGTGCTGCTGGGTGAAAACAAAGTCTGCGGCTTAACCCGCGAACAGGACGCCCAGGCCGCGTATGAAGCCGGAGCGATTTATGGCGGGCTGATTTTTGTGGATTCCTCCCCTCGCGCGGTCAGCGAAGAGCAGGCGCGTAAGGTCATCGCCGCGGCACCACTCAGCTATGTTGGCGTGTTCCGCAATGCAGATATCGCAGAAGTGGTTGAAAAAGCCGACGCGTTATCCCTGAGCGCGGTGCAGCTTCACGGCGATGAAGATCAGGCCTATATCGATGCCCTGCGCGCCACGCTGGCACCGCAGGTACAGATCTGGAAAGCGCAACGCGTTGACGATACGTTGCCCCCGCGTAACCTGAACCACGTGGATAAATACGTCCTCGATAACGGCCAGGGCGGAACCGGCCAGCGTTTTGACTGGTCTCTGCTGAACGGTGAAAAGCTGGACAACGTCCTGCTGGCGGGCGGTTTAAGCCCGGACAACTGTGTAGAAGCCGCGAAAACCGGCTGCGCAGGCCTCGATTTCAATTCAGGCGTAGAGTCCCAGCCGGGTAGTAAAGATGCCAGCAAACTGGCCTCGGTTTTTAAAACTCTGCGTGCATATTAAGGAAGAGAAGATGACGACATTACTTAACCCGTATTTTGGTGAGTTCGGCGGGATGTACGTCCCGCAAATCCTGATGCCCGCGCTGCGCCAGCTGGAAGAAGCGTTTGTGAGCGCACAGAAGGATCCGGCATTTCAGGCCGAATTTACCGACCTGCTGAAAAACTATGCAGGCCGCCCAACGGCCCTGACCAAATGCCGCAATCTGACGGAAGGCACGAAAACCACGCTGTATCTTAAGCGTGAAGACCTGCTGCACGGCGGCGCGCACAAGACTAACCAGGTGCTGGGCCAGGCGCTGCTTGCGAAGCGTATGGGCAAAACCGAAATCATCGCCGAAACCGGCGCAGGCCAGCACGGCGTGGCCTCGGCGCTCGCCAGCGCCCTGCTCGGTCTGAAATGCCGCATCTATATGGGGGCGAAAGACGTTGAGCGTCAGTCTCCAAACGTTTTCCGTATGCGTCTGATGGGTGCAGAAGTGATCCCGGTGCACAGCGGCTCCGCGACGCTGAAGGATGCGTGTAACGAAGCGCTGCGCGACTGGTCTGGCAGCTACGAAACCGCGCACTATATGCTCGGTACCGCGGCGGGCCCGCACCCGTTCCCGACCATCGTGCGTGAATTCCAGCGCATGATCGGGGAAGAGACCAAAGCACAGATCCTCGAAAAAGAGGGTCGTCTCCCGGATGCGGTCATCGCCTGCGTCGGCGGCGGATCTAACGCCATCGGTATGTTCGCAGACTTTATCGACGACACCAGCGTGGGTCTGATTGGCGTCGAGCCTGCGGGTCACGGCATTGAATCGGGTGAACACGGCGCGCCGCTGAAGCATGGCCGCGTGGGGATCTACTTCGGCATGAAATCCCCGATGATGCAGACCGATGAAGGCCAGATTGAAGAGTCTTACTCTATCTCTGCCGGCCTCGACTTCCCATCCGTCGGGCCGCAGCACGCCTATCTGAACAGCACCGGTCGTGCGGACTATGTCTCCATTACCGATGACGAAGCGCTGGAAGCGTTCAAAACGCTGTGCCGCAGCGAAGGGATCATCCCGGCGCTGGAGTCTTCACACGCTCTGGCCCATGCGCTGAAATTGATGAAAGACAATCCGGAAAAAGAACAACTGCTGGTGGTCAACCTTTCCGGACGCGGTGACAAAGATATCTTCACCGTTCACGATATTCTGAAAGCACGAGGGGAAATCTGATGGAACGCTACGATAACGTATTTGCAGAACTGAAATCCCGCCAGGAAGGCGCGTTCGTTCCCTTCGTCACCCTGGGCGATCCGGGCCCTGAACAGTCGTTGAAGATCATCGACACCCTGATTGAAGCCGGTGCCGATGCGCTGGAGCTGGGGATCCCGTTCTCTGACCCGCTGGCGGATGGCCCGACCATCCAGAATGCGACGCTGCGCGCGTTTGCCTCAGGCGTCACGCCGACCCAGTGCTTCGAGATGCTGGCGGCGATCCGTCAGAAGCACCCCACCATCCCGATTGGCCTGCTGATGTACGCCAATCTGGTGTTCAACCGCGGTATCGATGAGTTTTACGCCGAGTGCGCACGCGTGGGCGTCGACTCCGTTCTGGTCGCCGACGTGCCGGTTGAAGAGTCCGCGCCGTTCCGCCAGGCTGCGATGCGTCACAATGTCGCCCCGATTTTCATCTGCCCGCCAAACGCGGACGATGAGCTGCTGCGCCAGATTGCCTCTTACGGGCGCGGTTACACCTACCTGCTCTCCCGCGCAGGCGTGACCGGTGCCGAGAATAAAGCGGCCCTGCCGCTGCATCATCTGGTGGAAAAGCTGACCGAGTACCATGCCGCACCGCCGCTGCAGGGCTTCGGGATCTCCTCTCCGGATCAAGTCACCGCGGCGATTGACGCGAAGGCTGCGGGCGCCATTTCCGGCTCTGCGATTGTGAAGATCATCGAGAAGAACGTGGACAAGCCCGAGCAGATGCTGGCCGAGCTGAAGGCGTTTGTGACCGCCATGAAGGCGGCGACGCGTAAAGTCTGATCCCTCCACCGTCTGGCATCCCTGCCAGACGGTTAGCCTTTATTCCCCGCCATCAACAAAGGATGACGTTAAAATTGATCCTTTCGATATTTTCGGTGTGAATGGCTTTTCAAACCGTCATGTAAGCGTATGATCTGGACTCTTTTTTATCTTTAATCCTTCTGAGTTCAGAGGCTTATTCATGTCATGGCAATCCTTCAAACAGGCTTACCTGGTTAAGTTCTGGTCACCCGTTCCGGCCGTTATCGCGGCAGGCATTCTCTCTACTTATTATTTTGGCATTACCGGTACCTTCTGGGCCGTGACCGGCGAGTTTACCCGCTGGGGTGGACAGCTGCTGCAGCTCGCAGGCGTGCACGCCGAAGAGTGGGGATACTTTAAGCTCATCCACCTCGACGGTACGCCGCTCACCCGTATTGACGGGATGATGATCATCGGCATGTTCGGCGGCTGCTTCGCTGCCGCGCTGTGGGCAAACAACGTTAAGTTGCGTATGCCCAAAAGCCGGATCCGCATTGTGCAGGCGGTTGTCGGCGGCATGATTGCCGGATTCGGCGCGCGTCTGGCGATGGGGTGTAACCTTGCCGCCTTCTTTACCGGGATCCCACAGTTTTCGCTTCACGCCTGGTTCTTTGCCGTCGCCACGGCCATTGGCTCTTATTTTGGCGCGAAATTCACCCTGCTGCCGCTGTTTCGTATTCCAGTGAAAATGACAAAAGTCAGCGCAGCGTCTCCGTTAACCCAGAAGCCCTCTCAGGCCCGCCGCCGTTTCCGCCTCGGAATGCTGGTCTTTTTCGCCATGGTGGCATGGGCGCTCTGCACCGCCCTGAACCAGCCTAAGCTCGGTCTGGCGATGCTGTTCGGCGTGGGGTTTGGCCTGCTCATTGAACGCGCGCAGATCTGCTTCACCTCCGCGTTTCGCGATATGTGGATCACCGGGCGCACGATGATGGCGAAGGCGATTATCGCCGGGATGGCGGTCAGCGCCATCGGCATCTTCAGCTATGTTCAACTGGGCGTCGAACCAAAAATCATGTGGGCCGGTCCTAACGCGGTCATTGGCGGCCTGCTGTTCGGCTTCGGGATCGTGCTGGCTGGCGGGTGTGAAACCGGCTGGATGTATCGCGCCGTCGAAGGCCAGGTGCACTACTGGTGGGTGGGTCTGGGAAATGTGATTGGCTCGACGATCCTGGCGTACTACTGGGATGACGTATCTCCCGTCCTGGCCACCAACTGGGACAAGATCAACCTGCTGAATACCTTCGGGCCTCTCGGCGGCCTGCTCGTCACCTACGCCCTGCTGTTGGTCGCATTTTTACTGGTCGTCGCACAGGAGAGACGTTTCTTCCGCCGTGCGAGCGTTAAAACAAAAACGCAGGAGAATGCAGCATGAAAGAGATTGTGCCTGATTATCGTCTGGATATGGTTGGCGAGCCCTGTCCATATCCGGCGGTGGCTACGCTTGAAGCGCTGCCGCAGCTTAAGAAAGGTGAAATTCTGGAGGTAGTCAGCGACTGCCCGCAGTCCATCAACAACATACCGCTGGACGCGAAAAACCACGGTTATACGGTGCTGGATATCCAGCAGGATGGCCCAACCATTCGCTATCTGATTCAAAAATGATCGTTAAGGGCCTCGTCAGGGGCCTTTATCGTATTGAATTATAAGACATCTTGATCCACGGCAAAAATGTGATTTTTGACTTAAGTAAAATTTCATTTCCCTTTTGAAGGAGGTTTTCGCGGTTTGATGTATTTACGAGCTTTACTGGTTTTCGCCTTATTGATTCCCTTCCATGCGCTGTCCCTGAATTTCTCTTCTACCTTCCTGCGCCTGAATTGTCCGCAACGAGGACTTGTCGAGGTTATTCTTCACGTTTATGACCATACCCAGGAACGGTGGCACGGTCATTTTGAAACCGGCGCGGGACATAAACGTGCGGGTGATACCGAAATTATCCCGTTTGCCAACGGTGATATTCTCTTCCATTCCCTGTCCAGCGACGCTTTCAGCTATTTATATGATGGGGAAACGATCCTGAGGCACTGCGTAAAGCTTGATGAGCGACCAGTTTATCCGTCGTTTTGATGTGAGCAAAGCAAACTGGCCACCCTGTGGCCAGTTTGACGGGGGATCAGAAACGATAACCCGCAGAGAACATAAACACCCACGGATCCAGGCGAGTATTGATACTTTGCTGCTGGCCGCCCGCCTTGAAGCGTACGTCCGTATCAATATCCATATACCAGACCGAGGCGTTGATCAGCCAGTCGCGGTTAATCAGGTAATCCAGACCGACCTGCCCCGCCATGCCCCACGAATCTTTCAGGCTGAGGTCCGTCAGACCCGCCTCTTTACCGGTATCGTTGAATTTCTCATCAAAGAAGGTGGTGTAGTTCACACCGGCGCCAATATAAGGACGCACCTTGCTGCTTGAGTCGCCAAAGTACCATTGCGCCATCAGCGTTGGCGGTAAATGGTGAACCGTGGCGATATCACCGGTTGGTCCTAAACCGACGCGATGACGGAACGGCGTTGCGGCCAGAAGCTCAACGCCCACGTTATCCGTCGCCATCCAGGTAAAGGTTAAACCTAACTGGGTGTTATTACTGACGTTAAAACCGCCCATTCCCAGCACGTTATCCGATCCTTCAGTTGGGCGAACCGTAGCCGAACCGGCACGAATAAAGAATTCGCCTGCTTCATGCGCATACGCGCCGCCAGAGAGACTGCTTAATACAAGGGCTGCCACCGCTAATTTTTTCATATCCGCTCCATCGTTGTGGTTTTAATCGCGGATGAGAATATACTCACAAAAGGGTAATAAGTGATCTGCCACAGATCACATTAAAACCAGTAACTTAACATTCATTGATCTGGATTAATTTTTTGTTACGCATCCAAAACCAATAAGTTGTTTCCATGTCAATTTTTGGCATTTCACGGTTACAAAATTTTCCCTTTTCCCCCTCTTGCTCTTCCTCTGGCGGCTGGATAATTTATCGCTCTCACAAGTTGATTTGATGCGTTCTTCTTTTGCAGGTGTGCCATGAGTGATATTAACCCGTGCATGACGTGCGGAGCCTGTTGTGCGTATTTTCGAGTCTCTTTCTACTGGGCCGAAGCCAGCGATGGCGGCGGTACCGTTCCGGTTCATCTTACCGAGCCGTTAACCCCCTTTCTGCGCTGCATGAGCGGCACGAACCAAAAGCAGGCCCGCTGTGTGGCGCTACAGGGTGAGCCTGGGGTCGCGACCCGCTGTTCCATCTATGAGGATCGCCCCAGCCCGTGCCGGGAATTTGCCATGTCGGGGGAAGATGGGCAGGTCAACGAAGCCTGTAACCGCGCCCGCGCCCGCGTTGGATTACCGCCGCTTTACAAAGATATGCTTTTCCATACAAGCCTTGATGCTGCCACAGCAGGTGCATCCGGTGTACAATTGCCGGCTAATTAACACCTGCAATACTCAAGGAGAGTGCATGTCTATCACGGCGAAGTCTGTCTACCGTGACACGGGAAACTTTTTCCGCAATCAGTTCATTACCTTTTTACTGATCGCGTTGCTTTGCGCCTTTATCACGGTGGTGCTGGGTCATGCGTTCTCACCGAGTGAAGAACAGATTGCCAGCCTGAGCCAGGGCGACCATCTTGCGGGTAGCGTGGGGTTGTTTGAGCTGGTGCAAAACATGACGCCGGAGCAGCAGCAAATTCTGCTGCGTGCTTCTGCCGCGTCCACGTTCTCAGGCCTGATTGGTAATGCGGTTCTGGCGGGCGGCGTTTTGCTGATGATTCAGCTGGTATCGGCGGGTCACCGGGTCAGCGCCTTACGGGCGATTGGTGCCAGCGCGCCGGTCTTACCGAAGCTGTTTATCCTGATCTTTTTGACCACCCTGCTGGTGCAGATGGGGATTATGCTGGTCGTGGTGCCGGGGGTATTACTGGCTATCGTGCTCTCATTTGCCCCGGTGATGATCGTGCAGGATAAGATGGGTATTTTTACCGCAATGCGCAGCAGCATCAGACTGGCATGGGCTAATATGCGTCTGGTGGCGCCCGCCGTGATCGGCTGGCTGCTGGCCAAAACGCTGCTGTTATTGTTTGCGCCGAATTTTGCGGTTTTAACGCCTAATGTTGGCGCCGTGGTGGCGAATACGCTGAGCAATCTCATTTCAGCGGTACTGCTCGTCTATCTGTTCCGCCTGTATATGTTAATTCGTCAGTAATCCCGAGGCGGGGGGCATCGCTGTCTCCCGCCCCGCTCAGAAGATGGAATCACAGAATGAAGCAGTTTCTTGATTTTTTACCGCTCGCGGTGTTTTTCGCTGTCTATAAGTTGTACGACATTTTTGCTGCAACAAAAGCATTAATCGTTGTGACTGCCGTTGTGCTGATCTATAGCTGGATTCGCTATCGCAAAGTCGAAAAAATGGCGCTTATTACGTTCATCCTAGTGGCGGTGTTCGGTGGATTGACCATTGCCTTGCATGATGTTGAATTTATTAAGTGGAAGGTGACTGTTATTTATGCGTTGTTTGCAGCAGCATTACTGTTCAGTCAATGGTTCATGAAAAAGCCCCTTATCCAGAGCATGTTAGGTAAAGAACTCACGCTGCCGCAGGTAGTCTGGTCGCGTCTGAATACTGCCTGGGCAATCTTCTTTATTCTCTGCGGTCTCGCTAATATCTATATCGCCTTCTGGCTGCCGCAGGATATCTGGGTCAACTTTAAGGTCTTTGGCCTGACTGCGCTGACGCTTATTTTCACGCTGTTAAGCGGTGTATACATCTATCGTCATATGCCGCAGGACGACAACCACTGATTACTGACTGACCAGAACGTCAACGACGGGCGTTCTGGTCTATTCTCTCCGCACGCGAATCATAGTAGCATCCCGCCTGAAGTCTTCCGTTACGAGTTAAAACAATGACAACAACTAACGCCCCTCAGGGCGAACTGGTTTTACGCACACTGGCAATGCCCGCTGACACCAATGCCAATGGCGATATTTTTGGCGGCTGGCTGATGTCGCAGATGGATATGGGCGGCGCAATTCTGGCAAAAGAGATTGCCCACGGACGCGTGGTCACCGTGAGAGTGGACGGCATGACCTTCCTGCGCCCGGTTGCGGTGGGTGATGTGGTTTGCTGCTACGCGCGCTGCGTGAAACGCGGTAATACCTCCATTTCCATCAACATCGAAGTCTGGGTGAAGAAAGTCTCTTCTGAGCCGATTGGGCAACGTTATAAGGCCACTGAAGCGCTGTTTATTTATGTCGCCGTGGACAGCGAGGGTAAACCTCGTCAACTTCCACAGGCCTGATCGACAGGCAAAAAAAAGCCTCCTTTCGGAGGCTTTTTTTATTCCATCTGCGCCCCGCCGTTCAGGCGGAAAACAATATTGACGATCAATCCGCTACCCGGCTTGCCTGGCTCATAGCGCCATCTGCGCATGGCAGATTTCACTTCGCGCTCAAACATATTAGAAGGTTGCGCAGATAAGATTTCCACGTTATCCACGCGGCCATCCGCAGTGACATCAAATTTCACCCGTACACGGCCTTCAATACGCAAGGCCTGAGCTCGCGCCGGATACTGAGGCTGATTGCGGCTTACGGCTCGCGGGCCCGCTGGCGCGGTAACCGTTGGCTTTGACGTCGTTGCCGTATTGTTCATCACCGGACGTGAAGGCGCTGCATTTTCGACCGGCTGGGTCGCGCGCGGTTCAACCGGACGTTCCTCGCGTTTCGGACGCTCCTCAACCTTCTTCACCGGCTTTGGCTTCGGCTTAGGTTTTGGCTTCGGTTCAGGTTTGTGAATCACCACCGGGGCTTCCTTCGGTGGCTCCGGAACGGGTTCGGGTTCTGGCTCCGGTTCAGCCACCGGCTGTGGCGGCGGAGGGGCAACCTGCGGCGGTTCAAGATCCGCTGGCGATACCATCGTCACGGAAATCGGCTGCGCGGGCGCGGGCATTTCAATAACCTGATGAACCGAGGTATACAGCAGACCCGCCACAACGGCACCGTGAATCACGACAGAAAGCAGCGTCGGCCAGGGAAAGCGGCGAGGTAAATCAAGGGTCATCGAAGTCATAGTCATCAACGTTAAAAAACCGAACCCTGATTTTAAATGCAAATAGCAATCATATTCAATAAGACACTTTGCTCTGGCGCAACTTTAGCGCCTGAGAGGCCAAAAAAGGCGCATTCAGATCAGGGTATTAACATTGTTTTTATTTTACATTGCAGTCGATTGCCCTTTCACATAACGTAACTGACACTTTTACCGGTTAAGGAGCTTCGCCGTGTTTTACGTGATTTACTCTGAAGATGTTGCTGATTCGCTCGAAAAACGCCAGTCTGTGCGCCCTGCGCATCTGGCACGTTTGCAGTTGCTTCAGGATGAAGGCCGATTACTGACCGCTGGCCCCATGCCCGCAGTAGACAGCAACGATCCGGGTGCGGCCGGTTTCTCCGGCTCCACGGTCATTGCTGAGTTTGAATCCCAGGAAGCCGCTCAGGCCTGGGCTGACGCAGACCCGTACGTTGCAGCGGGTGTGTATGCAAAAGTGACGGTCAGACCGTACAAGAAAGTGTTCTGATACCAAAGCGGCTCCGAAAGGAGCCTTTTTTATGGCGGCGATTAAACGCCTCTGTACCGGGTAAACTGCTGCTCTGTAATCAGGCTCCCCCACTGGTCGCCTTCCCACTCTTTTACCAGCGTAAACCCAAACGACTCGTACAGACGCCGGGCGGCGGTCAGCTTATTGAACGTCCAGAGGTGCACGGCAGAAAAACCGGCACTGTCGCAGAACCGCATCGCTTCATTCAGCAGTTTTTTCCCCACGCCGTGTCCCCGGCAGCCATCATCAAGAATAAACCAGCGAAGATGGGCTTCACCCGGCGCCAGATCCTCGCCATCGATTGCCACCGAGCCGACAATTTTGTTGTTGAGTACTGCCAGCCAAATCTGGTTACAGGGCTTCTCCAGTCTTTCACTGAACTCGGCCAGCCCAGAAGCCACTTTGGCCTCGAAGAAGCGACCAAAGTTATGCTCCCGCGAATAATAGCTGCCATGCATCTCCGCAATACGGCCAATCATGCCGGGGATATATCCCTGCACTATCTTCAGCTCGTCGGGCTGCATATCGTTGCCCGCCTCGCGGCATGCCAGCAGCGCGTTGGCATAAAGGGAGAGCCCCTCAGAGATGGTCTGCTGCTGGGCAGGAGCAAGACGCTTTATTGCTGTGACCACGCGCTCATTGCTGAAGGCATTAATTTTGCTGACCGTCTCGTGACCTTTCGCGGTCAGCCTGAGGCTCTTTGCTCTCGCATCCTCAACAGAAATGACTTCCTCGAGTTCGCCTGCGGCAATCAGGCGAGCCAGCATCCGGCTGACGCTGGACTTTTCCAGGCCCAGCAGTTGCACCAGCTGGCTCGCCGTCATCTCTTTGCGTAAAGCAATTTCGACCAGAGTATGGACGGCCGAAGGCGAGTAATTCGTTGAGGCCAGGGTAGACCCCATAAAACCTAACTCTCGCACCATCAGGCGCGAGGAACGTCGAATAACACTGACTACCGGGGTTTCACTGCGCATGTTATATCCTCACCATTTAGTTGCACTATACAACTAAATGGTGAGGGATTGTCAAATAGAATAAAAAAGACTCCCGCAGGAGCTTTTTGAAACGCTTCAACACGAGGAAATAAAAGGATTTATTTCATTTGGCGTCCACATATCGACCTCATCACTCAGAAAGCCCCGTTCATCGGGGCTTTGTGTTCATCTTCTAACATGATCAGAGAAGATTTTTCCTATCTTACAAAGTAATCGATTTTCAGTAGAGTAAGCGAGTTGATTTTGTTCGACTGAAGAAGCGTTAGGCACCGACACTAACTTTCTATCTCTCGTTCTCCCTTGTCGCCAAATGGGGCAAGTCAATAAAATTTCAATTCTATATAGTTTTCTTTAGCTCAGCTTAGTTTAACATAGTGATAATACGTGCTAAGCAGGCTATCATTAGCTCTATGTTATGTGCAGACTCTTGCGCGAAAGAGTAGCACCATTAAGTTACACGTTACGTCAAATTTAACTATTGTATATGGGTAAAAATGAAATTTTTAGATGATATTATCTCTTCAATAGCTGGTAATGCAAAAACACGGATAAATGATCCTTTCATTGGAACTTTTTCCTGCACTTGGATTGCTTGTAACTGGAATCATTTAGCCTTACTTTTTTGGGGAGAAGGAAAAGTTACTGAGCGCATAAATGCATTCTATGGATATCTATATGAAACTCCATTTTTAAAACTAAATTATATATTTACGATCCCATTTTTAATTACCTTGTTTTACCTCTTGATATTTCCTTGGGGAGCTGTAGCAATTAATTTCATCCAACGATGGGCTAGCGAAAAACTTCATGGTCAGGCTGTAGATATTGAACTAGCTAAAATAAATCAGCAAAAAAAGTTAAATAAAGAAAAACTATTATCTGATCCTGACAAACAGTTTCTTGAGCAACTGGCGCAACTGGATATTGATAAGAGACATGAAATACAAGAGCACCTACGGCAAAGAGGAGCTCGTTTAGCGGCTAAAGCACTTGAAGCCAGCGAGAAAGCTAAAGAACAAATGTTAAAAACTCAAGATGCAGAAAATAAAGAAAAGGCTTCTGCATTAGAATTAGAGAAAAAAACCAATCAAGCAGAGCTTGAAAGGATTCGATTTGAAAGCAGTACTGCAAAGGCTCGAGCTACCTTAGCTTCTCATCGTTTTCCTTCAGCATATTTCCTCATATTGAAAATTGAAGAAAGCTTAATAAACGACGGCATAAAAATATCATTACAGTCATTAAGTAATATTGTGTCAGTTCTTTTTGGGTATAAAGATTTTGAAGAATTATTAGCGGATAAAAACTTTAACAATGAAACTTTAAATAAGGTTGAATTTATTTATTATGATGATGAGTTGGCAAAGCGCCTAGAAGAAATTTTGTTAGAAGAGGACTCAGAAAATGAGGATTTAACTTCAGATATGCTCTTCGAGCATTTTGAAATTATCTTCGACGACCTGAGTTTCTCACTAGTTTCCGGTGACGACCTTGCTGAAAAATGTAAAGAAAGCTTCGAGAACAATCGTTACCATGTATTTAATACGGAAGGGTTGTCGGGTGCAATTGCAGAGTCTGATACTATTTTTGATGAAATCGAAGATATTAACATTGAGCAATTTGAATTTGACAATGGTTTTTATACAGAACTTTCAGCGCATGCTAGTGGCTCTCATTACAAAGAGGATGGTGTTTCTGGGAGAAGTATGTCAATTTATATTCAGATGAAGAGTAGTGTACTGATTGGGAAATTCGGCCTCGGCTCTATTGAAGAGGGAGATATATCAGGCACTTTAGATGATTACGAATAATTTTGTTCATTTGCGTTCAGTGCAGAGTCATAAGTTCCTTCGTACTAAAGCGTTTAAGCCCCTGTATTTGCGGGGGCCTTTTTGTTCACTGCCAGTGAATTTGTTGCTGGCCGGATGTTGTAGGGTGCGGTGCCGCTGGTTTACAACCCCCGGCGATACTATAAAGCGCTCGATCGTTTCGGTGGTCACAAACGTCGCGCTGCAGTTGATATTTGTGCACTGGTGATACCGCTCTTTGGTCGTGTCAGTAAAATAGCGACTTGTGCGGGGGTGAGCGGCGAAATGGCATTTTGGACAGCGAAACATGTCGAGGACCTCATTTAATTTCAGATGCGTTAATTTTACTCAATTTATCATTACATAACAAATAGTTAAATATAAATCACTGCGTTACTTCTTCGCTTTAGTACTCCACATCCGAAACCTTAACCTCAAGCTCTAAGCCCGTCGTGTAGCCGTTGCTGTTGAGGTTATGCACCACCCGGCTGATTATCCAGGCCTGATCGTCTATGACGCGCTTAAACCCTTTCACCACGATTGGCGTTTCAGGAAATAAATCTGCCCGGCCAATCGCCAGCGAGATTGAAAACTCCGCAACGCCGCGCCGCAGTCTGTCCCACTTCGCCTGAGCGGCGCGCATGGCCTGCGCCTTTGTCGCGTAGATGGTCGTCAGTTCCAGCACGTTATCAGCCTCACCGGCCATATACTCACCCTCGCGCGCTTCCTGCTCTTTTTTGGCTTTGGCCTTTGCCGGGGCTTTGGTCGCTTTCGGATGCTGTAACGCGCAGAGGTGCTTCTCTTTGGGCTTTACTCTTGAGCTTAACCTTTTGCTTTTGCGGCTTCGGGTCTTTGGTGGGCAGCAATTTCGCCGTAACGCCGGTATAGGCTTCCCGGTCAGCAATGGCAAACTGATGACGATCGCCGTCCCCGCGCTCAAGCGTCATCTGCGGAATGGGCTTTCCGCTGGCCGTCTTACCGCTCCCCGCTTTCAGAAATAACAGTTTCCCTGCTTTTACCGAAACCGACGCCCCGTTCCGTTCAGCCAGGCGGGACAGAAACACCGCGTCGGATTCCTGCGACTGGTCAATGTGAGGCACGGCGACGGCTTTCAGCGTGTCGACCACGCTGGCCGTCAGTTTATTGCGTGCCGCAATCGTCTCCACAATTTGCCCGAGCGGGGTGTCATGCCATGACTGTTCCCGGCGCGAGTTCAGCGTCCCGCGAAAATCGGCGCTTCGCCCCCGGATGGTCAGCGTATCAGGTGCGCCCCTGTGCTCGATTTCGTCGACCGTGAACGTCCCTTTTTTTATCAGCGCGGATCCCTGCCAGCCTAACCACAGCGTCAACGTTGCTCCGCGCGGTGGCAAAGCTATCTGGCCGTCAGTGTCATCGAGCTCGATATCGAGTTGGTCGGCCTCGAATCCGCGATTGTCGGTCATGGTCAGGCTGATAAGGCGGTCACTAAAATCCTGTGTGATATCCGTTATTTATGGCTTTTGACTGCTAGTAGTAAAACGTGAAGCCTTGTCTGGCGCGGCTTTCCAGCTACGCCAGACATTAAAAAGGCTCCCTCCGGAGCCTTTCATCAATCAATGCAGCGACGCTAACCTCGCCGCAAACCCGACAAACAGCAGCCCTATCAGCCCGTTCCCCAGCTTTGCCAGCTTCTTTTTCGTTTTGAGATAACGCGTGACAAACGCACCGGAGAAGATCAGGAAGCTCATGTACATGAAGCTGATTAACTCAAGCGTCGTCGCGAGAATAAGGAAAGAGGTGCCAGTGCTCTGTGCGTTCACGTCAATGAACTGAACGAAGAACGATACGTAGAACAGAATCGCTTTTGGATTCGTCAGGCTCAATACCAGCGAACGTTTCATGATCGCGCTGGCAGGCTCGGTACCGCTCTCCTGAGCGTGATTCTGCCGGGTAATGACCGACCAGAGCATTTTGCCGCCCAGCCACAGCAGATAGAAGGCGCCGA